>Ga0209395_1003486_pt1 | contig 19414 bp, 20 predicted proteins | sample GOMGulsemesocosm_3_FD_184635 | JGI IMG/M metagenome (GOLD analysis project Ga0209395, IMG submission 184635) | Methane-oxidizing microbial communities from mesocosms in the Gulf of Mexico - GOM9D Gulf of Mexico (SPAdes) (version 2) | ecosystem: Environmental > Aquatic > Marine > Cold seeps... | reverse complement strand
TAGGGCCTGCGTTTCTAAAAGCTCTATTAAGCGTGGTTGTTATGATTTCGCTTAGACTAGTGCCCCAGGCGTTATGAATTCTGACATCTAAATTAAGTGACTGTAAACAAAGCTAAAATTATTGATTTTATTTAAATGGAATCAAGTAAAATGGTTGTTTGTGGCCATTTTTGTGGTCAGTTTTATACCGGCGTACGGATATTCTGGGTTAGGTTAAAAAACTCTTTAATACCCCCAAAGGCAATAATTTGCCAAGGGATTATGACAGGCGTATAAATAAAAGACTCACCAGCGATAATAAACTATAGGCTCAAGTGATGAGCCAGAGAGGAGGTCATGAAGACCAGCGCTGTTTTGTCCTTGCTGTTACCTGCGTTGCCGCTTTTTCGGGCGGCTTATCCCGTTCGTTATCTTCGTATTTTCTCTTCTTTAATCAATATTGGTTGTGCTCTCTGGGTCATTGCCCGGGAGTAATTCCCAGTGCCTGAAGATAATTATTCAGAGGTGTTAAAGCGTTAAGGGAGGTTGGGTTATGAAAAATAAATGCGTCCCCTTTTCTGTATAGCAAGCATGCGATTAATGCAGATGAAATGAAAGATCTTAAGGAATATGCAAACACCTTATATCAAGGTTTAGAATGTAAAAAAATACAGCTAACTCAAATGCAGATAAAGGTCTTCCTGGAAACATCAGATGAAATCTACGATACATTAGTAGCTCTGTTACCTGTAGCATCTAATATATCTAGTAATCACCTTGCTGTTTGGTCGTCCGTAGTAAGTACAATTAGGTTAATCCGTACTTCTTATAAAACTGCAATTAAAGAAGAGGCGGAAACTGGCCATGTTAACTGGCCTACACAAGATGATATTTGTTTAACATTACGTGAATTTTTAGAGGCCTCTTACTTTATTAGCAACGAGAAAGTGAGTGCCTAACAAGGCCAAGCAATCTGACTCCGCAAACTGTTGGCGGCGTTAAGTGACTGTTATTGGCACTTTTCCGAAGTAAGAGCCTCGTTTAATGCGTGGCTTTTTTCATTGGCTTAATGGCCGTTATTGGCACAAAGCCGACTATTATGTCGGCTGGTGTGATTAGTGGGTGATAAAGCTACGAAATGCGATTTTCTGCAGTAATAATAAAAACGGCAGGCAACAAAAAAGGGCTTACATCGCTGTAAGCCCTTTGATATTTGGTAGCTACGGGCGGACTTGAACCGCCGACCCCAGCATTATGAATGCTGTGCTCTAACCAGCTGAGCTACATAGCCAAATAAGGACGCGAATTCTGCCGAATTAGCCCTACCTTGTCAAGCGTGTTAGACGTTAAATCTGAAGTGAATGACGTCACCATCCTGAACGATATATTCCTTGCCTTCCAAGCGCCATTTTCCGGCGTCTTTGGCTCCGGCTTCGCCACCATTTGCGATGAAATCTTCATAGGAAATAATTTCTGCGCGGATAAAACCTTTGGTGAAATCGGTGTGGATAACGCCAGCAGCTTCAGGTGCCTTTGCGCCGATTCTAACGGTCCAGGCGCGCACTTCTTGCACACCGGCGGTGAAGTAGGTTTGCAGGCCTAAAAGCTCGTAACCGCCGCGAATTACGCGGTTCAGACCGGGTTCTTCGAGGCCTAAATCTTCCATGAACTCGGCTTTTTCATCATCATCCAGTTCGATGATTTCAGCTTCGAGTTTATTACAGATGGAAACGACGATGGCGTTTTCGCGGGCAGCAATTTCTTTCACTGTATCCAGATGCGGGTTGTTCTCGAAACCCTCTTCATCGACGTTGGCGATGTACATGGTGGGTTTGCTGGTTAGCAGGTGAAAACCTTGCACCAATTCCTGCTCGTCATCGGTCAGATTCAGGGCGCGAACGGGCAGAGCTTCGTTGAGGTGCGGAAGCAGCTTTTCCAGCAGGGCTTTTTCTTTAACGGCGTCTTTGTCGCCGCCTTTGGCAATACGAGCAACACGTTGTAATTGTTTCTCAACGCTTTCCAGGTCAGCCAGTGCCAGTTCGGTGTTGATGATGTCAATGTCCGAGGCTGGATCAATTTTGTTGGCAACGTGAATGACGTTGTCATCTTCAAAGCAACGCACCACGTGGGCGATGGCATCGGTTTCACGAATGTTAGCCAGGAACTGGTTACCTAGGCCTTCACCTTTGGATGCGCCGGCTACCAAACCTGCGATATCCACAAATTCCATGGTGGTTGGCACGGTGCGTTCGGGTTTGACGATTTCAGCCAGTTTGTCCTGGCGTAGGTCGGGCACAGGCACAATGCCGGAGTTAGGCTCGATGGTGCAGAAAGGGAAGTTTTCCGCGCCAATACGGGCATCGGTGAGTGCATTGAAAAGAGTTGATTTGCCGACGTTGGGTAGGCCGACAATGCCGCATTTAAAACCCATAATTGTTCCTTTATTTGCCGTTGGCGTTAAAGCCATTCAGCAGTGTTTGTGCTTTGTTCCAGTTACCTTGCAACACTTCCGGTAAGTGACGGATGGCTTCGTCGATGCTTGCTTCAAGCATCTCGAGTTCACTTTTTGGTGCGCGTTTTAGAACGAAGTCGACTACCTGTGAGCGATCACCTGGGTGGCCAATGCCAAGACGCAGGCGTTTAAACTCACGGGTGCTGAGGTGACTGATGATGTCGCGTAAACCATTGTGGCCACCGTGACCGCCGTCTTGCTTAAAGCGGGCCGTGCCGGGTGGAATGTCGAGCTCGTCGTGAGCGACAAGAATGGCATCAACAGGGATTTTGTAAAAGTTGGCAATGGCTGCGACAGACTGACCACTTCGGTTCATGAACGTGGTAGGTATCAGGCAGTGGCAATCGTTATTGCCGAGACGGATTTTGGCGTGTAGGCCAAAGAATTTCTTGTCTGGCCTGAGTTCGCCATGACAGTTTTTTACCAATTCTGAAACGAATTCGGCCCCGGCATTATGACGGGTTTGCTCATATTGTTGGCCGGGGTTTCCCAAGCCAACAATAAGTTGCACAGAACCAGTCATATTACCGGGGCCGAAAGAAGCCGTGAGGCTTATTCTTCGCCAGCGTCATCGTCGCTTTGGTTAGCGGCTTCTGGAGCTTCAGGTGCTTCTGGCGCGCCTTCTTCTTCCTCTTCAACAACAACTTTAGGCTCGTGGATCGCTACTACTGGCAGATCGTGCTCATGCTCGTCACCACCGTGGGCGAAGGCAGTCAGGGTAACGCCTTTAGGCAGTTGCAGGTCAGACAGGTGAATGATCTGATCGATTTCAACGTCTGTCATGTCAATGTCGATAGACTCAGGCAAATCGCCTGGTAGACAGCTGATTTCAACGTCAGCCATGTTGTGAGATACAACACCACCTTGTAGCTTGAGACCTTTACATTCATCTTCGTTGATGAAGTGCAGAGGCACGTTAACGGTAATTGCTACGTTTTTGCTGACGCGCAGAAAATCAACGTGCATGATCACAGGCTTAGCCGGGTGACGTTGCATATCTTTAACGATTACGGACTCAGCGCTGCCATCAACGTTCAGCTCGATGATGTGTGCGAAGAACGCTTCGTTTTCTGTCGCTTTAGCGATATCTTTGTGAGCCAGCGTGATGTTTTGTGGAGCAGATTCGCCACCATAAACGATTGCTGGGATGGTACCTTCAAGACGACGCAGGCGGCGGCTCGAACCTTTCCCTGTCACGTCTCGTGCTTGTGCGTTTAATGAAAATTCGTTAGACATTGTTACTTCCTCGATTAACTTCTCTATTTAAGTGCCCCGTTTTTTCGACCAAAAATCGGGGGCTTGGATGCGCTGTTGCTAGGTGTTATTCCTGAAACAGGGCACTGATTGATTCGGCATTACGAACGCGTCGAATAGACTCGGCCAGTAGTGCAGAAATCGAAAGCTGGTGAATACGTGAGCACTGGGATGCCGCTTCGGATAGCGGAATAGTATCGGTGACGACCAGTTGATCAAGTGTTGAGTTAGTGATGTTGTCGATGGCGGCGCCGGACAGTACTGCGTGAGTACAGTAGGCAACTACTTTAGTGGCGCCTTTTGCCTTCAGGGCGTCGGCCGCTTTGCACAGCGTGCCGGCCGTATCAACCATGTCATCGATCAGGATGCAGGTCTTGCCGTCGATCTCACCGATAATGTTCATTACTTCTGAAACGTTGGCTTTCGGGCGACGTTTGTCGATGATGGCCAGGTCACAGTTTAATTGTTTTGCCAGTGCGCGGGCGCGTACTACGCCGCCGATATCTGGCGATACCACAACCACGTCTTCATAACGCTGGCGGGTAATGTGTTCGAGTAATACCGGTGAGCCGTAAATGTTATCAACAGGGCAGTTGAAGAAACCCTGGATTTGGTCAGCGTGTAGATCAACCGTTAATACGCGGTCGATGCCAACGGTGTCCATCATCATCGCCACAACTTTAGCCGTAATCGGTACGCGAACAGAGCGTACACGGCGATCCTGACGAGCATAACCAAAATAAGGCACAACGGCGGTGATGCTGGCAGCAGAGGCACGGCGAACCGCGTCAATCATAACCAGTAGTTCCATCAGGTTGTCGTTGGTGGGTGCGCAGGTGGATTGGATGATAAAAACATCCTTGCCGCGCACGTGATCCTTGATTTCAGCAGAGGTTTCGCCATCGCTGAACTGGGAAACATTGGCGTTGCCCAGTGACATGGACAGGTGTTTGACGACTTTATTGGCAAGCTCGGGATTCGCGTTGCCGGTGAAAATAGTTAAATTTGCAGCCACGCCGAGTTACCTTTTGGATGATGAACTAATAAAAAGAGGAAATGGCTGGGGTGGCAGGATTCGAACCTACGCATGCCGATACCAAAAACCGGTGCCTTACCGCTTGGCTACACCCCAACATCTATTTCTTGCAGTTACTACAAAGTAGTAGTTAGCTTTGCTTCGCGATGCAGTGCTGACAAGTTTTGACCCTGAGCGATGAAGCCGTTCAGGTTAGTCGGTAATTGCTCAAGCACTTGCTGTGCTTGCTCCCGACTAACAAAATCTGCGAATACGCTAGACCCTGTTCCTGTCATTTTTGCTGCTGCGAATTGGTTAAGCCAGCTTAGTGCTTTTTCAACCTGTGGGTAGAGTTCAGAGACTACTGCTTGGCAGTCATTTCTTCCGTCACCCTTCAAAGCGGCCGCTATTGTGATAGCAGATGAGTTCCGTGTCAATTCCTTATGTGAAAATATTTCAACTGTTGAAACATGGCAGTCTGGGGTTAAAACCACAAACCAGTTTTGCGTAGGTTCGACCGCTGTCAGGCGTTCGCCAACGCCTTCGGCCCAAGCCGCACGGCCATGTACAAATACCGGCACATCGGCGCCTAATTGCAGACCCAATTCGGCCAATTGATGTAGCTCGTAATTGAGCTGCCAGAGCTGGTTTAGCGCAACTAAGGTTGTTGCCGCATCGGAGCTGCCGCCGCCTAAACCAGCGCCCATGGGTAATATTTTTTCCAGTTTAATACGCGCACCTTGCTGGCAGTCGCTGTGGTGCTGTAACAGTTTGGCGGCACGGTAGATCAGATTGTCTTCGGTGCTGACATCGTTAAGCTCGCTGACCACTTCGATACGGCTGTCTGGTAACATTTCAAAATGCAATTGGTCGCTGTAATCCAGAAACTGAAACAGCGTTTGCAGATTGTGGTAGCCATCCTCACGTTGGCCGGTAATGTGCAGCATCAAGTTAAGCTTGGCCGGTGCGGGTAGTGAGAGTGTCTGATTCTTCATTCGAGTTTGCTTGTGTCTTTAAAACTGAAGTTTAGCCGTCAGGATTTAGCGACCAGCGTTTAATGATCAGGGTGAGCTTGATGTCGCCCTGTTGGAGGCGGATTTTACTCGGTAGCGAGAGGGATTCAAGCGCTTTGTAGCGGCTGAAGTCAACTTGCCAGCCTGCTTGAGAGAGTGAGTCCATCAAGCCTTGATTGTTGAGTTGGTAAATGGCTTTGGAATCGGGTGATGGAATGCCCTTCACCCAGTAACGCAGCATACTAATGGGCAATGTCCAGCCCAGCTCCTGTTGTAGTAGTGCGTCAGGCTGGTCGGTTATGTAGTTACCGTGCCCGGCAATGTTGAGTTGAACCTCCTTATCGCTGCCTGATAGGGACGCAACACTCTGGCCGAGCAGGTTGGTCACGCTGATATCAAACTGCTGTTCCAATTGTTGCCAGTTAAGGCGCGCGCTGTTGGATTGTTCGGGTGTGCGGATGCCCAATTTGCCGATGATATCCCAGCGTGTTAGCTGTGATATTTGTTGTTGGTGCTGTGGCCAGCTGACCGGTATTGATGTTGAGGGCTGTATTGGTGCGCAGGCTGCGAGCAGTATCAGCACAGTTGCCAGCCCGCAACGGGCTGGCGTGGTAAGTGAAAAATTATGAATCATTATTTGAGATCAGGTTTTTGCAGGTCTGGACTGAGGCGATCAATCACCCGTTTCAGAATGATACTGTCGGGCGTTTGTTGCAGTGCTTCGCTCCAAACGTCCCGCGCACGCTGTTGCTGGCCGGTTACCCACAGTGCTTCACCCAAATGGGCAGCCACTTCATGATCGGGGTATTCGGTCATGGCCTGTTCGAGCAATTCTATGGCTTGTTGGTAGTTACCGAGACGAAATTGTGCCCAACCCAGACTGTCGGTGATGGCGGGGTCGTCGGGTTTTAATTCCTTGGCTCGGGAGATCAGAGCCAGTGCTTCTTCGTAGCGGGTAGTACGGTCCGCCAAGGTATAACCCAAAGCGTTCAACACCATAGCGTTGTCAGGTTGCTGTGAGAGAATCGCGCGTAGATCGTTTTCCATGGCCACCAGATCATTGGTCTTTTCGGTAATCATGGCGCGCGTATAAAGCAAATTAATGTCGTTTGGAAATTGCTCCAGTGCTTCGTTCAATAAACCAAGCGCGGTGTTGACGTGGTTCCGCTCGGCAATCAGTTCGGCTTCGATGATATACAGGCTTTTGCTTTGCTTGGCATGACTTAGTCTGGCGTCGGTAAAGGCTTTGTGCAGAGCCGAGAGTTGATCCTGCTTATCTTTGTCGCGCTGTAACAGCAGCGTGCCGAGCTGATGGTAGGCCGGCAGCATTCTTACGCCATCACGAACCTGTTGGTAATGGTGGATGGCCTGTGCGCGCTGATCCTGTTTTTGTGCCGACTGTCCGAGGTAATAGTGTGCCTCGTCAGCCATGCGTGGCACTTCTGTGAGTTCTTGTAGCAGTTTGTCACCGGCTTCAGTGTCGTCGTTTTCAAGATTTAATAGTGCCAATGTTAATTTCAATTGGTGGTCGTGAGGGTGCTGCTGCAACAGCGTAGCAAACTGCTGTTGCGCCTTCAGCAGCTGTTTGGCATCAACTAGCATTTGTGCGTAAAGCACGCGCAGGGGCCGGCTTTTTGGATGATCATCAAGGCCCGCTTTGAGTAGCGATAAGGCGTGCTTTGTTCGCCCCAGCTGGTGGTTAAGCTTTGCTTTGAGCGACAGGCTGCGTGGTCCCGGTTGGGCTTTATAGAGCCGATTGGCATGCTGTAACGCTTCGTCACTGCGACCATTGAGTTGTAGCAATATCGACTGGCTTAACAGTATCTGAGTATTGTTTGGATACAGTTTGAGCAGGCGATCAAGTTGTAGAATTAACTCGTTTCGCTGTGCGGGATTGAGCGTCTGACTGTTGGCGGTGAGCGTTTCAAAGCTGGCTTCACCGTTGCTGGCAAGTAATTCCTCCAGCAGCTCAATAGCCTGCCCCAGGTTTTGATTGATTACCAACTGGCCAGCCAGTACCTGTTTGGCGCGTGTACTATCGGGTGCTGATTTGTGCCAAAGCTCGGCGGCAGCCAAGGCGGCTTTATGGGCCTTTAACGAAACCGCGATCTGAGTGGCGCGTTCGGCAACGCCGGGGTCACCGGTTTTTTTGGCCGCAGACAAATAATTGCCGAGCAGGATGTCATAACGGTTGCGTTGCCCCGCCAGCTCAGCAACCAATAGGCCATAGAGGACTTCTGGTTCCAGGTTGGCAGCCGGTGGCTCTGTAACATCCAGAGAGGTGGTTAATGTTTTGGCGGTGCTGGTTGGAGTGTCAATATCATTAGTATTTTGCAGGCTGGTGCAGCCGCCAAGAATTAATGTGGCGGCAAGGGTGAGGGCAAGCGTTTTACTGAGCATGAAGACCATTCTATACAAGCGTTAGGAAACTTAAAGTGTAGACCCGTTTTCTAATACTTTGTTGCCTTATAAAATTTTTAGCAACGCTAAATTATAGGAATTTTCGAGGCATTGATCTGTCGAAAAATATCATTACAATAAATGTGGGATTTGAGGTAAGTCCTTACTCAATAAAGGTTTTATGTTTAAATTTGTTGTATGGGGAAACGGCATAAGTAAAGTGTAAGACGGAGTGGAAAAATGTTTGAACAGGTACTTAAAGAAACGATTCGTTGTGGTCAGTTGCGTGTGGTAATGCCCGATGGTAATGAACATTGTTTTGGTGAAGAGTATCCCGGCATTGGTGAGGTGGTCTGGCGTATTAACAGTGCCAAGGTATCTTCACGTCTATTGCTCAATGGTGAGTTTGAACTCGGCCAAACTTATATGGAGAAGGGTTGGGATTTGGTTAAGGGTAGCTTGGCTGATCTGATTAGCCTGCTCTATATTAATTTTGGTGAAGAACCCCCCAGCGCGGCGCAAAAGGTTGTTGGTCGTACCCTCAAGCAATGGAATAACCTCGCTAAAAGCCTCAGAAATGTTGCCATCCACTACGATCTGGATGAAACATTGTTTCGTAGCTTTCTGGATGAAGACATGCATTACTCCTGTGCATATTTCAAAAGCGCGGGGGATGATCTGGAAACCGCACAGCAAAACAAGTGCCAGCACATAATGAATAAGCTGTGTCTGCAACCGGGGCAGAAATTGCTTGATATTGGCTCGGGTTGGGGTAGCTTGAGTTTGTATATGGCCCGCAATGGCGGAGTGAGTACGCAGGGTGTAACTTTGTCCAAAGAGCAATTACGTGTGGCTCGTGCTCGTGCGAAGGAGCAGGGGCTGGCGGATCAGGTGAAATTTGATCTACAGGATTACCGTAATCACACTGGCAAATATGACCGTATTGTTTCGGTGGGCATGTTTGAACATGTCGGGCGGCCATATTTTGAAGCTTATTTCCGCAAACTGGATAGCTTGTTAGATGATGATGGCGTGGTGCTGTTACACACCATTGGTCGCAGTGGCGGGCCGGGCGTGACCAATCCCTGGATACAAAAATACATTTTTCCCGGTGGCTATATTCCGGCCCTGTCGGAAATGACCGCGGCCATTGAAAAAGCCGGTTTACTGATCAACGATGTGGAAATTTTACGTTTCCATTATGCCGATACGCTGGCCGCCTGGTCAGAACGTTTTGCCCAGCACCGAGAGCAGTTTGTGGACAGCAAAGGTGAGACCTTTTGCCGGATGTGGGAGATTTATCTAGCCATGTGCGAAGCCGCGTTTCGCACCTCTGATTTGGTGGTTTATCAGCTTCAACTCTCCAAATCCAAGTGTGCGGTGCCCGATACACGGGATTATTTGTACCAAAGTCCCTGAAAGTGGTTTTATAGATAGCCTCTAACCCCTGCATTTTTATATAATTTGCCCCTTTTGGGTTTCCGCGACTGCCTTTCTTTATATGAAATAGGGGGTTGTTTTGCGGGCGGCACAAATTTTGTAATTTTAAACAGGGTTATTCAGAGCGTTTCATGGGGTTGTTAGCACTCGGCATAAATCACAAGACTGCACCGGTTAATGTCCGTGAGCAGGTGGCGTTTGCGCCTGAAGATATGGCTCATGTGTTGCAACAGGCCTGTGCAGCGATGCAGGTTCAGGAAATCGCTATTCTATCGACCTGTAACCGTACCGAGCTGTATTGCAAGGTTGATGTTAAGGAAAGTCGGCATGTGCTGGAGTGGCTGGGTGAACATCACGGCCTGTGTCCTGACGAGCTGGAACGATGCAGCTACGCCTATTGGGACGAAGACGCGATTCGCCATGTCATGCGCGTGGCCAGCGGTCTGGATTCCATGGTGCTGGGTGAGCCGCAAATTCTCGGGCAGATTAAATCCTCCTATGCGGTAGCGCGTGACGCCAAAACCATTGGCGGCCATCTGGAAAAGCTGTTTCAGAGCACCTTCTCGGTGGCCAAGCAGGTGCGCACCGAAACGGCCATTGGTGAAAACCCGGTCTCCGTGGCCTATGCGGCCGTTAGTTTGGCTCAGCATATTTTTGCTGATATGAGTCGCACCAAGGCGTTATTGATTGGTGCCGGTAAAACCATTGATCTGGTGGCGCGACATTTGCAGCAAAATGGCGTGACCGACATGGTGGTTGCCAACCGTACCTTGCAGCGTGCCGAAGAGTTGGCGGCCAGTTTTGGTGCCCATGCCGTGTTGCTGTCCGATATTCCGGCGCAGCTCGAGGATGCCGACATCGTGATTGCTTCCACCGCCAGCCAGCTGCCGATTCTGGGCAAGGGCGCGGTGGAGCGCGCATTGAAAAAGCGTAAACATCGGCCGATGTATATGGTTGATATAGCCGTGCCGCGTGATATCGAACCCGAAGTGGGTGAGCTGTCGGACGTGTATTTGTATTCCGTTGATGATCTCAAACAGGTCATCGACGAAAACCTCAAATCTCGTCAAAATGCAGCCGAAGAGGCCGAAGCGTTTGTTGAGCTGGGCGCGCTTAACATGGTGCGCGAAATGCGCGCGCTGGATGCGGTATCCACGGTACGTGCCTATCGTCAGCAGTCTGATGATATTCGTGAAGCAGAATTGAACAAAGCACTTAAACAGCTAGACGCAGGGCAGGCTCCACAACAGGTGATGGCGCAATTTGCGCGCGCCTTGACCAACAAGTTGGTGCATACGCCCTGTATTCAAATGAAAAAAGCCTCTTCCGAGGGGCGCGCCGAGGTGATGGAACTGGCGCAGGAATTGTTCGGACTAAGTGATAGTCAGGATGATGAAACAGACAAAAGCAGTTAATTGAAGAGAATGTCATGAAAGCATCAATATTGACCAAACTGGATCACCTGAAGGATCGCTACGAAGAACTGGCGGCGTTAATGAGTGATCCAGAGGTGATCTCTGATCAGAATATGTTTCGCGATTACTCCAAGGAATACGCTGAAATTGAGCCGGTAGTGCAGACGTTTACTCAGTACCAGGAGGTGCAGAGTGACTTTGAGGAGGCGCAGCTGTTATTAACGGATGATGATCCGGAAATGCGCGCCATGGGCGAAGAGGAGGTCAGGGCGGCCAAGGACAGTATGGAGAATCTGAGCCTGGATCTGCAAAAGCTACTGTTGCCCAAAGATCCTAATGATGCCAGCAATACCTTTCTTGAAATTCGTGCCGGAACCGGTGGTGATGAAGCCGCTATTTTTGTTGGTGACTTGTTCCGTATGTACTCCAAGTACGCAGAAGACAGAGGCTGGCAGCTGGAAATTGTCAACGAAAACCGTGGCGACCATGGCGGATATAAAGAAATTATCAGTCGAGTGATTGGTCGTGATGTGTATGCCTACCTGAAGTTTGAATCGGGTGTGCACCGCGTGCAGCGTGTGCCAGAAACTGAGTCGCAAGGTCGTGTGCATACCTCCGCTTGTACGGTAGCCGTACTGCCGGAAGCAGATGAAGTGGATGCCATTGAAATTAATAAGGCGGATCTGCGGGTTGATACTTTCCGTGCTTCGGGTGCGGGTGGTCAGCACGTCAACAAAACTGACTCGGCGATTCGTTTGACGCACCTGCCAACCGGCACGGTGGTTGAGTGTCAGGATGAGCGTTCGCAGCATAAGAACCGCGCGCGCGCCATGTCGCTGTTGCAGGCTAGATTGTTGAGCAGTGCGCAGGAAAAACAGCATTCTGAAGAGGCCGATGCGCGCCGTAGCCTGGTAGGTTCTGGGGATCGCTCCGAGCGTATTCGTACCTATAATTACCCGCAGGGCCGGGTTACCGATCACCGCATTAACCTGACACTGTATAAATTGCCGGAAATTATGGAAGGTGATATGGCCAGCGTGATTGAAGCGCTGATCAATGAACATCAGGCAACGCTGTTGGCGGCGCTGTCTGATAACGAATAGACGATTAATAAAAACCCCATGTCTTCCTCGATCGGAGAATTGCTGGATTCCTTGACGCAGCAATTCTCCGCTGTTTCCGATTCTGCTCGCGTGGATGCCGAAGTACTGTTGTCTTTCGTCTCGCAGAAAAACCGAACCTGGCTCTATACCTGGCCAGAACGCGAGCTTACTGAACCGCAAAGCCAGCAGTTACAAACTCTGATTAAGTGCCGCTTGCAGGGCGAGCCGGTGGCTTATTTGATCGGCCAGCGTGAGTTCTGGTCGTTAACGCTGGAGGTTTCTCCCGATACGCTAATCCCGCGTCCCGATACCGAATTGCTGGTTGAAGTGGCCCTTGAACTGTTGGCGCATCGCAGCACAGAGAAGCTCAATATCGTTGATCTCGGCACAGGCACGGGGGCGATTGCTCTGGCGATTGCCAGTGAGCAATCGCAGTGGCAAGTTGTTGGTCTGGATCGTATTCCTGCGGCGGTAGCGCTGGCTCTGCGTAATCAGGCGCAACTACAAATCGCTAATGCTCGCTTTCTGGAAAGTGACTGGTTTAATGCGCTTGATAAACAACGTTTTGATCTAATCGTCAGTAACCCTCCTTATATAGAGCAGCAAGATCCGCATCTTGAGCTGGGTGATGTACGTTTTGAGCCGCGCTCGGCGCTGGTCGCCGATGATGATGGTTTGTCGGATATCAAACACATCATTGCGCAGGCGCCGGTTTATTTGGCGGCGCAGGGCTGGCTATTGTTTGAGCATGGTTATCAGCAGGCCGAAGCCGTTCGCAATCTGTTAAGTGAACGTGGCTTTGTCGAAGTGCAGACGCGTTGTGATCTGGCCGGGCATGAGCGCGCGACGTTGGGGCAGTGGCTATCTTCTTAAGTTGAAGTTCATTTCGAAAGAAAGAGAGGGATATTATGCCGCCTCAAGGTAAGGTTTCTCCTTTTTGGTCGAAATAACAATTTCTTGTTTTTCAGGAGACTGTAGGTCAGTCTCAGCGTGTCCCGTCTTATCGGGTATAGTCTGACAAGTAAGGCTGAAGTCTTACCTGTGGCATCCGTGAGAACAGTGTTTTGAATTTGCGAATCATGTGGATTAGGCTCAAAATTTAAGCCTGATCAAATCACTCGGTTACTAGTCAGGAGACGATCATGGACACCACGCCACATACCTTCGCAACGCTTTTTTAGCAGTTGGGTTTGCCCAGTGAAAATGATGCAATTGATGAGTTTATCGCTAGTCACCGGCCTATTGCGGCGGCGATGCCTTTGGCGGAAGCGCCGTTCTGGTCAAGTGGTCAAGCGGCCTTTATCAATGAAGCGTTGAACGCAGATTCCGATTGGGCCGAGATGGTCGATCAGCTGAATAGCTGTTTAAGGGCTTAACCATTTTAAGGTCAAGCCTCTTGCTCAGATGCTGACATTGCCGGTCTATAGAGTTATAGGTCCAGCAGGTTGCCGTAGGGCAAAAACTTGTTGTCGGTATTGTCTTTAATCCAGGCGATCAATTCCGCATCGGGAAACGCACCGCGATTTTTCAGTTCACGACATAACCAAATAACGGGTGATTTGCTGCCTGCTTCCCAGCCGCTTAGCTGTGCTTCGGCCAGTGTAAAAAAGCGCACCAGATGCACAATTGTGTGTTGCTCAAGTTCAGGTGAAACCTTAAGCCACTCTTCTTTGTGTTGCTTCATCAGGTGGCGGTAATCGGAGATTTCATCGCTGGTGAGCGCTTGGGAAATTTGCGCCAGTTGTTCGTTGTAGCTGACTTTTGCTAGTCGCAATAACACGTCGATGTCGATAATGGCGGTGTTGTCGGCGTCGTTGTTTTGGCTTGGATCCCAAGTATCTACAGTTGTCATGGTGTTCTCAAATTGCATGTGTGATTTGGCGAACACCGATTCTACACGTAAGTTGCGTGGATTTGGAACTATAAGCGTACGTGCGCCTTACCAGGATCTGAGTTGCTGCTTGGAGTGGGTGTCCATAGGGCGGGCGATGAGGCCGTTTTGGGTCATGAAGACTTTGAAATGAGTTTGATCGCCCATGGGTAAAAATACCGCACTGCCGTAATAGGCGTCGACCAGTGGCAGCAGTTGCGGATAGCGTCTGACAAAATGCCAGACATCAAGGCCGGGGTCGGCATTGAGGCTGTGGGTTGTTGCGAGCTCGCTGTTGCTTTGTTCCACTGTAGCGTAGCGCCCAGCTAAACGATGCAGTTTGTAGTGCGCATTAAAACCCATCAGGTTGGCGTAGCCATGCCATTTCAGGACCTTGGCATCGAGTTGCCATTCATCACCGCTGATTTCAAATTCCTGTTGGCGATTTTCCTCAATAAAGGTCACGGCAGCGCGGTATTTTTGTGGCGCCAGTTGGCTGAAGTGTAATTCTGCGACGGGGCGTTCGTGGGTTAGGCGTGCATAGCTGGCCACGTTGATGGCAATGGCGATGACGAGCAATCCTACTGCGCACAGTAGTCCACCACAGCAGGTCATGCTGCAACCTTTAATCGGGTGCAATTTACAGCAGTGTTTAAAGCCGCGCAGCGTCAGCCACAGGCCGATAGCGCTGAGTATCATGAAAACGATCAGCACTGTGGCGGCGGGCAATAGGCTGCTGAAATCGGTGACGCTAGTCATAGTGTGTTAAGTATAGGTTACTGGGGGTGAGTTTATGACCCGCTATAGGCGAGGGAATTCGATTTGAATTTTCGCGCCGCCCAGTGCTGATTTTTCGATATACAGTTGCGCCTGATAGCTGTTAAGGATGTCCTGCGCCACGGCCAGGCCGATGCCTTGGCCGGAGTGCTGGGTGTCGGCGCGGCTGCCGCGTTGTAAAACGCTTTGGCTTTGTTGCTCGGGAATGCCATTGCCATCGTCTTCAATGCTGATGAGCAGAGTTTTTTCTTTGCTGGCATCAGTGCTAATGACCACCTGCTGTTGGCTGGCTTTAAAGGCATTATCGAGCAGATTGCCGAGCACCTCCATCAGGTCGCGTTCATCGGCGCGCAATTGGATGTCGGTATCGATCCGGTTTTCACTGTTGATGTATTTGTCGGCGTAGACCTTATTCATAGTGCGTAACAGTTTGTCGGCCAGTGGGCTCAGGTTGATGGGTTGCATGGCCAGAGTGTTGATCGTGTCAGTTGTTTTGCTGCTGGCACGTTGTAGTTGATGGCTGACGATGTCGTCCATGCGGGTGATTTGCTCGTCGATGTTTTGAGTGTTGTCGGGTTTGTTCTGGTTGCTATTAAGGCCGCGCAAAACTGCTAAGGGTGTTTTCAGACTGTGGGCCAAATCGGCCAGCGTATCGCGATAACGTTGGCGTTGGCGGCGCTCATTGTCGATCAGTAAATTCAGGTTATGAGTCACGTTTTCCAGCTCGCTGGGGTAATCGTTGGTGAGCTGTTGCTGTTGGCCCGTCTCGATGGCCTGAAGTTCGTGCGCAAGTTTGCGTAACGGTCTGAGGCCCCAGCGCATGATGGAGCCCTGAATGAGTAATAGGATGATGCCGATGGCGCTGAACCAGCGCCACAGGGAAGTTCGAAATTCGGCGATCTCGGCCATCACCGGTTTGGCGCTTTGTAATAGATGAACGTGATAGTGGCGTTCTTCGCCGCTTTCTAATTCCCAGATAATGGCGTAACTGAGTTGGTAGTAGGCGTTGTTCTGAATGCTGTTTGGGGCGCTGAACTGAAACTGGCCGACCTGTGCGGCCGCAATTGGTAACGATGTTTGCGTGACGGCGGAGGGTGAGCGCCACAGTTGCTCGCCATGCTGGTCATTGATGACGGCATACAGGCCGGATTCGATGCGGTTAAATAACGGGTCCTGTAACAGTTCGGGCATGACCAGTTCGCCCTGTTCGGCGTCGGTATCGGCTAACAGGGTGTAGAAATTTGCTTTGAGTTTTTCTTCCAGTGCTGTTTCAGCGCTGCTGCGAAAGGCACTATCCAGTGCAAAACCACTCAGACCGAGCGATAGGGCGACAAATAATGTCAGCGATAAAAGCAGGCGGCTATTTATCGAACGCAGAATCACGTGCTGGTTTCGCTCAGCGCCAGACGGTAACCGCGCCCGCGCAGGGTTTCGATAGGGTTGGCAAGGTTGTCGGGGTCGAGCTTTTTGCGTAACCGTCCGATAAAGACCTCAATGACATTGCTGTCGCGATCATAGTCTTGAGCGTAGATGTGTTCTGTCAGTTCTGTTTTGGAAACGACTTTTTGCGGGTTCAGCATCAGGTATTCCAGTACCTTGTATTCGTAGGCGGTGAGCGTGATGGGTAGCTCGCGAGATAATACCTGCTGAGTGCGCGTGTTGAGCAGCAGATAACCCATTTTGATGGCGGAGTCGGCCTTGCCAGCGGCGCGGCGAATGAGTGCGTTCAGTCGCGCCAGTAATTCCTCCATGTGGAAGGGTTTGACCAGATAATCATCGGCACCGGCTTCCAGTCCTTCGACTTTGTCCTGCCAGTTGCCGCGGGCAGTGAGTATCAAAACTGGTACGTCACGGCCATTTTTTCGTAGCTGCTGGATCAGCTCAATGCCGTTGAGTTTGGGTAGGCCGAGATCAATAATGGCGATGTCGTGGCTAAATTCATTGCCGTAATACAGACCTTCTTCGCCATCGCTGGCCTGATCCACGCTGTAGCCGTTTTGAGTTAGCGTGTCGGCTAATTGTTGTTGTAGCTGGGGTTCGTCTTCAACGATAAGTGCGCGCATGACTATTTATATAGGATTCTGTGAGTGGCTAGGTGGGTTAGCGACGTTGTGCGTTAACACGCAGGGTTTTAATGCGGCCCTGATCGGTTAACACTTTGATCTTATAGAAGGCGTGTTGTTCCTTGCGTATTAATTTTGCCGACAGAATTTTACCGTTGCTGCGCTGGCGGGCGATATCAATGGCCTGAGCTTTGCTGATATAACCTTGCTCGGTGAGCTGTAGCCACTGTTTTTTACGATCGCTGCTAAAGCGATCAGTAAAGTTTTGGCTGTGGCTCACATCATAAAGGGTGTTATGGACCTCATCGTCATACAGATGCTCGATATCGCCAGGCTGCGCCGAAGCGTTCAGGCTGCCGAGTAGCAAACAGATTGTAATGAGATGTTTGAAGGGCATGATGTGGTCTCTGGTTAGTTTTATCTGGCAGTTTAGCGTTAAATCGATAGAGCGTCGAATACCCTGATTCGTCTTAGAGTTGGGAGCAGGCGAGCCGCCAAGGGGTGCAGCCCGCCCGCATAAACTGAGAATCTGAACGGTGGTTAATAATTCTCAATCGGGGTTACGGTGACGCGCACTTTAATACGTTTGCCGGGGTGGTTCTGGGTACGAGTGTGGTAGATGTTGCCGTAGTATTTGTAACCCACGTGGTAACCCATAATGCGTTCCTCGTCATGATAATCCTGATAGGTTTCGCAGCGTTGTTCTGTGGTGTAATACTGATGGCCGGGGCCAGCGGATTTACGACCAACATCGCGACCAATTGAGCCGCCTAATACCGAGCCCACCAAAATGCCGGCTTTTTTGGCATCGTTGTGGTGGCCTAGCTCGTTACCAATTAAGCCGCCGATTACCGCGCCAACAATGGTCGGTGTGGATGAGCGTTGTTTAGGTTGCTGGTAGTGAGATACTTGTTCCTGCCAGCATTCCTGGCGTGGGGTGCTAACACGAATATTTTTGGTGATCGGCTCAACGCTGACGACGCGGGCGTAATCATTGTTGGCTTTATGGCCCGCAAAGGCTGCTGGCGTAGTGAGAGTTGCCGCAATGGTCGTTGCGATAAAAAGTGCGGTTAGTTTTTTTGTTGTCGTTTTCATTGTCTTGGCCTCGTATCGGATCGGGGTTTGTTTAATCTTAAGTTCACAATACGGCTGTGAACCTGAATCGAAGCTGAATCGATCATTAAGAAGCTAAAACTTTATGACTTTCTGATTAGTGGGCGCGATGAGGAGTGCAGGATTGCCAATTTAAGGGCTTGCAGGTAAAGTGCGCAGCCATTGGAATCAAAAGGATTTACTCGTCACATGACACCGTTACAACGTTATCAGCACGACCTTGATGAAGGTTCTTTGCAGCCTGATGCCGCTCAGGCAGAGGCTGTGCAGCGCTTACAGAAAGTTTATGACGAGTTAATGAGTGGTAAGCCAAATGAAGGCGGTTTTTTATTAAAGAAACTGTTCAAGCGTCAAGAGCCGGTCGTTAACCCTAAAGGCCTGTATTTCTGGGGTGGGGTGGGGCGCGGTAAAACCTATTTGATGGATGCCTTCTACGACAGTCTGCCCTTCGAGCAGAAAATGCGTGTGCACTTTCACCGCTTTATGCAAATGGCGCATCGCAAGCTGAAAGAGTTGTCCGGGCAAAAAAATCCACTGCAAATATTGGCGCGAGAAATGAAAGCCGATAACCGTGTGATCTGTTTTGATGAGTTTTTTGTCTCCGATATTACCGATGCCATGATTCTGGGCGGTTTGATGGAGGAATTATTTACGTTGGGGGTGACGTTGGTGGCGACCTCTAATATTGTGCCGGACGACCTCTATAAAGATGGATTGCAGCGTCAGCGCTTTTTGCCGGTGATTGAGCTGCTTAAGCAGCACACCGATGTGTTAAACGTTGATGGTGGTGTGGATTATCGTTTACGCGTGCTAGAGCGTGCCGAGATTTATCATTGCCCGCTGGATGCAGGCGCTGACGAAAGTTTGATGAGCAGTTTTATGCAGCTGGCACCGGATTTGGAAACCATCACCGAAGGTGAGCGGGTTGAAATTGAAGGCCGTGAACTGGCCACCGTGCGTTGTGATGACGATATCGTCTGGTTTGAATTTGCCGAGTTGTGCGACGGCCCGCGTAGCCAGAATGATTACATTGAAATTGCCCGTATGTATCACGCGGTGCTGTTAAGTAATGTGCCGGTGCTGGGTGGCAGCAAGGATGACCAGGCACGACGTTTTATTAATTTGGTGGATGAGTTCTATGATCGTAACGTGAAGCTGATTATTTCCGCTGAAGCCCCAATTGTTGAACTCTATTCAGGCGGGCGTTTGAATTTTGAATTTGAACGCACACAAAGTCGCCTGTTAGAGATGCAGTCGCATGATTATCTGGCGCAGCCACACAAGCCGTAATGCGCTAACAAATAAATAAGATTACTACTTGTGTTGGTTTTTATGTTCGCGTAAAATCCCGCGCTCACTTGTAGGAATGAACCGAAGACTAACTATTACATGAAAACATATACTGCAAAACCTCAAACTGTTACGCGCGACTGGTATGTCGTTGATGCGACCGATAAAAC
>Ga0209395_1003484_pt1 | contig 19417 bp, 20 predicted proteins | sample GOMGulsemesocosm_3_FD_184635 | JGI IMG/M metagenome (GOLD analysis project Ga0209395, IMG submission 184635) | Methane-oxidizing microbial communities from mesocosms in the Gulf of Mexico - GOM9D Gulf of Mexico (SPAdes) (version 2) | ecosystem: Environmental > Aquatic > Marine > Cold seeps... | reverse complement strand
TCAAACGCTTAATGAACTAAACCGTCGTGGTGGTGGTGTTGGTTTAACAACAGCTTGTGCTGCAGGTGGTTTAGGCGCAGCAATGATTGTGGAGACAGATTAATGACTGAAAAAACAAATTCAAATAGTAGTGAAGACAATAACGCAGATAATACGGAAGTAAGCGCAGACACTGAAGTAACGAGTGAAGCACTAAATACTGCTGAGCAGGTAGTAGTGAATACTGAAAGTAACGATGTTACTGACGCTAGTTCAGTTGAATCATCCGACAGTGCCTTCACATTAGTTCGCCATGATAATGGTATTGCTCATTTAGTGATTGATGTTATTGGTGAAAACGTTAATACCCTTAAAACGGAATTTGCTGAGCAAATTAATGCTGTATTAGCTGAGATAAAAGCCGATAAATCGATTACTGGTATCGTGTTATGCAGTGGTAAAAAAGATTCCTTTGTTGCTGGCGCCGACATCAATATGCTTGATGCTTGTCAAAGCCGTGAAGAAGTGGTCGCCTTATCTCGTCAAGGACAACGCATTTTCTTTTTGCTCGAGCAATTAGCTATTCCTATCGTTGCCGCTATTGATGGTACCTGCTTAGGTGGTGGTTTAGAGCTTGCTATGGCTTGTCATGCTCGAGTGTGTAGCGACAATGGCAAAACAGCATTGGGTTTACCTGAGGTACAGTTAGGCTTATTACCTGGAAGTGGTGGTACTCAACGCTTACCTCAGTTAGTTGGTTTACAAAAAGCCCTAGATATGATGCTTACTGGTAAGCAATTACGCGCGAAACAAGCTTTAAAAGCAGGCCTAGTTGATGATGTTGTGCCAAGCAGTGTACTGCTTCGTGTTGCAGAGCAAAAAGCAATATCTTTGCGTCAACGTGGTAAAAGCACTGGTAAGCGTAAACAAGGCTTAATGGACAAATTATTAGAAAATAATAGCGTTGGCAGAAATATTGTCTATCAACAAGCACAGAAAACAGTGCAGGCAAAAACCCAAGGTAATTATCCTGCGCCATTAAAAATTATTGATTGTATCCGTACGGGTATCGAGTTATCAGCAGAACAGGGCTATCAATTAGAAGCTGAGCATTTCGCTGACTTAGTGATGAGCGATGAATCGGCACAACTGCGTCAGTTATTTTTTGCCACTACAGCAATGAAGAAAGAACAAGGCGTTGCTGATGTTATGCCAGATAAAATATCTAAAGCAGGTGTCTTAGGAGGCGGTTTAATGGGCGGTGGTATTGCTTTTGTCACGGCGACGAAAGCGAATATTCCAGTTAGGGTTAAAGACATTAACCATAAAGGTATTAGCCAAGCATTAAAGTACAGTTATCAAATACTCAATAAAAAAGTTAAACGTCGTTTTTTACTTAACAGTGAAATGCAAAAACAATTGGCAATGATCACTGGTAGTGTTGATTATACCGGTTTTAAAACCCTTGATATTGTTGTTGAAGCTGTTTTTGAAGATTTAACGTTGAAACAAAATATGGTGGCTGAAGTTGAAGAGAATGGTCATGATAAAACTATCTTTGCCAGTAATACTTCAAGTTTACCAATAGGAAATATTGCTGCGAAGGCAAAACGACCTGAAAATGTTATTGGCTTACATTACTTCTCGCCGGTTGATAAAATGCCGTTAGTAGAAATAATTCCGCATGAAAAAACCTCAGATCAAACAATATCGAATACAGTAGCTTTTTCTAAAAAGCAGGGTAAAACACCTATTGTTGTTAAAGACAAAGCAGGGTTTTACGTCAATCGTATTTTGGCGCCATATATGAATGAAGCGGCTATATTGCTACTTTCAGGCGAGCCTATTGATAAAATTGACAAAGCATTAGTTAAATTTGGCTTCCCTGTTGGTCCTATGCAACTACTTGATGAGGTAGGTATTGACGTTGGAGCTAAAATTGGACCAATCTTACAAGCTGATTTAGGTGAACGATTTGCCCCACCTGCCGCTTTTGACAAATTATTAGCGGATGGCCGTTTAGGTAAAAAAGCTCAAAAAGGTTTTTATCAATATCAAAAGCACAGCTTAGCTAAAACCTTACAAAATAGAGTTAAAGGTATTAAACCAGGACAAAAACAAGTGGATGAAACTATCTATAGCTTATTAAATATTAAGCCTATGGGAAGTTTATCGGCAGTAGAAATTAGCAAACGCTGTACTTATATGATGTTAAATGAAGCGGCGCGCTGTGTTGATGAAGGCATAGTGCGTAATGCCAGGGATGGTGATATTGGTGCTATTTTTGGTATTGGTTTCCCTCCATTTTTAGGTGGTCCGCTGCGTTATATTGATAAAGTTGGTGCTAAGTCAGTGGTTGCACAATTAAGTCAATGGGCTGAGCAGCAAGGCGAACGTTATACACCTTGTGAAGCTTTAGTGACTATGGCCGAAAATGATCAACGTTATTACCCCGTCGATTAAAATAAGTAGGCTTTGGCTTAAGCTAACTTAACGTCAAAAATCAAGAAAGGCTGTTGAGTATTTTAGAACTATTTTAAACATAGTATTCTTTTATATTCAGCAGCCTTTTTATTTTTAAACGTTTAATTTCTGTTATAGCAAATTGATATTAGTACTTTACTGGGCTGGTTTTAACAAAGGCATCAACATCTGTAATGATGTCGCCGTTGGGTTTTTGTGACGACTCTAGTACTTCACTTTGTGAATACAATATAAACCGGTCAGGCTGACAAGCATTGACTAAATGACTTTTAACAAAGGTTTTTACTTGCGCTAACGTTAAGTTTAAAACAGCCTGTAGCAGGTTTTCTTTTTGCTTAAATGCTTCATCTTTATTACAAATCGCAGCCCAAAAACGCTGGCTTTTAATACGTAAATTATGATCTTTTTCTTGTAATTGACTAGCTAAACCTTGCATTAAATGTTGCCACTGATCTGTGTCCATCTCATCAAGAACAGTAATACTATCGCTGATAAAATCATCCATAGCATGGGCTAACGTATAAGCGTCACAGTGCGGTGACTGAATATAAAAAGCGATGCCCGGATAGCTATTAATAGGCACATAACCAACCCCTACTAAGTAGCCATATTGCCTTTCTGTACGCATTTGTTGAAAAAATAAAGGTGATAAAATATGACTAGTAATCATAGCAAGTGCAACAGAGTTATCGTCTTTTTCCTTAAAGGCTGTGTAGATAACACAAGCGTGATCGTGTTCAGGTAAGTTCATTGGTAGCAATAATGTTTTTTGGCTAGCAATGTCTGTTACTGGGCACTGCATGGCATGTTTTTCGTTCACATTACCGCGAAAAGATTGCTCAATGTTCTCGCACAATTGCAGAGCATGATCGATTTTCCAATTACCATGGATGAGCACTTCTAGAGTCACTTGCTGAAATAATTGCTCACTAAAACGCTGATACTCACTAAAACTTACCTGATCCAGTGCTAGCGATAACGATTTACTTGACGGATTATTGGGCTGCATTACAGAGCTTAGCGTAGCGAATAGCTGGGCAATTGATTTACTTTTGTCACTGTTTTTCCAATGTTTTACCAATTGCAGCTTAAATAAATCGAAATGTGCTTCAGACACTTGGTGATTTTTCAATCGCGATAATAGCTTACTTAACAGTAAATGTTGATTTTCACTATACCCTGATATTTGAACTGTTACCCCGCCTTGGTGGGCATATAAATGATAATGAATGCCAGCCAGCTCTGCTTCATAATTTTCTTCAATTACTGTGTCTGTATATAAATCGACAAAGAGGCGCGTCATAGCAATATTAGCGACACTAGCGACTACAAAAGGTGAATCAATACCAATATATAAATAGCCTTTAGGCACTTTAAACGTGTGGTCTTGTTTAAACCAAGCGACTAAGCCATTTTTATTAATAATTTTTTCAGGAATTAATGCTACATCTGAAGTAGTCTGGTGATGTTCTTCACTTTGATATATTTTGGGCGAATCAACAATATATGGATTTTTATCGGGTAAATACAGGCCCTTGGTATACTGTTCTTCTTTTGAGGCAATATCGCGCCAATGTGCTAATTGTTGCTCAGAAATGGGTGTTACATGATAAGGCACTTGGTACCAAAAACTATTTTGAGAGAAACTATTTTGCTGGCTAACATGTAAGAGCCTCATATTATCAACATGTAAATCAGCGAGTAACTTGTTGATGTTTTCTCGCGACATGCCAGACATAACATAATCCCCAAAGATATAATCTTCTTCGGGATAATGTTGCATGTTGATCACTAATTGGCTAACGCTGTCCAATGGACGCATTTTTTCATGGTATATAAATGCTAAGTGACTAATTTTTTGTTTTTCTTGGTAATAATACTCTGCAATATCGGTATTTTTTAATAGAGTAATATAGGTTAAGACAATATCGACTATTTCATTAATATGCTCTTCACCTAATTCAGTTAATGCAATACTGATATTAAAGTCTTTAAAGTTAGAGCCATTAATACCAGAGCCAGCAGTCAATGCTAAGGCCCATTGATGTTTTTTCAATAGCGATAAAACACTGCCACTACCTTCGTGACCTAATAAATAAGCAATAATTGACTCGGGTTTATCTTGGTAATATTGGTCAATACTGTCCATTGCAAAGCTGATAATAAGCTGGTGATCATTTTTTACAGGACAAACATCTATTTTTATTTTCTGATGTTTAGGTAAATATAAAGGCTGTTCAACTTTAGGCAGGGAAAATTCGGCTGATTGTATCGGACTAAAGAGTTGTTCAGCTAGACGTTTTAATTCATCAATTTCTTGTGGTCCCTCAAGCGCTAAGGTCATGTATTGAGCACGATAAAACTTTTGGAAAAAATCTTGTACCTCTTGGCTTATATTTTTTCCATCTCGATCCGCTAAAGTATCTAGATTCCCAACAGAAAACTGAGAAAAAGGGTGCTTAGGGTTCACGGTATCTTTGTGAACATCATATAAGCGCCTGATGTCATCTTTTAGCTTTAAGGTAAATTCGGCATCAATATTTTCCCGCTCTTTGACTACAAAGTCATCTGCGAGCAAAGGAGCAATAAAAAACTCGCTGAAGCGCTCTAATGCAGAGAAGAAGTGAGTTGCGGTAATATCAAAGAAAAAGCAGGTATGTTCAGTACCTGTCCAAGCATTATGATTACCGCCATGTTGGCTAATAAATTTTTGATATTCACTGCCATCAGGAAAATTCTTTGTGCCGAGAAAAAGCATATGCTCTAAAAAGTGCGCTAAACCTTGTCTATCTTTGGGGTCATTAAAATGACCGACATTAACGGCTAAGGCCGCTGCCGATTTACTCGTTTCATCGTTATGAATAAGCAGTACGCGTAAACCATTGTTTAGAGTAATTGCTTGATATTGCTTTGAATCATTGGGACTTTGCTTCAACACTAAGGCTCCTAAGAACACTTTAATCAGTAAAGCGTTTGACGGAAATATGGATAGTTTCTGAACTTAACAGGGAGATAACGCAATTCCTTAATTACTTAAAGGAATAAAAAAAGCCTATTTATTCTTAACCGTTGTTTTTAATACGAGTTCAATTCTATTACTATAGCCGCAAAAATAACTTAGACTCAATACTTTAGCTGATAAATATCATAAAAAGTTAAAATTGAAGTCAGTAGTAAGCCTAATCTACAGATATAGTGGTCGAGAGAATTAATGCAACTTTATATAATGCGACATGGTGAAGCTCAAAATTTTGTTGAGCAGGGCAGTCGGGATGACAGTCAAAGAGCGTTAACCGTACAAGGACAACTTGAAGCGAAAATGATGGCGACTTGGTTGAAAAAGATGGAGATACAACCCACACAAGTATTTGTTAGCCCTTATGTCAGAGCTCAACAAACGTGCGCTATTGCAACATCAATGATGCAAACAGCTATTACTACGCTAGATTTTATTACCCCGTCAGGTGATCCTAAGCAAGTACATGACTTTATTGATGGTTGGTGCAGCGAGCAAGCCACAAGAGAATCAGTTTCGCCAAAAAAAGAACAAAGCTTACTTATAATTTCTCACATGCCTTTTGTTAGCTATTTAGTGGCGCAGCTAACGCAATCGGGTAACGCCCCCATTTTTTCTACGGCAGGCATTGCGCATATTGATTATGATATTGATAAGATGCAAGGGTCGTTGCAACGTCTAATTTCACCAATAGAGCTGTGTTAACACGGGATTTCTAATCTCGATTATATTTATCTTTTAATTCGATTAATGCCAATATAGCGCCATTTCCGCCCCATTCTAATGGGGCTTGATGAAAGGCCATTACATCAGGGTGTTGCACCAACCAATGTGGCACCTTATTTTTCAAAATATGTGAGCCTATGCCATGAACTACGCAGATACACTGGGCGTGTTCTTTTTGACAAGCGAATAGTAGGGCTGCCAACTCTTTTTTCGCTTGGTGTTGATCTAAACCATGCAAATCAAGAATTAAATCGGGTTGATAATAGCCGCGTCGTAAGTTTTTGACTTCAAAGCTGTCAACACCTTCGCGAACATACTTCATTGGGCCTTGCTTATTCAAGTCAGGTTCAAATTCATCAGAAAAATGAAATTGTGCAATGGCTCTATTTGTCTTGTTATCCCCTTGGTCATTTTTTAGGGAAGTGTTAGACTTATGGCCTCTTTTAATTAGGCGAACTGTGTCGTTGACCAAGGGTTTTACTTTACCGATAGCATCGGCAAAAAGTTGCTTTTCATCAGGCAATACTTTTTGCACTGACTCTTGCTGTAATGAGTTATCAGCTTTATTTTGCTGAATCTTACTTTGTGCGATTTTTTCAATATTAGCGCGTACTTTGGCTTTTATTGCAGAAAGTTCGGATTTTAGGGCTTTGTTTTTCATTGACGCAGTGTAAAACATTTTAGTGCTAATACAAATCAATTAATACTGATATACCCGTTACCAATCAAAGTGCAGGATTTCAGTGGGAATTAAAATGGTTTTAAGCGAGGAGAATAATTTAAGCATAGTCATTATATGGTTTGATTATTTAACGCGGTATAGAGTCATATTAAACACATCAAACACTGAAACCAGTATCTTGAATGGTGACGGGTAAATAACATCAAAGCTAATGCTTAAATTTAAATATTAGTCTTACGTAAACATGAAAAATATAGAAATACCTTTTGAGGAAAATAATGTGAGCAATACCAAGGTTGAAAACATAACAGAACAATTACACACTATTGCTGATTTTTGTCGTTTCGGGGCTAGCTCGTTTAATCAAGCTGAACTTTTTTACGGTCACGGAAACGACAATGCTTTAAATGAAGCACTAACTTTAGTGATGTTCGCCTTATCCTTACCCGAAGAGATGAGTGAAGATGTCATGTCTTGTCGTTTAGTAAAATACGAGAAGGAAAATATTCTAGCACTTTTTGAACAACGTATTGAAACACAGCAGCCTGTCCCTTACATCACTAATTTAGCTTACTTTGCGCAATTACCTTTTTATGTCGATGAACGTGTTTTAGTACCCCGTTCACCCATTGGTGAGTTAATTGAGAAACATTTTTATCCGTATTTTAGCGAGCAAAACCCACCTAAAAAAATATTAGACTTATGTACTGGCAGTGGTTGTATTGCAATTGCTTGTGCTAGCTACTTTCCTAGTGCTGAAGTTGATGCGGTCGATTTATCCACCGATGCGTTAACTGTTGCGGAAATAAATATTGAAAACCATGGTTTAAGTGAACAAGTTATTCCAATTCAATCTGATGTTTTTTCTGGGGTTATTGCACAAAAATATGATTTAATTGTCACGAATCCGCCTTACGTTGATCAAGAAGACATTGATAGCTTACCCGCAGAATTTACTCATGAACCTAAAATGGGTTTAGGTTGTGGTGAAGACGGTTTAGATATCGTTCGTGTGATCTTGGCTGAGAGTGCTTTACATCTCAATGATGATGGGGTTCTTATTTGTGAAGTGGGCAATTCGCAATACCATGTTGAAAACCTTTATCCTAATGTAGACTTCGCTTGGTTAAGCTTTGAGCGCGGTGGTCATGGTGTGTTTATGCTAAATAAAGCACAATTAGAGCAACATGCAGAAACGTTTTTAGCAGCACTTAAAACTGTATAAACAACCTAAAAGCAAAACAGAAAATTAGACGTTATCTAAGTCGACAGTTCAATAGATGGGCAGTGAAAATAGGTAACACAATAACGGCTAGTACTCGTAGCTATAAAATATATTAATAGGCGGTAATGTTAAATGTCAGGTAATACCTTCGGAAAATTATTCACTGTCACCTCATTTGGTGAAAGTCATGGATTAGGTTTAGGCGCAATTATCGATGGTTGTCCACCTGGGCTTGAGTTATCTGAAGCAGACCTACAAATTGATTTAGACCGACGCCGACCAGGCACCTCTCGATATACTACTGCGCGTAGAGAAGCGGATGAAGTAAAAATTCTTTCAGGCGTATTTGAAGGAAAAACGACAGGCACACCTATTGGCTTAATGATAGAAAATACCGACCAACGTTCAAAAGACTATGGTGATATTGCTCAAAGTTTTCGCCCTGGTCATGCCGATTATACTTATTGGCAAAAATACGGATTACGTGATTACCGAGGTGGTGGTCGTTCTTCTGCTCGTGAGACCGCAATGCGTGTTGCTGCAGGTGCGGTAGCTAAAAAATATCTTGCTGAAAAGTTTGGTATGACTATTCAAGCTTGTGTTACCCAAATTGGTGATATTGTTGCCAGTGGTCCAAATGGTACAGCCTTTGATGTTAATACTGTTGATTGGGAAAAAGTTGAAGAAAATCCATTCTTCTTCCCTGATGAGACTAAAATTGAACCACTGGGTGAGTACCTTCGTGGCATCATTAAAGAGAAAGATTCAATTGGCGCTAAAGTAACTGTTGTTGCTACTAATGTACCCGTTGGCTTAGGAGAGCCTATCTTTGACCGTTTAGATGCTGATATTGCTCACGGCTTGATGAGTATCAATGCCGTAAAAGGTGTTGAAGTGGGCGATGGTTTTGGCGTAGTTAATCAAAAAGGCTCAGAGCATAGAGACGAGCTTACCCCTGAAGGTTTTTCAACGAATCATTCTGGTGGTGTTTTAGGCGGTATTTCATCGGGACAGCAAATCATTGCTCATTTAGCCCTTAAACCAACATCAAGTATCGGTGTTAGTGGTAAAACAGTTGATTTAACCGGTGAAGCGACAGATATTATTACTAAAGGTCGTCATGATCCTTGTGTGGGTATTCGCGCTGTGCCAATTGCTGAAGCAATGTTAGCTTTAACGTTAATGGACCATTTTTTACGTCATCGTGGTCAAAATGCTGATGTTCAATGTGTTACACCAAATATTGAAAGTTAAATAAAAACTATAATATAAAATAGGCTGATTGCTAAAGTGCTGTAAACCTAAGTACGAATAAAGCACTCAGCCTATTTTTTAGTAAACCTAATTCGTCTATTCTTAACCATCATAAGGCGTTTCGCTTGGTATTTTTTAACCAGATGTTTGTTCGACTCTCTTCGACTTACTTCTTTTATTTTGCCTTATTAGGCTTAATATCACCCTATTTGGCCATTTTCCTTGATGGACAGGGGTTCACCTCTCGACAAGTCGGCGAAATCCTTGCCATTATCACTGCCACTAAAATTGTTGCGCCAAGTTTATGGGCAATGCTTGCCGACAAAACAGCTAAACCATTACTTATTATTCAATTGGGTGCTTTGTTAGCGTTAATTAGTTTCAGCTTACTTTATTGGTTTACGCTCTACTGGCCTATTACCTTTTGTTTAGCACTTTTTACCTTGTTCTGGACTGCAATTTTACCGCAATTAGAAGTACATACGTTAAACTCGATTAAGCACAGCAGTAAAATTTATGCCCGAGTTAGATTGTGGGGTAGCTTAGGGTTTATCGTCTTAGCGGTAGTGGCTGGTGAGGCTATGAGTGCGTTGGGTTATCAGGCTTTTACCACCTTAGGTGTTATTACTTTGGCTTGTTTGTTCATCAGTACTTTGTTTTTAACCTCAAGGGGACCTATAAAGTCAGCACAAAAAAATGCCACTAAATCCGCACCGATACTAAACAAAATTGTCAATGGCCGTTTTATTTGCTTTTTCATTGCAGGTTTATTATTACAAGTGAGCTTTGCTCCTTATTATGGTTTTTTCGCGCTATTTTTACGTGATCTGCAATACTCTGGCTTGGCCGTTGGTTTATTGATTTCATTGGGTGTCGTTGCTGAAGTCATTGCTTTCATCTATATGGGCAAACTGTTTAAATATTTCTCTTTAAATAGTTTGTTAGTTTTTAGCCTAGCTATCACGGCCCTGCGCTGGTATTTAATACCTGTAGTCGCTGATTCCGTAATATTGCTTGCTATCATACAGTTAGGCCATGCAGCCAGTTTTGCGGTTTATCATAGTGCTAGTATGCAATTCATTTCCTCGCATTTTACTAAGACACAACAAAGTCGAGGGCAGGGTATATATTTAGGAGGCGTGTATGGTGTTGGTGGCGCAATTGGAGCTTATATTACCGGTATGCTTTGGTTAGATGGCCAAGGTGCTAGTAATACTTTTATTATGGCAGGTACTAGTGCCTTAATAGGCTCTATCATTATGGTTTTTACTAAAAGTAAAAAGAGTCCGAGGTCTAGCTAAATAACTTTGTTCTAAAATGGGAATCGTATTTAGCAAGGGTACATTAACTTACAATATGGATAAGGTCATCAGATGTATAAATTAATTAAAAAAGTTGGCGCTACAATTGTTCTTGCTTTGGCATTCCTTACTACATGGCAAGTAGGAGCTAAGGATATTAGTCAAACGCAACTGCAACAGCTCATGCAAAGCGACAAAAAAATTGTCGTACTTGATGTGAGAACAGCACAAGAGTTCGAACAAGGTCATATACCCAATGCGGTAAATATTTCTCACAAGGAACTTGAGGCTAGGCTCGGTGAGCTGTCGGGTGCTAAAAATACGCAAGTGGTTATTTATTGTCGTTCAGGTAGGAGAGCAGAAGTTGCCAAGCAAGTATTGCTAACAAATGGTTTTAATCAGTTAGACCATTTAGCCGGTGACTTTAATGAATGGACCAGTAATCACTTACCTACTAGCAAAGGTCTGTAAGTTCAAAATTAAATACGCAGATTTTATAACATAATAAAAAGCCACTTTATTTAATGAGATGAATAAAGTGGCTTTTTTATGTCTCGATTAAGCTAATATTCAGTGCGATATTTAAGCGATATATGCCTTTACTGGTGACCAAACGGCCAATTCGTTGCCGCTAGGCTCAATAAAGTGAAAGCGTCGCCCGCCAGGGAAAGAAAATATAGCTTGGCTAATTCTTCCGCCGGCCTGTTTAACGCGACGCTCAGAAGCTTCTAAATCATCACTTAGCAAGACCAACAAGCAAGCACCATTTTCTGTACTTGAAACGAGTTCAGACTGAAAAAAACCTCCCTCAATGCCTGAATTACTAAAGGCAGTATATTCGTCACCGTAATCAATGAATGACCAAGCGAAAGCTCGCTCAAAAAAAGTTTTGGTTGCAGGAATATTTTTTGCAGGTAATTCTACATAATTAATCATTTCGCGGGGTGTCATAATTAAACCCTCCTTTGGATATTATAGCTGAGGGTATGTTGAACTTTCGAGATTATTTCTACAGCAGTTTGTTTGATATGTAGGCAAGGCGGAGAACATGAAGTGTAGCTGACTACATGAATGTGCGATAGCGCAGTATATATTTTAACCCTGAAAGATCAACAGACCCTAATGTTTATTTTTTATTCAAGGTGGCAATTGAGTCAAAATCATTTATATCAACCTCGACTTCTATTGTTCTAAAGAATTTAATAAAACTTTTTGGGTAAAATAAATAGCCCTTATAGCGACAAATTCTATTTCTCAGTAATGAAAAAGTTAACAGAGATATGTAAGAAAAATAGAATAAAATAGCCGAAATTATCAGGCTTGTGCTGAGCATTTTAAATGACAGGATAAACGCAATAGTACCGACAAGTAATGATAATATTTTATGCTGTGTAGCTTTTGGGTAGCCATGAAACTGAAAGTAATCAATGCGATTGAGGTACCAAGAGCCTGTTTTAGACCCTGATTCATCAAGGTACTTGTTCTCTCTAAATTTTTTAAGCATTATTGATCGTACCTGTTATCTACCGTAGTTTCATAACTCATGTCACTATAAGAATTTTTAATGCCATTAATATCAAAGTGACTCCGCCAAAAAACTCAGCTTTACTCTCTAGCCATGTTCCTCCTCTTGTCCCCACTAAAACCCCTAGCCAGCTAAAAACAAAAGTGATTGAACCTATCATAATACAAGCAACAAAAGGATCTACAGGGAGAAGTGTTAAACTAAAACCAGCAGCCATAGCATCAATACTTGTGGCAATAGCTAGAATCAATATAACTCGATGAGTTATATTGCTTATATCTTCTTCTATGCCTTCTGAGAATGAATCAAAAATCATTTTTGTTCCAATCAAGAAGAGAAACAAAAATGCAATCCATGAAGTATAAGACTCAACCCAACTTAATACCCCTCTACCGCCAAGATAACCAATAATAGGCATAAATCCTTGAAAAATACCAAAGTAGATCGCTACTATTATGCCTAAAGGCGCTACCTTACTGTGCTGTTTTGTTGCACCTAAACCAATAGAAACAGCAAAGGCATCCATACTTAATGCGATAGCGAGGATAACAACTTCTATCATGTGAACAACATCCTAAATTGTAGATAACAAAGCTAATACCAATTTGATTAAATTTCTTCCCAACTCAGAGCTGTACTCTATGTTCAATAACGAGGAAAATTTTTAGGTCTAGTCATTCTAAACCAAATAGATTTAACGATGTTAGTGGTCATTGAGTAAACTCCCGTAGGGCGAGTTTAAAGGGGTCATATGCGGCGTTATTGATTTTGACAAGGACGCTACAAGGATTTAGCTTCTTAGAGAATGCAGGAGCAGATTCTCCTGAATAACCATTCTCTTCAATCAATGCCTTGCCTCTAAACCCTTTAACTCTCGCTGAGTGTGAAAGAACTTAATCAATTTGGTATACTATTGTACAGATGAATTGAGTTTAGAGAGTAGATACTCATCAAAAAAATGGCCTTTTTTAAATGAGGCCTTTTTTAGTAAACCGTCACGAGTAAAGCCGTTTTTCTCAAGTACTCTGATCGACGGTTTATTATCACTTACAACAGAGACAAACAAGCGCGCAACATCGGTGTTATCAAAAAGTGACTGAGTGAATGTTTTCACCACTTGGGTAGCAATACCACGATTCCAATAATTTGAGCCGAGCCAGTAGCCTAATTCGGCACTGCAGCTGTATTCAAAATCACCAAAGTTGGCAGAAATACATCCAATAAGAGTACCATCAAGCTCAATTGCTTTAATATACTCAGATTGACTACCAACATTTATCCACCACAGCGCATCATCACTGCTGTAGGGCTGAGCTATCGCGGCGGTAATATATTGTGTGACGGTATTATCATTTAAGTACGATACTAATAAGTCACTATCAGTAGTGTTAAAAGGTCTTAGTTTAATCATATTCTTGTGTGTTAAGTGTTTTAGCTTTTAGTTGTATGGCTACTAATCATTGCGCAACACCATTATTTGTAATGAGTTTACTTGGTCTTAATCATACCAAATACTTACCACAATTGTTGATGGCTGAAACGAGCCACCACTTTGAGATTGAGTGATGTTGTGAATTTTAATATTGGGTTGTGTCGCTAACCACATATTAATATCACCCTCTAAACCGTGATCTGTCGCTATATCCGATTTTGGTAGAAAGCCGACTTTGGGCCGTAAAATCTTAGTAAATATTTTAACTTCCATGGTTTTTCCTTTTTCCAAGTGAGAGTAGAAAACAACGGTTTGATCAACCCGCTAATTAATCATCATTCTTAGTTTGCCATAGTCATTGCACAACTACAAAGCGACTTCCATTTTGAAATAGGCCACGTCAGCTTTATAAAATCTCTCACTACATGCTTGCATACCAAAACGTTGGTAAAAACTTAAAGCTGATTCCCTCGCATTACACCAAAAATACTCTACCTGGTTACTTTTTAGTGATTGAATAATATGGGCTAATATTTTTGAGCCAATGCCTTGGTGTTGGTAGTTAATATCGGTCGCGAACTTACGTAAACGTGCTTTATTTAAGGTTAAATAGACAGATGCAACACAGACAAGTACCTCATCAATATAAGCTCCAAAGTGCAAGCCATCACTATCGCCCTCTACATGGCAAAATTCGGCTGGTTTGTGCGGCCATAAAACGCTACGGCGAAGTGGGATAGTTTGTTCCCATGTAACAGATCTAATGTCCATATGACTTTAAACTCTTTTGTAGATATATCTCGAGCAATATTAGGTGAAAATAGCCAAAAGAAGCGGGGTTTATTGATAACATTGACTAGAGAAGCCAAACTAATTGTCAGTGTCTGGATTTATAAAATTGTTATATTTCGAGGCAGGTAACACCCCAATAAGCATTACTTTTGGTATTTAAAACCCAACCTTTTTGAATGAGTGATTTTCTAATATATCGATTCATAAAACCGTGACCAAATAATACTACCTGATCTTGAACTTGAGCCATTTCAATTAATTTAATTGCTGCAGTATCGGCGCGTTTTTTAGCTTGTGTAAATGACTCAAATGGCCCTTTATAGCCAAGCATCCAGAGTAACCTTGAGAAATAAACCCAATTCCAAGCTTTTAATTTAAAAGGAAACCTGTATCTAGGTATCTCCATTTCCCGATACAGTTTATCAACTTTTTCGGGCGGCTTTCCTAGGTAAATGTTTGTCGAATGTATCGCTCGTTTTAAATCACTTGATAAGGTATAAAAATATTTATAATCGTCATTAACAGTTAGTGGTCGACTGTTTATGGCAACCTTAGACGCATTATATCGCCTGATCCAATGCGTATATTGACAAGCGTTAAGTATTGGATTATCTGCAGACACAGGCTTTCCATGTCTAATTAACACTATTTTCATTTGCTAAGATCCGATATATATTTTTAGCCCAACACAGTAATTTGATCTATCGACGTAATGCGAATATGCGTTTGGAAATAATATTTTTTGGTTCGCTTTCTATTTTCGTATTTGTACATTTTTATACGCTCAACTTTACCCGTTACTGATAACGTTTTATTTTTAAAGTATAAATCAGGTGATGAATGATAGGTTTTGGCGAATAATTCAATGGTTGCAGGGGTGAGTACCAAAGTGATATTTGTCGGATCACGATAATCTACATTTGAATTCAAATAGGTTATACCATTGTGACTAGCGCTAGCCTTAATAGGGATTTGAAAAGTCCCTCTTATTCCCTCGGGAAACCTTCTTTTGGCTTGTTCAATTAATTGAATTATATCGGTAGTTTCGGGCTTTGAAGCAACTTCGGGTGTTGAGTTGCATGCACATAGCACTAAAACAGATAAAAATATTAAATACTTCATAGGGTTAACTTCCTTGTTTGTATGACTAATGCCGCTAATATCGACTAAATATAGCGAACCAAATATAACTAGCTAAAATCAGTGACGAAAGCTCACAGCCAATTATATTTACGTTCTAATGTATTCAAAATTAATTATGCCAAAATTTCTCTTTGCATTAAAGCAATCATATTACCTGTTTTAGCAGACCAAACACCTTGCGCTAAATCTGGCGTAAGTATTTGAACAACGAGCCAACCATGTTTACCTTCTTCATTAAATATCCCTGCCAAATCAGGCATTTTTTGCTTTTTAATGCCAGTAAGAAAGCCTTCCTTGTTTTTAATTTCTAATGTTTTATATTCGTATTGTTTCATTTTAATTGATTCCGTATATTCAAGCGCAGAAGTATCTACATCTAATGCTGACGCTAAAGCTTTTCTAGACTGTAACGAAGCTGAGGCCTCTTTCTCAATTCGTTGTATAGTCCTTAGGTTTAGACCAGAGGCTATTGCCAACTCATCTTGTGACCATAACTTTTTATGTCTTAATTCGAGAATTAATACTGCATTAATTTTCATAAATACCTTTTACTCATTTAGTGTGGAGACAAATAGACTTTGCCTCATTTACTCGGAATAATTTACGAATACATTACGGTGATCTTACGTATATCTTACGACAGTTATACGACAGCAATCAAGCGTGTATTTATAATGCCTTGATAAATAATGGGAATTATAGTTAAGCTGAAGTTTTATTACTGTAATTCTTCAGTTTAACAGAGTGTTTTGTTGAGGATACCCAATAAAAATGATGGTTGATAAGGTTAGTTAGTACTTAGTTCAACAATAAATGGCTTGCCACCAAAGCCATGTTTATTACATTTTGCTCGTACTATCACCTGAGATATTTCCGATGGAATCTTGATGCCACACTGACTACGTGTAAATGGTTGTTCGTTATCGTGGGGGTGGGAAAGTTTACGATATCCAAGTTGGTTACCGTCAAAATCGATAACTTCCCAGCCATCGGCGTAATGCTCCCAGCTTTCGTCATTGTGTTTAACTGAAGTGCCAAAACACCAATTACCGCTAGACTCTTGCGTTGCGAGAACCTTGGTCACCTGAGAAAACTCTAAAGAAGTAGAATAAGTATCAATATCAAATTTTGATGCAAATGCAGATGACGAAAACATCGATAATATGAGTAGTAGTTTCATGTAACTTTCCTTGTAGTTAAATCGATTTTTTCTGTTCAATTGACTCTGCTCTTATAATTGACGATGGCACTATTAATTTATGCATTGGTTTTACAAAAAGCATATATACCCGCTACCAATCAAAGTGCAGGATTTCAGTGGGAATTAAAATGGCTTTAGACAAGTAAAATAAGTAAAGCATAGTTATTCTATGTTTTGTTTATTTAACGCGGTGTAAAGTCATTTTAACCCCATCGAAGAAGCGCTTGAGCAACATGACTTCATCGTTGCTGTGACTTACAATGGAATAACCATTCTTTCATCACAGCGCCTTGAATTAACATTGCTCAAGCTCTCTGAAACCTGCATCTTGAATGGTAACGGGTATATAACTTACCTGAAAAATTATGAACATGTACTACGGTCGACATAGAAATTAATTTACTTTCGCTATTTTCTTTGAAAACAGACAATTTTACATCTAAATGTTTATCTGATTCTCCCAATAAAATTTCGGTATCGCTTAAATAAAGCAAGGTAAATATGCCAACGCGATCGCCAACCCTATATTCATCTAGTGGCTTTCTACTATCAATATCACCTAAATGGCCAAGGTTTTTTAATCCCATCATTGATACTATTTTATTTCGACACGCCATGAAAAAATTAATCCACTTAGGCATTTTAGCGGCATGATCTAACCAAATTTGTAGTGATTTTTTATTGGGTTGTTCAGTGTGAAATGAATAGCTGTCAAAATAATAAGCGCCAGGTAGATCCTTTGATATTGTACTGCCTTGTGGAATAGATGATTTATCAACGCTAAATACCATTATCGAAATATCCTTTTAGGAATAATGCTTTGTTAAGAAAGAAAATGATACGTTAAAAGAGTAATGGAGGAGCAAATCCCACTTAACGTAAAATAGCGTGAGTAACGATAAAACTATTACAAGCCTTATCTCTGTGAACCTTGTTATAACCATTGTTCTTTTGTTGGTATATATTTAACCAGAAAGTACACGAAACACCATAAGAGGTGTTTGTATTAAAGCAGCATTAAACTAACTCACCAGTAATTCTGAGTCAGTCGAATAATAATGACCGCTATAGTTCATGATAACCAAGCAAAGGTAGGGTATCAAAAAAGCGCAATTGGTAATCCGTTTTTTGATTATCAACCTTTGCTCTTAGAGATAACGCAATGCGATGTTCTTGTTTTTCATCAATGGCAGTGCTTGGGTAAACTATCCAGCTGCGCCAAATTTGTGGTTCATCTACTCTGTGCTGGGCAAAGCTTAAGTTAATGTCTTTTTTGATGGTAAACAGGTTTTTATAGTTTTGTTCTGTGTCGTTTATCTTGAAACTAAAGTCGGTTAGCGGTATCGCTAAACCTAAGCCCCAGGCTTTTATATAAGATTCTTTTAAGGTCCAAAAGTCAAAAAAGCGATTACGCTGTTGTGCTTCGGGTAGCGCGAAAAGCTCGGTCGTTTCTTTGGGTGAAAAATATCGTTCTGCAATCGCTAATACGTCATTACTGCGACCAGTATTCTCCACATCACAGCCAATATCATCTGCAAGCGTTACTGCGCAAATAATGAGGTTCTTGGTATGGCTGATGTTAAAACGTAGTGGAAAGGGGCAATTAACTACTTCGGGTTTATCTTTAGTTCCTTTTTCAAACTGCCAATCTTGGGGTGCTACATCAGCATAATAAGATAATAAATCGCGTATAAAAGCGCGAGTTATCAAGGCATCGTATCTGTCTTTGGCAAACTTATAACGTTGTTGTTTTGCTAACTCAGTACTGGTGAGTAATGTTGAGTAGGTTGCTAAAAGTTCGTCATCACCGAGTAGCTCTGCAGGTTTGGTCATCCATAGATGAATTTCATTGCTCGCTAGGGTAATTTTTTCTTTTGATCGCCTTGAGCGTTCAGATTGAGAAGCAGAGGTCATAGAAGTATCGGTAGCTTGTATTGTTTAGGTAAGGTGTGATTAATATTTTCTTAGCGGAGATTTTATCACAAAGGTTTCAGGGGAAATTTATTTTTATACAAATTGTAACACTATTTTGATTTAACCCAGAATGCACAACTATATATACCCATGATACTTCAAGATACTAGTTTTAGGGTGTTTGAGCAATTCATGATCAAGGTGCATCTTTTTATTAAGGGTTATTCCCTTAAAAACAGATGCAACGAAGTGCATTATTTTCTCAGCCCCACAAAGGGCTGGTTTAGAAACGTTTTATGCTACGTTATTAATTTCGAAAAGGGAGTAACCATTCCCTTCAATCAATGCCTTGTCTAAAGCGTTTCTAATTCCAGCTGAATCCTGCATCTTGAGGTGACATGGGTATATGGTGTCGACCATTTATTGTTATTTCACTGTAATAGTACAGATATCTTGCCAACTGGTCGAACAGCTAGCTTAATACCTTAGTCTATAAATTAGTAAAGCGAGTATCGGGTGATTGTGTTGGGTATGAAACCTGTGTATATTAGCCGCGTTATATCGTTTAGTGCACCTTTATTTCTAGGATAAAAAGGCACTGATAATTATTTATGGCAAACAATTTATGGATGAAAATGAGCAAGCAAGCTAAAAGTACTTCCACTCAACATGCCAACGCGACTACCACACCAGAGATGCGGGCATTCATTCATGAATCTGATTTACCTACGGCTGTGTTGTCA
>Ga0209395_1003482_pt1 | contig 19423 bp, 17 predicted proteins | sample GOMGulsemesocosm_3_FD_184635 | JGI IMG/M metagenome (GOLD analysis project Ga0209395, IMG submission 184635) | Methane-oxidizing microbial communities from mesocosms in the Gulf of Mexico - GOM9D Gulf of Mexico (SPAdes) (version 2) | ecosystem: Environmental > Aquatic > Marine > Cold seeps... | reverse complement strand
CGAATACATCTGGGCCATTTTCTTGCTCGATGAAACCGAAACCTTTAGCTTCGTTGAAGAATTTTACTTTACCGATTACTGTATTAGACATATTAAAAACCCTGTATATATATACGTTATTAAAAAATTTGTTAAAAAACCAGGGTGTAACTTATATAAACAATACAAAACACAATAATCAATACAAGTATTAACTAAAGCTTATTCTACCGATATAAACTAGCCTAATTTCTTAAGACGAATTATACATGGTTGAAGGCTCATAGCAATACACCCACTCGTTATTTTTATAAAATTGTTGTTTTCATTAACAAAATCAACATTCCCAAGGCTTATTTGGTGCCTTTTTAGGCGTTGTAACACTTATTTCGTGCAATATGCGTTCATATTACACCCACTTTATATTGTGGCCTAGTTTTTCAGTAAATTTAGATTTTTAATGGTTGATTAGTTATTGATAATTGCAACCTAGTTGTGTGTTATATTACGTTTATTAATTGTAAGCTTTTGATATAAAAGGTTTGTATCTGGTGTCAGTGACCGATGTAGCTGGATTGTTTTTTGGCAGGTAATCGATATTTACAAGGTGAATTTAAGGAATAATTATGAGTGATCGTGTCCGCAGGCAGTGGTTTTTAGCCAAAAGAAGTTGTGAAACGCTTCATTAATAGATAATAGGCCTGAGATTTAAAGTCTATTTCTTAATGAATAGATAATCTACTCTAAAAATTGTCAGTAAATAGGCTTATTTACTGACAAAATGTCATTTTTTATTAATTAAGCTGCGTTTTCTTCTTCTACACGAGCAATATATTTTTCCATCGCTTGCTCTGTAGATAAACCGCGTACTTTATCCCATGCAGTCCATTTCGCGAAAGCAACCATATCAAAAATAGATGGTTTCTTAGATGTCACATCACCTTCAGTTGCTTGTTTAAATAATGAATAAAACTCTAATTTTAGTTCTTGTGAAGGCTTTTTCTTAGCTGTGCCATTTTGAACTTGGTCTACTGTAGCTTCGAATTTAGCGCGTAGGTCTGTCATTTTATATTCCTTTATCTAATTGTTGAATCAATAAGTACTTAAATATAATTACAACTAGCAATGTTGTAATACACCTACTAATGAGTAGTTAGGTCACAATTCGAATATTACATTTATTTCGGTATTAATACATCATTTAATTTCAATTTTAAGTATTAAATTAAATGATGAAAAACCCTTATATTTCAAACTAGTAAATTTATAATAAGTATGAAATTTCTAAATTTGAGAACCATCATGGGGTCAAAATGTGATGCCGAAAAGTATTACAAATATTGATTTAACGCATAAATATTGGGAATATAGGCTAAAAACGATAATTACACTTGATATATACGGAATAAAATATATCATTACCCATTTGTAGTTACGACCTTTTAGGTGTTAGGGATATGGTTATCCTTTAATACGAGAGAGGAGTAGCGCTAAACTCATTTATTGTAAATAAGATATGATCGGACAACAATTGAAGAGACAGACAACATTACTCGAGACGGCATTAAATAATGGCTCAACTTTACAACGTTGCGCGGTATTTATTTGCGCTTTTTTAGTTATGGCCGCCATTATGTTTACCGAGAAATCGAATATATTATCGTTTTTTTTCTCGAACTTACCTATTGGACTTGGTTTAACAAATACTTTTGTGGCTCCGTTGGTGGCGCTTGGCCTTCTTATGTTATCTAGTGCGGCTTATTTTTGCATTGTTTACGTAACTAAGATGTCTGCGCCTACCCATCAAAAAACAGAACGTTCATGTTTTTTATCTGAATTACAGCTTTCTCTGGTATTTGGTGCTTGCTTTGGTTTATTAACGGCGACTTTGTGTAGCTTGATTTTTGTGGTTGCAGAACCATATTTACCACAGGAGTTTCTTAAATATCATCAATTATTTGGTTCATTAGATATCGCATTAATTCTACTTAGCGGGATCGTCTTAAGTGTTCTATATTTGGCCTTATTTATGTTACCGCTATCTATTTTTCTATCTCAGCTATTTAAGCGGGAAGAGAACGTGACGCCGGTAAAACTCACGACTCGAATTATTCTTACGTCATCACTTATCGCCTCGATCTTTGTCGCATTTTTGATTGCTATCATCACGTCCACGCTCTCAATAAATCTTATCCTGTTTAGTGTCACTATATCGGTAATTACATCCATGGCTTTAAGTTTGCTATATTGGTTTGTAGGGTTAGAGGCGAGTATCATTGGCAACGTGGTATATTGTTTATTAGTGTCTTATCTGGCAAATATCTTCTTATAATCTAGCGCGATTAACTGTTGGTTGATAACAGCGCTAGAATATAACGGTTATGCTGTTCTTGAAGTGTGGCAAACGGTACAGGTTGGTAGTTTTGGTAGTTTCATTTGTTGAAATGAAAGTGTGAGACCATCAATAATTAATACTTTTCCGGTCATTGGTTGACCAAAATCAGCAATAACCTTAATTGCTTCCATGGCCTGCATCGCACCAATAATACCCACCATCGGCGCCATAATACCTGATTCTACACAGCTTAATGTACCGTTACCGAATAATTGGCTTAGGCATTGGTAGCAAGGCTCATCATCGGCATAAGTAAACACACTGATTTGACCTTCCATACGTATTGCTGCACCTGATACTAATGGTGTGCGTAAAGCGAAACAAGCACGGTTTATCTGCTCACGTGTATCGACATTATCAGTACAATCAAGCACTATATCATGTTGTTTTATTAAGTCTGTTAACTCATCTTCAGACAGCCTTCTAGTAATAGCCTGAACTTCACAGTGTGGGTTTATTTGTTCCAGCTCGTACTTAGCTGAAAGTGATTTAAATTCACCAATTCGGCTGTCACGATGGAGTAACTGACGTTGTAAATTCGACAACTCAATATGGTCAAAATCGACTAATGTCATCTGCCCCATACCGGCTGACGCTAAATATTGGCTACTTGCACAGCCAAGACCGCCTGCACCAATAATTAATACCTTGGCTTGCTTTAATGCTTCTTGACCATCGAAATCGAAGTTGCGTAAGACGATTTGGCGGTTATAGCGTAACTCTTCTTCCGAAGATAAGATGTCTTCGGAAGGCAAGTCGCCATCAGGAGATGGGGTTGTCATTAATTTAAGATCTCGTTAAATGGTTCGATAGTCACGGTTTCGCCAATCTCAACGTTCCCGCGGTCTTGCTCAATGATGGCAAAACAATTGGAATGACTCATGCTGCTAAATACACCAGATCCTTGACTACCTGTTGATACAACTTCAAGTTGTCCGCTTGCATTGACACTATAAACGGCTCGTTGGAAGTCCATACGACCTGGTGCCTTTTTCAATTTTGTTGCCGCAATAGCATTGAAACGTGGTGTTGGTGTGTAAACTTGATTGGTCATTTTGGCTAATGCAGGTACCACAAGTTGATGGAATGTCACGGTTGCTGATACTGGGTTACCTGGTAGGCCAAAGAACTTACTGCTTGGTAATGTACCAAATGCGAATGGCTTACCTGGTTTTATCGCGAGCTTCCAAAAACCAATTTCGCCCAGTTCTTCAAGCAATATTTTGGTGTAGTCAGCTTCGCCTACAGATACGCCCCCCGAGGTGATCACTGCATCGGCAACTGCATCTGCTTTGATAAATGTTTCGCGAAGTCGGTCTTCGTTATCAGGAATAATCCCAAAATCGATAATGTCTAAATTTAAACGCGACAACATCGCATTGATGCTATAACGGTTACTGTCGTAAATTTCACCGTTTGCAAGTGGTTGGCCTAAGCTTTTTAGTTCATCACCAGTTGAGAATACAGCGACTTTTAGGCGGCGATAAACGGTTACTTTATCAATGCCGATGGTGGCTAGCATTGGGATATCACGGGGTGTTAGACGACGACCTTTAGTTAATACAGCTTGACCGATGGCGATATCTTCTGCGGCATTTCGAATATTGTCATGCATTGGCGGTAAACTTTTGAAGGTAACCTGATCACCGTCTACTTGTGTTCTTTCTTGCATGATAACGGCTTCACAACCTGCTGGTACTGGTGCGCCAGTCATAATGCGGATACAAGTACCGACTGGCCACTCGCCATTAAAGGGTTGACCGGCAAAGGCTTTGCCAGCAAGTGGTAGAGTCATTGATTGGTTTAGATCTGTGATTCGAACGGCATAGCCATCCATCGCTGAATTATCAAAAGGTGGGACATTTATTGGTGAGGCGATGTCTTCAGCAAGAATATAATCGAGAGCATCAGCTAAATCTAATGTGAGTGTTTCTTTTACTGCATCAATATCGGCTAACATCTCTTGCATCGCTAAATCCAGCGGCTTTAGCCCTTGTACGTCACAACATCCCATTGTATACCCTTGTTGGTTATTTTTTAATATATCGGTAATTATGACAAACTCAGCAGGTCGACGATAGGATCTATAACAATAAAAAGCTTAATTAACGCTATTTATGCTAATTTGTTTATCTTATTAATTGTTAGATGTTATTATGCGCCCTTATCTTAAGTCGATCCGTTTGTGGAGTAATTAATGACCTGCCTAAGTAAAGAAGCTTTATTAGTCCGTTCAGTCTTGGAAGAGCGAGGGTTAGAAACACCGATGATCGGAACTGGACTCACAAGCTCAGAAAAGAAAGAACGCATTGAATCGCATTTTACCGAGATTCTAAAATTATTAGAGCTGGATCTAAGCGATGATAGTTTGGTTGAAACGCCACACCGTATTGCAAAAATGTATGTAAATGAAATATTCTCAGGCTTGGATTATGCGTCATTCCCTAAAATCACTTTAATTGACAATAAAATGCAAGTGGATGAAATGGTTAAGGTGAGTGATATTACGTTAACGAGTACGTGTGAACACCATTTTGTGACTATCGATGGAAAGGCTACGATTGCTTATATTCCTCGTAGTAAAGTGATTGGATTATCAAAGATTAACCGTATTGTGCAGTTTTTCTCACGCCGACCACAAGTGCAAGAGCGTTTAACGCAACAAATTTTAGTTGCGCTGCAAACCTTGCTTGATTCGCAAGATGTTGCTGTTAGCATTACTGCTACGCACTATTGTGTAAAGGCTCGTGGTGTGATGGATGCAACTAGTGAAACGACAACTACATCACTGGGTGGTATCTTTAAATCACGTCCAGAAACAAGAGCTGAGTTCTTGCACTGCCGGTAGAAATTGATTATTAACAGTTTATTACGTTAACTCGAACTACAATTCTCGAGTGCTTCCACTCTGTAGTTCGGGCTTGTTCATCATTTTTAGCACATCTTCTAATGAGCACTTTGCCACATTTAGTCATAATTCATCTTTCTTCATCACTTTAATGAAATTTTATCGCCACACTTGTTTGGTTTAATAGCCTCATTGATGATTAATGAGCCGCTTTAAATGAACCCAATATTAAAACTAAATACATTATGGACATTACACGACGGGCACCAACAATTTACGCCGTTATTATTACTGAGTTGCTTCCTAGTTTGCCTAACGGCAACAACAAATTTAATCCTGACCTATTCAAATAGCGCCAACGCTAAAAACATGGCTTTATTGTCTATTTATGATGACAACTCAACACAGGGACTCGTTAATATGGAGGGTATTTATGCCGATGCAATCAATATTGATAACCAAGCTATGGTGGATGTCGCGTTGGTGAAGGAACAGGTAAAGTACGAACAGCTTAAATTTGAAGAAAAGTTAGCAGATTTAGAATTTGTGTTACAGCAATACCAAATGATGGAGTTACAAGCATTTAAGTTTGTGATTGATATGCCGAAACGTGAGCAAGTCACGATGGTAATGCTGACACATTTAAAAAACATGCTGGCGGAGTTTACGGCGTTAAATCCGGATATTAGTGCCAACTGGCAGGTAGATCCAAATAATGCGCTTAAATTAATTGTGCAATTGAACACTAAACGACAACGACATTGGGGTGAGGCAGGGTTTATTATTTAACGAGGGCAAATGACCTTACCCTCGTTAACGGCATTGTATAAAAACAATAACAACGAATACGTGACTACTATTTGTTATTAATCGTGGTAGCGATTAACCCGCGATTTTTTCTATCGGTTTAGCAACAATGTTACGTTTTTCTTTGTTAATTTCAGCAATGTTAACGTAAATCACATCACCTAGGCTGTATTCGACTTGATCTTTAATACTGATTTGGCCAGTTTCAATTAAGCATTTAACTTCTTTCTTATTATCATGTAATAAGCTAGCAGGAATAAATGCAACCGCGCCATTTTCAAGTAAACGCACACGTAAACCACCACGGTTAACATCCATAATACTTGCTTCGAATGCTTGTTTGCTTTCTACTGCAGGTGTTAGGTAATCAACGTATAACCACGATGAAATATCACGTTCAGCCATTCTGTGTTGACGACGACGTTCTGACATTAAGATCACTTCATCTTCAGTCGCTGACGGTGCTGAACCATTTGTCAATGTTGCCTTGATTAGACGGTGGTTAATGATGTCACCATATTTACGAATAGGTGAAGTCCATGTTGCATAACCGTCTAAGCCCATCGCGAAGTGACGTTCTGCACTTGCACTGATTATGCTGTAGCTTTGCATACGACGTAAACGACTGTCTAAAGCAGGATTGGCTTTTTCAGTGAGTGTACGCTGTAATTCAACATAACCTGGTAGTGATTGGATGTGCTCTTTGGTACATTCAATACCATGCTCGGTTAACAATTCGACAACCAGATCAATTTTCTCTGGGTCAAACCCTGCGTGCGTATTAAATACACCTACATCACCATTTTGACGGAATAAACGTGCAGCTGTAATGTTTGCCGCAACCATTGTTTCTTCAATCATTTGATTAGCAATTCGGCGGTGTTCAACATGAATAGCAAGTACATTACCGGTTTCATCTAGTTCAAAGCTGTAATCAGGTTGGTCTGGGAATACGATTGCATTCTTCTTGCGCCACTGTTGACGATGACGAGCAAAAGTAGCCAGTGATTGTAACTGTTCAGCCAATTCTGCTTCAGGCTGCCATTCAGTTGATACTTCTTCAATCCAATCTGAAACTTGTGTGTAAGACAGTTTGTGTTGTGATGTGATCCAGGCTGTGAAAAATTCAAACTCTTCAGCTAATGCACCGTCTTCTTGGATGGTATAAGTACAGCATAATGTTGGACGTTTTTCACCAGCAACAAGTGAACAAACACTGTCACTGAGTTCACGTGGCATCATTGGGATATTACGCCCCGGTAGATAAACGGTGAAAGCACGTTCTGCTGCAATTTTGTTTAGTTCTGAATCGGCAGGGATATATGATGTTGGATCGGCGATTGCGACAGTTACTTTTAAATTACCTTCCGCTGTTTTTTCAATAAACAGTGCATCATCCATATCTTGCGTTGATGCTGAATCGATAGTGAAAAAGGCTTTATCTGTCAGGTCCACACGTGTTGTGTCATCTTTGAATTCAACCGAATCAGGCATAGCTGGTACATCTTTAGCTAAGTCTTGACGTGCTAATGTTACCCACCATGGTGCATTGGGATCGGTTGCAGTCGCGACGAAGCTTGTTACTTCTGCAGTAAAATTACCGTCTTTTAATGCATGAGATTTAAGTTGTGCAACAACCCAGTCACCTTCATTTACTTTTTGGCCATCCAAACCGACTAATTTTGCTTTGATTGGCATGTTGATAACAGGGCTATCTGCAAGAATTGTTAGTTTATTTTTAGTAATACTGATACGCGCAATAAAACGCGTTAACTTAGCTTCAACTAAGGTATCTGGTTCTGCTGATGTTTTATCACCGTTAGTTTCGATATACGCTTTAATTCTATCGCCATGCATGATTTTTTTCATGTGAGGCGGCGCAATGAAATAGCTCTCGCCATCATCTGCTTCAAGGAAGCCAAAACCACGTTCTGTGCCTTTAACTGTGCCTTCTACACTAGGCGTATTTTGGCGCATATTTTGTTTTAATTGAGATAGTAGTGGATTGTCGCGAAACATGTAAAACCTTCCTGTAATGAATTACGCCTACTATACGACAGAGGAAGGTTAAGTTCCACCCCTTATGAGGGTTGTTTATTGTAAAAATAAACGAGGTTAAATAGTTAGCTTTATCTAAATAAAAGGTTAGCTATTAAACTAAGTTATTGTAAATATTAAACACTTTATTTTTAATTGGAAATCTATAGTAGTTTTTCAATGTCTTTAACCATGCCTTTTGGTGACAAGGTTGGTGGAAATCGATCGACAACATCTCCATCACGGTTTATGAGGAATTTAGTGAAATTCCATTTGATGCCTTTACTGCCTAATATGCCCTTAGCTTCTGTTTTAAGCCAATTATAAAGAGGAGCTGCATTATTACCGTTAACATCTATTTTACTAAACATATCGAACGTCACGCCAAAGTTAAGTTGGCAAAATGAATTGATGTCTGTATCTGAGCCTTGCTCTTGTTGTTTAAATTGGTTGCAAGGGAAGCCTAGAATCGCTAATCCTTGACTACCATATTTTTGGTGTAACTCTTCTAGTTCAGCATATTGATTAGTAAATCCACATTTACTTGCTGTATTTACAATCAACACTGCTTGACCTTTATAATCACTGAGTTTTTTTTGTTCACCTGTGATTGTAGTTACTTCGAAATCATAAAGTTTAGTCATTTTAAGTACCTTAATAATAGAATGAGCACGAGTGCTAATGTGCATTAATTAATTTAAATTGCGCACAATATATTGGTGGTTAGTATACTAATATGCAAGGACTTTCTTATGTTTAATATTATTTTGTAGTGTATTTTATAGTTGTTGCGTTAGAGGTCACAGATAAAAATTATAAACTGCCCTTGAAAACACTGATAACAAACCCATCTATCTATTAACGAATAAATTCAGATAGTTTTAATCTGAATCACCCATTAGAACAAAGGAACAAGTAATGACTGATACAGTTAATACTGAGACTCACGGCTTTCAAGCTGAAGTTAAGCAACTGCTTAAATTAATGATCCACTCTTTATATTCAAATAAAGAAATATTTTTACGTGAACTCGTCTCTAATGCGGCAGATGCAGCCGATAAACTTCGTTTTAAAGCATTATCAGACAACAGTTTATATGGAAATGATGGTGAATTACGTGTACGTGTATCGTTGGATAAAACAGCGCGTACAATTACTATTGCTGATAACGGTATCGGCATGTCACGTGAAGATGTTATCTCACACCTAGGTACGATTGCACGTTCAGGTACGTCTGAATTTTTTGACAATCTATCTGGTGACCAAGCGAAAGATTCGCAATTAATCGGTCAGTTTGGTGTTGGTTTCTATTCTGGTTTCATCGTAGCAGATATGATGACAGTAAATACACGTGCAGCGGGCGCAGCAGCTGACCAAGCAGTACAGTGGGAATCAGAAGGTGAAGGCGACTACCGTCTCGCTGATATCACCAAAGAAAGTCGTGGTACTGAAATTATCTTACACTTACGTGAAGGTGAAGATGATTTATTAGATGAATGGAAACTGCGTCAAATTGTAAATAAATACTCTGATCATATCAGCATCCCTGTTGAAATGTGGAAAGAAGAACAACCTGAGTCAGAAGGTCCAGACGGTGAAAAAACACCAGCAGTACCAGGTGAATGGGAATCAGTAACACGTGCAAGCGCATTGTGGACATTATCGAAAAATGAACTGAAAGATGAAGAATATCAAGAGTTCTATAAGCACATTGCACATGACTTTGAAGATCCACTAACATGGAGCCATAACCGTGTAGAAGGTAAGCAAGAATATACAAGCCTACTTTATATCCCTGCTCGCGCCCCATTTGATATGTGGAACCGTGAAAAAGAACACGGTCTAAAACTGTACGTACAGCGTGTATTCATTATGGATGACGCAGAGCAGTTTATGCCTACTTACCTACGTTTCGTGAAGGGTGTGTTAGATTCAAACGATTTACCACTAAACGTATCTCGTGAAATCTTACAAGATAATAAAGTCACCACATCTTTACGTACTGCTTGTACTAAGCGTGTACTTACGATGCTTGAGCGCATGGCTAAAAATGATGATGAGAAATACCTCAAATTCTGGAATGAATTCGGTCAAGCACTGAAAGAAGGTCCAGCAGAAGATATGGCAAATAAAGAAAAAATTGCTTCTTTATTACGTTTCTCTTCAACATCTGTGGGTGGTCCTGCACAAGAAGTTGGTTTCGATAAGTACATCGAAAACATGCAAGAAGGCCAAGATAAGATTTACTACATCACAGCAGACAACTACACAACAGCTGTAAACAGTGCTTACCTTGAAATCTTCAAGAAAAAAGGCATTGAAGTACTATTATTAACTGATCGTATTGATGAGTGGTTACTTTCACACTTAACAGACTTTGATAGTAAGCAACTTGTATCTGTTACTAAGGGTGATCTTGACCTTGGTGCATTAGATGATGAAGACGCTAAAAAAGCGAAAGAAGAAGCAACGGAAGAATTTGCAAGTTTCATTGAGCGTGTTAAAACAACGCTAGGTGAAAAAGTAGCCGATGTTCGCTTAACTCATCGTCTAACTGAAACCCCGTCTTGTGTTGTTACAAACGAAAATGGCATGAGCAGCCAAATGATTAAGTTAATGGAGTCTGCAGGTCAAGCTGTACCGTCACAAAAGTATATCTTTGAGCTAAATCCTGAACACGAAATGATCAAACGTGTTGCTGATGAAGCAGATGAAACAGTATTCACTGACTGGGTTCAATTATTGCTAGAGCAAGCTCAGCTTACCGAGCGTGGTAGTTTAGATGATCCAGCTGCATTTATTGCGCGTATGAACCGTTTAATTGGTTAATTTTGGAGTTAACTTTGTGGGTATTGTTTTTATCGGATTACTCACAAAGTTGTATACAAGTAAGTAACAAAACAGCGCTAGACTTGAACACATCGGATTTCCCGTGTAGTCTAGCCGTTCTGAAATTTAAGCAATTTAAACAAGCTAAGTCAATTTAAGGGCAATTTATGCGTATTATTTTATTAGGTGCACCAGGTGCAGGTAAGGGAACTCAAGCACAGTTCATCATGGAAAATTATGGTGTTCCGCAAATCTCTACTGGTGATATGCTACGAGCTGCTATTAAAGAAGGTTCTGAGTTAGGTCAAAAAGTTAAAGCTGTTATGGATGGTGGCCAACTAGTATCTGACGAACTAATTATTGAATTAGTTAAAGATCGCGTTAAGAAAGAAGATTGTGAAAAAGGTTTCCTATTAGACGGTTTCCCACGTACTATCCCACAAGCTGACGCTATGAAAGAAAACGGTATTGACGTTGATTTCGTACTTGAATTTGACGTGCCTGATGAAGAAATCGTTAAACGTATGAGCGGTCGTCGTGTTCACGCTGCTTCTGGTCGTGTTTACCATACTGTTTATAATCCGCCTAAAGTGGAAGGTAAAGATAACGAAACTGGTGAAGATCTATCAATCCGTGTGGATGATGTTGAAGAAACTGTTCGTAAACGTCTAGGTATCTACCACGATCAAACTGCACCACTTATTGCTTACTATGGCAAAGAAGCGGAAGCAGGTAACAGCAAATATGTTACATTTGACGGTACACAAGCTGTTGAAACAGTAAGCAAACAGCTAGCTGAACTTCTTGGTTAATCGATAGCACTATCCCTTTCGATTAATTTATAGACTGTTATCAAACCCCGAAGATACTCGGGGTTTTTTTATAGCTAAATCTCAGTGAGTTATTGGATCCAATATGTTTAATCGCATAGAATAACCCTACTTATTAAGCGACAATGTAATTATGTGTAATATGACGAAGCAAAGTATTTTATTGGTTAATCTTGGTACGCCCGAGTCGGCAACACCAGCGGGCGTTAAAGCGTTTTTAAAACCGTTTCTTTCTGATCCGCGCGTGGTTAGCATTCCGCGATTATTTTGGTTACCACTATTAAATGGTGTCATTTTACCTTTGCGTTGTAAACGTGTTGCTAAAGCTTACCAGTCGATTTGGTTTGATGATGGCTCACCATTATTACATTACAGTTTATTACAACAAAAAGCGTTGTCGGCGTTATTTAAAGAAGCTGAGCAAGACGTGCATGTCGAACTTGCTATGACTTATGGTGAACCTAGTATTAAAAATGCTATTGCTAAGTTACAGCAAGCGGGTTCTGAACATATTGTTGTGTTACCGTTATTCCCACAGTACTCATCAACAACGACTGCCCCAGTATTTGATCAAGTTGCTCATTATCTGCAAACAAATATCGATGTACCAAGTGTGAGCTTAGTGAAACATTACCATAATAACGCAGCCTTTATTGATGCACTGGCACTGAGTATTGAACGACACTGGGAAGAAAAGGGCAGGGCAGAGAAATTGTTATTGTCTTACCATGGTATCCCTAAGTTCCTTGTTGAAAAAGGCGATATCTATGCAGATCATTGTATTGAAACGACCGCATTGCTTTGTGCGCGTTTAGGTTTAGCCGAAGATGAGGTTGTGCATTGTTATCAATCTCGTTTTGGTAAAGCTGAATGGTTACAACCGTATGCTAATGAAACCTTAGTGAAATTGGCTGAAAGTGGAACTAAATCGTTAGATGTGATTGCACCTGCGTTTGCGGTTGATTGCTTAGAAACGTTAGAAGAAATGGCAATAGAGAATAAAAAATTGTTTGTGGGTGCAGGTGGTGAGGATTACCGTTTCATTGCGTGTTTAAACGACGACGAAGCGCATATCCGTGCACTTCATGCCGTTGCGAGCGATTATTTACGTTAGTAGAGCTGCACTGTTTTACATTAGATATGCAGTAGTATCTAGGTTAAAAATAGCGTAGGTCATTAACCTACGCTTTATGCTTATAGATGCTTCATCAGTATTTTTGAACGGCGCTGTAGATTATATAACTCTTGTTTTTCTACTGGTAATTGTTCTAGCTCTACAGGATCAAAACCACGCTCTCTAAACCAATGAATACTGTGTGTAGTTAGGACGAACAGATTTTCCATTCCTTGCAGCTTTGCTTGTCTTTCGATTTCTTTAACCAATAAGTCACCGCGACTTAAACGTCTATATTCTGGATGGGTAGCTACACTCGCCATTTCAGCAATATTACCAGAGAAGCAATACAGTGATGCACAGCCAATGATGGTACCATCACGTTCAACCACGGTGAAATGTTCAATATCCCTTAAGAGTTGCTCTCTTGTGCGCTGTACTAACATACCTTGATCAACTAACGGTTGCGTGAGTAACATGATACCCGCTACGTCTTCAATTTTTGCTGGGCGGGTTTGTTCGGCGCTTTGACGGACAATCTGGGTACCGACACCATCGCGTGAAAATAGCTCTTGTAATAGCGAACCATCGGTTTTGTAACTCACCAAATGACAACGGGTGACACCTGCTAATGACGCATTGATTGCTGCACGTAAATAAGACGCAGTACCGCTATTAATTCCACCTTGAGCATCAATTTCCTCTAGACGTTCTTGGGCTTGCTCTGGGAACATTTCAGAAATCAGGTTTCCGTTATAGTCCAACACACCTTGAGCCGAACAAAAACTGATCAGTTTATGTGCATTTAGTTTAATGGCAATTTTGGTCGCAACTTCCTCGGCACTAAGGTTAAAGCTTTCACCAGTAACGGAATAGCCGAGTGGGGGAATGACAGTGATAGCATTCTGTGCAAGTTGGTATTCTAAAGCCTCGGTATCGACACGACGAACACGACCGGTATGACAAAAATCAATGCCTTCATCAATACCCATCGGTTGCGCAGTAATAAAATTACCACTGACAATATTAATCTTTACGCCGTGCATCTGAGTGTTGACCAGCCCCATTGAGAATGCTGCTGTGATCTCATATTGGAGTTGCCCAATGACTTGCTTGATTAGTGGGAAAGCTTGTTCATCGGTGACGCGCTGTCGCTTGTGAAATATACTTTCACAATTGTGTTGAGCCAATATTGTGTTGATTTGTGGGCGAGCACCAAACACCAGTACGATACGAATGCCGAGAATATTTAATAAGGCGATATCATTGACGATATTAATAAAATTAGCGTGTGCAATCGCTTCACCGCTCAGCGTGAGTACGATAGTTTTATCACGGTGAGCATTGACGTAGGGTGCGGATTGGCGAAACCACCGCACTAACTGGTTATCTTGTTGACTCAATTCCATCTCCTTGGATTATAATGCTTATTCTAAACGCTAATATTCCTTAATTTGGCGATGAAATCAAGTCACAAATATTTGATTATTCGGCTTTCCACAGAATATGGATAAAATTATCACTGGCTTTTTTCTTAACCAATACGCGCCCGAAAATATCATTTAATAAGTCGTTGTCGTCTACAAGTCCAATATGTAACTCGCAGTATTCATTATCATTGATACCCATTGCTACGTCCGCCGGCCAATCATCACCCAGACTCACGATATCAACTGCACCACGATCTTCGAATTGCATAGCAAATAAGATTTGATCAGCAGGGGATAATTCTTTTTGAGCACTGTCTAGGAATGTGTCATAGGCAAAGTCAATTAATTCATCTTCAGTTCTTAATAGCATGGGTTTTCCACATTTAATTCATTTATGGTGGATTTTACCTTAATCTCGATAAGATAAGAATGTTTCTTATAATATCCACTGAATTTTTATGTGATTTGTAATTGCTTCCGAGTGAAATAGACGTTACATTGAATGCGGACAATATAACATTAGAGTATGAATGCCCGTGGGCGAATAAAGGAATATTAGTAGTATGCATTATCAAACAGACGACGTTAGAATCCGAGAAGTAAAAGAACTATTACCGCCAATTGCAGTGTTGGAAAAATACCCTGCTTCTGATGATGTGACTAAAACAGTATTTGAATCACGCAATAGCATTAGCCAAATTCTTAAGCAAGAAGATGATCGACTTTTAGTGATCGTTGGTCCTTGTTCTATCCATGATACAGTGGCTGCATTAGAATATGCAGAGCGACTAGTGGCATTGCGTGAGAAATATAAAGATACGCTTGAAATTGTTATGCGTGTTTATTTTGAAAAACCGCGTACAACTGTTGGTTGGAAAGGTTTAATCAATGACCCGTACCTAGATGATAGCTTCCAATTAAATGATGGTGTTCGTATCGCGCGCAAACTATTACTTGATGTGAATGCAATGGGTTTACCAACAGCGGGTGAATTTTTAGATATGATCACACCGCAATATGTCGGTGATTTAATGAGTTGGGGCGCAATTGGCGCACGTACGACAGAGTCTCAGGTTCACCGTGAACTGGCTTCTGGTATGTCTTGCCCAGTTGGTTTCAAAAATGGTACAGACGGTACAATTAAAGTTGCTATCGATGCAATTGGTAGTGCAAACGCGCCGCACCATTTCTTATCTGTAACTAAATTTGGTCATTCAGCGATTATTTCAACAGCTGGTAACCCTGATTGTCATCTTATTCTACGTGGTGGTAGTAAGTCGACAAACTATTCTGCTGATGATGTAGCAACAATTACAACTCAATTAGAAGCTGCTAAGCAAGACGTTAATATCATGATTGATTTTAGCCATGCTAACAGTGAAAAGAAATTCCATAAACAAATGGATGTTTCAACTGATGTTTCTGGCCAAATTAGTGCTGGTAACAAAGGCATCTTTGGTGTGATGGTAGAAAGTCATTTAGTTGAAGGTCGTCAAGATCTTGTTAATGGTAAAGTCGAAACTTACGGTCAAAGTATTACTGATGCTTGTATTGGTTGGGCTGATACTGAAACAATGATGGCACAGCTATCTGATGCAGTTTCTACACGCCGTACAGTTAAATAAGTAAACTGGGCAGGTTAGCGACGAAACTATTTACGGTCTTATAGATTGCTTTGAAAGCTTACATAGTTAAGTTGTTCTGGTATCTTGCATTACTAAGCTGTTTAGGTATATAGTTCTAGCATATTATAAAGCACAAACTTTGGTTTGTGCTTTTGTCATTAAAGAGCGGACCAAAATGAAACGAATTATATTTTCTCTTGATGAAGTTTTGCCGATTGAAGCTGAAGCGTTAGCTGCAAAGACTTTTACCCCTACTTATGATGATCTTTGGGACCCTACGAAGTTTAAAGGTTCTAAAGTTGTTGATGAACACGGTAACAATGAAGTTGAAGCATTAAGTAAAGGTCTTAACTTCTGGCCAGATGTTAATCAACTGAACCCTAAAAAACTGAAAGCACAGTTAACCTTGATGGCTGAACACGGCGTTTTCATTATGAACAATGTTTCAAGTGATATCTCACCAATCGAGCGAGGTACATTAGCGTACGCACAAGGTTGCCACCCAGATAACGATGTTGATTTTCAATTCAATCAAGATGAAGTTTTTGATGGTGAAATGGGCTCAATCACAATTCCATTGGAATGGGTGAGTCGTTCTGTGAAAGCCGGTAAGGAACAGTTCATTATTGAACTTGGTGATGATGACGATGTGCGTCTAATCATCAAATAAACTGTTAATTACAGAATTAATACAGAGTCAGTAAAGAGTTAAGTAAGTTGAACTATGAGCTTTAATCACTCATAAAAAAACGCCTCTCGTTACTACAACGAGAAGCGTTTTTTTTACGCTAGTTAAGATTATAACAGCTATCTAATCAAGACCGTAATGACCAAAATATTAACGACGTTTTTTCTTTGGTTTACGTTTTTTGATTTTCTCGCCTTCAAGGGCTAAACGTTCAATCACGGCCTGTTTTTCTGCTTCAGCCATTACTGGCGTCTCTAAACTGATACGACAGATTTTGGCAGTACGTAACTCATTAATTAATATCGCTGCGGCTTTATTTAAATCAACAAAACCACCAGGGCCTAAACAACCGCGGCCACGACCAATGTCTTCTAACAATTCTATGTCTGTCTTGTCTAGGTTATCTAGCTTGTAACGTGCACGCATTGCGTCTGGGTAGGTTTTACATAAGTATTCTGCTGCATACATACCAATGTCATCATATTCAATCGCAGTATCTTTAATTGCGCCTGTTGATGCTAAACGGTAGCCAGAAAGTGGGTTTTGTACTTTAGGCCATAACATCCCAGGCGTATCAGACAACACAATACCGTTGTCTAATTTGATACGCTGCTGCTGTTTCGTCACTGCTGGCTCATTACCCGTCTTAGCAATAATACGATTAGCGAGGATATTAATTGTTGTTGATTTACCCACGTTTGGAATACCCATAATCATCGCTTTAATGACTTTATGAGCCCCTTCTTTATTAGGCACTAGCGCACGAGCGAGTTGTGGGATCTTTTTGATCTCAGCAGGCTCTTGCGTCGTAAAGGCATACGCTTTTACACCTTCTTCTAATTCTAGATATTCTAACCATTGTGCAGTAACGATAGGATCTGCAAGGTCGCTTTTATTGAGGATCTTAATGCAAGGGGTATCACCACGTAAATCGGAGATCATCGGATTCTCGCTGCTATAAGGGATCCGTGCATCGAGTACTTCGATAATGAGGTCCATTTGCGGCATAACTTCCGCGATCTCTTTACGGGCTTTGTGCATATGCCCTGGGTACCACTGAATCGTTTGTTTACTCATTTGAAATATAAGCCTTTTATTTTTCTTTCTATCACACTAAGTTCGCTGAAGGCACTCAATGTGTTGGTTTGAAAGTTGGTTGCTAAAGCAGTGAGTATTAACTTTTCCTGCCGTAGTCTGATTAACTAGCGCTAGTTTAACGTAAATCGTGATTTCGGTCACTAAGGGTTAATGCATCAATTTAAGTAATTTTAGCTAAGAGCTATAAGCAAGGTTGAATGTTAGGCTATCAGCGCAATGTTTTTGTAATGCATTACAGTTGAATTCTGTTCACGCTTCATAGCATGCATATTTGATATTTTGAACTTGCTTCTAACATGGTTAACACAAGTGTTGCATAGCGTAATCGATAAAAACTCTGAGCTTTGTTGGCATGTATTTAGTTTGGGCATATTGAAGTGCAATGATCCCCTGATAATTACTCTTAATTGTCCAGTCGCAGAGAACTTCTGTAACATCACCTTTGCTGATCGCTTTCTGCACGACGAAGTCGGGGAAAATACCGATACCTAACCCATTAATGACACCGTTTAGACGCATCTGAGAATGGTTGACGGCGTAACGGCCTGAGACTGTAACGCTATGGGATTCGTCGCCTTTCACAAAATCCCAGATGTGGTCGGTTTCATTTTCTGCTAAATATAGGCAATCATGTTCTTTTAATTGTTCGGGATGGGAAGGGATCCCTTTCTCTTTTAGGTAATCAGGGCTCGCACATAGTACTAAGTAGGTTTTACTCATCTCTTTTAGCACCAAATTTTCATCCGGCTTATCCGTAAGGAGAAAAGCGACATCGATACCATGTTCAAAAATATCGATTGCCCCATCAATAGCACGCAGCTTGAGTTGAATCTGCGGATACTGCTTTAAAAATGGAATGACAAAAGGCTGTAGCACCACATTTAAAAATGCCTCAGGTGCCGCAACTGTAATTGAACCTGCGGGTTTAGTATGTTCGAGACTTGATATTTCAACTGCTTGTTGTGCAGCATTTACCATAGAAATGCATTGATCATAAATCTTCTTTCCGGCTTCGGTAATGATCAGCTTTCTGGTCGTACGTTCAAATAGTTTAACGGATAAAGCTTGTTCAAGTCGGGTAATTGTTTTACTTAGTGCGGAAGGGGTGACACTTATCTTCTTTGCTGCTGCAGTAAAGCTTTCTTCCTGAACCACTAAAGTAAAACTCGCTAAGTCGGGTAATAAGGCGATCAGTTTTTGAGATATCATAATTCTATTTGTGCCTTAGATTCACTAATGGTTTTCCATCTACAGGGATAATAGTCTTATATGGGATCAATTAGAATAGCTGCATAGTATAAATTATTTCATGGCTTGTTCGGCTGTTGTTAATAACAAGTTGTTTCTAAGAAAGTTTAAAAAGGAATATTTACATGACTTCTACATTCTACAATCAGATCAGTAAGCAGTTAGAACAAACTAAAGCTGATGGCCTTTATAAAAATGAACGTGTCATCACTTCTGCCCAAAATGCCAACATTCAAGTGGCTGGCAATGAAGTTGTTAACTTCTGTGCGAATAACTACTTAGGTTTGGCTAACCATGCTGACCTTATTTCGGCTGCACAATCAGGTTTAGATAGCCACGGTTTTGGCATGGCGTCAGTACGTTTTATTTGTGGAACACAGGACAAACATAAAGAATTAGAAAGCAAGATCAGTACTTTCCTAGGTATGGAAGATACTATCTTGTATACGTCTTGCTTTGATGCAAACACTGGTTTGTTTGAAACATTGTTAGGTG
>Ga0209395_1003481_pt1 | contig 19426 bp, 18 predicted proteins | sample GOMGulsemesocosm_3_FD_184635 | JGI IMG/M metagenome (GOLD analysis project Ga0209395, IMG submission 184635) | Methane-oxidizing microbial communities from mesocosms in the Gulf of Mexico - GOM9D Gulf of Mexico (SPAdes) (version 2) | ecosystem: Environmental > Aquatic > Marine > Cold seeps... | reverse complement strand
ACTGCGCTTTAATCATTTTACCACCAACTCCGTGTACTAAAACACCATCACTACTTTTGGCAGTTTGTATATCTTCTTCCCCATTTGAGGTAAGTACTCTTTCTATTATATTTTCATCAATTTTATTGTACTTGGTAAAATGCATCACTAACATGCGCATTCTTTTGTCAAATTCTTCTAAAATCTCTTCCCCGCCAATGGCTTTAATTTTATTTCCTCTTGCTACAATTTTAAGCTTTGGAAAATATTTTTTTAAAGAATCAATATTGGTGTTTTGTTCCCCGCAGAATTCTCTCGGATTAATCTCGGTAAGTTCAAATATAAGTTCTTTCAAATGCTAAAGGTTTTTTTGTTAAAAACTAACTAAAATTTCATTAGATTTACTCCACAAAATTACGCAATTTTGCTAAGGCAAACCTAACATTCAATAATATATTAATGGCGATAATTACCTTGACAACAGATTTTGGACTAAAAGACCATTATGTAGCTGTGGTTAAAGGCGTTATTTATTCAGAAATACCTGAAATAACCATTGTTGATGTCTCTCATAAAGTTACACCTTTTAATTATAATGAAGCGAGTTATATTATAAAAAACACGTATCAAAACTTTCCAAAAGGAACAATTCACATCATAGGTGTTGATTCTGAGATGAATAGAGAAACACAACATTTAGCAATGTTGTTGGATGGACATTATTTTATTTGTGCAAACAACGGGATTTTATCTGTTTTAGACACCACTAAGCATCCGGAGAAAGTTATTGAAATTACTGCACATCAAATTTTGAACGACAATTTTCCTGTAAAAAATATTTTCACAAAAGTTGCTTGTCATTTGGCTAGAGGTGGTAATTTAGATGTTATTGGTAGACCTTTTAACAAGCTTAAAGAAGTCACTAATATTATGCCTGTTGTTAACCCTGATGAAACAATTATTGTTGGACATATACAGTACATTGATAATTATGGTAATATTATTACTAATGTTTCAAAAGAATTGATCACACGTATTGCTAAAGGACGTAAATTTAAAGTCACTGTTAGAAATTTTGTTTTTGAAACCATACACAATTCCTATGGAGAATTTATAAATTATGATACTCCAAAAGATAAAAGAATTAATGATGGTAAAAGGATTGCGTTATACAATTCTAATAATCATTTAGAAATTGCATTATATAAAAGTAGCCTTGAAACTGCAGGAGGAGCTTCTACCCTTTTGGGTATTAGTTACCGAGATAGTATTTCTGTTACTTTTTCTGAAAAAGAATAAATATTTATGTTAGTACGTATCGTAAAGTTAAGTTTACAAGAAGATAAGATTGAGGAATTCCTTTCCAACTTTAACAATCAAAAACTTTCTATTAGAAATTTTCCTGGTTGTCAGTTTTTAGAATTGTACAATGACAAACATGCCAAAAATGTGTTTTTTACTTATAGTTATTGGGATAATGAAGATGCACTGAACAACTACAGACATTCCGAACTATTTCAAGGAATATGGGCCGTAACCAAGCCTATGTTTAATGCAAAACCAGAGGCTTGGAGTGTTGATAAATTGGAGAGTTTGGTTTAATTCCTTTTACTAAGTTTCATAGTTATTTTATTAAAACACAACAATTAAGCTCTATTTAAAATTATAATAGTTCATTACTTCCTTTTTTAAAGGATTGGTTGAACAATCTTCCCACTCCGTAGTGGCAGGATTATATCCACATTTTAATGGTTTACTATATAAATCATCTGGTGTTTCTACAAAAGCTCTACAATCAGTACATACATATCTAAACTCACAAGACTTACAAACAGAAATATCGTCTTTAGTAATATCCCAATACTTTTTAAAATCATCATTATTCAAAACTTAGTTTAAAGGAGTTTTTGAGATATTTCCAAAATCCTGCGGCATTGAAGGTCAATTTTTTATTGCTCCATCAACATCAATAGATGTTTTTCTGTTTAAACAAGAATTAAAAAAAAATGCTTCAGTAATTAAAGAAAATGATTCTTTAGCTAACGATCAAAACTTGATATATACAAAAAACTAACTAGTTTATATATATAATAAGAAGCGGAATTTTAAACTTTAACAACCCAATCTAAAATAATTTGTAAAGGTTGTTCATTTATTAAATAAAGTTTTTTTAAAACATCACTAGACCTATCTTTAAACCAATTATCTTCTCCTTTTATTAAGTAATGATTCAAGCCTTCAAGTATTTCAACCTGAATATTCGGATTAAAATTAGCTAGTAACTTTTTAACAGTTTTGACATGCACAATAAAATCGTTAGTACCAACTAAATACAATATAGGGATATCTAATTTATTCAATATCTCATTAAATTTTATAACCTTTTTTTTATTCCTATCATCGAGGTAAGTGAACTTATGGTTCATAAAAACTCCCCTATCTGACAATGGAGTCCCCATTAATATCAAAAAATCTACATCTTTACATTTTTGAAAGGCAACAATTGCAGACCCCCCCCCATACTATGACCAAGTATCCCAATTCTTTTATCAGACAGTGATTTTATGTTCTTTAAATGATTATAAGCAGCTTCTAAATCTTGAATATTAATATTTCTATTTTTTTTATACTTCCCCCCAGATTCACCTACTCCTCTATCATCATATCTAAACACCGCTATCCCTTTTTCAAGAAGTTTCTCTGTTAAAATATAATGATTATTACGAGTGTCTTTTCCTGAACCTGGTGCTATAATAATTACTTTATCATAAGTCATTTTGGGGCTTACTAAAGTTCCTTCCAATATTAAATTTTGGTAAGTAAAAGAAAGGTCTTTAAAATCATATTTCTCTGGTAATTTTATTGTTTTTTCATACTGGTTCATTTGTGCGTTGATCGTTAATGAAAAAAAAACAATGAATAAATAAATTAGTCTTTTCATATTGATATTTAATTTGAATTTGTTAAACTTAAATTTTCCAATTTATACTTAAATTTTAAATAATACATATTATAAGCTCTTAGAAAGTAGTACTGCCATCTTCTCTTAAAACAATAAATTAAGTAAACTATAAAATTGCAATAATAACAGATTATCTTTTTAAAATTTCTTTAAATTGATAAAAAAACCGTTCTATCAACCTTAAATCCTCAGTTATAATATCAGCTGTACCTATCATTTCATGCTTAAATGAAATTTCTTTATTATAAGTTGTCTTTAATTCATTTTCTAAACTTACATCTACAAAATAATTACCCTGCTCATCTGGAACACTTGAAATTGAGGTCAATTTACCTTCGAGCATTCCGTACTCCACTTCTGGATAATTTTGAAGTTTAATATTCACTCGTTGGCCTATTTTCATTTTCCCTGAATTAAATGAAGGGATCTTAGCCTTTACAACAAAACCATTATGCTCATTTGGGATAATTGTAAATACTAAATCTCCAGAATTTACATTTTGATTTTCGCTCCAGAATTTTAAGTAAGAAACTGTACCATCCAATTTAGATTGAAAAGTGTATTGCATTTCCCATTCTTTGATGCTTTTTTTTAATTGATTAAAAGATTGAATAACATTCTTTAGTAACTGGATTTCTTCTCTAGTATTAATTATAGCATTTCCAATCCCACTATTATTAGTTGAACTTAGTTGTTCCCTTACCTGTGATATGGAAGCATTTATGTTTTTGTAATTCCTTTCTGTTTGTAAAAAATCTAATTGCTTATTTTCATACTCTTGTGCAGAGACAACTCCCTTTTCAAACAATGTCTTATATCTATTCAAATCAATTTTTTTAAACGAGATCTCTGAAGCAAACAATGTTTTTTGAGATTGCAATGTCTTTAGCCTTAAAGATAATTCTGATTTAGAAATACTATTAGTTGCATTTTTATATTGGAAAGGATTTAATTCTTTATTTAATCGATACTGAATATAATTATTTTCAAATAAAGCATAATCAGTTTCTATATTTCCTAAAAATAACATTGGTATATTATCGATTGGAAATATAAAATTTTTATTATTAACTCTTATTGTATCAATTATACTTTTTAAATAAAAAACATCTTTATAATTAGCTGTGTTTTCAAGTATGGCTATAGGTGTTTCCTTAGTCACTTTTCCATCATTATTCACTAAAAGATTTTTTAACTTTCCACTTTGTTGTGCGTACTCCTTTTGTGGCGGAGTATTGGTAGTTAACGTTGCCTCTCCAGTAATAACATCGGGATACTTAACAAACCAAGTTATCAACAATATCATTATTATCAATGAAAGAAACAAGACATTTCCCCAACGAATCATCCAGTGAGGAACCTTGTTTAAAACATCTCTTACTTCCTCACTTCTTAACTCAATATTATCTATGTTTTTTGGCATGCCAATATTTTTTTTTACTAATTAGCTTCCTAATTCTAATTGATTTTTAACTAAATGATAATAGTTCCCTTTCTTTTTAACCAAACTATTATGATTTCCAACTTCAACGATTTTACCTTTATCTAGTACGACTATTTGATGTGCATTTTTAACAGTACTTAAACGATGTGCAATTACTACAACAGTTTTATTATTAAAAAACACATCTAATTTCTCCATAATTACCTTTTCATTATTCGCATCTAATGCTGAAGTAGCCTCGTCAAAAAACAAAAAGTTAGGATTTTTATATACGGCTCTAGCAATTAACAATCGTTGTTTCTGCCCCGTACTCAAGCCAACACCTTCAGATCCTATTTTGGTATTATAGGATAATGGTAAGCCTTCAATGAATTCTTTAATGTTAGCAACTTCTACCGCATGAGCCATTTTTTTCTTATCTACCATATCCACCCCAACAGCAATATTATTAGCGATACTATCACTAAAAATAAAGCCTTCTTGCATAACTACTCCACATTCATTTCTCCAAGATTTCTGTGAGCAATTTTTTAAATCATGATTACCTATTTTTATAATTCCTTTATTGGGATCATAAAACCTTAACAACAATTTCATTAAAGTTGTTTTTCCGCTTCCACTTGTCCCCACTATTGCGGTAATTTTATTAGAGGGTATCTGCAAATCCAAATTTTCTAAAACCATCTGATCTGACCCTATATACTTATATGAAATGTTTTCTAAGTTAAGGTCTAAGTTTTTTGGTATTTCAACTATTTTTTCTTCTCCTTTCGTTTCTTCATCCTGTTTGTTATGTATTTCTGAAAGCCGTTCTAAAGAGATTTTTGCGTCCTGCACTTCTTTAATAAAACCTATCAATTGGTGAATTGGTGAATTTAACTGACCAACAATATAAGTTATTGCCAACATCATACCCAAAGTAATGTCACCCTCTATAACCAATTTTGCAGACAATACGGTAATTAAAATGTTCTTAAGCTCATTAATAAAACCAGAACCTACACTTTGATATTGCTCCAACGCTAAGGCTTCAACTGATATTTTAAATAAACGAGCCTGTAAATGTTCCCAATCCCAACGCTTTTGCTTTTCTGCATTATGCAATTTTATTTCTTGCATCCCATTAATAAGTTCAATCACTTTACTTTGCTCTTGACTAACTTGAGAGAATCTTTTATAATCTAAAGCTTTTCTTTTTTTAAGAAATATAACTACCCATAAAAAATACCCAAAACTTCCTAACATGAAAATACCAAAGATTCCTATATTATAATAAGCCAACACTGCTCCAAAAACGATTAAATTTACCATAGAAAACAAAACACTTAATGAAGAGGTCGTTAGTACTCTTTCTATTCGCTCATGGTCATTTATTCGTTGTAAAATATCCCCAGTCATTTTAGTATCAAAAAATGAGATTGGAAGATTCATAAGTTTTATAAAAAAATCTGATATCAAGGAAATATTTATACGGGTACTTAGATGTAATAAAATCCAACTTCTTATTACTTCTATTGCTGTTTTACCTACAAAAAGTGCTATTTGCGCAAATAAAATCAGGTATATAAAATGAATATCTTGGTTTTTAATACCTACATCTACAATGCTTTGTGTTAAAAAAGGAAATAGTAATTGTAATAAACTAGCTGCTACTAGTCCTATTACTAATTGCCACAAGAATTTCTTGTATTTGAATATATATTTAAATAAAAACTGAAATCCGAAATCTAATTTTTCATCATCATAATTATCATCTTCAAATTTTGGAGTAGTATCTAACAATAAAGCTATTCCCTCTTGGGTAGCATTTTTAGCGTTATTACCAATCCAGTGTTTTAAAAATTCTTCTTTACTATATTTTATCAAGCCATGAGCAGGATCTGAAATATAATACACATCCTTTTTAATTTTATATAAAACAACGTAATGATTTTTATTCCAGTGTAATATACAAGGTAAAATAGCTTCCTCAATTCCATCTAAAGAAAGTTTAACTCCTAAACTTCTAAAACCTATACTTTCTGCTGCATCACTTAAATTTAGCAAACTACTACCCTCACGGGTGGTTTCAGACTGGTTTCTTAAATGCTGTATGGGTATAATTTTACCATTATGGCTCGCTATAATTTTCAAACAAGTAGGGCCGCAATCTTTAAAATCTGCTTGTTTATAAAAAGGAAAATCTGACATTATTTAATATATACAAGGTTATAAAAAAACTCAAAAAATTAGACATATTTTTTATCATATTTCAAACGTGCAATTTTTGACTCATAATAAAAATATAACATTTGATAGCATACAAATTCATTTCTCCTATTCTTTGTTCTAAACAACCTATTCATAATCATATGAATATGGCTTGAGATTAGATATCCAATATTAATTGAGTTAATATTATTATTTTTAATTATTTTAATAGAATTACATATAGATAAAGACTTAATTTCTAACAATGTAATTAGTTCATATTCTTCAGGTAATAACTTTTTATTAATGTAAGAATCTATGTCAAATTTGTGTTTTTCATACTTAGAACGCAATTGTTTTTTTAAGCTTTTATCCAACCCCATTTCTTTTCCGAAATTAATTTTTAGCGTTTCCATTAACTCTTTTTTTTCAACCAAAGATAAATTAAAAGCATCAATAAAAGCATCAATAGCCATTAACCCAAATAACCACTTTAAATTTGGGCATTCATTAATCTCGAAAACCTTTAGAGCATTCATTATCATTTTACTATCATAATAAAATAATGTTTCCGATTGTTCCGTAAAGGAAAAACCATATCTTTCTAACTCCCTATTATAAGTGTCTATCTGTACTTTCCAAATAAGATCCAATTCTATTAGATAATTAAATTCTATATTAATTAAATTAATAATGTCTATTAACTTACTTTTATCAGTTACATGTAATCTTAATCTTAAATGAAAATCTGGATCGGAATACCTTATAAAAAACCACTTATCTATAATTGATTCTGTAACCAACCCATTCAACAAACTATCTAAATGATTTATTAAAATTAAGTCTGCGGTTTTAACACCAGTATATATTTTAAAATAAATCCATTCATCACCAATGATGAAAGTTCTTTTTATGTTATTTTTCATTAATTAATTTGTGTTAGCGAAATTTTTATAAAATGAAAAAATAAATTCATTTACAAAATTTTCTTTATTTATATCAGAAATAATTGGCTCATCTTCAAATAAAAACTCTTCAAGTATAATTTTTCCTTTTTTATTTACTGTCGAAAAAAACATTTCTAATGAAGAAGTGTTAAATAAATTAATCAATAATTTATTATCTCCTTCAACTAAATAAATATATTGAGATATATTTTTATTTAAGCTCCATTTCTTCACCCTTTCTAATAGTTCTTTTTTATCAGAAATTTTCGTCAAATCTTTAATTTCTTCAAATTCAATTTGCCATTTAGCTGTTGATAATATTACATCTTTATATACAACCCTCGGTAGAAAAGAAAAATCATCACTAAGACTACCCCAATCAAAAAAAAGAAAGTTTCTTTTATCACTATTTTGCATTTCACATAAGAAACGATAAACTGGTAAATTACTTTTTGTGAAATTATGAGCAGTTGACAATCTAGGTAAAATTTCTACTCCTTTTGATTTAGATTTTAATACAATTTTGTTATTCCAAATAGATACTAATATATCATCAATAGGAATTTGATTCTCTGTATTTTTATAGGACTGAGACAAATATGGTATTTCATAATTCCTAAAAGATGGACGTAACAATATATTACCTAATCTATCTTCTGGTAGATGTACTATTTCACATAATAACTTATCTGGATTAATTTTATTTTCAAAATGAGCAATTTCATTAACAAAATCATTAATATCAGTATCGCCATGACAAAATCTACCTAATAAATTTGCAGCACTTGAACCTACAGCCGCTTCCATAATTACATTTTTTTTCCCATTTACTGTAACTATTTGAGCTATAGTAGAAAGTGTATCTGGCAAATCAGCCCAATTAACGGGGAAACCACTAAACTCTTCGTCATAAAGTTCTATAACTTGTGAGTCCTTTTTAATAGAGCTCATTAATTTTTTTAGTAAAATTGAATGCATGCTGGACCACTCAATTTTTTTCGTAGGTGTGCTCTGCTGTTTATTGAAAAACAAATCATCTATTAAAGGGTTTACATCACCATTATTATATGTGATAGGATATCCAATCCCTATTTCTTCATCCAAAACCAAAGAAAGAGGCATTTCTTTATTTTCATACCTTTCAAGAAATACTTTTTTAAATTCATTTAAATTATTATTTTCCTTAGGAAAAGAAATTTTATTTAATAATAATAAAGAATTAGATAATTTTTTATTTATATCTGAATTTATACTGTTTTGTGTAGTTTTTAAAATTAAATCTGTCTGAAAAACATATTTTTCATCAAATGATATTTCAAATGATTTTAAAATCTCACCGATTTCTAAATAATGTTGTATCCTATTTCCTATTTTAAGATCCAACCCAGCTAATTTTTGCTTTAACACCTTAATTTTTTCTATTATGCCATCAACGCCATCAATTTTATTTAAGACATTTAATATTTGATCAATATTTTCTTTTCCAGAAACAGTTTGTTGCATTTCACTAACTAAAATCTGATTATCTATAAGATCATGAATGAACTCATAGGCAATTTCAAACGATATTTCAGTGCTAACTATACTATTTGCAATATCATTAACGTTTAATCCATTTTTAGAAGAAATTAAAATAGTGTTTAAATATTCTGAATTTTCAACTTCTACGATTTGATGTGTTAATCGTCCTTTCTTAAAATCACATTCCAAATACCTTAATTGATTTCCTGAAGTATATAAACTTGTATTTGGATAATAAAATAATTGATTTTTAATGTTTGTATCTTTTTCAATATTTTCGATTAGAATCCCCGTTAAGTTCATATCCAAACGGGTATGTCTTTTGTTATTCAAACTGTCAATTAAAATTGAATCTTGCTCTTTAATTCTACCCAAACAAGTCCCCCCAAATAATCCGAAAGGAGTTGGTCTAGATGACATACGTGATAGATATTTTAAAAAAGAATTCCTTATTTTTTTTATATTTTTTTTGTCTTTAATCTCTTTATTCGACCATTTTTCTAGTTGTTTATATAGAATCGGTGACGCTAAATAAATAGCCTCTTTTATAATCGGGTTATAAAACTCTTTAATTAAATCCTCATTTGAAATGTCTTCGTATTTTGTTAAATTGAAAAAATAATTAGTTGGAAATAATGGAGTTCGTAATATATATTTATTAAAATTTTTATACATTTTAGATGTTTAATATTTTTAAAATTGTTTTTTAAATGGAACGTATTTATATAATCAATTATTAAGATATGCACTTTATCAAATTCATTATCAGTATTAATTGTTCTCATCTTTAAAAAAAATAATGATCTCTGTAAATACAATTTAGAATTCATCCCATTTATATTTCTATATTTTAGTCACGATACTAACCGAAGAATCATTGATTTTGAAGAAGATTATTTATAAAAACCATTTTTAATTAATATTTCATAAATAAAGTTTCCTCTGTCAATGGCATTTCTTTGTATAAATATTTTGAATAACAAAAAAGAACTCCTGAAAGCCCTTCCAAAAGTGTTAATTGTTGCTCCGTATCATTATTTATAGGGAAATTATAACCTAACACTGCTATTGAGTTAGTCTCATTATCTTTACGTTTTAAAGTTTGATTAACCCAAAACTCGGATGCTTCTAAGAAAATGCTTTTTCCCGTAAGAGTATAAATGTTATTAAAAATAATTGCAATCCCACTTGTTCCATGACAAAACCCTGCATCAAAATCAACATAATCTACTAAAGATCTTCTCTTTACTACATTTTCTAATTTTTCAACTACATTATTATAAATTTCATTTTCATTAATCAGTAATGATGTAACTAGTAGTGTATGTAACACGCCTAAATCACCATAACACCAAGCTAACCTTGAGTTTTCAGGTTCGTGAGTTCCTAAATTAAATTTATCAGCCTTAATATGGGATGGATAATAACTATTAATATTTCCTTCAATTTTTTGAGCATTTTCTAAATAAAAACTAATTAAACCTTTTATTAACTCATTAACTTTTATGTCTGGTTTATTTCTTGCTGTAATTTTAGAAAGAAAATAAAGAATAGAAGCATTTCCATGCGCATTACCCATATCATAAACCGTAGAATAGTTTTTATACTTGTCGTATTTCGTCCATGATATCTGATTGTTTTTCACAATCTTAATTTTATCTAATTCTTCTACTATTACATTAGTTAGAGTTAAGTTATCCCTCTCTAGAAAATACAATCCAAGTCCAACTAAACCATGTAATATGTCATAATTATCCTCAAGAAGATAAATCTTAATTTGTTCCTCAAGAATTTCATCAATCTCAACTAAAATACCTTCAATTTCTCCTGAAAAATTATCTTCATCCTTTTCTAAAAACAAATTGCTTTCCTTTAACTTTAATAAATAAAATCCAAAACCAGCTAAACCCGAACAATAACTTGCTAATAGTTCATTTTCACTTTTTAAAATATTAATTGAGTGTTTTACTAATTCTTTTATTTTACTCTCACTAATTAATTGAGGAGAATTTTCATAACAGTCTATAAGTAATACTATAATGCTAGGGAGCCCAGCTAACAATGCTATATGATTAACATTATCATTATTTTTAATTTTATCCCAATCTTGAAAAAAGAATAAAAGCTTACTATATTCTTGTTCTACAACCTTCTTTGAATGCATATTATTATTTATATTGAAAAGAGGTTGACTGATAATAATCAACCTCTTTTCTTGTTCTTAGAATACTCCTTAACGAAGTAAGCTTTTTTTATAACTTACAAATTATATATACCATCATCACAGGTCATTAAACAAGTGTTTCCGGTACCCATAGAAGCTGGGACACAAGGTTGCTTATTGCAACAAAGAAAGCCTGTACAACCAGTATAAGATGTCGTTCCTGCTTGTCTCCCTCCTTTAACTGACTCTTGTTCCTGTTCAGTTAAAATTGAAACTACTTTTTTCTTTAAATTTAATTTACTCATTTTATTAATTATTAAAATTGAAACCTGTTTTTTTTATGACGTAAGGTTATTACCGTCCTTCTTTGCGCAAAGAATATTTTTAAATCGTATAGATTTTTTTTGTTGCTAAATCAATAAAAACAAATATTTCACCTAGTAGATTATTTTTTTTATTATTTAAACACTAAGCATTCACGGCCCTGAAAAGCATTGATGAAATACTAACCAAATTAGTAATCAATAAAATCATTCTAACAGGTTTATTCTATATATTCGATTACTTGTTTCTGTTAATCAAAATTCTTACCCAGTAATTTTTATTGTTTTTTAAGAATATATTTAACTTTCTCTCAAAAATTTTAACAAATAACTATTCGTGAAGTATAGGTGTTACCAGAAAACTTTCTTTCACCTTTATAAATTGAATTTTATGGTTCTTTCTATCTATTTTATAACTTTGTTTTTTATCAGCCTAACCAAGCCTATCTGCCCAACTTCGATATTATATAGCCTTTACAATGAGGGCTCCGATAATTGCATCATAAACTTGTAAATCCACAATAGTTCAAGGCTTCCTGTATTCCGACAAAGAACATAGCTATTTTAAGGTGTTTTTTTTAGTGATATATTATATGTTTCACAAGGTTTTAAAACCTTGTAATTAAAGTTCATTGAAAAGATACACTCCAAGAATACTTATTAGTACTTTCTACAGGAGTAACATGTGTAAAAGTTATTTTAGGTTTTGTATCTATACTAATCATAAGCCATATAAACTGTCTAGGCACACGTTTGTAACTGTCCCCTTAACTTTAGTACTTAAAAACCTTATTAGAAATTCGAATAGAATAAATTTTAAAATTATACAAAGTAAAGACAAACGACAGAAGCAGATGGAATTACTTTTATTAATATCGCAAACCAGAATCAACTACCTGGTTCCTATATATTCATTCAGTACAAAACAATTAGCTTTACATTTTAACATACAATCATCCTATTGATAATTTAAAACCTTTTGAAGCATCCAAAAAAATTAATAAAAAACCTAAGGAAGACATATTCCTTTATATTAGAGTATTACAAGTGATAATTACCCCTAGTGGATTATTGCATTTCAGAAATAAATAATATCTATTGAAAACTTTTATTATATTTAAACTTTCAATTTTTTCAATAAAATTTACAACTGTTAGTTAACATTTCAAATAGTATTAAACAAATGCTTTATTCAATAATTTTATGAGAAAAATATCTTTACTTTTTATAATCTTTTTATTTAACTTTTCATTTTCTCAAAATAAAGTGACTGAAGATATTAAAATAAAAAGTTTCATTAACGTTTGGGGTTTATTAAAATATCATCATCCAGTAATAAGTCAGGGTAAAATTGATTATAATAAAGAATTTCTTAAAGAATTTGAACGATTAGAAACTATTGTTTACCAAGACAAATTTAATGATGAAATATTAAATTGGGTTAAAAGCTTTGACTTAGAAAAAACTAAATATAAAACTAATTCTAACCCTCAGAATTCTAAAAAACTCTTTATAAAGAATGCAAATTATTCTTGGATTGAAAATTCAAATTTTAGCACCGAGCTCATTGAAATTATTAATAAAATAAAAAATAATGTTAAAATTGGTAATTACTATGCTTCTATAAATTCAATGAATAAATTTATAGAATTTAAAAATGAAAAAGGAATTAATAAATTTGACCTAAATAAAAAATCACATCGCTATTTATTTTTAAGTTCATTTTGGAATGCTATGAGATATTGGAATGTTAATATTTACCTTACAGATCAGCCATGGTCAAAGGTTTTAAATGAAATGATCCCTGAATTCAATACAAATGATAAAATTAAATTTGAATTTGCTAAAGACAAGCTTTTCTCAAAACTTAATGATTCACATTCAAATTATAGTTCTAGTTATTTTCTTGAAAAAAAACTAAATCATTTTCCTGTATTTGGCGGTAGAATAGTTAATGATTCTTTAGTTATTACAAAACTATATAATAAAGAATTAGCAAAAAAAAACTCTATAGATTTAGGCGATGTAATTTATTCCGTAAATGGAATAAATTTGAAAGATTACTACATAACAAAATTTTCTAATCACATAAGTTCATCAAATAATAATTATTTAAAGTCAAGAATTGAAAGCTATTTTCTCCTTGCTAGTGACATAGATTCTGTTCAAGTAAGTTTGAAAAAGAGAAATGGTGAATCAAGAATAACTAATATAAAACTATATAACCAAAATAGATACTCAAGTGAACTACGACTAAGTTTAAACCAATCAAAAAAAGAAAATTGGTATAAATTAACCGATAGTATTGGCTATTTGAATTTAGGTAAAATTAATAAGCCGGAACTAAAGAATGCTTTTAAAGAATTTAAAAATACAAAAGGTGTTGTTATTGATTTACGAAATTACCCCCGAAATATTTCAGTTTCAGAAATAACAGAATATCTGTATCCTATGAAAAAAATATTCGTAAAAGCTCTAGGGCCATCAAAACCATCCTATGGAGAATATAATATAGATGCCCCACTCAGGTTAGTAAAAAACCCCTTTTCGGCAGGTAGCAATAATAAAAATCACTATAAAGGTAAGGTTGTTTTGCTACTAAATAGAAAAACATCAAGCCATGCTGAATTCATAGCAATGGCTATTCAACAATCTCCAAATTGTATTTCAATTGGTGAACAAACTTTTGGTGCTGTTATGAACAGAATAAGGTTCACTTTAATAGACAGGACTTTTATTGACTTTACTGGAATGGGAGCTTTTTATCCTAATGATGAAAATGTCCAGAGAAATGGAATCAAATTAGATTATTACATTAAAGAATCTGCTATAAATTATAATCCTAATCTCTATATAGAAGAGGCTATTAAAATCATCAATTTTTAAAGAAATAAATACTGCTTTTTCCGAAAACTTAATTATCCAACCAGCTTACTTATAATTGCTTTTACTGGTAAAATAGCTTTGGTATATTCAATACTTGGTCCAGCTACCCAAACGGTTTTATATGTTGCTTTATTTGCTGCATTAGCAACCGCTTTCATACCAATTGTAAAACGAATCATTTTTACCCATTTTTTTAGACTCTTATTTTTATTCAAAACAGCTTCTAACCATGAGTTTTTAGTTCCAATTTTTTCAACATAAGGGGTTCTGATTACCGTACAGGGAGTTCCTGAAATACGTTCAGTCATTATAATGTCATCCTCGCCATAATCTACACATGCTTGTTTGTATTCTTGAGAAACAGACGCTTCCTCACTTGCTATAAACGGACTTCCTACAGACACTCCTATTGCTCCATAAGAAATCATTTCATCAATATCGGCTTTACATCCAACACCTCCAGCTGAAATTACAGGTATAGAACAATTTTCATTAATCTCCTTTATCAATTGTTCTGGGGATTGATCACCTCTGTGTCCACCTGCCTGGTTATTAACAGCAATTATTGCATCGCCACCTAAGCTCTCTACCTTTTTTGACATAGCTAAGTCCACCACATCACAGAATACTTTAATTCCGATTTTATGAGCGGATTCAATTGTACTTTTAGGACTTCCTAATGAAGTGATAATAAAATCGGCTCCTTCTTCACAAATCACTTCTAATTGCCCTTTAAATTTAGGGTTTGATTTATTTACAATTAAGTTAAATCCAAATGCTCCATTATCGGTTTTAGCAGCTTTTAATTCTTTACAAGCTGTTCTTAAATCATCAAGTGTTCTGTAATTTAAAGCAGGAATACAGGTAGCAATACCTTGCTTCATTCCTTCAATAGACATTGGAACATTAGACACCAAAAACATAGGCGCCATAATTACTGGATGTTCAATTTGCAATAAGTCTTGTAAAGTTGGCTTAATCATAATCAATTTTTAAAAAGATAAAGGTACATAAATTTATTATGCTAGCATAGTATTTTATTTGTGTGCTATTTTTAACTCTTGCAAAGTTTTATTCGTAGAAATAAATTCAGAAATAATACTCTTACGTAAATTATCAATGTCTTGGTCGTAATATTTAGCCCAACGTTCTTCTTTCAATAAAATTCTAATATGCTTTTGGCGCTTCTGAGCCTCTTGTGCTGTATATAGGAAGTTTGAATCTGAAAATTCTATTTCTTTATGTTTAAAATTTACTTTCTTTAGTTGGTAATCTACTTGTAGATAGAATAATTTTTCAGTGTCATTAATCTCAAAAAAATCAGACCAATTCGCAAACCCTAAATGACTTACCTGACTCTTATAGTTATCATTAGCTAGTAATTTCCATCGGCAATTAGCTACTCGTCCCCAATGATCGGAATACCGATATACTCCTTCTGGCGTATAATGATACATAGAGTCAGACTTACTTTTATAATGAGCAGTATTTTTTTTAAAAATATCTTCCGATACTTCTTTAAACTCACAGTAGCTATGCTTAAAGAAATTGTATTTGGTATATGTTTTCAATCTTATTTTACTTTTTAAAAGCTTCTTCATAAGCTTCAATCCAATCTTTAACTGTTACTTTAGAAACCAATTCCCCTATTAACTCATAAGGTATATGCGCTTCTTTTTTAAAACGAATACAGCTTTTCCCCATGTTCAGTTTAACTTTAATTCCAGTTTTCGAATATTCCTCTGTAAACCATTTTAAGAGTTTTTCATCAGAATATATTCCCATATGATAAAAACCAATGTGTGCTTTTTGAGAGGCAAGGTTTATAAATGGTAATGGCAATTTAGGATCACAATGATACCCCAAAGGATATAAACTATGAGGTACTACATACCCAAGCATTCCGTAATTCATTACTTCTTCAAATCCATCTGGTAAATTATCCAATATTACTTGACGTAATTTGGTTATAATTGGTTTTCTTTCCTCAGTTAGTTCTGCCAAATATTGTCCTACTGTAGCGGCTTTAGATTGCATATTGATTTATTTTAATTCATTTAGCAAAGTACTAATTTCAAATTTATATACTCTACTCAATCCGCTATTATAACTGTTAACTTCATTTAAAAACTCAACGTTATTTAACTTCTTATCAGCTTTCAATATCGATCTTTTACTTGTAAAATACAACGTCTTAGTAGACCAATTTACAAACGGACAATAATCCATATATTTTGAATTAATTGTTTCCCCCATATTTTTAGCTAAAGACCACTTCCCATCTTCTTTATAACTAATATATAAATCGCCACTTCCAAGTCCGTCTTTTCTTTTATAACCTCCGAATATCATAAAACTCTCGTCTGGAGCTATGTAAGAATTGTATTCATAACTTTCAGTATTAATAGCTGAGGACATAGATTTAGCTGTCAGATAACCATCTTTACTCCATTTAGACAAAAAGATATCATCCTTTCCTTTAGCAGAAGGACGATCACTTGTAAAATACATATTCTTAGAATTTGCTATAGATAAGTAGAACTCATTATGTTCTGAATTTATGTGTGCTCCCAAATTTATAGGTTCAGACCAATCTTTAGTAATTGTTTTGCGCTCTACAACCCAAATATCAAAATCCTTGATTTTACTTTCAGAAACCAACAAAGGCCTATTTGACGCAAAATACAATTGTAATCCATCAGGAGATAAAAAAGGTTCTAGGTCTTTAAACTGCCCTGAAAAAGTCACTAAAGTAGCTTCTTGCCACTCCCCCTTTACTTTTATTGATTTAAAAATACCTGACAACTCTTCATTAGGACTTTGAACCGTAAAATAAGCTTCAGTTTGATTATTACCAATTGTAAAATCACGAGTCTTATTAAAATTGTTAAGTATTGGTAGCGCTGCTTCTTGTGCATTTGATAATTGAATACCTAAAAGGCATAAAATTGAAAAGATAACTTTCATTGTCAATGATTTATTTTTCTTAAAAATACGCTGAAGTAAATTATTCTCTTTTAAATTTATAAATATTTTAACACTTACTTCTCAATCAATGCCTTCAATGCAAGTATTTAGTTATGAATTTAGCAATACTTTTTTCGGTCAAGACTAGCCTCAAATAATTAAACCCACTGGTGGGACTAAACACCAAACTGATTTAAATGATGATCCAAATGTTTATAAAACATATTGTTCCACTCCTTAGTTTTTAAATTACCAAATGAGTGAGATTCTTTCCCCTCAAAATGAGCTTCCCCTAATTTCACGGTTTTATTAATATATGCAATCAATCTTTTTTTCTCTTTCTTAAAATCTTTACTTTCTTTAATTAAAAACTGAGGTGCGGTATTTCCGTTTTTAGGATATGATTTTTCTCCAACAACTGCCGGTTTAACTAGTAATTTTAACATGAATCTTACAAATCCGTTTGGACGTTTGTGCTTGTCATCAAATACCATTTCATATGTTACATTACAATGTGCTAACATCTGGTCTACATTCATTTTCCCCCAATCACCTTTAGTTTCAGGGGTTAGTTTATCAATTCGATTAATGACTTCTTGAGCGTTGGATTTTTCGAATATATTTTTCATCCTAAGATTTAATTTGATTAGTTCGTCTAAAATAGGAATTAATAAAGTCAAAATTATGTAGCTTTGAAAAAAAGGACCCTATGGAAGAAAAGTTAATGTCAAAAAAGAAACCTGCATTTCCTATTTCAGAACTACTAAACGATTACCTTATTGACTATAAAAGAGTTAGTAAAATACCTATATTCTATGATGATTTATTGCGCTTTGCAGGCTCTATAGTAGTCTATGACAAAAATGATGAAGACACTTTATGGATTCGTGTATATTATACCGATTCTGAAAGGGCAGAAATTGACTTAAGCCTAAAAAAAGTCTACACAATTTTATATTCTGATGGTAATGAGAATAATATAAAATACCTTAACATTGATGCTGTAGACTATTGTACCTTTGGAAACTCTAAACCTTTTAGAGTAAAAGTTAGGAATATTTTAAATGATAACTTCACCTATTTCTATGTTAAAAAAAATGATGCCTCTCGTGTTTACGGATTGGAATTAGAACATATGCTTTCTCCTTACAATCTTAACTTTTTAATATATCAAAATACTTTAATAGAAGAACATATTGCAGGTATTCCTGGTGATGTTTTCATAAAAGATATTCTACCGAAATGTACCGAGTCAGAAAAAGCACAAATAGCCAAAGAATTCGTTAAGTTTAATGAACGTGCTATGGTGCGTTACTTAGGTGATATGCGTTCCTATAATTACGTAATTATACCAATACATGATTTTGATCAAGTTGTTTATAATATACGTGCTATCGATTTTGACCAACAATGCTATGAGGGAAAATTAAAGGTATATCGTCCACAATTTTTTAAAGAAAATTACGAGATGGTGAAACTCGTTCAAGAAAAACTGCCAGAATCTTCAGTAGATCAATATAAAGTTGAAGAACGCTCTATGATAGTTAAACGTTTTTTGAGTTTCGAGGTTAGAGTTAAGGAGCTTATTCACTGTATGAAAAACGACACCATTTCTACCGAAAAAAACATTAATTTACTAAAAGAACAAACCTTTGAACTTACTTCAGATGTAAATTTTAAGCGGAGTGAAAATATGGGAGAATTACTAAAACACACCCTAGATTATGTAAGAAGAAACTATGAAAAACCTTTGACTCGTTTTTAATCATTCAAGAGTATTTCAAAAAAAATAGACCAAGAATTAACTTGGTCTATTTACAAAATATTATCATTAACCCTTAATTATAAACGGTTTATGAAACACTTATTCTTAAAGCTTTTGATTAACACAACTTTAAATTTAATACCTCTTAAATGTTTCATCTAAGTTAACTATAATAAACTCTGAACGTCTGTTTGCTTGGTGCTCTTCTTTTGAACACTTTACACCATTTGTACATTTGTTTATTAATTCAGACTCTCCTTTTCCTTCTCCTGAAATAC
>Ga0209395_1003480_pt1 | contig 19429 bp, 18 predicted proteins | sample GOMGulsemesocosm_3_FD_184635 | JGI IMG/M metagenome (GOLD analysis project Ga0209395, IMG submission 184635) | Methane-oxidizing microbial communities from mesocosms in the Gulf of Mexico - GOM9D Gulf of Mexico (SPAdes) (version 2) | ecosystem: Environmental > Aquatic > Marine > Cold seeps... | reverse complement strand
CACTAACAAAAGCATTTCCAAAAATTGTCTTTAATCACAGTTTTGACAACTCAGTAGCAACCACCATTAACTTCGCTATTCCTGGATTTAGCTCAAAGGAAGTCATGGATTTATTTGACGCTGCCAACATAAGAGTTAGTTCAGGCTCAGCTTGTAGCTCTAAAGTCACCCGTAGCTTTGTTTTAGATGCCATGGGATTACCAATTTGGCAAAGTGAGTCAGCGATAAGAATGTCATTTGGCCCAGCGATGAACCAAACTCAAGTAGACAGTGCTTGTAGCCGTATTATTTCTGCTGCTCAAGCTTTACTACATACCTGCTTGACGCTTGATGAAGGCAACAAAGAGTCAGCTACTATCATCGATAAGGCTGAGCTTGACGGTTTAGTACAATTTAAAGTCGGTGGCAGTTGTAGTTGGTTATTTGTTGATAAAAATACAAAGTCAGCGGTATTTATTGATCCTTTAGCAGCGCTAACCGATCGTTTGCAGACATTACTAACTTGTCAGGGCCTAAATTTAGTAGCCGTTATAGATACCCACGGTCATGCTGATCATGTGTCATGTCGCGAAGGGATTGCGAAAGTATGTTTAGCAGAACAAAAAAGTGATGTGCTTGGCTGGCCTGAGAATACAAAAACTACAAACCTTGATGGCATCGATTACCCATACATTACTTTAGGTGAAAAGTGGTTAATTAAAGTGCCAACACCTGGGCATACTGATGACAGCATTAGTTTATTACTGTGTGATGCTATCACTAACACAGCAGACAAGTTGAAGGTTCATTATAGCTTTTGTGGTGACCTTATTTTAATGGATAGCCTGGGTAGAACAAATTTCTCAACCAGTGATGCTAAACAGATGTATGCAAGTTTACAGCTATTAGTAAAACTTATCGGTAAAGATAGCCTTCTTTGCCCTAGCCATGATTATAACAATGAGTTTACTACTAGTATTAACACAGAAATGTCACGAAGCTCACTGCTTGCGAAAGTGATTAATAATGACATTAACGCCATTGATTTTTCACAACAAAAGACAAAAATGGATACTGATATAGTTGATGAGACTGGCTGTGAAATTATGTGTGGTGCTTTACAGGGGAATTGTCAGCAGGCATGCCTACAAGAATATGATAGCGCCAGCTTAGCTAACGCTGTAAAACAGTCAAATAATATCAAGTTAATTGATATTCGAGAGCCACATGAATATGCGTTACAACACGATGAAAAATTCACTTTCAATGTGCCTTTAACACGTTTAGTGCAGTTTGTTCAAGAACACCAATTAGATAAACAAACACAGTTTGTATTGGTTTGTCGCAGTGGCAGTCGCTCTCAAATAGCTGCCCAAGCCTTAGCTCGATTAGGCTTTGAACAGGTAGGTCATTTGAAAGGTGGTTATGCTTTGCATCAATATTAATAACTTTGTTTTTATAAACGCTGAAGTAACACAACTTAAGCGTTAAGACTAAAAAGCCAGCAATAAAGCTGGCTTTGTTATTTATTGAAATACATAGCGGTAAAGCGGAATCATACCTGAAGCTAGTTAACCAACTTCTCCTGATTTTTATTCACTTGATTGGCTATCGTTAATAACGTAAGACCATCAAAAATAAAGCTAACACCAATAATAAGCCCGATAATCCAGGCACTTGAAAATGGCCAGTTAGTCAGCACAACCACACCTAAAACAAATGAGATGATGCCATTAAACAAGCTAAAAAACTTGGCTGATGATTGTAGTTCAAACGCGAGTACCATTGAGCTAAAACCACTAATCAAAAAGTAAATCGCTATTAATAAACCAAGTACACCAAGAATAATTCCTGGATGAGTAAAAATAATTAATGCTAATACCGCTAGTACAAAAGGCCTAAACCATAGAGACATGTTTTGCCTTTTATTATGCCAAGCATTAAAGGCCAATGCTGTTGAGGCAAGTAAAAAGATCCCTCCCACAAAAGTATTAAAAGCCATACCAATAAAATTAGGCACCAAAATACCTAATAGACCAATGACTATCATTACCGTACCAACCACTTTAGTGTTTTTAATTAACGTCGACTTAAGCTGTTGTGCTGGTGTTTCGCGTGATATATCAAGTTCCGCTTTTTCTGTTGTCACTTCAAGATTAGGTCTTGGGTCTGTCATGGAAGTTTATCCTTAAATTATCCAAAATTGATTGTTAACGTTAATACCAGTTCCAATAAGTTAGGTTAGTACTGGAGTTAGTATTAACTAATCAGATTACTTTTGCTAATTAGCTAAAGTAATCTGATTTATCAATCGCTCTAACTGAGGTGTTTATCTAAAAAGCTCACCACCTTTTTCATGTAGGCTTTTTTATTTTCTGGGTTATGAAAACCATGGGCCTCATCATCTAACACAAACCATTCATAAGATTTTTCTGCTTCATCCAGAGCTTCCTTTAAACGCTCAACATGCTCAAAAGGAGCTCTTTTATCTTTTTCACCATGGGCAAGTAAGAGTGGCACTTGTATCTTTTCAACATAATTTACCGGAGACATACCTTTTAACTGTTGCTCATCAGTGCCTAATACCCTTTTTAGGAAACTCCTGCCAGCACGTACTTGTTGTGTATCACCTTCTTCAAACATTAGCTCTAAATCATAAATCCCGGCATTAGCAATGGCACACTTATAAATATCAGGATATAACGCTGCACTTTGCACTGCTGAATAAGCGCCAAAGCTTGTTCCCATGATACATACTTTATTATCAGCTGCTTTTTTATTGGTAACTAACCATTGGTAACCATTCAATATATCCTGCTGTACTAAGCTTCCCCAGGCTTTATGACCCGATATTTCATAATTAGCACCAAAGCCACCGGAGCCACGATAATTAACCTGTAAAACTGAGTAACCATGAGCCACTAAATATTGTACTTTGCTAGAAAACTGCCAATAATCTCTCACACCATGTGGGCCGCCATGTACTAATACAACGGTAGGAGCTAGCTCATTGCCCTTCTTTGTTTTTGCTTGGGTGAAAAAGCCATTTAACAAAGCGCCGTCCGTTGCTTTAAAGCTAATAGGTTCAACTTGTGCAAAATCAGAGCTTTTAAATTTAGGTTTAAATTGAAACAGTCGCTTCAAGTTATTTGTTTTTCTATCCACTAGGTACAAACTTCCTGGGTCTATATCTGATGAAACCAAAACCACATAGAACTGACCATCGTCTGTTTTACTGGTGATGTTCACTTCGCTATAAGGAAATAGCTTTAATAAATCTTTGAAAACCTTAGCTTCTTCATGTTTTTTATTTAAGATTAAATAGGCCGGATAACCATCATCTACTCGAATAGCATAAGCTGAACGGTTATCATTGGTCATTTCAACATCAGTTACATTGACTTTTTTATCTGTGTATACCGACTTATATTCATAGGTTTCTAGGTTTAACTTGAATATACCTTTGGTATCTTGGTTGAAATCATCACGAGTGTATAAGTACTTTCCAGTGGCATTAATAAACAACGGCTGTACCTTTGATCCAACACTGTTCGAAGGTAGCTTTTTCCAAGCACTATCTTCTCTGAGATAAACTTGGGCATCATCATTCCTGTCGGTGCCAACCACGGCTTTAAGTTCGCCTTCATGATCCGTTAAAAATTGGGCAAAAGGTACTGGAGACTTAGCTATTTCCTTCTTGGTTATACCATTGTAGACATTAAGTTTTAAAACAGAGGCAATCCTTTCACCGGTATTACTCATAGGGGTTGAACTAATTAAAATATGCCTTTTATCTTCAGGTAGGATATCAATAATCTCTCCCCAGCCCAGCGTCGACTCTTTCTTTTTGAATCGCGATCCTATCTGTTGTTCCCCTGCTTGATAGCCATAAATCATCTTGCCTCTTGTGCCATCAATATTTATCGCAAATAATTCGCCATAAAATACCGGCTGCTCAAGCCAAGGATCTCGCTTGGTTAAGCTGATAACAACACGTTCGTTATTAACCCAGTAATACTCACCAATCTCTTGGTTATCAGGCAAACCTGATGCAGCGATAGTTTCGAGTGTCGTTGTCTTTAAGAAGGCAAGAATCATTCTGCCATCTCTAAATACAGGTACGGCTAAATGTTTACCATCCGGGGAAATTTTTGCATTTTCATATAGCGGTCTATCAAAGATAGCATTAATATTATTTGTGTACCCTGTCGCTGAAACGACTAATAGGGTCATCAATAATACCCTTTTAAAAACCTTATTTAACATTGTCTTACTCCATTTAAAGCACAAAACAACTCACTATAAAAGCTAAGTTGAATTAATGCTGACTTCCTATATCTGTCATATTTAAATCTAAATATCACTTATTTATCAAAACTGATTAATTATATATAAGTACTTATGCAATCATTCTTAGGGATGTTTACATGAGAAAAAATAAATTAATGAGTTAATCGTTATGTGTTTAGCTGCAATACTTTTAACACGATTTTTCTTTAAAATTATCGGGTTAAATTATTGTTGGCTCAATGTAACAAAATATTTCATCATAGGCTAACAAACTCTTTTTAAAGTTAAAATCATGCTTCACATTGTTAACATATTCATTAATAGCAGCTTTGGCATACCGTCGTAATTCAGCAATGATAAAGAGTCCTTTTTACCAGGCTTTCACCGCGGTTCAATGAGTAGAAAAATTAAACTAGCGATAATACCCGCCCCTTGAATTCCCACCTCCATCGTTTTAACCATAACGGCTGCCTATTTTTCATAGGGCTGCGCTAAGACAGAGTCATTTCCCTAATTCATTAAGACGATCTGTTTCAAAGTTAAGCGTATTGAATGCTTCGACAACGTTTGCCCTTGATAACCTTTGTCACAGGATGAACGAGTTAGTATGCATTGATTTATTGAGCGTCTATAACGATGAGTTAAGCCAATGCATTTCAACAAACATCCTAAATTATTGAATTTTTAATTTCATATTTCTTAAGCAGGTTTATCAATCGCTTGGTAAATAATTTTGGGTAGTAGTTATGAAAAAGATACAGCTAAATTTCCACTCAGCGGGTACTTTCATCAATGTCATCATCATATGTTTAGCAATAATCATGGGGGTTTCCGTTGTTGCAGCAGAAGAATACAACACAGCTAGCATCAGCTTGAGTTTAGATAATGATGGTTTACTTGGCACTGATAGAGGTTATACCAACGGTCTATTTTTCAAGTTTAATGCTAATAGCACGGTAGCGATAAATGATAACTCGGCAGTAATACTTAACACTGTCGGTAATTGGTTACCACTGCAAGCTGATACAAATAAAGGTTGGGGTATTACTGCGGGTCAGCAGATCTGGACCCCAACTGATTTAACTTCTATTTTTGAAGGGGAAAATGATAGGCCCTACACAGGTTTCTTATTCATTGAAGCAAATATATTTGAATTTTCCGCTGAGGAAGCTAATAAATATAGTTTGATGCTAGGGGCCGTCGGTCCTGATGCCTTTGGTGAGAACTCACAAAAATCGGTTCATAGTTTAATAGGCTCACCAAAACCTATGGGTTGGGGTAGACAAATTAAAAATCAAACTGTATTTAACTTTTCATACCAAGGTCAAAGATTGCTAACACGTTCACAAGGATGGCTTGATAATGATTATGATGTTGGGTTATCGACTCGGGTGAATATAGGCAACTATCAAAGTGAACTCGCCCTAGGTAGTACTGTGAGATGGGGTGAAGCATTACATGAAAGCTTTGCTGCAGTTGGCACTATGCCGGGTAATTATATCGACCCCAGCGTCTTATCAAAAAGCCGCTCAGGACAATTTTATTATCTTGCGCTAGAGGCACGTTATAGATTTCAAGATATAACTATTGATGGCGCACGCCCTAAACACCTATTTGATGTGCATACACAGCACTGGCAAGCAACAATATCAACAGGTGGCGTTTATTATCAAGAGTCGTGGGGGCTTGCATTAAGTGTGATCGCCAGCACACCAGACTATAAAGAAGATCTGCGTAACTACAATGCTACCGCCTCAATAGAAATGTTCTGGCGTGTTTAGCATTCACCTAACCACTGTTTAACTGTGCTCAGCCTATTGTTTGGCAAATTGCTCGAGAACAAAGTCGATAAAGCAACGTACTTTTTTAGCGACATATTTACGGTGCGGGTAAATTGCAAAAAGGCCAAACTCTAAGGTAGTGTATTCTGGTAATACACTGACCAAGCTGCCATCTAATAGAGCATCTTCAACAATAAAGTTAGGTGTCATCGCAATCCCCCCATCAGCAATAGCCATTTCCCGAACCGCTTGTGGGCTATTCACTGCTAAGCCAGACTGCACATTAATGGCTTCGGCTTGCCCTTTGGGCGAGATAAACGGCCATTGTTTACCAATCCTAAAATTGCTATCAATAATACAGTGATGTTTAACAAGTTGCTGAGGCGTTGTCGGTAATCCCTTTGTTTTTGCATAAAAGGGGGATGCTGATAATACCAAAGGGAAATTCGTTAAATGCCTCGCGATCATGTTGGAGTCATCAACCCCGCCAATACGTAAGCGCACATCAATGCCTTCTTCTAACATGTCGATTGCATTATTGCTTAGTACTAACTCAATGGTTAAATCCGGATATAGGGCAATAAATTTCGGTAATAAAGGGGCGAGTTTCATCTCACCAAAAGTAACAGGCGCACTAATTCGTAATAAACCTCGCGGCTTGGTCTGCTCACCTGTAACGTTATCCACCATAGCGCTAAATTGTTCAAGTAATAGTATTGCTTGTTCATAATAACGTCGACCTGAGTCAGTCAATGCCAACTGCCTTGTTGTGCGATTAAAAAGTCGAATATCTAATTGACTTTCCACCTCGCCGACATACTTACTCACTAATGCTTTTGATATGCCCAGTCTGTCACTTGCTGCTGTGAATGAGTTTGTTTCAACCACAGCCACCACAGTTTTTAATCCATCTAACGTATCCATTAGCTACTTACTACCTTGCCATTACTCCATAACCATTCAATCAATCTTTCATTATTAACGGCCAATTGTCAACGTAGCATTGACAATTATTCAACATCAACCCTGTTTATCAATACCATATTGAAATACATAATAGCTTCATCAACACCAAGACAGGTAAGAGAAAAACTTATACCAATTTGATTAAATTTCTTCCCAACTCAGAGCTATGCTCGATGCTCAATTACAAGGCAAATTTGTTTCGGTTTAGTCATTCTAAATCAAATAAATTTAACGAAGGTAGTGGGCATCGAGCAAGCTCCCAGGGGGCGAGTTTAAAAGGCTTATATGCTGCGTTATTTATTTTGACAAGGACGCTGCATGGATGCAGCTTATTAGAGAATGCAGGAGCTATTCTCCTGAATAACCATTCTCTTCAATCAATGCCTTGCCTCTAAGCCTTTTAACTCTCGCTGAGTGGGAAAGAACTTAATCAACTTGGTATTAAACGGAGCGATAAATGGCGAAGATAGAAATATATACCCGACCAGGCTGTGGTTACTGTACTCACGCTAAACGGTTATTAACAAGCAAGGGACTGGATTATGTTGAATACGATGTTTATGAAAATCCAAAATACATAAAACAGTTACATGCAAGAACAACAGGCAGGACATACCCGCAGATATTTATAGGAAACATTTCAGTGGGTGGTTTTACTGAATTACTCGAAAAAGAGCAGTTCGGCTTATTAGCCCAGCAGCAATAAAACATCACTAAAAACAAACAACTAACAATTGACACAGATAGGAAAACATCATGAAAAAATTAAGCACATTAATCGCAACCGCAGGTGTATTACTGCTAGGTTTTAGCACAATTAACCATGTAGAAGCAGCACAAACCCTACATAAAACTATTAAAGTACAAGACCAAAACATTTTTTACCGTGAAGCAGGTAGCGAGCACAAAAAAACCATAGTGTTATTACATGGCTTTCCAACCTCTTCACACATGTATCGTGACTTAATTCCTAAACTTTCAGAGAAGTATCATGTTATTGCTCCAGATTACCCTGGTTTTGGTAACAGCTCGATGCCCGCCCTTAATGAGTTTGAGTACAGTTTTGACAACTTAGCTAAGATTACCGATGCCTTTTTAGCCAAAGTGGGCGCTGAAGAATATACCATGTACGTAATGGATTATGGCGCACCGATCGGCTTTAGAATTGCGGCTGAGCATCCTGAACGTGTTCAAGGCCTTATCATTCAAAATGGTAATGCTTATGATGAAGGGTTACGCGACTTTTGGGATCCTATTAAAGCTTACTGGAAAGATAAAACGCCAGCAAATGCCAAAGTACTTAAAGATAACCTGTTAACTATCGGTGCGACAGAATGGCAATATACCAATGGTACTCGAAATAAAGCAGCAATTAGCCCTGATAATTGGATAGTAGATCAAGCTAAATTAGACCGCCCAGGCAATAAAGCGATTCAATTAGAGCTATTTTATTCTTACGGCACAAACCCAGCGCTTTACCCTGAGTGGCAAGCATATTTTAGAGAGCATCAACCACCAACGTTATTAATGTGGGGGAAAGGTGACTATATCTTCCCTGAAGAAGGTGCACATCCCTATAAACGTGATTTAAAAAACTTAGATTTTAATATCTTAGACACGGGTCACTTTGCCTTAGAAGAGGATGGCGATGTTATTGCTAATCATATTCTAAAATTCATGAAGAAAAATAACTAGTATTCCTTTGCGCTGCAATACACCCATTTATTTGCAGCGCTTTTTTATTAACTTCCAAGATAAAAAAGCTCATTAGACAAAAAGTCGCAATAAATAGACGATTTGTTGCCTTTGTTTTCTAGTAATTATTTAACCTATGCTCTGGTTCAACCTGCTTTTATTAAACAATAAATATTAAGGAATTATGCATGACTTTATCACTAGCACCACTGAAAAACTTAGCGCTTTATCATTATGACAGCTGTCCCTTTTGCGCGAAAACTCGCTACGCAATAGATGATCTTGGCCTTAGCGTTGAACTAAGAAATATTCAACATAATCATAAACACCACATTGATTTAAAAAACGGTGGCAGTAAAACACAAGTCCCTTGTTTACGTATTGAACAATCCAATGGTGAAACTCAGTGGTTATATGAATCCGAAGACATTATTAACTTTTTAGCGCAACAGAAAAATGAGTCATTTCATTTAGCATTAACCGCATAATTTATTCTCGTCTTAATATCACATTTAGCAAAAAGTGAATTGGCTTATTTAACCTAGGTGAAGGTAAATGAAGGATAAAACAAACGTAGTTATTAAGGCATTCATAGTTGCAATGGTTGTGGGTAGTCTTTTATTAATAATTAATCAGTTTAATGCGCTATTTGGGCAATCAGAAATACGATTAATTCCTGCCATTTTGACCTATTGTGTTCCTTTTATAGTTTTTTTACTTGGAAATTGTAGCAATCGAAACGGTTAAAAAAGCCAGTAACATACTTTATGTTACTGGCTTTTTTAAATACAAAACTCTTAAACATTTTTGAACACAATCAAAAATTTCGGTAAATTCCTTTTAAAGAGTGCTCTTTTCCATAACCTCTTATTACTATGATGTACTGAATATCTTCGGATAATTTATTACCTCTTTTACCTCTACCATATACATGCCAGAAGCCACATTTATTTATAACACCTTAATTAACCTTATTTTGTTAAGTGTGAAAAACAACATCAATTTTGTATAAAAATACTACAACATTAAGTAAACATAATGGGAATGACCTTAATTGTTTAAATAAAGTCCTCACAGGTTAATGCTAACTGACAATAAAAGCCTATGATTAACTAAGTACATTGGAAGCGCTAACACAATTATTAATTTATTGGATACAAATTCGTAAGTTATATGAGATAAATCTACATTGGAAGTCTATGCAATCGGATCATAATCTAAATCCTGAAGTCACCTATCTTGAAAAATATAGTTCTGCGACGAAACAACGCGTGGATGGCAGTTGGATTCGACTTATTTATATTGCTTTAAAAACACAAAATTTACCCGCTGATGATCTATTGGCATCGGTAGGTATTGAGGTTACAACGTTACATGAATTAAATTATATTCATAAAGAAGTTGTCGTAAGGCTTTACGATAACATTGATATGTATAACGGCTTAGATGCGTTACCTATGTCTATTGCTCAGGTTTTTCAACTTCATTTTTTACGTTATACCGGCGTAATCATCGCTGATGCCAAAACGGTTAGCGACTTCCTAGAAAAAGTTATTTTTGCTAGTGAGAAAATGCATGAATTGATTAAACTCGTAACGACAGCTAAATCAGACCACACCTCGTTGGTCATTTCATCACGCATAGAATTATTTAGCCTGCATAGAACAACACTAGAAATCTCCCTCTGCTTAGTGCATAAAATGATAAATCAAATGTTTCCTTTTAATGACGACATTATTTCAAATGTCATTATCGATATAAAAAGTAAAAGGAAGTGTTTAGAAAATATCTTTGATTGCCCCGTTATCTATAATGACAAAGCTGAATATACCATTGTATTTAACAACCACGCTTTGGCTACAACAAATATATTCTCAACGCACTCTATAGGTTTAGAGCCTTTTATAGATAACAATTTATCAAAGTCAGAGTTTAAAGTGCTTTCAGATATTGAGCGCTTGATTGTGGAAAATATTGCTTCAACCAACCTAAATATAGTCTTTGTTTCTGACCAGATGCATGTCAGTGTAAAAACCTTACAACGACAATTAAAACGCTTTAATACTGATTTCAGTACCTTGTTAAAAATGAAGAAAATAAAATATTCACAAACGTTGTTAAGAGAAAACAAGCTGAGCTTAACGCAAATAACTTATAAATTAGGTTTTAACTCTCCATCGAGTTTTTCTAGAGCATTTAAGAAGTGGACTGGTGTTTCACCATCAAATTATCAATAAATTCCTTTTAAACGACCCCTTCAGCAAAGGTTAAAATAGTCATGAACCTCATTTTATTAACGAGTTGCTACTCCCTTGTTTAGTTTAAGCCATCGAGTTAACAAACCCATTTCTTTGTCTAGAAGTGTTCTAAATGTCATGCCTATCCCTGTAGCAATATTTGATGTTAACGGTAAATTACTTCACGTCAATATCGCATTCTCTCAGTGGTTTATGCTTAATTCCTTTGGGCTTGAAAGTCTCGAACATACCTTCAATATAATTGATGAATTAATGTCTGATGAGCTACAAATAATATTGTCAGATGTGATGTTGAATCGAAAAAGTAACCACATTAAAGAAATAGTGATTAGAACTAAAATAAATCAACACAAAACGTGTAAAACGTCTTTCGCTAATATTGATTGTAATAATAAAAGCCATGGCGTGATTATGTTTTTTGAGGATAAGGATCATCAAGTTGAAAATATAGCCCTTTATAAGCAACAGGCTCAATTAGATCAACTCACCAACACACTTAACCGTTTTGGCTTTTACGAAGCATTCAATCGAGTTACCCATCAAGGTATCAATCACGAGTTTCTCTACGCCGTGATGATTGTCGATATAGATAGATTAAAATTACTCAACGATCGTAAAGGTCATCAATATGGCGACCTGGTAATAAAAAATACCGCGCATGCTCTTTTAAAAGAATTGAGAACAGAAGATATTCTGGCAAGGTGGGGAGGTGATGAATTTATCATTGTACTCACTAATGTATTCTCGGTAAATCATGTAACAAAATTATCAGAACGACTGGCAATGAGTGTGCTTAAATATAACATAACCCAGGAAACACCGAGCTCAATATCTTATGGCCTTGCGGTTTGGAAAACCCACGGTGAGACATTAGATGATTTAATTGGTTACGCAGATAAAGCCATGTATGAACAAAAACAAGAGAAACAATAACCATCAAGCTCATCTATAGCACAGCCAGTCACTCTAAGATTATTAATCACTGAGTGACTCGCCGCTCAACTCTCATTTAATTAACTTTATCGACTTAATTACGCCCCGCCATAACGCCGCCATCGATATCCCAGATAGCCCCTGTTACCCAAGAGGTATCTGATGATAATAAGAAGCCGATGGTATTAGCAATATCTTCAACGGTTCCTATTCTGCCAACAGGATGAAACCCATTAAACCCAGCTAACGCTTCGTCCAACTCCGCAGGTTCAATAAATGAATGATAGATAGGTGTCTTAACTACTGCTGGTGATACCGCATTAACACGAATGTTATGCTCAGCTAGCTCCATTGCCATATGCTGAGTTAACGCATGAAGACCAGCCTTAGCCATAGAATAAGCAGAAGAAGGTGTCGCTTTAATTGCTTGTTGGGCCCACATTGAACCAATATTGACAATGTTACCTCCGCCTTGTTTTTTCATATTTTCAGCGACGGCTTGAGCAATGAAAAATGTCGCCTTGTTCAACTCCATATAGGTATTATAGTCGTCAGCATCATGTGCCAAAAATGCCTTAGGGCTAAAATACCCAGCAGCATTCACTAAGTAATTTAACTGAACCTCGTCTTGGTTAATATAGGTGAGTAACTTTTGTAAATCGGCAGCTTGATAAAGATCCGCCTGAATAGCTGACGCTTTGCCTATCTCATTCAGTTGTATTAATGCTTGCTCAAGCTTCTCAGCTTTGCGTCCAACAATGACAACTTCAACATTATTTTTAACTAATAATTTTGCCGTTGCTAAACCCATACCGCTAGAACCACCAATAACTAGTGCTTTTCCTTGATAAGTAAAATTCATCATTTTCTCCCGTTTATCGTTTAATAAGTAAAGTAGATACCACTAAATGATAAAGAGAGCAGAAGGATTAAAAAAGTAGGTACAATCTAGTACACTAGGTACTTTTCGGTGTAGTTTATTGAATAATAAAGATATATATATTTATTATATTGTCTGAACTGAGTTATAGATAAACAATATCTTTATATGGCACTGTCATCTATGTCTGATTGCAGTTTTTCTAGTTCAGTCAATATGTTGATAAACTTATCACCAAACGCGGTTACCTTATATTCAACACGAGGTGGAATTTCATTAAAAGTCTCCCGCTCAAGAATACCAAATTCTATATTCCGCTTTAAGCAGGTATTTAAGACCTTGGTGGTTAAGCCCTCTACACTTCTAACCATTTCACCGGGTCGATTAATGTCATTATTAAGTAAGTTATAAACGGTCAGTGACCATTTACAGCCCACAATCGTTTCAACCATACGTGCAGACTTTTCAGGACCCGATGTTCTTGAAAATTTAATTACCTTACTATTCATAAAGATGTACCTAAAAGTGCTTACCAAACCATATTGTGTGTACTTGGTGTAGTATTTTATAAACGATAATATACCATTAATGATAGTTACTTTATGAAGCCTTATTAATAAGAATTCAAGGGTAATACCCAATGGTACTAAATGTTATTTAAGGAAAACTAATGCTCAATATGAACTTCAATAAAAAAGTATTCATAGATACTCAAAGACAAGCCTGGATAGCAAGTCCACATCCAGGAGTTTGGCGTAAACCTTTAGCGAGAGAAGAAGCGGAAAGAGGCCATGCTACCAGCTTAGTTAAGTTTGATCCTGGTGCTAGCTTCAGTAAACATGATCATCCGTTAGGTGAAGAGATCCTGGTACTGTCAGGCAGCTTTTCTGATCATACCGGTGACTATCATGCGGGTAGCTACTTTCGAAACCCTGAAGGTTTTTGTCATGCACCATTTAGTAAAGATGGTTGTGTATTATTAGTTAAACTTCATCAATTTCAGCCAGGTGATAATGAACATGTTGTCATCGACACCAATAATACCCCCTGGTCACCAGGCATGGGGAATTTAATGGTTATGCCATTACACAGCTACCAAGGTGAATCTACTGCGCTAGTTAAGTGGCCCAAAGGTGAACGTTTCCAACCACATCAACATTTTGGTGGAGAAGAGATATTTGTCATTAGTGGAGAATTCATAGATGAACATGGTCGCTACCCAGAAGGTGCTTGGATTCGCAGCCCTCACCTGAGTGAACATTTTCCTTATGTAGAGCAGGACACCATTATCTTGGTAAAAGTAGGCCACCTATAAACAAAATGCTTAATAGCTTTGAGATTAACAAGCAGAAAATAGCTTCGAGTTCTAATAAGTACAGCAAGCACGAAGTGGAACTAATTAATTAAAATCACTAATAATGAGCTTGGAGCAATATTATAGGATTACATACACCAACACTTTTTCCTTGAACTATAATAAATTCAACTTAAGGTGTTGAAATAATAAGATTAGCAATATCAATTTTACACCATCATTAATTGAGTATGGATTAACACCTTAATGAAGATACTTATTGTTGAGCCCAGCAACACCTTTCAAAATATCATTGATGCAGATTTCAGCGTGCATGGTGTCGCGTATCAAATGGTCAGTACCGCTGCACAGGCGCAAGATATTCTGTCGAATCAGCAATTTGACTTGATATGTATGTCATTATTCCTGCCCGATATGTATGGGTTGGATTTTTGTAAACAATTACGTCACTCTGCTACAACTCGCTTAACGCCTATCTTATTATTGACGGCAGAAGAAAATAAAGATGTTTATGCTCAGGCATTTAAATTAGGTGTTACTGAAGTATTTCACAAACAAGATATAAGTGATTTGTTGCAATATATTACTTATTTAAGCGAGCAATCCAATTTATATAAGAAAGTCCATGGCAATATTCTTTATGTAGAAGATATACAGTCACAAGCGGATGTGGTTGTCTCCATTTTACAAGATGCAGGCCTGACAGTAAGCCACCATTTATCCGCAGAATCTGCTTATAAAGACTTTACTGAATCAAGCTATGACTTATTAATCACCGATGTAGTGCTACAAGGTAATATGAGCGGCTTAGGACTTGTCAGAATGGTTCGGTCAACCGAGAGCGAAAAGGGAATGATTCCAGTTTTAGCTTTATCTGGTATTGAACACTCCTCTCGAAAAATAGAACTGCTCAGAAGTGGTGTAAATGATTATGTTTCCAAACCATTTCTACCAGAGGAATTAACAACGAGGGTAAAAAACTTGGTACTCGCAAAGCAGCTTGTTGATGAATCGAATAAAGCCAATAGCGAATTATCTGTACGAAACCAAGAACTAAAAGATACCCAAGAGCAATTATTAGATGCTCAGAAATTAGAAGCATTAGGGGTTATGGCCGGGGGTATTGCCCATGAATTCAATAATACGCTAGCTATTATTTCAGGCAACGCAGAAATATTATTAGATACTGCGGCCCTTGAGACAAAAAAGCGAGCCCAAATAATCTTACAAACAACCGATAAAGCTTCTAAGTTGGTCAATCAAATAGTAATGTTTAGTCGCATAGACGGAGAAAACATAAAGCCAATTGATGTAACAATGGTTACGCTAGAGTCCTTAGAAATGATCCGCTCAGTTATCCCTACCAAGATTGAAATTCAACAAAATATTACTGGTGAGCACCTCCATATTTTGGGAGAAGCCACTCAGGTGCACCAAGTAATAGTTAACCTGTGTATGAATGCCTACCATGCTATGGAAAAAACGGGAGGGGTAATACTGATATCACTAGAAAAATTTAATGATTCCCTGCAGCTTATCGTAAGTGACACTGGTTGTGGTATTTCAAGTGAAAATCAACATAGGATCTTTGATCCTTTTTTCACAACAAAGGAGGTAGATAAGGGGACTGGACTAGGGTTATCTGTCGTTTATCGAATTATAGAAAACCTCCAAGGGAACATATTAGTCGATAGTAAGCTGGGCATTGGCACAACGTTTACGATTACTCTCCCTATGACTAAAGAGCCACTTCCACTAGAGCCAGCAGCTGTTGAACGCGAAGAAGGAGCAGGACACATTCTTATTGTTGAAGATGAAGAAGATCTTGCTCTATTATACAAAGAATATCTAGAAGCTGTTGGATATGAAACTACATTGCTAAACAATGGCTTATCGGCACTAAGTACATTTAAGCAGCAGCCAAAACGATTTGACCTTGTATTGACAGACAACTCAATGCCAAAAATGACTGGCGAAGAACTTGCTAAAGAGCTGTTAGCAATTCGTCCCAACCTGCCAATTATTTTAGCTACAGGGTACAACAATATAGACGACAACAAACAAGCTCAGGCTAACGGTATTCGTCAGTATTTAGTAAAACCGATTAAACTTAACTTACTAACCCGAGCTATAGCCGATTGTTTAATTACTGAGGTTAAGAGCAACTAATTCAGTTGATGAAAGTCAAACTAACCATTAATTTTAGGATGTGAGCATCACAAATAACGTCTGCAACATCGTGTATCAATAAATGTAGTGAAGTGTCGCCTATTAAAAATAACCTCATAACAATGGGAGGCTATTCACAAATAATAAGCGAATCACAGCAATATCACTTTGACCAAGTAAATGCTTCAAATGCCTTATCAACAGGTGTATGTGCTAAATGATTAATGTAATTACTTATTACCTTTTGAGAAATACCTAATACAATTTCTAACAGCTGACGATTTTCATAACCCGCTTGATAAAATGAACTAATAATCTTCTGATCAGGTCGTCCTCTATCACGCACTAATGCCAGTGTGGTTTCTTTTAATACCTGTAATTTAGCGTTGGGTAATTGTCGCTCTTCGCGGAGTGCCTCAATAATGTCATCATCGATGTCCATCATTTTGGCAATACCCGTATGAGCAGGAACACAATAAAGGCATTCATGTTCAACATTAATGGTTAGCCAGATCACAGTGAGTTCTTCATTGCTAAAACTGGTATCTTGGAATAAGTCATGCAGTAATTGATAGGCTTTTAGTACATTAGGCGCTTCTGCCATAACAGCATGTAAATTTGGCACCATGCCAAATGATTTTATTGACTCGCCCAATAGTGTTTTACTTTCAATTGGTGCTGACTCTTGTGTGTGTAATGTAAAGCTCATCTAATATTTCCTCTTAAGTATTTTTTGGGTTTAACTGTGTATGTGCACTTTAGGTTTAAGCAATTAATTGAAATTGAGAGTTCATACCTTGGTCTCGTGTTGAAATAAGTGCTTGATACTCTTCACTGTGATACCAGTTAAAGGCATGTTCTCTGGACGGAAACATCAAGATAACCTTTACCTTATGGTCAAATTCTCCGTGAAGTTGTTCAACGGCTCCTTTCGCTACAACCTCCCCTGAATACTTAACAAGAGTCGATGGTACATTGGCACCATATTGCTGCAATTTTTCAGCGTCTTTTGGCGTTAAACCAACAATAATATAAGCAGTCATTTTTATCCTTTTCTAGAATTACAGCCTTAGTTTTTAGCTTTAATTCTTAGTTTTAGTTAAGAGTAGATACCTTGGGTATCACAAGCTGAATCAGAAGGATTCAGTTGATAAAGCCATTGTATAGCTATCAAAAATACTGGACAATAACCATAAATCAATTTAACTGTTTAGATAATATGGACAATTTAAAACAACTCTCACGATTAATGGTTTTTGCTGAAGTGGTAAAACAAGGCTCTTTTACTGGGGCAGCTAAGCAATTAGGTATTTCAAAATCTGCCGTAAGTCAGCAAATAAAAGCACTTGAAGTTGATATGGATATCCATGTGTTAAACCGAACTACCAGAGGGGTTTCAACCACTGCATTAGGCGAAAAATTATTATCGCGCTGTCAGGTGTTAAAAGATCAGGTCGATTTAGTACTAAAAGATATCGCTAACGCTGAAGATAACCCAAAAGGACGTTTTGCTATTACCCTACCTCATTCTTTAGAATGTAACGTGGTAATGCCAGCCATTGAGCAGTTATGTTTAGAATATCCAGGCATTGAACCTGTGTTAATGGTCAGTGATACCAGTGTCGATTTAGTCGAAAATAACTTGGATGTGGCTATTCATGCAGGAGAGTTATCTGATAGTAGTTATCGGGCACTGCCAATTGGCACAGTCACTGAAATTTTTTGCGCAAGTCCATTATATTTGAACAAAAATATGACTCCCATCAAATTAGAAGATTTAGGCCAATTAAAGTGGATTTCAACAAGCTGGCAAAAATCCAAAATGCCGGTGTATGATCTTTCAACTAAAGAGACAAATATCATAGAGTTAAAGCAGTTTTCAAAAGTGAATAACTTTCCTAGCGCACTCTCAATGGCACTTCGCCATTTAGGTATAGTGTTGCTGCCTGATAATGTCGCCAAGCCGCTGATAAATTCAGGTGAGCTAGTACACGTATTGCCGCAATTTACTGGCCCTGTATGGCCTTTACATGCAGTTCACGCTTATCAACGAGAGAAACCTGTTCATTTAACGCGATTTCATCAATTAGTATGTAACTACTTCAATGAGTCTAAGAGTTAACACCTATGTTAACTAGCTACTTTCTAAGCTTCATTAACCATTCTTTTGGCGATAGACCCGTTTTTTTCCGAAATACTCTAGCCAATGCAGAGCCATGTTCATAACCGACGGCATTAGCCACCAAACTTACTGGTTTATCTTTTTTCAATAAACCTTGTGCGATCGCAATACGTAAATCTGTTAAGTAATCACTAGGGGCTTGACCAATAGTCTCTTTAAATAAAGCAGCAAATTTTGCCCGTGACATTAAGGCCTCTTCAGCCATTATTTCTATGGTCCATGGCTCTTCTGGTCGTTTATGCAGTGCTGACATTAAGTTTGATAACTGTGGGTGCGCCATACCGGCCAACATGCCCTGAATGACAATGCCCTCTTTAATGACATGTCGCAATATTTGAATCAAAAAAATGTCACCAAGCTTATTAACGATCATTTGTTGGCCGGGTTGTTCGTTAAAGGCTTCTTCAAACAACCACTGCGCCGTTTTTCCTACAGGATCATGTTGGCCAATGTTCAAACAGATAAATTTTGGTAAGGCATTAACCAATGCCGAGCCATTACCTGAATGAAAATCGACATCGACACACACTAATTCTGCAGAATCTGATTCATTGGCAATAATTTGATGTTTAGTCGGCCCTGGCATAAAGATGACCGAAGGTTTGTCTAGGGTAACTTTATGACCTTCTTCACAAACAATGGTTAATACACCCGACTTTAATAAATGTAAATGGCCTTTTTTACTATCAGCGCCACCTAAGCTTTGAATTCCGCACAGGTTACCGCTGAAAAAGACATCAGCATTAAAGGAAAGGTTTTCTAGTATCTGGCTTAATTGATCCATAAATAACTCTGTTAGACGATTTGTTCCAAGTTGAAGACTTATGGCGGCATGCGCCTTTTTCACCTTTGCTAAAGTAAACACATGACGAAGAGTAATGATTATTACAACATCTAAGTCTACACAATAATTTACCTACAACACAACGTTACCCGCTTTTACAACATATACACGTTACCATCCAAAGTGTGGATTTAATG
>Ga0209395_1003474_pt1 | contig 19443 bp, 16 predicted proteins | sample GOMGulsemesocosm_3_FD_184635 | JGI IMG/M metagenome (GOLD analysis project Ga0209395, IMG submission 184635) | Methane-oxidizing microbial communities from mesocosms in the Gulf of Mexico - GOM9D Gulf of Mexico (SPAdes) (version 2) | ecosystem: Environmental > Aquatic > Marine > Cold seeps... | reverse complement strand
TTAAACGCATGGCAGAACTGATGGCTGAATCGCATGCATCAATGCGTGATGATTTTGAGATCACGGTAAAAGAAGTTGATACCTTAGTTAATATCGTGAAAGACGTTGTCGGTATTAATGGTGGTGTGCGTATGACGGGTGGCGGATTTGGCGGTTGTATTGTTGCCTTAGTGCCACCTGCATTACTTGATTCAGTGCGTCGTGCGGTTGAAGAACTGTATGAGCCAGCGACTGGTTTAAAAGAATCCATCTATGTGTGCCAAGCAAAAAATGGTGCAGGCTTAGTCGCAACACTTTAGATCGTGATAATAGGGCATGATGATGAATGAGCAAACAAACTTGTTCGACAGCATGACTGCTGAGGTGGCTGTTGATGGCCGCCCAGCTCAGTTGTTCGAACTGAAAAATAATAACGGTATGGCTATCGTACTCATGGATATCGGTGCTGCGTGGTTAAGCTGCAAAGTACCTGTAGATGGTGAATTGCGAGAAGTATTGCTTGGTCAAAGTCATATGTCAGACTTTCAATTACAGCAAAGTTATATGGGGGTGACCGTGGGGCGAGTAGCTAACCGTATCGCAAAAGGTCAGTTCTCTATTGCTGGGGTTGCGCATCAAGTCGATATTAATCAGGCTGGTAATACCTTGCATGGAGGCACTTATGGATTTGATAAACGCCGATGGATAGCGACGGATAATTCGGAAAAAAACAGTGGGGAAAACAGTGTTGAATTTGAGCTAGTTTCTCCTGATGGTGATCAAGGATTTCCGGGTGAACTAACAGTTAAAGTTAAATATCAGCTGACTGAAGATAATACGGTGGTGCTCAGTTATCACGGGAAAACCAGCAAAGCGACACCAATCAACTTAACCAATCACGCCTACTTTAATTTACTGGGTGCGGATAGTGGGCAATCAGCGTTAACGCATAGCTTAAGCATTAATAGTGGTGTCTTTGTGCCGACGGATGACGTCGGCATTCCGGCTGGTGAGTGGCTGAGCGTTCAAGGCAGTCATTTTGATTTCATCACTACGAAGCTTGTTGCTCAAGATTTCATGCTAGATAAACATCAACAAGCAGCAAAAGGTTACGATCACGCGTTTGTGTTAGATAAAAGCTGTTTGCAAGGGGCGTTAGCGGCAAGTTTAACATCGCCAGATAATGTGGTGACTTTAAGTGTGTTTACCACTAAACCAGCGATGCAGCTGTATACCGGAAACTGGTTAGCTGGCACGCCAAATCGTCGTGGAGGCGAGTATCAAGATTACGCAGGTATTGCGCTAGAAACTCAGTTTGTACCTGATGCGGTAAATCATCCGCACTGGGACCATCCCAATGTAGTTCTTCAACCTGAAAAAACGTATCAACACCAGACGCGTTATCAGTTTACTGTATAAAGAGTTGCTCGCTAAGGTCGACATGTCATTTTTAGCGATAAGAATTATTAATTTTATAAAAAGTAAGCACAAAAAAACCGGCGAGATGCTCGCCGGTTTCGTTTTGTATTAACTTAAGTACTGTTAATTGCAGTACTTTTCATTACAGTTAACAGCGGTTTAGAATGCGCCGTAGATAACTGAAGTGATAGCTAGTAGACCACAGATAGTAACAAAGATGTTTGCTGCTTTATTGCTAGCATATTTTTGCATCGCTGGAACTTTCTTGATTGCGTACATTGGCATTAGGAACAAAATAGCAGCAATCATTGGTGCGCCGATTGTTTCAATAAGGCCTAGTACACTTGGGTTGATAATCGCTACAACCCATGTAGTCAGTACGATGAATACGATAGAGAATGTACCGATTTTTTTCTCTGATGCTTTCGGCATAACTTGTTTAACTAGACCGTTTAGACCTTCTTGAGCACCTAAGTAGTGACCGAAGTAGCTAGACGTAATCGCTGCGAATGCTACGAAAGGACCAAAGTATTGAATTAATACTGAGTCATGTACGTTTGCAAGGTAAGACAGGATTGAGATGTTTTGTGCCTTCGCTTCTGCTAGTTGCTCTGGTGATAGTGATAACACACAAGAGAATACGAATAGCATAACGAAACCAAGTAGCATTTGACCTGCACGTTTACAGATAAGGTCTGATTTTACTACTGCGTTGTCACCGTAAGTTTCACGTTGTGCTTTAGCAAACTGGCTGATTACTGGTGAATGGTTGAATGAGAACACAATCAGTGGAATCGATAACCAGATAACAGGTAAGAACGAAGATGCTTCAGGAACAACTGTTAACATCGTTGTGTTCCAGCTCGGGATTAAGAATAAAGATAAACCGAACAGGATGAATACTAATGGGTAAACTAATGCTGATGTCGCTTTAAGCATTAACTCTTTACCGAATAGAATCAGTGCAGTCATTGCTAAAATTAGACCACCAGATAGTAACCAACGTGGAATACCGCTTACTTTATCCATAAGTTGAACACCAGCTTCGTTAAGCATCGGTGCACCATCAGCCGCTAGGCGTGGGATTTCAGTGAAGATATCAAGTTGGTGAACAATGAAACTTTCAAATGTATTTGTAATACCAACACCGTAGATTAATACGATAGGGTAGATAGCAAAGAAATAAGCAAACGTAATTAGTTTTGCTGCGCCTTTACCAAAATGTTCTTCAACAACATCTGTAATATCTGAATTTGGATTTTTTGATGATAGAACGAAGCGAGCAAGTGATCTATGCGCGAACCATGTCATTGGGCCTGCAATCAATGCTAGAAATACTAACGGCCAAAAACCACCTAAACCTGCTTTAATAGGTAAGAATAAAACACCAGCACCTACTGCTGTGCCGAATAGACTTAATACCCATTCTGTGTCTGCTTTGTTCCATTTAGCAGCATTCGTAGTGCCGTTTGCGATTGTTGTAGTGGCTTGTTCTGACATTTCTCTTTCACCTGTAATATTGCGCTGTATCTTAATTGCTGCATAGGATAATGATCTGAATTTTATTTAAAGTGATGCAGATCGCTTTTTTGCCTCGAACCTAAAAAAATACCCGCATTTATCAAAATAATTTGATGTTTTACGTGTTTTTTATTAACTGTTACCGTATTTGTGTGTTTATTGAACTGTTTCTTGTGTTTACTCTGTATTTTTTGATTTTTTAAACTTAATTTAGTTATTTGTGCTTTCGAAGTTGTAAGTTGTGGTTTTATATTTGCTCATATAGTCATCGATAAATAACACATGTAGCTATAAATGGGTAGTTTGTAGGTTTTTAACAATTCATTAGCAATTATTTTGTATGTGCAGATCACACTTATATTAAGGGGCTCAAATTAATTTTAGTGCTACTTTTGAGTGTTTCAGGTTAAAAACAATGAAACTGCCTAGTTTTGAATATCCATCTAGTAGTAATTGTGAGTTTTAAGCGGTTATCTCAGCATCTAAAGTGAATAGATGCTGAGATATTAATTAACAGTGTATTCTGCTGTTATTTTTCTGTTGGGTAGATAAAATACCCGCGAGCTGCGTAATGATCAGATAAGTCCCAAATCCCCCACAGTGATTCGGTTACTACGCGAGGCGCGAATATTTCTTGGCTTGCACTGATTGGCTGTAAATGGTCATTTCCTGTTAGTGTGTAATCAAGATATTCTAAATAAGGTTTTTCTGCCCAATAGTTAGTATTGGAATCAAAAGAGAGGTTGTGCCCTTTGTTGTCAGGTTCGGTGGCATTAAGAATATATTCCATTTGATCACGATCGCCGGGTAAGCCTATTTTGTTGACGTTGAAATCACCGGCTAAAATGACGGCTTCGTCAGCAGGGATATTTTGTGCTCGAATAAATGCTCCCATTTCTTCTAGCTGGGCTAAACGCGCAGATCGGTTGCTATCATCATCAGATGATTGGGTGTGAGTTGCAAACAGATGGTAAATGTGACCTTGCTTGTTAATGCGGGCATAAATAACACCACGGGTTGCGGCACACTGAATACCATTACAACTGGTATACTTTAGACTTTTCTCTTCTTCTACAGGCCAAGGCGTTAAAATACGCGTACCTGACAGCATGATTTTTCCTAATTTGAATATTTCGCTGCTGGTAAAACTATATTCTTTACTGAGCTGTTTAAGTAATTTTTTTGTTCTAATTAGATCAAAGACCTCTGTGAGTACCAAGGCATCATAACCGGACATAACTTCTGGCATTTCCGTTAGGCGTGTACCTACTTTTTTAGAACCGAATATTGTGGTCGCCCAAATGTTGTAGCTTAATAAGCTAAATTCATTACCTGGTCCAATAGTAGGTTTCTGATCATGCTGTTGTAATACGTAATTGATTTTGCCACCTTTATTTAGCTTTTCACTATTGAAGGCGATAGTATTTTTTCTGTTGGCAAGTTGGATCTCAAAACGCTGAATCACGCTGTCCGTTTGTGGTTCGATAGTCAATTCATTACTGTCTAGACCAAAGGCAATCTCACCGCCAGTTACTTTTTGAGTTAAGCTAAAGCTGTAATCTGCGTTACTCAGTGAAATTGCAATATTATCTTCACTGCTTGTTCGGGTTATACCTGCTAGATCCACAGTGCTCAATGGCATCACTTCTGCTGTTAACAATTCGATATTATTACCTTCTTCAATATACGCATACAGGGTATGTGGCGTGCTATTGGTGAATTGAATAATAGTATGGCGTTCTGTGGGTACTTGGCTCATTGCCATTAAGGCTGGGGTGATCATGTATAGCCCAAGTAAGACTGCTATTTTCCTTAACATAAATATCCTTATTGTTTTTATATTGTATTAAATTAAATACTACCTAGGGGTGAGTATAAATGATTGTTGTACATATTAAGTACGCATAGTAAGCAATTTTGATGATGTTTTGATTAAAGTATTATTTTTTATATTTAAGCGGATTGGTAATAGCTGCCATTTTAGCGATGAATCAATACTGTTCGCGCAATTAAATGTGAACACTCTTGTAAATTGGGGTTTTTAGTTGCTTCTAATTGCTATTTACCTGGGGTTTAACACTGCATTTCAACTACTTCTTGGTTTTTGGTTCCTTTTGTTTTGTCGTTTTTAGGTGTAAATTCTACCTTGAATTTAATTTGGCAAACTTGGTACGGATAAATGGCTGTAATACAGAATAATGATGGTGCATCTCGAGGCCATTTTGGTTCTCGTTTTGGTTTTATAATGGCTGCGGCAGGTTCTGCTGTTGGCATTGGTAATATTTGGGGCTTCCCTACGCAAGCGGCCAGTAATGGCGGCGGTGCATTTTTAATGGTGTATCTGTTTCTGATCTTTGTACTTGGTTACCCTATGTTAGTTGCCGAGCTAATGGTGGGTCGTCACGGTCAAACTAATCCAGCAGATGCGATGGCTAAACTAGGCCGATCTTCAGCAACAAAAATGATTGGTCGTTTGATTGGTCTCGCGTCAATTATCTGTGCTGTGCTGATATTCAGCTTTTATGCCATACTTTCTGGCTGGTTCGTCAGTAACACACTGGCACCGATTGCGGCTATGCTTGGTGCCGAGGAGACAAGCCGTTGGTTAATCGACTTCTCATTATCTCGTAATATCGTATTTACCTTAGTATTTACATTAATGTCTATTTATGTAATTCAAAAAGGCGTACAAGATGGTATTGAAAAATGGTCAAAGCGTTTAATGCCATTATTATTTGCTATCTTGATTGCGAGCGTGATGTATATCTTGCTCCAACCCGGTGCGAGTGAAGGTGTTGCGGCGTTATTTACGATTGACTTTGAAAAAGTAATGCACTCAGATGTACTCATTGGTGCGCTTGGTCAGACATTCTTCTCGTTATCTATTGGTACGGGGGTGATGATGATTTATGGCTCATACCTTAAACCAAAAGAGAACATCGGTAAGTTAGCGGTACAGGTAACCTTTATGGATACAGGCGTCGCCTTCTTAGCGGCGATGTTAATCCTGCCTGCAATGTATGTAGCTAAGCATAATGGTGTCATTATCTTTGATGCTGACGGAAACTTACTAAGTTCAGATACATTGGTATTTACAGTTCTTCCAGCATTGTTTGCGACGATGGGCGCGGCCGAGCATATTGTGGCTACCATCTTCTTTGCGTTGATGTCAGTAGCTGCATTAACATCGGCAATTTCGGTAGTCGAAGTGCCGACCAGCTATATCGTGGACAAAACAGCCCTGCCACGTAAGAAAGTAACTTGGGTTGTTGGCGTCGGTCTGACAACACTAGCTATGGTTGTTGTGACTAATTTTGATTTGATGTTTGGCTTCATGATCACGCTATCAACCGAAATGATACAACCGCTTATATGTTTAGGTCTGGCTATCTTTACGGGTTGGGTATGGCATCGTAATAGCTTGTTGGCTGAAATTAAAGGTCAAGACGGCGCTGACGTAAATGGTATTTTCTGGAAGGTATGGCCATTGTATGTGAAGTTTGTTTGTCCTGTTTTAATTATGGTATTAATTAGTACATCGCTTTAATGAGACTATGAGCCTCAATAGATAATAAGAAAAAGTCCCAGTAGCGCGATCTACTGGGACTTTTTCATTTATACGGTTAGTCGTTACTACTCATTCGCATAAATAATGAGACGAGGTTCACTTTTTGGCATAAAATTATCTGATTGAACATCAATTTTACATTAAGGAACTAATATTTACTGAGTCGCCAGTTGTAAGGCTGATAAACACTTACTTTGATAGACATGGAGGAATCATGAAAAAGACATTATTAGTAACAGCAATACTAGCTAGTCTTGTTCCGACGGTACAAGCTTCTGTTAATGTATACAAAGATGATGCTCACCTGGTTGATTTGTATGGCCGTGCTTATGCTGCTTATCTTTACCAAGATGGTAAAGATAAAAAAAGTGATGGTCGCTCAGATAGCTATTTTCGTACTGGTTTTAAGGCTTCTTCAAATTTAACAGAGGATTTAAATGCGCTTGCGCATATTGAGATGCAATTTGAATCCAGAGATAACAGTGACGCTAATTCAACCTCTAAAACGCGTTTGATTTATGCAGGATTAAAAAATGATTGGGGGCAGCTGACCTTTGGCCGTAACTATGCCACAGATGAAATTATTGCGGATTGGGCTGATGCCGGTACCACTAACTATTCTGGTAATCCCGCACTAGGTAATTTAGGTCGACAAACCAATATTTTAAAATTAGAAACCAAGGTGCTTGATGATGCCCTTAGCTTAGTTGCACATATTCAACCGGAATCCAGTGTTGATGGTAGTAGTGGCAACAATAGCCAATCAAGTTATTCGATTGGTGGTGTTTATGCTTTCGACTTCGGTCTTGAGTTAGGGTCAACCTATACAGGTGTTATGACAAAAGATTATACTGCAGACCCAGATTATGATAGATCCACCTTTCTACTTGCAGCACGTTATAAGTACCAAGGGTTAACCGCCTCTATTGTTGGGGATAGTACCTCTGTTGATACACCAAATAACACATCTGCTAAGAATTCAGATGATTGGACTGCCTATGAGTTATCTCTCGCTTACACCTTGGATAAAATAACAGGCACCTTTACCTATAAACAACGTGATACGGATAATATAAGTAAAAATACCGTTGATGAAACAGCTCTTGGCCTTGCTTATAAGTTTAATCCCAACTTCCGAGTCGTTACTGAATATGCCATTTTAGGTGTTGATGGCGATGAAGATCAGCTGCACGTAGCTGCAAGGTATGACTTCTAGAGCTACGGATTCATTATTATTCACTACTAATAGCAGCAAACTCAGCATTGGTAAGCTGCTTTAGGTCTAACGGGCTTAGTTCGATTTCTAAGCCTCGACGACCTGCACTGACATAAATAGTCTCATGTGTTTCTGCTGAGCTATCAATGACAGTGAGTAAGCGTTTTTTTTGCCCCAAGGGACTAACCCCACCAAGTACGTAACCAGTCGAGCGCATTACATCATTCTTATCTGCCATTATCGCTTTTTTAGCTTTTGCCGCTTTAGCGATGGATTTTAAATTAAGCATTGCCGTTACTGGGACAACTGCAACGACGAGTTTCTTATCACCGACATCCACCACCAGTGTTTTGAATATGCGTTCGGCGGCGACGGACATTTTCTCTGCGGCTTCTAAACCATAAGATTCTGCATTCGTATCGTGTTTATATTCATGGGTTTTATGAGCTACTTTTGCTTTTTTAGCTAATTTTACTGCTGGAGTCATACTGTTTATTCTTCCTTGTCTCGATTTTTCATTACGTCTGCTAAGCTGTCTTCCAGCTGTAAATATAGATCGCGGTAAGCGGTATTAAACTTGTCGTCTTCACTGTTATTCAACCAGGTTTGATACAAGGTTGCTTTACTTTGTTTTTCTATTTCTTTAAAGGTGATCTTCAGGTCTTTTGCTTGTTGTTCACTGAAACCCAGGTTAGTCAGCGCGTGTGATCCAAGTATCAAGGCTGAATGGTAGGTCTCACTGACCACATGATCTGCCCCTGCATGACGCAGGGAATAGCCATGTCCACGGTCATAAGCACGCGCTAATATTTTGACTTGTGGATAATGTTGCTTGATGTAACGTACGAGATCAACAGCTCTGACTTTATCATCAATCGCGACGATGAATAAACTGGCGTTCGCGATGCCCGCTGTTTCTAGCAAACTGGGTTGAGTGGCGTCACCAAAATAACTTTTCATCTTAAATGATCGCACTCTTTGGATCATACTGACATCATGATCTAGTACCACTGTTTTAACTCCGTTAGCAACCAACAGGCGATTGACAATTTGGCCGAAACGGCCGATACCTGCCACGATCACATCACCTTGTTCATTGATATCATCGTTTGCTTGTTGATTGGTTTTATCGACGTAGCGGGGCTGGATCACGCGGTCATAAAAGATAAATAACGCGGGTGTTAAGAACATAGATAGGGCAACAGACAGCGATAAGGTCTGTGCTAGATCAATCGGCAGTACATGGTTGTTCACGGTAAAGCCAATTAATACAAAGCCAAATTCACCCGCTTGCGCCAAGCTGAGGGCTAATAACCAACGGTCACTGCCTTTGATCTTAAAGACCAACGTTAAGATAAATAGCACTAAACCTTTGACCAACATTAACGCGAGTGTAATGGATAAAATGGTACTGGTTTCGTTAAACAAGATATTAAAATCAATACCAGCGCCCACGGTCATAAAAAATAACCCGAGCAACAGGCCTTTAAATGGTTCGATGGTGGCTTCTAGTTGGTGTCTAAATTCACTGGTTGCTAATACTACACCGGCTAAGAATGCGCCCAGAGCTGGGGACAGACCCACTAAGTTCATGATGGCAGCAATACCAATGACAAGCATTAATGAGGTAGCGGTAAAGATTTCTGGTACTTTAGAGCTTGCCACAAATTTAAATAATGGACGACTTAAGTAATGACCGCCGACCACTACGCCGGTGATGGCCACTATGATCACGAGGGCATAATAAATGCCGGAGATATTGGCGACTAAGGATAATTCTTCATGCTGCGTACTGGCTGCTTGTACGGCATGTTGTGCTTGTTCAACCAGTTCAGGAATGGCTAATAATGGGATTAGCGCCAGCATCGGGATCACGGCGATATCTTGAAACAGTAATACCGAGAATGCGGAGCGTGCCCCTTCGGTTTTGGTCAGGCCTTTTTCGTTAAAGGTTTGCAATACGATCGCGGTTGAGGATAGTGAGAATACTAAACCAATAGTGAGGGCAAGTCCCCAGTCTAAATTAAGCGCAAGGCCGATCCCCATTACTGCAGCCGTCGTTAAACCAACTTGTAAGCCACCTAAACCAATAAGGCGATGACGCATATCCCAGAGCATACGGGGTTCTAATTCTAGGCCAACCAAAAATAGCATCATGACTACACCAAACTCAGCGAAATGCTGAATAGTAGCTGCTTCATTGCCAACTAGCCCTGTCACTGGGCCTATCATAACCCCAGCAATTAAATATCCGAGTACCGAGCCCAGCCCAAGACGTTTGGCAATCGGTACGGCGATAACCGCAGCAAACAGGTAGATGAATGCTTGGATGAAATAACCTGTCATGGTGCTTCCTTGTTCCTTGGTAGGTAATGCGATGAGTGATCTGTAGTATTAAAAAAGCCCTTAGAGCCATTTTATATAACCATCGTATTGCGATAGCATAATAATAGGCATTAAGGGCTTAATTGGTAAAGTGTTATACCCAAGTATCTTGAAGTAGCTTGGGTATATATTTTGTTTATGCTCGACTATTTAATTGTTGCGGCTTTCATTGGCGTCACGAACTCAGCGAGTTCTTGTAGCATTTTCGTATTGTCATTAAGGTTTTTCTCAATGATGTTTACAATAGCTGAACCCGAAATTGCCCCCGCAGCACCCGCTGCAACAGCTTGTTTAACTTGTTCTGGTGATGAGATACCAAAACCGAGCAGGCAAGGTGCTGCATTAAACGATTTCAGTTTTGCTAATAATGGACCTACTGGCATTTCAGCTTTGGTTTCTGCCCCTGTGACACCTGCACGGCTAAGTAGGTAAGTATAACCTGAACCTTGCTTTGCCACTTGCTGTAGCGTTGCTTCATCGGCATTTGGCGGTGCGATGTAGATACTTTCGATACCGACTTTATCACCTGCTTCTTTAAATTGTTGGCCGTATTGTACTGGCACGTCGGCAATCAATAATGAGTCAACGCCAGCAGCTGCAGCTTTAGCCATAAATTTATCGGTACCATTACCGTAAACAAGGTTGGCATACAATAATAAACCAATTGGCATGTGCGGATGTTTAGCACGTATTTCGGTCAGCATTTCAAAACAGGCATCTGGGTTTATACCTGCGTTTAATGCACGAGAGGTGGCTTTTTGGATCGTCGGGCCATCAGCTACCGGATCTGAGAATGGAATACCCAGTTCTAATGCGTCAGCACCAGCTGCTATTAGCGTCTCGATGATCGCCATTGATTGTTCGCGGTTTGGATCGCCAATCGTTACAAATGGAACGAAAGCGCCTTCATTTTTTTCTGCAAGTGCTGCAAAAGCTTGTTGATAACGTCCCATTATAATGCTCCTTCACCTTCTAGAATATCTGCAACGGTAAAGATATCTTTGTCACCACGACCTGATAAGTTAACCACTAAAATTTGTTCTTTATCCATATCCAGTTCCATCATCTGTAGTGCATACGCCAATGCGTGAGATGATTCTAGCGCAGGGATAATACCTTCTTGCGATGATAGTAACTGGAATGCTGTAAGTGCTTCTTCATCTGTTACTGACGGGTATTCAGCACGGCCAGAAGTATATAGGTGTGCGTGCTGCGGACCAACAGATGGAAAATCTAATCCAGCAGATACCGAGTATGATTCTTGGATCTGACCATAGTTATCTTGCATCAATAGTGAATGCATACCAAAGAAAATACCGTTGGTACCTTCGGCAATTGGCGCACCGTGTTCACCTGTCGAAATCCCTTTACCCGCAGGTTCAACACCGTAAAGTTTGACACTTTCTTCTTCGATAAAATCATTGAACATACCAATCGCGTTAGAACCACCACCAACACAAGCAATAACAGCATCGGGTAAGCGACCTTCTGCTTTTAGAATCTGTTGCTTGGCTTCTTCACCGATCATTTTTTGGAATTCACGTACGATAGTTGGGAAAGGATGTGGGCCTGCCGCAGTACCTAGTAGGTAATGAGCATTCTCGTAGTTAGCAGACCAGTCGCGTAATGCTTCGTTACAGGCATCTTTTAATGTGCCTGCGCCAGAGTCAACACCGATAACTTCAGCGCCCATTAACTTCATGCGGAATACGTTTGGCTTTTGGCGTTCCATGTCTTTCACACCCATATAGATGCGACATTTTAGACCCAGCAACGCACACGCTAGTGCTGATGCAGTACCGTGTTGACCTGCACCTGTTTCAGCGATAATTTCAGTTTTACCCATGCGTTTAGCCAGTAGTGCTTGACCCAATACTTGGTTAGTTTTGTGCGCGCCACCGTGTAATAGATCTTCACGTTTTAGGTAAATCTTAGTTTTCGAACCTTTGGTAATGTTACGGCATAGTGTCAACGGCGTTGGACGACCCGCGTATTCATTTAACAGTTGCTGGAACTCTGCTTCGAAGGCAGGATCATTTTGTGAATCGATAAATGCATCTTCTAATTCATCTAATGCAGGTATTAAAATTTGCGATACGTATTGGCCGCCAAATTCGCCAAAAAAGGCATTAAGTTTTGCCATGATAACTTCCTTTAGTAATTTCTAAGCGCGTTAAATGCCGCGATAATTTTGTCTGTATCTTTAATACCGGGTGCTGATTCTAATCCTGAGTTTAGATCCAGCCCTAAGCAACCGAGTTTTGCTGCGTCTTGCACGTTGTCTGGAGTTAATCCTCCGGCCAACATGATTTGACTGCAATCTTCAGATGTTAATAACGACCAATCAAATGGCTGTCCTGTGCCACCTGATTGTCCCGCTACCTTACTATCAACTAAATGACGATCAACCTTGGTCAGACTTAAATCGGGTGCTTGTTCGCTAACCCCGTGTGCTTTCCAAATTTGTATGTCGTTATTGAGTAAGGTTTTTAATATCGCAATGTAGCTTGCATCTTCGCTACCGTGTAATTGTACAGCGGCCAAATCGAGATGATTAGCAAGCTGGGCAACGACGGTTACTTGTTCATTCACAAATACCCCCACGTAAGCCAGTGGTGCTGCTGCAATGACTTCTTGCGCTGTTGCTACGTTAACACAACGTGGTGATTTTGGCGCAAAGATAAGTCCACCATAGATAGCGCCTTGTTCATGTACGACTTTTGCATCTTCTGGGCGGGTAAGACCACAAACTTTATTGTCACCTAAAATCAAACGACGGCAAGCTAAATCGACGTTGTCTTGTGACATTAACGAGCTACCAACTAAGAAGCCGTTTGCGTAGTTCGCTAAATCACGTACTTGTTGGTTATTGTAGATGCCCGATTCTGAAATGATAATACGATCATTTGGGATCTTCGGAGCAATCTCTTTGGTACGGTTTAAGTCAATTGATAAGTCGCGTAGGTTACGGTTATTAATACCGATCACTTTTGCGTCTAGCGCAATCGCACGGACTAATTCTGCTTCATTACTGACTTCGGTAAGCACGCCCATGTTTAAGCTGTGGGCGACTTTAGCTAAGGCAATATATTCAGCGTCATCGAGTACCGATAACATTAACAGCGTTGCATCGGCTTGGTGTAAACGGGCTAAGTAAATCTGATATTCGTCAATGATAAAGTCTTTACAGATCACCGGCTGAGTCACGACATTACGTACTTTAGTGATGTAGTCGAAGTCACCTTGGAAGTATTTCTCATCCGTTAATACAGAGACTGCAGCCGCATAGTTTTTATAGACGCCAGCAATTAAATCTAAATCAAACTCAGGGCGGATTAGCCCTTTTGATGGTGATGCTTTTTTACATTCCAGAATAAACTTGGTTGGTTTACCCGATAACGCGGCATAAAAATCACGATCTGTCGGTACTAAATCAGCAATAAAACTCGCTAATGGTTGACTGGCTTTACGCGCTGCAACCCAAGCCACTTTATCGTCAACAATATTACCGAGAATGGTTTGCTGTAATTCTTGCGTTAACATTTATGTTTCCTTCCTTTCGTTAAACTAAGGCTAAGACCAAGACTAAACTTGTTGACTTTTTACTGCTAGTTGGTGGATCAAGGCTAATGCACGGCCATCATCAATTGCTGTCATTGCTAATTCAGTACCGTGTTTGAAGTCTTTGGCTATTTCAGCAACCACTAATAATGCCGATACGTTGATGGCCACTGCGGCTTTTTGTGCGTCAGTACCGTTACCTGATAGCAGGCGTTCGATAATGACTTTGTTTTCTGCTGCATCACCACCGCGTAGTTCGGCTACGTCATAACGTTCAACACCAAAATCGGCAGGGCTTATTGTGAACTCGGTGATCATGCCATTATTTAACTCGGCAACTTTAGTTTCACCGTGTAGGGCGATTTCATCTAAACCACTGCCGTGAACGACTAACGCACGCTGCACACCTAGTTTATCCATGGTTTCGGCGATTGGGCGAATTAAACATTTATCATACACACCCATTAACTGAACTTGTGGGCGAGTCGGATTCAGCAGTGGGCCTAACACATTAAAGATGGTGCGGGTTTTAAGAGCTTGGCGTACAGGCATCGCATGGCGAATACCTGCGTGGTATTGTGGTGCGAATAAAAAGCAAATACCCAATTCATCAAGGCAGGCTTTTGCTTGCTCTGGGGTTTGGGTTAAATTAATACCAAACGCTTCCAATAAGTCTGACGAGCCCGATTGACTTGATACGCTGCGGTTACCATGTTTAGTCATTTTTAACCCACAAGCAGCAGCGACAAACGCAGCTGTTGTTGAGATATTAATGGTATTCATGTTATCGCCACCTGTCCCACAACAATCGGCATGTAGGCCTTCTACTGCTGGAAAGGGGGTTGCTGCTGCTAATAATGCTTGCGCAGCACCTGCAATCTCATCTGGTTGTTCACCGCGTATTTTTAATGCTGTTAGCACTGACGAAAGTATGATTGGATCCATTTCACCTTGTACTACAGCCGTAAATACCGTTTCTGATTCTTCAAGAGTCAGTACTTGGTTTGCGTATAACTTTTCTAGAATCGCGGTGATTGTTGCTGGTGCCGTGTTTTCCGATACTATTTTTTCCGGTACGATGTTTGATTCTGCCATGACCTACTCCTTAGGGCTTGTGACCTATGCTGTTGCCCATGCTAGGGTGTTTTTTAACAGCTCGGCGCCTTCACTGGTTAATATTGATTCTGGGTGAAATTGAAAACCAATGACTTTATCTTCTGGTTGAATGATTGCCATTGGCATTCCGTTAAATTCTGCATTAACGGTTAAGCTGCTCGGTACTTCAGTTGCGACTAATGAATGATAGCGTGCAACAGGTAAGGGCTGACTCAAACCGGCAAACATTAACTGACCATCATGGTTAATCGATGAGGCTTTACCATGCATGATCTCTTCTGCACGGCCAACTACGCCACCATACTGTTGTACCAGTGCTTGGTGTCCTAAACAAATGCCAATCATTGGATATTGACCGCGACACAAGCGGATCAGTTCCAACAAACAACCGGCTTCTGATGGATTACCAGGGCCCGGCGAAAGCACCACAACGGGGTTGTTTTCACATTGGTCTATTTGCTGTTTAATTGCTTCGGCACTAATACTGTTACGGTAAATTTTAACCTCATGCCCTAGGCTGCGGAATTGATCCACTAGGTTGTAAGTAAAAGAGTCAAAGTTGTCTAATAAAAATAAAGTATTGTTCATGTTGTCTCCGTTACTTAGCGTTGTGAGTTGTTGAGTTAGCTTCTGCCTTCATGATGGCAGCGAATGATGAACCTTGTGCGAGGGCTACGGCGTTTAATACTGCGGCTGCTTTACTGCGGGTCTCTTCGGCTTCGGCTTGTGGGTTTGAATCGTAAACTACCCCCGCACCAGCTTGTACATATGCAGTGCCATCTTTAACAAATGCAGAGCGAATAACAATACAGGTATCCATGGTGCCATCACCCGTAAGGTAACCTACGGCACCGCCATAACTACCACGGCGTTGCTGTTCTACTTGACGAACCAGTTCCGCGGCGCGGATCTTAGGTGCGCCAACTAACGTCCCCATGTTCATGCACGCTTGGTATGCATGTAGGGCATCAAGGTCATTGCGTAGTTTTCCTTTTACACGAGACACTAAGTGCATCACGTGGCTGTAACGATCGACGTTTAATAAGTTAGCCACATAACGTGTACCAGGCTGACTGATACGGGCTACGTCATTACGTGCTAAATCAACCAGCATGATGTGTTCGGCAGTTTCTTTCTTGTCTTGGCGCAATTCTAATTCGATACGGCCATCTAAGTCAGGGCAAATAGAACCATCTGCACGGAAACCACGACGACGAGTACCGGCAATCGGATAAATTTCTACATCATTAGTTTGCGCATCATATTTTAATGCACTTTCTGGAGATGCACCAAATAACACAAAGTCAGAATCGTTTAGGTAAAACATGTACGGACTTGCGTTCGTTTGTTTTAGTTTGGCATAAGCGGCTAACGAATCTGGACAAGGCAAGCTAAAGCAACGTGACGGTACAACTTGGAAAATGTCACCTCTACGGATGTAATCTTTTAAATCTTCAACTGTCGCGCAGAACTCACTGTCACTAATATCGACGTTGAGCATTAGTGCTGCTGCTTTAGAGTCTGGTATTGCTGTTAAGACTGTCGCACATTCTGTTTGGATTCGGGCTAATTTTGCTTCTGTTTCGTTAAGTGCAGTTGCAAAGTACTCACCACCAAAGACACTACCGATTAATTTTGATTGTTGAGTTTGGCGATCAATCACAATTAATGTTTCGGCAATATAGAATACAAAATCAGGACAGATATTGGCGCCATCCGGCACACTTGGTAATTCTTCAACACTGGCAATCATGTCATAAGCAAAACAGCCTCCGAGAAATAATGCTTCATGAAAAGGCGTTTCGGGGATGACACGGTTGATAATAGTGCGTAAAGCGTCGAAAGGTGATGATGACTGTAAGCGGGAATCTTCATCAAGGCTATCGTCAGTCGGGGCGAATATTAAAGCTAGTTTGTTATGACTCAGAGACGTAATAGCATCGTTGCCAAGTTGGGTTTTAAATTCATCGGCTAAGAATGGCAGCAGGTTTTCACCATTCAGGGTTAATGCCGTGAATTCAACGGTACGCCCAAAACAGGCGATTTTAACCGCCGCATCGAGCAAAATTAAACTTTGCAGTGCGGTTTTTGTGACTATATCAGCCGACTCTAATAATAAGCTGTTACCGCTTGGGCGATACATGTGGCGATAGAAGGCAAGGGGATCGTCAATATGAGGGCAATCTTGCTGAATCGAATGTAATTTTCCTGGCGCTAATCGTTGCGTCATCGCACTTTCCTTGCTCTAGTTTGTCTAAATTTCCAATAAAAAAGCCCGCTTCAATGAAACGGGCTTTAATGTTTGTTATTTTTTGTAGATTTACATTTACTGCAGATATCACAAAATCACATGCCCGTTTAGAGAGGGATGTGCCACCACCAACTGATTGTTTGGTTTGTAATATTTTGCATTGCGTTTGAGCCATAAAGTTATCTAAGTAGGTTAAACTTAGGCGTTTAGGGCTATTATTGTCAATACATTTATTAATTTTTGTGTGAAATTGTTAAATAAAACTTATAATAGGGCCTTATTGTGCTTTTTTCTGAATTTTTATCGCTGGATACGCTTTATTTTTATGATATACGATTTACATTCTCATACGACAGCCTCTGACGGTTCTTTAAGTCCAGCTGAACTAGTCCAACGTGCGGTTCTACATCGCGTTGATGTGTTAGCGATTACCGATCACGATACTACGGCTGGCCTCCAAGAAGCCCATGATACGATTGCAGCCAATCAATTACCGCTTACTTTAGTTAATGGTGTTGAAGTTTCAACCAATTGGCAAAACCATGAAATTCATGTGGTTGGCTTAAATGTTGACCTCGAGAACCCTGTGTTGCAGGCATTCTTAGCAGAACAGCGTAATAAGCGTGAAGAGCGCGCGGTTGAAATGGGTAATCGTTTAGCCAAAGCGCGTATTCCAAATGCGTATGAAGGCGCGAAAGCACTTGCTGGCGATGCCAGTATTACTCGCAGTCACTTTGCTAAATATTTAGTTGAGCAAGGCGTTGAAAATACCTTTCAAAATGTATTTAAACGTTTCTTAGCTAAGGGAAAAACTGGCTATGTGCCACCCAACTGGGCAACAATTGAACAAACGATCGAAATAATTCATCAATCTGGTGGGCAAGCTGTACTGGCTCATCCGCTGCAGTATAAACTGTCAACTAAATGGTTTAAAAGATTATTAGCTGCCTTCGAAGAAGCGGGTGGTGATGCTTTAGAAGTGGGACAGCCACAACAAGGTATTACCGAACGTACTCAGTTAGCCAGTTATGGTCGTGATTATAATTTGTCTGGGTCTGTTGGTTCTGATTTTCATCGGCCAAGCAGCTGGACTGAATTAGGTCGAAATTTATATATCCCTAAGGATTGTACCCCAGTGTGGTCGTCTTGGCCTGAAGGTGATGCGAAACTTGCCTCCACTGTGGAGCAAGGCGCTTAAGTTTACCAAGTGGTAATTAAGCTGTGTCAACGATGGTCACTAAACAGTTAAGGAGTAATAATTTATGAGTCAATTTTTCTATATACACCCTGATAACCCGCAAGCGCGTTTAATCAGTCAGGCGGTTGCTATTTTACGCAATGGTGGTGTGATCATCTATCCAACAGATTCTGGCTATGCGCTAGGCTGTCATATTGGTGATAAAATGGCGTTAGAGCGTATTTGTAAAATCCGTAAGTTAGATAAAGAGCATAACTTTACTTTGTTATGCCGTGATTTATCGGAGTTGTCGTTATACGCACGCGTTGATAATCAAGCTTATCGCGCGCTTAAAAATAATACCCCGGGTCCTTTTACGTTTATTTTTAAAGGAACCAAAGAGGTGCCGCGTCGTTTAGTGAATCCTAAGCGTAAAACAATCGGTATTCGTGTGCCAGACAACACAATTGCATTGGCATTATTAGATGCACTCGGTGAACCTATGATGTCGACGTCGTTAATCTTACCGGGTAACGAAGGTGCAGAATTTGATCCAGAAGCGATCCGAGACCAACTTGAAAACCAAGTGGAGCTCATTATCAATGGTGGTTACTTAGGCGAGCAAGCGACAACGGTTATTGATTATTCGGAAGGTGATGCCGTTATTCTTCGTCAAGGTGCCGGTGATGCATCTTCTTTCGTGTAACCTGTGGTAGAGTCTAGCACTGCGATTGCCAAGGTTAATGGCGAGTTATTACGTAAAGTTCCCAAGGATTTGTTTATTCCGCCAGATGCGCTGAGTGTATTCTTAGACGCATTTGAAGGACCGTTAGATTTATTGTTGTATTTAATCAAAAAGCAAAAACTCGATATTTTACAGCTACCGATGCAAAAAATCACCGCGCAATACATGGAATACGTGGATCTGATGACTACGTTGAAAATTGAACTTGCCGGTGAGTATTTGGTCATGGCAGCTTTGTTGGCTGAAATTAAATCACGGTTATTACTCCCTAAACTCGTGGTGGCAGAAGAAGAGTTGGACGATCCGCGTCTCGTGCTGATCCGACAGCTACAAGAATATGAAATCTTTAAGAACGCGGCAGAAAATCTAGATAAGCATCCAAGGATCCAGCGCGATATTTTTGTTGCTAACGCCGAACTGCCAGAAAATATTACGACAACCCCGTTATTAGCTGAAGTATCTCTGCGCGACTTGGCGTATAATCTGCAAAAATTACTCAAGAAAG
>Ga0209395_1003472_pt1 | contig 19451 bp, 18 predicted proteins | sample GOMGulsemesocosm_3_FD_184635 | JGI IMG/M metagenome (GOLD analysis project Ga0209395, IMG submission 184635) | Methane-oxidizing microbial communities from mesocosms in the Gulf of Mexico - GOM9D Gulf of Mexico (SPAdes) (version 2) | ecosystem: Environmental > Aquatic > Marine > Cold seeps... | reverse complement strand
ATCAATACGGCAAGTTTCCTACTGCAGCAATGCGTGAACCTACACTTGAAGATGTCTATTTATACTATGTAAGCGGTCAATCAGACAACGAAACGCCATCTTGTATTACATCGGAGGTTGCATGATTAATGAAATAAAACAGTGCGTTGTTGCAGATATTAAACAACGAACGCGTCAACAAAGTTATCTCATTACATTATTGGTAATGTCACTGTTGGCCATGTTGTTTTTTCCATCACCAGAGTCACATTATCAAACATTAGTGGTGAATGGTTATCGCGGGATTTATAACAGTGCTTGGCTAGGGGTATGTTTGGCATTATTAAACACGTTGTTTTTACCCATTATTTGCTTTTATCTCGTTAAAAATACCATAACCTTCGATAGGCAATCATTAACTTGTGAATTAATAGCAGCTACACCAGTCAGTAAGTTTAATTATTTATTGGCAAAATTTTTAGTTAATTTACTCATTTTAACGTCAATTGTAGTGGCCATGTTAGTCACCACAATATTAATGCAACTGTATTTCGGTGAAAGTTACCATATTCAATTATGGCCCCTTTTTTGGCCTCAATTAGTGTTTGTTTTTCCTATCTTGTGCGTCATATCTGCCATTGCCATCTTATTTGAAAGCATTCCCTGGTTACGAGGTGGTTTTGGCAATACGTTCTATTTTTTCATTTGGGTTAGTTCAATAGTGCATTCAGTTGAAGGTTCAACTGGTGTTGGCACCTTATTAAAGCAATTAGAAGCCGATGTGTTAGCTAAATTCCCTGCCGAACAAACATCGAGTAATATTGGCATAACCTCTAATGAGGAGTCGGTTACTACTTTCGTGTGGGAAGGAATTTCCTTAACAAGTAGTCACCTTTTAAGCATGTTGCCTATCTTTGCTATTGCCATCTTTGCACTAGGGTTAGCCCATGTGTTTTTTGATCGTTTCAAGCAATCTCCTCGCTCACAAAGTGATCATTCAAATGCGAGTTTACTCACTAAGTTAATTGATAAAGTAGGGAAACTAGGGGATAAATTATTGGTCTCAATATCTCAATTTAGTGCCATTAGTCGCCAATGGCGATTGGAGGTTTTATTACTTATTAAAGGGCTATCTAACTATTGGTATGTTGGCTTGATTGGGCTGAGCATCGCCCAACTATTTGTGAGTCAAACTATACTCACTACCGTGCTCATTCCTGCGAGTTGGTTGTATTGTGTGCTGGTCTTGTCGCCTTTAGGTTCTCAATCTCGCACAAACAATACAAAAGAGCTTATGGCCTATTGCTCATTTTCATCATCCAAACAAACCATGTCTTTATTTTTTGCAGCCTGCTTTATCTTGTTTTTATCGACACTCGTTGGATTAACTCGACTAGTTATGCTGTCGCAATGGTTGATCGTCGCTCAAATATTTATCGGCATAGGTTTTAGTGTTGCGCTCGCTCTATTTTGCGGAACAATGACGCAAACGCGGCGAACATTTGAAGTGGTTTATCCTGCATTTTGGTATGTAGGCCCCATGCAATCGGCGTTATATGTCGATTATTTTGGAGTCAATAGCCAAGCAAGCTGGCAAGCTAATATGCCGCTGTATGTGCTTGCTGCCACCTTAATTTTACTGTCCGTTAGCCTAGCTAAAACAAAAATGATTAATCATTAACTTAAGTGCCCTTACTGCCTCTATGTACATAGCCATTGCGTCTTTAACAGCAATGGCTTGTTTTTATAAAATAAGGGATTTATAAAATAAGGGATAAGGAAATTACCGACCTAAGAAACTAGCAAATAAGCAAATAAGCAAATATTGAGCATGTGAGCCTGACATCTTTATCAATTTCAAATACCTATATCTTCAATTAATTAGACTCAATACGTAAACTTAATGTATTTATAAATAGATGTTGACGATACAGCGTAAATACCCCAATCTATTGAGAGATTAGACAATTAACTTGCCAAAAATGACTGCTGCATCAAGCTCTGTTAAGCAAGAAAATAATCATACCGCAGGAGAATCAGTTTCATTTTTACCATCTTAAAATATATTCCATCAGGTCTTTGTTTAAGCGCCTTAATTGAAAAACCTACTCCGTGGTATCAATTAATGGAAAAACATATAAAAATTCCGCAATGTCTAAAATATTTAACACAGGTCATGTTTTTCGTTTTAATTTCCATGCAAACAACACATGGTAAAACCATCAAGGTTGCTGCAATCGATTGGTGTCCACAAATTTGCGTCGATTCAGACAAACCAGGCTACACCGTAGATTTAATCAAGGAAGTTTTTAAAGATAGCCAATACACTTTAGAAATTAATATTTATCCGTGGAGTCGTGCAATCCAACTAGTGTCTAATGGACAGTATGATGCCTTACTTGCTCCAGCAAAAAAAGAAGCCCCAACCCTTATTTATCCAGCTTTTGCAGTGGGTTATCAACAGATGTGCTTTTTTACAGATCAAAAAAGTAAGTGGCTTTACACCGATGAAAATAGTTTAAAAGAGATGCAAATTGGCATTGCTAATGATACTTCCATCGAAGAGCTAAACGACTATATCAAGAAACATCCAACCCAGTTTCAATATCAGCCTTATCATGAACGCTATGTAGTGCAAAATGCAGGTAAAGTGCTTAAAGGTAGAATTGATGCGTTTTTATTCACAAAAAATACAACCTTGCACGTGTTAGAACAGGAAGGACTTGCCTCAAAAATTAGGAATGCTGGCTGCGTATCTCAAACTGATATTTATTTGGCCTTTTCCCCTGTTCCCGAAAAACAAATCGATTTAACTCAAGTCATAAACTACTTTGACAAACAAATGAAAGTGTTCAATGAAACTGATGTAACTAATACTATTTTTGAGAAATATGGTATTGAAAGATAGTAACAATTAGCATTAATTAAGGTTAGAACACGCCTAAAATTTAGTGACTCATTAAATAGCTAGTTCAAACATCAAACCGTTATACAGTAATATTTTGGTCACTTTGACATATTTATGAGTCATAAAGCGGCTTAATCATTTATCCGATATCATGATTAAGTAATTTTGTTTACACTAGAGTCATTATTAAAATGTTTAGGACATTCAATGGCTCAATTTATATATTCAATGAATCGCGTTGGCAAAGTTGTACCGCCAAAACGTCACATTCTAAAAGATATCTCTCTTAGTTTTTTCCCTGGCGCTAAAATTGGCGTTTTAGGTCTCAATGGTTCTGGTAAATCTACGCTACTTAGAATAATGGCAGGCCTAGATACAGACATTGAAGGTGAAGCACGTCCATTAGCTGATATTCGCATTGGTTATCTCCCTCAAGAGCCTGTATTAAATGAAGAGCAAACGGTTCGTGAGGCTGTTGAAGAAGCGTTTAAAGAGGTAAAAAATGCTTTAACCCGTCTCGATCAAGTCTACGCCGAATATGCAGAAGAAGGCGCTGATTTTGACGCTCTTGCTAAAGAGCAAGGTGAGTTGGAAGCTCTGATCCAAGCCACCGATGGCCACAATTTAGAACATGCACTAGAGCGTGCCGCTGACGCTTTACGCTTACCCGAGTGGGAACAAAAAATTAAAGTATTATCTGGTGGTGAGCGCCGCCGCGTAGCTTTATGTCGTTTGTTACTCGAAAAACCAGACATGTTGCTACTTGATGAACCAACTAACCATCTAGACGCTGAATCGGTTGCATGGTTGGAGCGCTTCTTACATGACTACAGTGGTACCGTTGTGGCCATAACCCATGATAGATATTTCCTTGATAACGTCGCAGGCTGGATTTTAGAGCTTGATCGTGGTCAAGGGATCCCATGGGAAGGTAACTATTCAAGCTGGCTTGAGCAAAAAGATGAACGATTATCACAAGAAAAATCAGGTGAAAAAGCTCGTCAAAAATCTATCGCGAAGGAATTAGAGTGGGTTCGTTCAAATCCCAAAGCACGCCAAGCGAAGAGTAAATCACGTATGGCTCGTTTTGAAGAGCTCAACACCAATGATTATCAAGCGCGTAATGAAACTAACGAACTGTTTATCCCACCAGGTCCGCGTTTAGGCGATAAGGTACTTGATATCGCAAACTTAACGAAATCATTTGATAAGCGTGTCCTTATTGATGATCTAAGCTTAAGTATTCCTAAAGGTGCAATTGTCGGTATTGTTGGCGCTAATGGCGCCGGTAAATCAACACTGTTTAAAATGATTACCGGAGAAGAGCAGCCCGATTGCGGCGATATTGAACTCGGCGAATCAGTGGTGGTGGCCAGTGTCGATCAATTTCGTGATGACATGAATGAAAACAATACTGTGTTCCAAGAGATTGCAGACGATCAAGATATTTTAACCGTTGGCAACGTTCAAATCCCTTCTCGAGCATATGTTGGTCGCTTTAATTTTAAAGGCGGCGATCAGCAAAAGCGCATTAAAGAGTTGTCGGGCGGTGAACGTAATCGAGTGCATTTAGCTAAGCTATTAAAAGCTGGCGGTAACATGATTTTACTCGATGAACCAACCAATGACTTGGATGTGGAAACTCTGCGTGCACTTGAAGATGCATTACTCGAGTTCCCAGGTTGTGCCATGGTAATTTCCCATGATCGCTGGTTTTTAGATCGCATTGCCACTCACATATTAGATTATCGTGACGAAGGTAAAATTAACTTCTTTGAAGGTGCTTATTCAGATTATGAAAAGTGGCTGAAAGAAACATTAGGCGAAGCGGCTGTAAATCCACACCGCATAAAGTACAAGCGTATCTCGTAATTGCATTTTCATGATTGTTGATATTGTTATTCGAAGAAGTAATTAACGAGAACAAGTGAGCAGTCATACAATGGAATGGAATTGAAATAAGTTTAGTTCACGATAAAAGCGATAAATCATTAGTGATTTGTCGCTTTTTTATGCAAAATGCGATGAGACTGAACATTTCAACGGCCGAAATAGGTAATGACAGCGTTATTTATTCGCGTAAAAGGTACAGCTGACATATCTTTAGATAGTTAGAAAATGAGTGTTCACTCGGATAAATTTGCATTCAACATCAACTGGCGCTAACTTAGTTATATTGAGTAATTAAGTGGAGCAGTTATGTCTGACAAGAGAGTCTTTCAACGTGTTTTATTTAGCCATGATGCTAAATTAATGCACCAGAATAATAAACATACCACTCAGATACTCGACCTATCTCTACATGGTTTTTTATGCACACAGCCACCAGCAGCTAATATCACGCTAAATGACGATGTAACACTTGAGCTCACACTCGATCAAGAGCGAAAAATCATCATGCAAGCGACTATTGTTCACATAGAAGACTCTCATTTAGGCATGGATTGCCACCATATAGATATCGACAGTATTAGTGAGTTAAAGCGCCTTATCCAACTCAACCTTGCTGATGATGATTTACTCAACAGAGATGTCAATGTTCTAGCACGCTAAAATACCGCTTCGAGTGCCTCTGACAGCTTTTTAACCCCAACAACAGTCATGCCTTTTGGTGGCTTTTTCGGCACGTTACCGAAAGGTACAATAGCCCGAGTGAAGCCATGTTTAGCCGCTTCATTTAGGCGTTCCTGCCCACTAGGTACTGGCCTAATCTCTCCAGCAAGACCAACCTCACCAAAAACCACTAAGTTATGCGGCAGTGCATTATTTTTAAAGCTAGATACCATGGCACACAATAAAGCTAAATCGGCTGCAGTTTCCGTGACTCTTACGCCGCCAACCACATTTGCAAAAACATCTTGATCTGACATTTGTAAACCGCCATGACGATTTAAAATGGCCAACAACATAGCTAGTCTATTTTGATCTAGCCCCACCGCTATTCGGCGTGGATTAGGCATTTGTGAATAGTCTACTAATGCTTGTAATTCAACTAATAGTGGACGTGTCCCTTCCCACAACACTAACACAACCGAACCAGGGCTTTCCTCTTCATCACGGGATAAGAATATGGCAGAAGGATTCGTTACCTCTTTAAGGCCGCTCCCTGTCATGGCAAAAACGCCTAATTCATTAACCGCGCCAAAGCGGTTTTTATGACTACGCATTGTTCTAAAACGACTATCCGTTGAGCCATCCAGCATTATTGAACAATCGATACAATGTTCTAACACTTTAGGTCCCGCTAAGCTGCCATCTTTGGTCACATGCCCTACTAAAAATATTGCGACATTATATTGTTTTGCAAAACGGGTCAAAAATGCCGCGGACTCTCTTACTTGGGAAACACTGCCGGGCGCAGATTGAATATCAGCAACATGTACCACTTGAATGGAGTCAATAACCATTATTTTAGGTTGCTCTTTACGTGCGATATCACAAATGGTCTCGACAGATGTTTCAGATAACATATTTAACTTGTCTGTAGGCAGACCTAAACGCGCTGCACGCATTGCTACTTGCTGTAACGATTCTTCACCAGTGACATATAATGCACCCATTTGGTTGGCTAGTTGACACATAACTTGCAACAGAAGTGTGCTCTTGCCTGCCCCTGGGCTACCACCAATGAGAATGGCAGATCCCGGGACAATGCCGCCACCAAGCACGCGGTCTAACTCTTGATAACCGCTAGCGATTCTAGGCAGTTCATCTAGTGAGATAGCAGCCAATGTCTGAACTTGACTATTTGCCTTACCGGCATAGCCAGAATAACGGGCGCTACGTGCGTCTTGTGCGACAGGTGCCTGCGTCATTTCTGTAATGGTATTCCATTCCTTACATCCATTACACTGCCCTTGCCATCGTGAGTGTTCGCTACCACAGTCATTACACACATAAATAGATTTGATTTTAGCCATAGTTGTTCTTTTACTTTTAATTAGTTTAAGGCACAATAATTGCTTACCATATTTATTTAGAGTAAACCGTTACTATAAATAAACAGATTTATAACAATAAGCAGCCTTATAATGGTTGTTACTGCAAATACAGTCTATTAACGCCAATAGTTTGTCGCTAATTTAACACGACAGACTGTTTTTTATTACCTTTAATACACGGATTTTAATGAGATAATGTCTTTAAATGATGACAAAACCTTAATAAAAAAAATCATACCTTATTATAATGATGCCGATTTTGGAGATCGTTTTGACCATGTCACACGTGATTTAACAAAATCACGGCGCTTTCTCGTTAAAATGGAAGTTAATCGTTTATTCAATGACTGTGTTAGAAATATTGATTTACGTGGCCGTGTCACAGGACAGTGTTTTGAACACCCCTTTGAAGATCTAATTCATTATTTTGATGATGTCGCGTTAAATGTATTTGAAGAAGCCGTTTCTGTGTATGGGAAATACACACAGGGCGTATTTGAGGAAGTAACGAATACTAAAAATAGTTACCGCGAAAAACAACAGAAAGAAGATGCTGCACGGCGGGATGAATTACAAAACCAAAGTCTGTCTAAATCAAAAGAAGTGCGAGAAGTACCTGAAGCCACCGAACAAGAATTAACGATTGGGCCCAACTTCGCTCAAAAAGTCAGCTTAACTAATTTACACACACGCTCAGAAGAGCGTATTAATATACTAACGCGTGTAAAAGTCAGGATGGCTAATGGACGAACTGTACATGCGCTAACAACAAACATGTCAACTCATGGCGCAAAAATTAAGTTAGCTAATACTCACAACATTGGTGTTGGCGATAATGTTTATGTCGATTTTATTGAAATAAAGCAAGAACAAGAGCATAAAATCCCCTTAGAGTTGCTCTATGAAGTACTCGATGTTCAAGTCATTAATGACCACCTCCTACTCAACTTGAATCGATTACACCAACAAAAAGATGTCGATGAAGTATTGAATCACTTTATCAACAAAGAGCGTCTCAGTGCGCCTATCGATGTCGAACATATTATTGAAGCAGTTCGTTCACTAGGGTTTCAATATCTCCATTTGAATAAAATGGTCGGTTTGCCTATTTTCTTTGAAAAACAACAAGAACAATATCGCGCCCTATTTGCTTTAAGTAATTTTGAAAATAAGCCCTTACTTGATTATTGGCGAGCTCATAATAATTCCTTGCGTCTCAATGCACTGTGTTCTCATCAGAGAATTGATAGCTTGCTCGCAAAAAATCAACCAGAAACGCCCACCTTATTGTTTTGCTTTACCCATATTGCTAAAGGACGAAAACATTTTTATAGCGCCACAGAGGACGAACTCAAAAAAACGGGCTTAACTGATTTATTTTTCCAATTTGGTGCAAGTAAAGACAGCTGGAAAATTTATCAATTGTACCTTAATGAGGTTGTAGATTATGAATGGCATATGCCAGATGTTCTGCCTCAACATTTATTGCTTAAAGAAAAGTCCACCCTTGAACAGCATAAACACTTGTTAAAGCTTCATGATTTAGAGGTCATGGCGTATTTAGTTGATATTACAAATGACTCATATATAGCTAATTATCACGATCGTAAACCTGTAAATAGTAAAATTAATCAGTTACAACAATTTGGTCATAAAGAGACAAATGACAACGGCTTGAAGCTCATTGAAACGAACACTATGACCATGAGCAATAGACGTGAAGATAGGTTCACCCATCAAACAAAAATAAACATTCACCACAAACGAAAGCAGTACTTAGGTACGACCATTGATTTCTCAGTGCATGGCATTCAAATACAACTGTCTGACAGTTTTTCGGCAGATAAAGGCGATATATTAGATATATCTATTCCACTATTTAATAAAGCCGCCAAGGTCGAAGAAGACGCCACCCTATCTTATGAAGTAATGCGAATCTCCGGGGAAGGAAAAATACTCAACCTAAAGATTGCTGTTACACCACAAACTCAGCATGCACCCAAAGCGATTTATAGAATAATTAAGAACAACCAACATAAACTTACAGCTCAAATTGCACCACCAACTAATTTTACCAAGTCATTAATATTGTTATACAGTCACTACTTTAGTTCATTAGTTATTTTATTATCAAAAATGCAAAATAATTATAAGATTTCGCACATTATTACGCCCGAGCAACACAATAATCTATACAATCTATTTTCCGTTTTATCTCCTCACACTAGTCATTGCGATATGTCTGCGATTTCACAGAATAATACGCTTAAGGATATATTTTTAGGTACATTAAAACTACTGCAGTTAGATTCATCAGCAGCGTCAAAAGAAGTCTATGTGCAGTTGATTAGTGAAGGCGAAGCTGGCGGGTATAGAACGTTAACGCACTACTTTGATGCGTTTAAGTCCCGTAAAGAGCATAGGGACTTTATAAAAAGCGCATCAAATGAAGGTCAATTATTTGCACTGCGAATTATGATTAATCGCAGCCCAACAATGAATTATAAAGCCTTCTCAAGAGAGCTCATTTACGCTGCAAAACAAGCGAGTTTTAAGACTCGCCAGTTACAGGCTGAATTTGATGCGGTTGTCGCTACGGCAGAAATTGTTGATATCTTAGATGAAGTAAAACAACGTTTTAATTACTTATGAGTGCAATAACAAAGCAATAATTGATTTTAAATCGCCTTGATTGATGGCGATATCAGCTTGTTGCTGCACCAAGGGTTTAGCATGGAAAGCAATGCCTAGCGCAGCTTTATCCATCATTTTAAGATCGTTTGCTCCATCACCTATAGCGATAGTTTGACTCAAACTGATCCCATATTTTTTAGCCAAGGTTTCTACCGTTTCAGCTTTCACTTGAGCATCTACGATCTGACCTTCGATCTCTCCTGTCAACAGCCCGTTTGCAAAACCTAATCGGTTTGATACAGCCTCATCAAGGCCAAGTAAAGTCTTGAGGTTATCGGCAAAATAAGTAAAACCACCAGAAGCAATGGCTACTTTCCAGTCATGCTTTTGAAACTGTGCAGCAAGTTCTTTCATACCTGGCATCAGGGGTAAATTATCAGCAATTTCATCTAATAATGATAATTCAATCCCTTTGAGTTTACTGACTCTCGAACGCAAACTTTGAGAAAAATCTAACTTACCTTGCATGGCTAATTCTGTAATCTCAGCCACTTCCTCTCCCACACCAGCAAGTTTGGCAATTTCATCAATACATTCAATCGTAATGCTTGTTGAGTCCATATCCAATACGACAAGGCCTGGCTCTGATAAGGTAGGAAAGTCCCTTATTTCATTGAGATCAAAACCAGCATCAATACACACTTCAAGGAGTGATTGACGCTGATTATCACTAAGTCGTTCAGCATATTGCAATTGAATGCTCGACACGCCAATCACTTCATTTATAGCGCCAATAGACCACTGACCTAAAGGGGATAACGTGAGTAATTTATCGACAAATGACTGTTCAATTGCCCTGCCCGTCATTATAAATTTCTGCACTAAATTATCCTGTACAACAGTGCTTTTACTTAACTCATGCTCCGTATTAATCGTTAACAATTGACAACCAATCACCTCTTTACTCTGCAAAATAATATGCTTAACATTAAGTGATACAGAAGATAGTAATTTGAAAACATCAGCTTGAGGTGCGAGGTATAAAGAATTTTGTGACACAACAGATCCCAACATTAAATAAAATAACAACAGAATTGGTTAAACTAGCAAAAAAGCACGCTATTTAATATGTGTAATTAGTCTAATTTCAAATAGTATCAACAGATTTATTACCTTGTTCATATTAACTTATGCGATGATAGGGTATGTCATCTACTCTTGTCTTAATTAATGACATTCAATTCTTTAAGTAGGAAACGCCTATGAAAAAAAATTCTCTTAACAAACAAATTGTCATCAGGCGGCTAAGCCAGTTTTCCCTCGCGTTAATTTTGGTCGCAGCTTTAACCACCCTGCTGTGGCACTCTGAACAACAATCAGCGCAAATGCGCCAACAACAAGAAGCATCGATGGCGGGAATTTTGAAACAACAACTCGCACTAGCCGCAACTATGGGCTTAAAATTAAATGATCAGCAACAGTTACAATGGCTTGCTCAAACACTCAGTGAATCACCTCTGATTAATGGTGTCTGGATACATCGTAGTGATGGCTCTTTGATGGCTGAATCAATTGTAGCCACCGATCAACCATCAATTATGTTAGCCGCTGAAATCCGTCAAGAAACTTTATTAGGCTATCTACGCTTAAGGCTAAATCAAGACGTGTTCGTACAGCCCATCGTAGAGATTCAACAGCAACAGTTAAAATGGCAACGGTGGTCATTATTGATAGCGGGAATCATTGGTATTTTATTAGCGCGTGCATTCTCACAAAAACGAGCTAAGTATCAGCTGCGTGATTTACTAAATAAATATCGCCGAAATGAGCGTAGTCAGCAACAGGAAAAAAGTGCTTAACTTTGTTATTGACATAAAAAAGCCAATGAAATTCATTGGCTAGTTCTTTGTAAGAAACTCTTCGATATTAGTCTTTAAGTAACGACTCTAATGTTAACTCAATCATGCCATTAAACGTAGTTTGACGCTCTTGTGCTGTTGTTTCTTCGCCTGTACGAATGTGATCGGAAACAGTAACCACGCATAACGCTTTAGCACCAAATTCAGCCGCAACACCATAAAGACCAGCGGCTTCCATTTCAACACCCAACACATTCATCTTTTCAACAGTATCAAACATGCTCGGATCTGGTGAGTAAAATAAATCTGCGGTGAAGACATTTCCCACTGACACATTGATATTGTGCTCTTTTGCAGCATTTACAGCATTACTTAACAGGCCAAAATCAGCAATAGCCGCATAGTCATGGCCTTGAAAGCGTGCACGGTTAACGTTCGAATCTGTACAGGCTGCTTGAGCAATAATGATGTCGCGTACTTTGACATCTGTCGAAACAGCACCACAACTTCCAACACGTACTAAACGCTTTACGCCGTATTCTGTAATCAGTTCTTTCGCGTAAATTGAAATAGAAGGGATACCCATACCGGTACCCATCACTGAAATACGTTTGCCTTTATAAAATCCTGTATAACCAAACATGTTGCGAACATCGGTAACAAGCTCAACGTCTGTTAAAAATGTATCGGCGATAAATTTTGCACGTAGCGGATCACCGGGTAATAAAATATCTTCTGCAAATGCACCTTCTGGAGCGTTAATATGCGGAGTTGCCATAATAAGTTAGCCTTAATAATTAATTATAAAAATGATTTACCGTACGCTAATGGAGATAAACCTAAATACGTTGCAATGCTTTGGCCTATGTCTGCAAACGTTTCACGTTTACCGACACTTCCCCCCTGCATTGATGGGCTATAAAAAATAACGGGGATATGTTCACGGGTATGATCACTACCTGGCCAGCTTGGGTCACAACCATGATCAGCGGTTAACACTAATAAATCATCCTCAGCCATTTGTGCAATAAATTCGGGTAAACGTGAATCAAAATATTCCAGCGCCGCCCCATAACCTGCAATATCTCGTCGATGACCGTATGAAGAATCAAAGTCGACAAAGTTAGTAAAAATAATACTTTCACTTTCAGCCGTATTGCTAGCTTTGAGTGTCGCGTCAAATAAATCGGTTAGCCCCGTGGCTTTAATTTTTTGAGTGATACCCTGCTGAGCATAAATGTCAGCAATTTTACCAATACTAATAACTTGATTGCCGGCGTCTTTCGAAAAGTCTAATAATGTTTTCGATGGTGGCAACACAGATAAATCACGTCGATTACCCGTGCGCATGAAGTTATCTTTGCTATCACCGACAAAGGGGCGAGCAATGACACGTCCAATATTATATTGATCTAAAACGTCTCTGGCAGCCTCACACAAGGCCATTAACTTTTCTAAGCCAAAGGTTTCTTCATGGGCGGCAATTTGAAATACACTATCACTGGATGTATAAAATATCGGTTTTCCTGAGCTTATATGTTCTTCGCCTAAGCGCATTAAAATATCGGTACCTGAGCCATGACAATTTCCCAAGACGCCTGGTAAATCACAGCGCTCAATAAGTTCATCAATAACTTTCTGTGGGAACGAGTTTTCTTTATCTGTAAAGTAGCCCCATTGGTATAACACTGGGGCACCAGCGATTTCCCAATGACCACTGGGAGTGTCTTTACCAGTGCTGATTTCAGCGGCAAAGCCAAACTTGGCCATAGGAAGAACATTCTGATCGAGCCCCTGAGGAAAGTAACCTGAACTCTCAAAACAAGCATGACCTAAACCCAGCTTATTGAGATTTGGCAATGTAAGCTCACCAACACGGTTGATATTAGCAGTCCCCGCTGCACATGCCTTGGCTATGCTACCTAAGGTATTAGCCCCGACATCACCAAAATCAGCAGCATCATCACTAGCGCCTATGCCTAATGAATCTAACATCATGATAGTGACTCGTTTCATAAATTAACCTTTATTATTAATATGTTGTACTAGTAAAACTGGTAGACTTACCATCAAGGGTTAACAGTAAGTTCCCCAAGAGGCTACTTGCACCAAATCTAAAGTGACGAGGAGAAATCCATTCACTCGATAAAATTGACTCGGCTATTGCCAAATAATTAGCTACGTCTTGGGCATCTTTAACGCCGCCAGCGGCTTTGAAACCACAAGTTCCACCCGTTTCTTTTATCGCTAAAAGCATTTGTTCTGCCGCTTCAAGCGTTGCATTAACAGCAACTTTACCCGTTGATGTTTTAATAAAGTCAGCGCCTGCATTGATAGCAATTAAGCTCGCATCTTTGATGAGTGCTGGCTCTTTTAGTTCGCCAGTTTCTAAGATAACTTTCAAAATAACGTCATCCCCACAAGCCATTTTACATTGAGCAATCAGATCATGAGCGACTTGGCGATTACCACTTAAAAATGCCCGATAAGGAAATACGACATCGACTTCGTCAGCGCCTAATTCAACAGCTTGTTTTGTTTCGCTAACAGCCGTTGATACATCATCATTACCATGAGGAAAGTTAGTCACAGTGGCAATTAGCACGTCTTGAGCATCGAGTGCTGACAGCTGAGCTTTAGCAATTTTTATAAATTGTGGGTAAATGCACACTGCCGCAGTTTTACCTGCACTGCTAATGGACTTTTGACATAACTCTTGAATTTTTTGCTCTGTATCATCAATATTTAACGATGTTAAATCCATGAGCTGAATGCCATAACACGCAGCTCTCTCTAAATCTGTCATTTTAGTCTCAATAGAATTAATTGATCGCACAAATTTACTAGCAACCAGTAAGAAACAACAATTTAGCGATTTTTCATGTGAGTTACTATCGCTGTGATCACATTTGTAATAAATAGCACTATCAATGTTTGCGCTATATCAATAATTAAATAATTTCGAATAATTGACAAGCATTAGTGCTGGTAATTCGCTCTACGTCATCAACAGATGTTTGTAATAGGGACGCTAATTGCCGCGCAATCAAAGCGATATTCTTGGGGTGGTTAACGCGCCCCTGTTGACCTGATAACGGCATATCAGGACTATCAGTTTCTAACAATAATGAAGTCAATGGCAACTGACTAAATACGTTACGCGTCTTTTGAGCCCGCTCATAGGTAATAACACCGCCCACCCCAAGATAAAAACCAAGTTTTATAAACTCTGACGCTTGAACTAAGCTACCACTAAAGCCATGTACCACCCCGCCGCGCGGTAATTGATACTGCCTTAGCTGTTTAAGTAGTACATCGTAGGCCTTATGAGCATGGCATATCACAGGTAAGTTTAGTTGCTTTGCTAAGGCTAGTTGAGGCTTTAAAATCGCCAATTGAGTTTCCATGGGGCAGTCAATAGTACCATCTAAACCAATTTCACCAATGGCAACAATGTGCGATCGATTTAACATGGCAAGAGACTCAAGTTGCTCTAGGTAATTATTTTCCTCAATAAAATAGGGATGTATGCCAAGGGCACAATGGATAGAGGGGTATTGTAAAGATAAGGTTAAAACTCGCTGCCAATTCGTATGGTTAACACTTGGGATGATGAAGGAATTTACATTCACAGTTTGGCTAGTGGCAATGACATCATCAATATGGCCCATTCGCTCGAAATCGAGATGACAATGAGTATCTATTAAATTATTGGGCGAGGGAGGATTCATATCATGATCACAATAAAAAAGGTCTAATAAAAATATTAGACCTTTAAATTTTCCGTTTTACTAGCAATAGATTGTCAAAAAATCACAAACTAGTTTTCACGCGTTTCTCTGAAGGTTATCTCAGGGTGGCGTTCGTAAGCTAGATTTAAATTAACTCTTGTTGGCGCAATGTAAGTTAAGTTATTACCGCCATCTAGTGCTAGGTTATCGAATGCTTTCTTTCTAAATTTCTCAAGTTTAATCGCATCATCACAATCAATCCAACGCGCCGTAGCTACATTGATTGGCTCATAAATAGCTTCAACTTTATATTCTGATTTTAAACGTGCAACAACAACGTCAAACTGCAAGATACCGACAGCACCTAAGATTAATTCATTAGAACGTAGTGGTCTAAATACCTGTACTGCGCCTTCTTCTGAAAGCTGAGTAAGACCCTTTTGCAGTTGTTTCATTTTCAGTGGATCGCGCAATAATATACGGCGGAATAATTCAGGGGCAAAGTTCGGAATACCGGTATATTTAAGCATTTCACCTTGTGTGAACGTATCGCCAATTTGTATAGTACCGTGATTATGCAAACCAATAATATCACCTGATACAGCGCCATCAGCCTGAGTGCGATCGCCAGCCATAAAGGTTAATGCGTCTGATACATTGACATCTTTAGCAATGCGTACATGTTTCATCTTCATGCCTTTGTCATATTGGCCAGAACAAATACGCATGAACGCTATTCGGTCACGATGTTTGGGATCCATATTCGCTTGTATTTTAAAGACAAACCCTGTGAATTTCTCTTCGCTGGCATCAACTTCACGTTGTTCAGCAATACGGTTAACAGGTGTAGGCGCCCAATTAATGAAGGCATCAAGCATGTGATCAACACCAAAGTTACCCATCGCGGTGCCGAAGAAGACAGGTGTCAACTCACCCGCTAAAAACATCTCGAGGTCAAACTCGTTCGACGCACCTTGCACTAACTCAATAGATTCACGCAACTCATTAGCGTAATCGCCAATTGCTTCATCAAGTTCCGAATTATCAATTCCTTTTATTGCTCGAACTTCTTGAATCATATGTCCGTGGCCAGTTTTATATAACACGGTTTCGTCAGTCAACAGGTTATAGATCCCTTTAAACTCTTTACCCATTCCAATAGGCCAAGTAATAGGAGCACAGGCTATATCTAGTACTTCTTCAACTTCATCCATTAGTTCTAGCGGGTCGCGCGTATCACGATCGAGTTTATTCATGAAGGTAACAATCGGCGTTGTACGTAGACGAGTAACTTCCATCAATTTAATGGTACGAGCTTCTACACCTTTAGCAGCGTCAATCACCATTAAACAAGAATCTACAGCCGTTAACGTACGGTAAGTATCCTCAGAGAAATCAGCATGACCAGGAGTATCCAGTAAGTTGATCAAACAATCTTTGTAAGGAAACTGCATAACAGAGGTAGTAATAGAGATACCACGCTCTTTTTCTATATCCATCCAATCAGACTTAGCATGCTGACCTGACTTTTTACCTTTAACTGTTCCCGCTTTTTGCAGCGCTTGTCCGAACAATAATACTTTTTCGGTTATGGTTGTTTTACCCGCATCAGGGTGAGAAATAATCGCAAACGTACGGCGTTTATTTACAGAAGTCTCGAAAGGCGTCATAGAAGTCTCTAAACATAAAATCAAATTAAATTATTGGGCGCGATTATAGCGGATTTTAAGCGCCAATGTGTGATGTTTTACTAACTCTATGAGATTTGCCAAAAATATGTAGGCCACCTCAAATGTAAACGTACGTTTAAATGTTTCAATTCAATGTTGAATCGTGATAACGTGTGACAAATACATAGAGTTAATGCTCTACTCAATTTATAAAAATAAAGGAAGATTTATGTCTAGCGTAGCAGAATATAAAGAGATTTTAGCCAGTAAGTTTGATACGAACGCAGCAATTGGTCTCGATGAAATATTTCAATTTGATCTTGAAGGTGAGTTATTTCATCTAGTAGTGGCTGATGGCGCTTTTCAATTATTGGAGGGTGAGCACGATGACCCATCTGTGACGCTACAACTCAAAAGCGCAACGCTCAAAGGCCTATTAGACGGAAGTATTAATGGCATGACAGCATTTATGATGGGTAAAGTAAAAGCCATTGGCAACATGATGCTAGCGACTAAATTGACTCAATTATTTCCCGCTTAATATTAAATAAAAATGCCAGCTGTTATGTTGGCATTTTCATTATCTAGCCAAACGAAAAATAACTCATGATAATGGCATCTTCTTTACCACTTGCTGTTGGATAATAATTAATACGTCGGTCAACCTCATTAAAATCCATTGATTGATAAAGTGCAAAGGCTGCTTTATTTGACTCTCTTACTTCTAGCCAACAACTCATCGCTCCTTTTGACTTTGCCTGCTTAACATAATGCGCTAATAGCTGACGGCCTAAGCCTTTGCCTTGAAACTCAGGGTGAATACAGATCTCGATTAATGAAGACTCATCAAGAACAAATTCCCCAATGTAAAAGCCCGCTAATTGTTCATCAACATATAACCTAGCATTAAAATATCGTTTAGATAAACAAGATAACATGACTTTTTTTGTCATCGGGTGACTTTGTGCCATTTGCTCAATAGCATATACATCGTCAACATCATCGGCAGTAAACGTTGAGAAGTCGACATTCATGAGTGAATTCCTGCCATTAGTGTCCATAGTTGTTTTTTAAGTGTGCTGCTTGACAAAACATCTGACAAATTTGGAATTGTTAATACATTATTCACTAACGTTATATTTTCTAGCTTGTTATCAATCGATAAAGTGACATTCGAATTATCAAAACCTGCTATATATTCTAATGCCTTGTCTATTTTTTCTCTGGCAATATTATCAACGGCGGGGTCATTCAAGCCGTCAATAGGCTGTGCGACTGCTGGCTCATTTATAGACTGAGAGCTTGTATTGTGCCGTTGATGCCATGTAGATATACCGATACCGGCTAGGCAGTGTTGCTGTAATGCGGTTAATTGAAGAGCCATAATTTTGGGGTCAAAAATAAAACATGGGGCATCATACTAAATTAGCCCTACGTTCCAAAGTTAATTTTGTATAAAGCCTGATTAACACTTATCTATATCGATAAGTTGAGATACCTCTAGCGTGCCATCAATGGCTAGAAAGGGACAAGCTTGAGCATCAATTATTGCTTGATTGATATCATCAGCTTCAATGATTGTAAAACCAGACATTCCAGTTTCACTGCCCCGTAGAACATTACCGTCACTAGAGATCGTATGTGTTTTTTTAAAAGGATTTGAAGGGCTAATAAGACGGGAACCAAATTGTTGTAACCAAGCTTTGTATTGTGTCATATGAACATCTACAGCTTCACTAGAATCGGGATGCTCGCCACCAAGATAAGAAATAATAAATTTAGCCATTTAATCCTTCCTTTTATAGATTATTTACGACCTTTCTATATATACAATAATTGAAAAGTTGGCTGGTGCCAAATGGTGTTTGATGATTATGTTGGCAATGGTTAATTAACTTAAAATCATCGCCCAATTTTTGAGACAAACTCTGCCAGCTGTATTGCTTGATTGAAAGACCACTGCATTTTAATGGTCCACCGATATCAAAGGTCGACAATACAACAAAACCTCCTGGTTTAAGCGCGTTGTTTAATTTAGCTAAATAGAGATCCTGGTCCCTGTCATTAATTAAAAAATGAAACACGGCGCGGTCATGCCACAAATCAACAGATTCAGGCTTAAATTGATGAGCTAAAATGTCCGTAACATACCAATTCACCTTATTAGAGTGATGGCGCAATCGGTTTTGCGATGATTTCAGCGCCTGCTCCGCAATATCAAGCACCGATAACTGTTGATAACCTTGTTCAATCAAGGCATCAATTAAAGTCGATGCACCGCCACCTATATCAAACAAATGTGCGTTATGAGATAACCCCGCACTCTTTATATAATCTAATGATTGTTGAGGAAAGTCTTGATACCAACTGACTTCTAATTCTGATTTATCAGCATATACATTCTTCCAATATTGTTGTGATTTCATGTGCCCTCCTAAACGTAAAAAACCCCGTTAAGCAAGCTTAACGGGGTTTGTATAAAAGATTAACTCTTACGAATTATTTCTTTTTGTTTTCTTCTTTTACTTCAGCGATAACTTTTTCAGCAACACTGTTTGGACAAGGCAAGTAATGAGCGAATTCCATTGAGAATTGACCACGACCTGAAGTCATTGTACGTAATGAACCGATGTAACCAAACATTTCTGAAAGTGGAACGTCAGCTTTAATACGAACACCAGTAACACCAGCCATTTGATCTTTGATCATACCGCGACGACGGTTTAAAT
>Ga0209395_1003471_pt1 | contig 19461 bp, 13 predicted proteins | sample GOMGulsemesocosm_3_FD_184635 | JGI IMG/M metagenome (GOLD analysis project Ga0209395, IMG submission 184635) | Methane-oxidizing microbial communities from mesocosms in the Gulf of Mexico - GOM9D Gulf of Mexico (SPAdes) (version 2) | ecosystem: Environmental > Aquatic > Marine > Cold seeps... | reverse complement strand
TGCTTCGATGGAGTGGTGTAATGAGCATAGCTATGGCCGTAGTTTTACTTGGCCAAGCAGCACCCGCAATATTAATGAAGATATCAATGACGGTTTAAATGACGATGGCGACACGCAGAGCAAAGCAGTTACCGGACAATTCACCGCCACGCATCAACCCGACAGAAATGGCTTTAGTGTCGAGATTAGCATTAGCGATCTTAACTACTTATTACCTGTGGTACGCAATATTCGTCGTATTTTAGATGTAGATGCGCCGATCGCTATTATTGAACAACAATTAGCGACTGTATCCGGTTTAACGCCTCACTTATGCTCAGGTTTGCGGTTGCCGGGTACTTGGAATATCTTCGAAGCGGGGGTACGGGCAATACTCGGCCAGCAAATTTCAGTGACTGCTGCCATTAAGTTGGTAACTACCTTAGTGCATAGCTGTGAGCGCCTCCCCAATCAAGGTGAAAGTTATTACTTCCCAAGTCCGCAGCAAGTACTGAACAGCGATTTAAGCGCTTTAAGAATACCTGCCTCAAGAAAAGCAAGCTTACATCAGCTTGCACAATTTATGATAACAATACCCAACGCTAGTCCCGAGCAATGGTTGTCAATAAAAGGTATTGGTCCTTGGACGGTAGATTACGCTAAAATGCGCGGACTTAGCGATCCTAATATCTGGCTAGGGGGCGACTTAGGTATTAAGAAAGCGCTCAATCAACACGATATTCGATTAACGCCTGACACTATTACTCCTTGGCAATCGTATTTAACTTTTCAGGTTTGGAATTTATTATGACCCTTTATACTAGCTACTTATCCACACCGTTAGGCACATTAGCGATTGTTGCCAATGACCAAGCAATTACTCTTGTTGAGTTTATCAGTAGCTGTGATGCTCACGATTACCTACCTGAAAAAAAACCTAAGCATAGTGTTAATACCGTTACTGATATCGCTACTGAAAACGTCACTGAAAATGCCACTGAAAACGCGATCAGCATCCAAGCAAAACAACAATTAACGGAGTACTTTGACGGTATCCGTACCGAGTTTGATTTACCCCTTGCGCCCAAAGGGACAATATTCAGGCAACAAACTTGGCAGGCATTATTACAGATCCCTTATGGCGAAACCCGATATTACAGCCAACAGGCACAGCTGATGGATAATCCCAAAGCCGTAAGAGCGGTTGGCGCGGCTAATGGCGCTAACCCTATTGCCATTGTTATTCCTTGTCATCGCGTTATCGGCAAAAATGGCAGTTTAACGGGCTATGCGGGTGGGCTTGATCGTAAAGCGTGGTTGTTAAACTTTGAACAAACTCGGTAACGGTTTAGCACTTTTCTTTAGCACTAAAGCAGCACTTATTTTCTAACCATTTTTAGTTAACCTAATCCTGTAGCTATTTTCTACAACAGAAATAGTGCTACAAGGAGTCTATTCAAGGACAAATAATTAACCGTTAATTAAAGAGTGAAAAATGAAAAATATAATGACAAAAATACTTAAGAGATCATTAGCAGTTTTATGTCTCTTATTACCTACTATGCTGGTACATGCTGCTTGTATAGACAATGTAGTACTGGTTCATGGCAACGCAGGTGATCCCGCAGACTGGGACAACACCTATGACACCTTACTTGCCAATGGCTATAACGCTAACCAAATATATCGTCCCGCCTGGGGCAGTGCGTATGCGTCAAGTAATAACCATAGCGGCTCAGAAGAAACACCTGTTAGAAACGATATTAGTGCGGCAATTAATAGCTCTTGTACCGGTAAAATTGATGTTATAGGCCATTCGATGGGAGTCACCTTAGCTGCTCAGCAAATCATAAAGCTAAATAAAAGTAGCCAAGTAGATAGCTTTGTTGGCGTAGCCGGTGCGTACCGAGGCTTATGGACTTGTGGCGTGTACCCTTGGAATGTTTGGTCGACTACCTGTGGTAGTAACGGTTTGTCTGTGTCGAGTCCTTTTCTCGATTGGTTAGCAAACAAAACCATTGCTAATAGAGTTTATTCGATTAAAAGTTGGAGTGACCAAATCATTTGTGGCAGCGGTGTTTGCACGGTTAACGGTATTCATTCTAGCCAAATCGATAATGAAAATGCGAGTTTTACTTACGCGTTAGGTCATTTTGGTTTGCAAACCTATACGGCAAGTAAGCAATATGAGCTGATTCAATAATTATTAGCTCTGCATTATTGGTAAAAGTTAGCCACTAAACATACTCAACTGCCTTACTCATTAATGAGCAAGGCAGTCTATATGTAAAACAATAATTTACAATGACGTGAATTAACGATTAATAAAATCGCCAATAATTTGATAGGTTTGTTCACATTCGCTAGCCACTAAGCTGTCTAACAACATATAGGCATGGATCATTCCGGGAAAATGTTGCTCCTGCACTTCAACACCTAGCTGCTTTAACGCCTGTCCATAGGCAAAACCTTCATCCCTTAATGGATCACAACCGCCGGTAAATATTAACGTGTTTGGCATAGCGACCGACATCGGCATAAACAGTGGTGACATCTGCGTTCTAGATTCTTGTTGTTGAAAGTAGCTATCAAAATACCAATCAACCTTGCTGGTTTCTAATAAATAACCACTGCCGTTTTCGGTTACCGACGCACTACTTAAGGTGTAATCAACGCTAGGGTAAATTAGCACTTGCTTGTTAATTGTAATATCAGCATTGGTTAAGTTTTGACTTACCAAAGTAGTACAAATAGCTCCGCCAGCACTATCGCCGGCAATAATCAGTTGGTCATTATAAGAAACTGCTGACAGCACTTGTTGGTAATGTTCCAGTGAAAATTGGCAATCATCAACCCCAGCCGGATAAGGATGATCAGGCGCTAAGCGATACTCAACCGCAATAACAATACAGTGCCCTGCTTTAGCTATTTTACGACTAATAGCATCATATAAATCGATACTGCCGCACATATGACCACCACCGTGATAATGCAGCACTACCGGTAAATCTGCGGTCGGCTCAGGGCTGTATACCCGCACCGGAATACCATGAGTGGGCGCATCTAAACAACCATCTTGTACATACGCTAATTCAGGGCCATCACCAATAAGATCTTTGAGTTTATCTAAATTGCCGCGCACCAGCGCTGGTGTTAACACCACACCCTGCTCTTTTGCTGCTGCCGCATTAATATTTGCTTGGCTAATAAAGTCTTCAAGTTTTGGGGAGATTATGCCTCGCATGATACTGCTTCCTCTTGTTTAGTTTTATCTTGCTGCTCACTCGCTATCGCCGCCGTTTCCGGTAAGAAAAAGCTACCAATAAAAAAGGTACTACTGAGTAGGGTGATCAATATAAAGGCGGCGCTATAATCACCACCATTCACATCAACTAACTTACCAAAGCCCCATAACACCGCGGTGGCAACCGTATAGCTAATTGAATAAAACAAACTAAACACCACGGTGATTTTTTGCGGCGTCATTTTCGGTAGTTCATGAGGAATAGTCACCAAAGCGGTAACCGGGAAGAAGATAAAGAAACCTAAAGCAACTGCACAACTGGTTTGAATTAATGGCTGTGCACTAAACGATAAGCCAAACACCGTAATCACAATAATCAACCCTGACCAGCGAATCACCGGCAGCCGTTGACTCACTTTTTTGCTGTAAACAATACCTGCTAACGTGCCGAAGATACCTGCACCAATCACCAAGGCACTTTGGCTGATGCCCGCTTTAGGATAAAAGGTAAATAAACAAATATAAAAGGCTAATATGCCTGAATACGTTAAGGCATAGGTCCAATTAAACCGATCTTTTAGACCATCACTATAACTATAATTTTCTACCGCTGGCGTATTCACTTGCTGCGCATTGGAACTGTTATGTGAATTAGCCTGTTGCTCTTTATCTTGGCTAAACAACCAGAGCATACTGAACAATAAACTTAATACCGAAAACGCAATTAAGGTGTACTGCCAGCTGCCCGTTACGTGATTAAAGTTACCCATTTGCCATAAAACAATGCCGGTGCCGACATTAAAAGCAACCGCGTTAATGCCATTTACGGTAGGTCGCTCTTCGGGCGAAAACCACGCCATCACAATGGGATTAAAGTAAACAATCATAAATGCGCCGCCAAGACCCATTAAAAATCGACTGATTAGCAATAATTCATAAGTAGCGGCTAATGGGGTCAGCACGCCCACGGCAATAAGCACGCCCGAGACAAAAAATGCTTTTTTTACCCCTAGTTTTATTGCCAACCACGCGGCGATAAAAGTACCCACTATTTTAGCTATGGTGACCGCTCCGCTAATAAAGCTAGCAGCCGCTAAACTATTAATATTCATTGCCGCCATAATTTGGCTCATGCTTGCGGTACCACCTACCCAAGCCATAGCAAACAAGGTGTAGCTGATAAATACTAAGCTCGCGATTACATATTTATTTTTTATCTTTAGGACACTCATACTGGTTATTTTAATACCCTATCATTCTTTTCAATTAGCATACGGCACTATGCTGATGATTGATGTACTACCTTCGTTCCCTGTGATTAACTTTTAGTCGTGATATGCTGGCTTAATAATGGTCTAAACCGTTAATTTAGTTACAGATATACTTTACCTACATTATTTACCTATACAGAAGGATTACCTTTGTTAGTTTGGCTGTCGCTTGATACTTGGCTTATTTCACTGCTTTCCATTGGCTATTTATTACTGCTGTTTGTGGTCGCCTATTGGGGACAAAATCAAAATAATAACAAATGGTTAAAACATCCTTGGGTGTATAGCTTATCGTTAGGGGTCAGTTGTACCTCTTGGGCCTTCTATGGCATGGTTGGTCAGGCTGCGGCCACCGGTGCGTGGCTAGCACCTATCTATTTTGGCTCTATTTTTTGTTTTGTCTTTGCTTGGCCGATGTTGCTACGCATTCTACGGATTAGCAAACAACAAAACCTAACCTCTATCGCCGATTTTATCGCCTGTCGTTATGACCGATCGCCGTTAATAGCAGCCACCGTCACCCTAGTCGCGTTACTTGGCACCATCCCTTACATTGCCCTGCAACTCCGCGCTATCAGTACCAGTTTTGATTTAGTCACCGGCTCATACCAGTCAGGCATTAGCACCACGTTTGTGGTCACCGTGGTGCTAATTTTGTTTAGTATTTTATTTGGTGCTCGACAAGTTGTTGTGAATAAACAGAACCAAGGGTTGGTATTGGCGATTGCTTTTAGCTCAATCGTAAAATTATTTGCGCTGACTGCGGTTGGCATTTTCGCAACGTTTTTTGTTTTTGACGGTATTAATGACTTAATCACTCGCACCGAACACATTCAGCAGTCGGCTTCATCCAGTAGCAGTATTTACTACGCTATTTCACAGGCCATTTTAGGGATGATTACCATTTTCATTCTCCCTCAGCAATATCATATGCTGATGATAGAAAATCATCGCGAAAATGAGCTAAAAACCGCCCGCTGGTTATATCCGCTTTATCTGATCCTAATCAACCTGTTTGTGCTACCCATTGCCTTAGCGGGACAAAGTTTATTTCCCGGCGGCAGTGTAGATGCCGATACCTACGTTATTACTATTCCGCTATTTTTTCAGCAAGCTTGGTTAGGTGGTTTGGTTTATATCGGTGGTTTAGCCGCGGCGACTAGCATGGTGATTATTGCTACCGTGGTATTAAGTACTATGGTCACCACCGAAATTATTAATCCATTATTACTACGCCGAAAAACCTTTTTAGTTGAAAAAAATAGCCAGTTATCGGTGCTATTACTTAACTTACGACGCATCGCGATTGCACTACTGTTATTACTGTCTTTTATGTTTGAGCGCACCATTGCCGAACAGAACCAATTGGCCGGTATCGGCTTATTATCGTTTGTGCTGCTATCGCAACTGGCACCGTTAGTTATTGGCGCACTGTATTGGCGTAAAGCAACCAGCAAAGCGGCCTTAATAGGCTTAATCACCGGCAGTATTATTTGGCTGTATACCTTATTACTGCCTAGCTTATGGCCTAATTCCGCATGGGTAACTATGGGCTTGTTTGAGCTTACTTGGTTAAAACCTTATGCTTTATTGGGGATCAGTTTTTTAGATCCTATTAGCCATGGTTTACTGCTTAGTTTATTAGCCAATAGCGCCTGCTTTATTGCGGTATCGCTGTTTAGTCGCCGTAGTGTTGGTGAAAAGTTACAAGCCGAAATTTTTATCAATAGACAACAAAAAGCCTTTGAACAAAATCTTAGCCATCGTGACTTATACCAATTATTACAACGTTTCGTTAATGATGAAGCCGCCAACACCTTCAAACAACATTATAGCCAAACCAATAAACACAATGCCGCCAGTGACGAACTTTGCAATTATACCCGCTTACAACTTGCCAGTGTGTTAGGCTCGGCCTCTACGCGTATGGTAATGAAAGCGGCCAGTACCCAACAAGCGATGCCACTTGAAGATGTGGTCAATATTGTTGATGAAGCCAATCAGTTATTCCAATTTAACCGTGAATTACTGCAAGCCGGTATTGAGAATATTGAACAAGGTATCAGTATTATTGATGCTGACATGCGCTTAGTGGCGTGGAATCAACGTTATATTGAATTACTCGATTATCCTCAAGATTACCTGACCATGGGTAAGCCTATTGCCGAGTTACTGCGTTTTAATATCAAGCGTGGCTTAATTGATGACTGCTCACTAGCCAATATTGGCAATATGCAGCTTAATGATAATAAAATGGAAGCAACCATTAATCGCCGCTTAGCCCATATGCGCCAAGGTAATAATCACGCTATTCAACGGCACATGCCCAATGGCATGGTGCTCGAAATTAATGGTCAAGCCATGCCGGGTGGTGGTTTCGTTACAACGTTTTCAGATATTACTGCCCATATCAATGCCGAACAAGCCTTACAAAAAGCCAATGAAAATCTTGAGCAACGCGTCAGCGCACGTACTACTGAACTCAGCCAAGCCAAGGCCGAAGCTGAAGCGGCAAACAGCAGTAAAACTAAGTTTTTAGCGGCTGCCAGCCATGATTTAATGCAGCCTTTTAATGCCCTGTCGCTGTTTACCCATATGCTCAATAAAAAAGTACAAGGGCACGAACAAGGAGAGCTAGCCGAATTAGCTAATAATATTCAGAACTCTTTAACCGCTGCTGAAAGCTTGCTGGCCGACCTGGTTGAGATTTCTCGATTAGACGGCGGCGCCCATAAAATAGACCGACAATGCTTCGCCCTTGACGATTTACTCTGCCCATTAAGTAAAGAGTTTTCATTATTATCTCAGCAACAACAGCTCGATTTTTCCTATGTAAAATCGAGCTGCGTTATTGAAACTGATCAACGGTTATTACGCCGAGTGGTACAAAATTTGTTGTCTAATGCTATAAATTATTGCCCACAAGGCAATAAGCACAACGCTAAATCAAACACCAAAAAAAACGCCACACAAGGCAAGGTGCTACTTGGTGTCAGACGTCAGCAACAATATATCACCATTGAAGTATGGGATAACGGTCCCGGCATTGCGCCCCATCAACAGGCCATTATTTTTAAAGAATTTGAACGCTTGCATCCACATGAATCGGCATCCGGTTTAGGACTAGGCTTAGCAATTTCAGAGCGCATCGCAACCTTGTTAGGAGTTAGTATTTCATTACGGTCAACTGTCGATAAAGGTACCTGTTTTTCGATCACCCTGCCGCGTAGTAATACCTTGTTACCCACTCAACAACGTATTGCTGTAGTACCAACAGAAGCCATTACGAATGAATTTACCAATTTATCCGTGGTAGTGATAGATAATGAAGCGTTAATGCTCAAAGCGATCAGCGCGCAACTACAAGAATGGGGCTGTCAGGTATTGTCGGTAACCGATCAACACAACCTAGATAATGCGGTAACACAGCAAGCATTTACCCCCAGTATTATCATTTCTGATTACCACTTAGATGATAATAAAAATGGTGTCGAGTTAGTGCAAAACAGTGTGCAGCACTATGGTTGGCAAGTGCCGGTAATTATTTGCTCTGCTGATCCGTCCGAACAGGTGCGCGAACGCACTAGCCACGCTAAGTTTTATTTTATGCGGAAGCCGATTAAGGCATTGGCGTTGAAGAAGTTAATGCGGCAGCTGTTGAATGGTTAGTAGTTAGGAGAATAGGCATGTATATATTGTGGTAACAACATATACATGCCTGCGGTTTCTGTGCCATTACTGCGGTAAATAACGTTAACAAAATGATGTCGATGCAGTCAGATTACTTACTGTTATTCATTAGATAAACCAGCGCTGCTGCTGACCACGCTTGTGGACGGCAAGCCTCAATATAAGGTAATACGGGGTAATCACCACGCTTATAGCCGGCAAATAATTCCGGCACCCTGTTATCTTCTTGCGTTGCCGCAAGATCAACCATAGCATCACTGACAATGGTAAACTCTTTATCAAATCCGTATCGGTTTAAACCTGCCGCAAAAATAGCGGTATCATGAGGCCAAATCGAACCATTGTGGTAAGAAATAGGATTATATCTAGCTTCCTGTGTACTTAAGGTTCGTAAACCCCAGCCACTCCACATATCATCTGCAAACAAACGCTCAACAAGTTTATCGGCTTTCGATGCTGGCACAATTCCCGTCCATAATAAATGACCACTATCAGAGCTATTAATATCTAATGGCTTAGACTCATCATCAACCGCGATCGCGTAATTGTTGTGTTCTGCCATCCAATAAAGATCATCAAAGGTACTCTGTAAACGACTCGCTTTGTTTTGATAGCAAGTTGCTTGTTCTGGTTGCGCTAATAATTGATAGAAATGAGCCGCCGCTTCATAAGCAGCATAGGCATAACCCTGTACTTCAGCTACAGCAAGCCCACCCTCACCTAGTCGACCATCACTATAACTGAGTGAATCATGCGAGTCTTTCCAGCTTTGTACCGTTAACCCAGCTTCGTTTCCAGTGAACTGAATCAGGCCACGCTCATCTTGATAGGTTTCTAACCAGTTTAATGCAGCAATCCAATGATCTTGTAACTCATGCACTATCGATACATCGCCAGTATTCTTAACGTAATCCGCTAATAGCATAATAAATAGCGGAGTCGCATCTGCAGTACCGTAATAGGTTTGGAACGGTAATTTTCCTAAACGGCTTAACTCAGCGTATCTTTGCTCATGAAGAATTTTTCCAGGCTGCTCATCTCTAAAAGCATCAACTTTAGTGCCTTGGTTTTTCGCTAAAAATTCTAAACAGCCTTTGGCAAGCTCTGGGCTATTAGGTAATAAAAACCATGCGGTAATTAAACTGTCGCGCCCGAATGGCGTAACAAACCATGGAATACCTGCCGCGATAGTTAACCCATCTTTATGCGATAGTAATAAATCATGTAAATCAAGCTCAGCTTGACGATAAACCCCATGTTCATCAGCAATGTTGGCGCTACCTAACCAAGTATTAGGTAACTCAATTTTAGGGCCATTGATTTGATTATTCGTTTCAAATTCAGCCGTAACCACTAAGGTAGTACGCGTTTTTTCTTTAATCAGTAATTCTTCATCAAAACTACAGCCGCTAATGGTTACCGTGATACCCGTGCGAATATCGTCTGCAGCAACGTAATGGGCGTGATATTCATTGCGGCTGTTTTTCCTTACGATAGTACGATTGATATCATCATCTTCACGACCGCGCATTTCGAACATATCATTAAAATCACTCTCAAGTGATAATTTTGCTTGGAAGTGATGTGCTTCTATATCGTCATTAATGATCTCTAAAGTTTCAGTAAAACCATTTTCTTGCACTTGCAGCGTTCTCACAATCATTAAGCTTTGTTTGTGTTTTTCAAATAAGCTCAAATGCTGCTTAATAATACTGCTACCAATCGCTTCACTATGCAGCAATGAAAAGCCATCAAGCGCCCAGTGGTAGTTACTCAATACACGCGTATCGAAATAATATGCACCAAACGCAGTTGATTCATCAGCAGGGTTGTTAACAAGTCCTTGGTCATTGAGAACAAGGTAAGAATAATTTTTCTTTAGTGGGATCACAGTAGTCACCTTAATAATATACAGCATTAATTATGTGTATAGTAAACGTTTACGTTACTAATGCAAATGAATTATTAGGTATTATTCACAATTAAATTTACGCTACTGTGCTCTCTCGAACAATAAGTTCAACCGGCACAATAATGTGACGAATATCTTGCTGTTCTTTAGCCATGTTTAGTAACTCGATAATTGAGGCCGCTATCTGGTTTAGATCTTGATACAAGGTAGTAATGCTATCGAAAACGTCTGGTAAGTTATCAAAACCAATAATTTTAATATCTTTAGGAATGTTCAAACCAAAATCTTTGCAGGCCAATAAAGTCCCGTAAGCGATTTCATCTGACTCACAAAAAACAGAATCAAAAGCGAACGAGTTGCTTTTTAATAACTTAGAGATAACTCGATAAGTATGCAGTTCAATAGCTAAGCGATCTTCGATAAAGACTCTCCCAGGGATAACACCTTGAGCCTGCATATAAGACTGGAAGCCTGATGCCCTAGCTTTAGTCCCTTTACCGACTAAATTACTCTCAATAATGACACTGTTTTTGCAACCCAGTTCAACTAAATGCGTAGCCGCTAGCTTGCCACCTAGCTCATCGTCAGGCGCGACAGTAAAACAATTGTCAGCATATCCGACACACACAAATGGCATCCCTAACGATTGTAAACGCTTGATACGATGATCGCCATCAACGACACCCGTAAGAATAGCAGCACCCGATTCACTAATCATGCGCTCAAGTTCATGAGACGCATATAAACTAATCATCACCCCTTCTTTCATCAGGAGTTGATTTAAGGTTTCAAACAAAGTGTTTATATAGTGCCCATGAGCGCTATCACTATCACCTAAGCATAAACCGACGTGTTGTCGTTTACCTATTTTAAGTTTTCGTGCCGCTTCTGACGGTTGATAACCTAGTTGTTTACATATTTCAATTATATGAGCACGGGTCTTTTCTGAAATACCGGGCTTGCCATTTAATGCGCGTGATACTGAAGCAATTGATACGCCTGCTAATTCTGCAGCGTGTTTAATAGAGCTTTTATTCATTATGTGTCTTTTTTAAATTCGGTAGTTACATATAACCACAAGTCGAAATAAAAGCAAACGTTTTCCTTAATTTATCATCGTAAAATTAATTCACCAGCTAGAGGTTTAATTTTATCGTTGAAATAGCAAGTGAGAATCATCATCAATAATGGCAAACACGTCACGCGATGAAAAAAATGAATCTAATAGTTTAGCTAAGTTCTAACCACTGCTCTTTTTTTAAACCATAAATTGCATGAGAAATAATACGACCATTTAAGTGCTCGCTATTACTGATCGTACCTTCCAACGTAAAACCTAAACGTTGACATACATTGCGACTGGCAAAATTTTCAGTAGCTGCTGATATTTCAATTTTTTCCATGCCTAGCTGATTGAACGCGTGTGATATAAGTTTTGCAACTGACCGGGTTACAATACCCTTGCCTTGATAGTTCGCGCTCAACCAATAGCCAATATTCACCTTTTTTAATTCATGACAGATGGTATTAAAGCTAACGTTACCAATAAGCTGGCCATGGTAAATCATTGCGCAAACTAACGACTTACCATCTGCGTAATCACGCAATGACTTGTTCACAAAGGAGATAAAAAAATTCTCGCTGTCGGCGTATGGCGGCCAAACAAGCCACTGACTTAAATAATCCCGTTCCGCTTGAACAATTTCATAATAAGTTTTCGCGAATGATGGTTCCACTAAAGTGAGTGTTAACGCTTGATCAATCTTAAATAACAACAACCCGCCCCTTAATAAGTACATAAATCTATATGATATTGGCCATTGTAACCCTTAGCAGCCATCAATAGAAACTGCTTTACCATCACAAAATAAATGTATGCTGTCATCAGGAAAGCTGATATTGACCGCTTGACCTAAACTCACCTCGACCGTGCCATTGCAACGAATCAACATCTCTTCTCCACTGGTTGAGCAGCGACATAGTAGGTTGGTTTCAGCGCCGAGGAATTCAACATTCTCTACCATCACCTCAATATCAGAGCTGCTATCGAGAGAGATATCTTCAGGTCTTATACCTAATGAAAATTGGCCGTTAGTCAATGTACTCGGTAATACTTTTTGGGTGGTTACGCTATGGTTTCCCCATGAAAAGCGCGTGCTCGTTGCGCTTTTCTCCAGTAAATCCACCTTAATGATATTCATTTTGGGTGAGCCAATAAATTTAGCAACAAATTCGGTTTTAGGATGATGATATAACTCAAGTGGTGGACCAACTTGCTCAATATTGCCATCATTGAGTACAACTACCTTGTCAGCTAACGTCATCGCTTCTACTTGATCATGGGTGACATACACAATGGTTGATTGAAATTTCTTATGGAATTCTGCAATTTTTGCACGCATTCTCACTCTCATCGCAGCATCAAGGTTTGATAACGGCTCGTCTAAAAGAAAAACTCTTGGCTGCCTCACTAAAGCGCGACCAATCGCAACCCGCTGCCGTTGTCCACCCGACATATCACTTGGTTTACGATCTAATAATGCCGTTAGCTCTAAAATATCAGCCACTTCTTCAACAGCGGCCATTTTTTGCTTTTTACACCAGTCTTTACGTGTGTATTTCAAGCCAAAAGCAATATTTTCCCGCACGGTCATGTGCGGATATAAAGCATAGGATTGAAACACCATACCGACACCACGCTCGGCAGGACTTAGCTCATTGACAATATCATCATCAAACTTCAGTTCACCACTGCTGATATCTTCTAAACCTGCGATCATTCGTAGCATCGTTGATTTACCGCAACCCGAAGGACCGACAAATACGACAAACTCTTGGTTGTTAATACTTAGTTGAGCATCTTTTATAATATGGTGAGATTCTTGACCTTCACCGTAAGTTTTATTTATTTTTGTTAATGTTAATTGCGCCATAAAAATCTCATTATCGTGAACTAAATTAATTTATCTACCAACATTAGCCTTTTACAGCTGTACCAATATTGTTGCCGGTGAAGTGCTTTTGAAAAATAATAAAGACAATCAGCACCGGTATCGTGGTTAAAAACGAACCTGCGAGAATTAAACTCCAATCACCCGCAACGCCGTATGCATTTCGTAAACTTAATAAGCCAACTGGCAGGGTATAGATATCAGCAGGGCTGGTTAATACCACCATCGGCCAGAAAAAGTCATTCCAAGCTCCTTGGAAGCCAAGAATAATAATGGATGCCAACGCTGGCTTAGCCAAAGGTAAAAACACATGCCATAAAATGGCAATGGGAGATGCTCCATCAACTAAGGCTGCTTCTTCTAATTCTTTCGGAAACTTTTCAAAGAACTGTTTCATGATCAACACTTGCCCTGAAGCGACCAACATAGTGATCACCGCCCATGGGGTGTTTAGTAAACCGAGCTTGTTAAAAATTTCGTAGTTAGAAATAAAGGTGACTTGCCCGGGTATTGTCATACTAAAAATCATCAGTAAGAAAATAGATCTAACACCAGAAAAGTTCATTCTCGCTAAGGCATATCCTGCGCTACATGCAATAAAAACAGTGAGTAATACTTTAGCTAGCGCAATAATAAACGAGTTATAGGTCCAACTAAGAAACATACTTTTCCCCGTTTCTAAGCTGACTGACTCATTCCATACCCGCACGTAACTGCGAAATACGTAACCGATAACGCCAGGAGAAACATTCACCCATGAAGCAACTCGCCCTCGGCGCTCAAACCGACTTGGATCTAGGCTGCTGTTAATCAGCACTTGCTCACGTGGTGTGGTTATATCTAAAGGGACAGTATCAATTACCGGTCCATCACCGAGGTAGCGTATTGAAAATTGCCAGGTAACACTTTTGCCCTGTTTTGATTCATTTTTTATACCCCGTTTAAAAATATAACTGACATTATCATTACGTTCGATAATTTTTGGTTCAGAAACAAGGGCATAGTCCGCGGCAAAATCAGTGGTCAATGTTGCTGCCATGCCAGTGCCTGGTCTTCTTCTCGGTATTTTAATCACCGGAATCGAGAAGGTTTGATCGTTAGTTACCGCATAGGTCACACTGAATGTTAACTCGGCACCTGGGGAAAAACCGCCAAAGAAAGGCGCCTGATTGCCACCTAAGCCAAGCTGCATTGAGCTAACCCAATTACTCGGCCTAACTTGGGCAAAGTTGAAATTAGTCGGCTCTGACAAAGCGTTATCTTTCAGACTCGCCATAAAGGCAATAAGAAACGTTCCTAAGGTAATCGTTGCGATAAGTAACAACGCAGAATAAACCCAAGCCGCCTTGGCCCAACGTCGACGCTTATAATAACTTTCAGGTATAGAGCTCAATTTATTTGACTGCCTCATCACGACTTTTCCTTAACACCAAATTTATTTTGTAAAAATACAATACATAACGTAATAATTCCGAGAATAAGTGCGGCTGCGCTTGAGGCGCCGATATTAGGTGTTCCGCTATCAGAGAATGCTTGATAATAGACATAATAAGCGAGTGTAATACGCGACTCTAACGGGCTTGATGTTCCTAACAAGGCTACCTGATCAAACATTTGCAAGGTGCCAATAATCCCTAAAGTAATAACAACAAAGGTAACAGGTGCTAATTGCGGAATAGTAATATGAAATAATTGCTGCCACTTATTTGCGCCATCAATGTCTGCGGCCTCATACAAATCATGTGGAATGGTTTGTAACCCGGCCAGAAACAACAACATGATGGTGGGTACCGTGGTATAAATATTTTGAATAGTAATAGCCCAAAGTGTTACCGGCATTGGACCAAAATCATCACGCGATCCTAACCAATTCACAGCAACCTTTACTGTTGTCGTCTCCAGTAAACCAAGCTTACTCACGATAATGATCACAATAATCGTAGTGATCATCGAAATGAGCGCCAATAGAGGATCAAAAAACTTGGTGGGTAGGCCAATAAACCTTTGATGCGCTATTTGCACTAATTGCACCACAGCTAAACTAAATAGCCCTAATACAAAATATGACGATAACTCTGATAGCTGTGAAATAAAGCCGTTAAGAAAACCATTTTTTTGGTATATCCAAATAAAAATTAACGTCACAGATGCACTCGATAAAATGCTGGGCACATAAAATGCCGTTCTGAAAAAGCTTTTAGCCTTAATACGACTGTTCAACAAAACCGCTAAACCTAACGCTAGCATGGTTTGAATAATGGTAACCACTAACGAAAAACTGATAGTGTTAATGGTTGCGCGTAAAAACAGCTCATCTGTTAACAAGTTAATATAGTTATTTATGCCAACAAAATTCGCTTCAGAGAATAGGTCATAGTCAGTAAAGCTATATTTAACCGTTCTAATTAACGCAAACACGAAAAATACCACTAGCGTGATCACAAACGGCAGCACTAATAGCCAACCATAAAAGTTACGTTGCAGTGTTTTCATCGACATATTATTGCTCCCCCTGCTGCTTGTTGGTCGAGATCATAATCATTTCATCATATTTTCGCTGTGCTTCAGATAATGCCTGCTCAATGGTCAATTGCTTAAGCATTGCTGCCGTTAAAGCGACATCAATAGGAGTTTGCCAATTTTTTCCATAACGACCAAATTTATAGGGAATAACATTATCAAGTGTTGATGCTGTTAATATGGTTTGTGCCATCTGTTCACTGGGTGAATCTTCTGCGGCTGCTGGCAGAACAATGGTATTACTACTCGGTAATGCAAGCCCTGCTGCCAATATTGCACGCTGCGCTTTATCACTGGTTAGCAACGCAATAACTTTTTCGACATCACTGGCATTGGCGGTATTATTATTTATTGCCCAGCCGACGGTAAATAACATGTTTCCGCGCTCTCCCGTTTTTGGATCCGCAGGAATTAAAGTGGATTGATATAATAAATTAGGGGATTTATCGACTAAATAACCACTCAGCCACTGCCCTTCCATAACCACGGCAAAATTTTCTGTGCCAAAACAACCACCAGGCCAATTTTGCCCGATATCTGCTGGAATAATGGCTAAGCCATCATGTACTAAAGACACATAAAAATTAAATGCGCGTTTAAAATTATCATCAAGCACCGTCTTACCTTCTTCATTAAAAGGTCGCCAACCAGTAGATAAAGCAAAAGGTGAAAAGTGTGCAAAATCTGCGGATAAGCAAGTACCTAATACCCCTTCATCTCCTATTGCTTCAACCACGGAAACCAGCTTTTCCCTTAATGTGAGCCAGGTATCATTTTCATCCGGCACCGGCGTTTTCGCATCTTTAAAGACATCGATATTAAATTGTAGCGCCAGTGAATTGACATCTTTGGGTACGCCAAACAGCTGATTATCGACCGTAAAGGCATCAAGTAAAACCGGATTCATTCTTTGGGCGTTTGCTGCGAAGCTATCACTAAAGGCTTTTAATTGGCCAGTAGAAACCCAGCTATCAATCAAGTCAACATTGACGTAAAAAGCATCGGGTGCATTACCAGCAGACAATGAATTTAAAATGTACCTGCCATAATCACTTTCCACAGGAAAATAACGTACTTCAATGTTGAGTTCGTCAAGTTCACTTTTGATCACCGTTGTTAATAACTTATTTACGGCAACCACATCATTCCCGCCCCAGCCAGCTATATTAATAAGTTTTTTATCCGCCATGCTCGTTGAAGAAAAGAGTATTAGCCCTAATAGCAGCCAATGCGTAAATGATTTAATTTTATTCATATATTTCAGTTTATACCTATATATTCCGATGGACGATTTACCGCTACTTAAACATTGTCACTAACAAAAATGCTAAACTTGTCAATATTTACTGTTACACAGCAACGTAAAAAAAGAAAACGTTTAACACCCAGGTTTGTCATCCTGAGATACTCATCACTAATAGTTATATTCCTATAAACAGACGCATTAAATGAGCAAAGTGTACGTCACCATACCACCAAACCAAACAAAGAGTAAACGTTTACTTTTATTTTTGTTTTGAGTAAGATGCTAACCAATTAACCCCGCCTGCCTGTTCTGCTTAGTTTAGTTCAAGTAGCGTATTAACTGATGAGATAACATTCATGCAACTCAATGAAACAAAGCATTTAAGACCTACCATACATTTCAGCCCAGCCAAAAATTGGATGAACGACCCTAATGGTATGTTCTATCTTGATGGGCAATATCACTTATTCTTTCAATACAACCCCACGGGTGATGTCTGGGGTAATATTCATTGGGGCCACGCTATTTCAAGTGACTTACTCCATTGGCAGGAACAAGAAATTGGGCTTTTTGCCGAGCCTGAAGGGCTAGGATATATATTCTCTGGCGGCGCTGTGGTTGATCATAATAATACCTCGGGTTTCAAATCAGGTCAGCTCCCTGCTATTGTCGCCACTTTCACTAATCAAACTAAAACAGAAGTGCAGCACCAAAGTATTGCTTTTAGTAACGATGGTGGCACTAAATGGCAAATGTACGCCAATAATCCCGTGATTGAGAACCCTGGTATTAAAGACTTTCGTGATCCCAAAGTTATTTGGCATAAGCAAAGTAATCGTTGGATAAAAAGTTTAGCGGTGGGTCAATGTATTCAATTTTTTTGCTCTACTGATTTAAAATCATGGCAGTATCTAAGTGAGTTTGGTCAAGGCTTTGGCTGTCACCAAGGTGTATGGGAGTGCCCAGACTTATTTCCTCTTAACGATCAGCACGGTGAAACCAAATGGGTATTATTAGTTAGCCTTAGCCCCGGTGGTCCAAATGGTGGCTCTGCTACTCAATATTTTGTGGGCGATTTTGATGGTGAACACTTCAAAACTCCCCAAGCTGACACCCTATGGATTGATTATGGCACTGACAACTATGCCGGCGTTACTTGGGATAACACCCCTGATAGTGAGCAGCGCCGAATTTTCATTGGCTGGATGTCAAATTGGCTCTATGCCAAAGACGTACCCACCAACCCATGGCGCAGTAGCATGACAATGCCTCGGTGCCTTTCTTTGCATAAATCCGAAGAACATTGGCTTATCGCCAGTAACCCGGCAGATGAAATTAAAAAGCAGCGACAAGTGTTACCAGCAATAGCGTCGAAGGAAAGCCGGCACTATAGCATTTCATCAGAGCAAGCTATTGATATCGAATTAACAATTGATGGTCATCATCGCCAGCAACTTGAACTGCTAAGGTTAACCAATAACCAGTGTCAATCACTTAGTATTGCGCTAAACCTAGCGGGAAGTGAAATTACCCTAGAGCGAGGCAACTCCGGCTGGACTCACGATGAATTTTCGCCAACCATTCATATACCAATAGCTAAAAACGCTAAGCCTAGTATTCACTGCCGAGTAATAATCGACAACGGCTCTATCGAAGTATTTTGGGATCATGGTTTAGTTTGCGCTACCGTCACTTTCTTTCCAGATGAAGCCTTTAACTTACTCGCGATAGTGCCAGATCAAAAAGCGCATATTGTAAAACAATGCAATGTATTTACTGTTTGTTAACGGGTAAAGCTAGGTGGTCTCTCTAATATATAACAACGAGACCGCCTAGTTTGTCATCTAGCTCACTGGCAGTAACGCTAACCACTCATAGAGCAACTAATTGAAATATATATCAATGTGTATTAATTAGCTTATCCACCCTTCCCTATAAATACCAACCAAAGCTATCGTTTCAATAATTATAGCGTGTATTACACTACCCCTCCCAACCTAAAGTAAACGATTACCCTTATTTGAATGTAAAATATGTCAACAGTACTTTTAATAAACTATTTACATATTTTACAGCTAACTTTTAAAACAGGAAAAAGACAAAATAAAATCATTAAAAACAACCATTTAATAAGTAAAATCATGAACAACCCTTTATATGAAACCACCAATACCATTAGCAAAAGTAAAAAAAACGTTTTACAAATCAAAACATCAATACTAGTATAATGACGAAGTAAACGATTACGTAATCGACATATTAATAATAAAAACTAATATTAAACATGATAGGTGAGGTAAAATTATGAACAAACGTTTCCCATTAAAACAATCTGTATTAGCCGTAAGCATTGCCCTAACGAGTACAGCAAACGCATTTGAAGCACCGGACAACAAAAAAGAAGAAAAAAGTGTTACGGATCTTGAGCGTATCGTTGTCACGGGTACTCGCTCTTCTTCAATGAGTGTGCTCGAGTCATCGGTAGCAATTACCTCACTTAGCCAAGAAGACTTATTGAGAAAAGCACCACGTTCTACTGCCGATGCTTTAGAAATGATCCCAGGGTTTGTGGTAGAAGATTCAGGTGGTGAAGTATCCAACAACTATTTAGTGCGTGGCTTACCGGGTGGTAGTCAACGCTTTGTTCA
>Ga0209395_1003469_pt1 | contig 19478 bp, 19 predicted proteins | sample GOMGulsemesocosm_3_FD_184635 | JGI IMG/M metagenome (GOLD analysis project Ga0209395, IMG submission 184635) | Methane-oxidizing microbial communities from mesocosms in the Gulf of Mexico - GOM9D Gulf of Mexico (SPAdes) (version 2) | ecosystem: Environmental > Aquatic > Marine > Cold seeps... | reverse complement strand
CTGTTTGTATTACTGGTCTTTCAGACGCTACTACAACCACTTCATCATCTTGGTAATAATAGGTTGGTCTAATTCCAGATGGGTCTCTTAAAACAAACGCATCACCATGGCCTACTAAACCTGCCATTGCATAGCCCCCATCCCAATTTTTAGAAGATCTTTGTAATACTTTTTGTAAATCTAAATTTTCTTCAATAAAAGGAGATGCATCTTTTTTGTTGAACCCTGCTTCTTTTGCTTTTAAATACAAGTCAGAAACTTCATCTTCTAAAAAGTGTCCAATTTTCTCCATCACAGTTACTGTGTCTGTAAACTCTTTTGGATGTTGACCGAGGTCTACCAACTCGTCTAATAGTTGCTTAGAATTGGTCATATTAAAGTTTCCTGCAACGATCAAATTTTGATGTTTCCAGTTAGATTGACGTAAAAATGGGTGTACACTTTCGATACTATTTTTCCCAAACGTACCATAGCGAACATGTCCTAAAAACAAATTTCCGATATAAGGCATGTTTTCTTCTTGCCAAGAAACGTCGTCTTTTTTACCTGGATTTTCTTCTAAAACTCCATTCAATCTTTCGTTAATTTGCCCAAATATATCTTGAATTGGTTGCGATTTATTAGAGCGTACTCTACTAATATATCGCGTCCCTGGATCTACATTAAATTTAACACTTGCAAAACCGGCACCATCTTGACCACGGTTGTGCTGTTTTTCCATTAACAAATACATTTTGTTAATTCCGTAAAACGCCGTGCCATATTTATCTTTGTAATACTGTAATGGTTTTAATAAACGAACCATTGCAATTCCACATTCATGTTTTAAAGCATCACTCATTGTTTTCTTTGTTTAGTGTGTGTGTTGTTGTTATTGTTGTGTTATAAAAAAATCCGCAGCAAAAAAGCGCGGATTTGTTTTTATGAAATTTCTATATCAAACTGTGTCAGTTCTTTAAACGCTTTTAAGCGCTGAAGCACTTCGTCTTTTGTCAGTTCTTGCATTCTTTCAGTTCCAAACTTCTCTACGCAAAACGAGGCTAAATTGGATCCGTAAATAATGGCATTTTTCATATTCCCAAAAGAGACATCTTCTGTTTTTGCTAAAAACCCACAGAATCCACCTGCAAAAGTATCTCCTGCTCCTGTTGGATCAAAAACCGCTGCCAATGGCAATGCTGGTGCGTAGAACATATTTCCTTCATTAAATAATAAAGCACCATGTTCTCCTTTTTTAATCACCACATATTTAGGTCCCATTGCGTGAATCTTCTTTGCAGCGTTTACTAATGAATACTCACCACTTAATTGACGTGCTTCTTCATCATTAATTGTAATTACATCAACTCTTTTAATCACCTCATGTAAATCATTCAATGCAATGTCCATCCAAAAATTCATGGTATCTAGCACCACTAGTTTTGGTTTTACAGCCATTTGGTCCAATACAGATGCCTGTGTTAGTGGGTGTAAATTTCCTAACATTACAATTTCTGCATCTTTGAAATTTTCTGGAACAACCGGTGCAAAATGTTCTAAAACATTTAATTCAGTTATCAAGGTATCTCTTGAGTTCATATCATTGTGATATTTACCACTCCAAAAAAAAGTTTTCCCTTCTTTTATAATTTCAACGCCATCTGTATTAATTCCTTTAGCGTTCATCATATCTAAATATGATTGTGGAAAATCTCCACCAACTACAGAAACAACTCCTGTATCAACTCCAAATTGAGATGCTGCCAAGCCTACAAAAGTTCCTGAACCTCCTAATATCTTATCTGTTTTTCCAAACGGGGTTTCAATAGCATCAAAAGCTACTGTACCAACTGCTAATAATTTACTCATACCTATGTGTTAACTTTCAAAAAGAAAGATTTTTATTATGTTTCATCTAAAAAAAGAACCCTATTTCTATTTAAACTAAATAGATATTAAGTGCCAATTTTATCGTAATTTTGTCCTTTTACAAAATCAGTCTTTTAGACTGTACAAAAATAAGTTTAAAAAATGACTATCAAAGAAATACAAGAAGAAATTATTGACGAGTTTTCGATGTTTGATGATTGGATGGAGCGATATGAATATATTATTGATTTAGGAAAGTCTTTACCGCTAATAGACACCGCTTACAAGCTTGACGAAAACTTGATAAAAGGCTGTCAATCAAAAGTTTGGCTACATTCAGAATTAAAGGAAGACAATTTAGTTTTTACTGCAGATAGCGACGCCATATTAACAAAAGGGATTGTAGCGTTATTATTACGTGTTTTTTCCGACCAAAAGGCTACCGATATATTGGCCGCTGACACAAATTTTATTGATGAGATTGGGCTAAAAGAACATCTAAGTCCAACTAGAGCTAATGGTTTAGTCTCTATGTTAAAGCAAATAAAATTGTACGCCATAGCCTTACAAGCAAAATAAAAATACTTTTAGAATTAAATATAAAGAAGATGACAGATAGTGAATTAGAAGTAGTAGGAGATAAAATAGTTACCGTAATCAAAACCATTTACGATCCAGAAATTCCAGTAGACATTTACGAATTGGGATTGATTTATGATGTTTTTGTGAACGAAGATAATGATGCCAAAATATTAATGACATTGACATCGCCAAATTGTCCAGTTGCAGAATCTTTACCGAGAGAGGTAGAAGATAAAGTGATGTCTTTAAAAGAAATTAACAAGGCTGAAGTTGAAATTACTTTTGATCCGACATGGACTCAAGAAATGATGAGTGAAGAGGCGAAATTAGAACTTGGAATGCTGTAATGCTGTAATGCTGTAATGCTGTAATGCTGGTAACAAACTTAAAAAATGTAGTGCTTTTACAACGACGTAACTTCACTAGGTTGAAACGAAAATAAATGGCAGAAGAAATAATTAATAGAATTGCAAATAGTAAGTTAATTACTGTAGACCTTGAGGATTATTATCCCAAAGGACAGCGTGTGGCACTTGATATTAAAGATTGGTTATTTCACGAAATCATTTTAAAAGAAAAGGAGTTTAGAGCGCATTTGGCGAATCATGATTGGCAACAATACCAAGATTGTTTTGTTGCATTAGGTTGTTCTTCGGATGCCATTATTCCGTCTTGGGCCTATTTATTAATTACCTCCCATCTGGTGCCTTTTGCTAAAAAAACGGTAGTTGGCTCTTTAGAAATGTTAGAAACGGTAATTTATACGCATATTATTGCCGAGTTAGACACGGCTGATTTCATAGAAAAACCCGTAATAATTAAAGGCTGCACAAACAAACCAATTCCACCAACTGCCTACATTCAATTAATTCAAAAAATACAATTAGTTGCTAAAACCGTACTATTTGGCGAAGCATGTTCTACGGTTCCATTATATAAAGCAAAGAAATAATTTTTTTAATTTTCTAATTCACCCTATTTTTGCAGCTAATTTTTAAGGTTCGTGATGAAAAACTTCTTTTTTATCTGCTTTTTACTTATCTCTTCCATCCTTTTTTCTCAAGAGAAAAAGAAAGATAGTATTGTGATAAAACCAAAATGGAAAGTAAATGGACAGTTTACTTTTCTTTTTAACCAATCTTCTTTTTCTAACTGGAAAGCTGGTGGTGATAATACCATTGCTGGAAATTTTGGTATCAATTATGATTTCAACTACAAAAGTGGTGATTGGAACTGGGATAATAGAATCATTACCGTATATGGTTTGAGTAATGTAAAAGATGAAGGTTTTCGAAAAACGAGTGACCGTTTTGAATACAATTCATTACTAGGTAAAAAGACTAAAAAAGACTGGTTTTTCTCTTTTTTCTTAAACTTAAAAACGCAGTTTTCTAGAGGGTATGATTACAAACCGACCCCAAGAGTTGCTATTTCTGATTTCTTTTCACCCGCGTATTTATCTTTTGGACCCGGAATGTTGTGGAAAAAATCGGACAATGCCACGATAAATATTGCTCCTGCTTCTACTCGTTTTACATTTGTTTCGGATGCATTTTCTGGGAAATATGGTGTTGAGCCTGGAAAAAACACAAAAATTGCCTTAGGTTTTAGTTTGTCTGCATATTTTAAATTTAAAATATTTGAAGATGTTACTATGCAACATATCTTCGCACTGTATTCAAATTATTTACAAAGAGCGCAAAATGTTGATATCGATTACCAAGTACGTTTTTCTGTACCTGTAAATAAATATTTATCCATGGACATTCTTTTACACACCTTAATAGATGATAATGCTTCTAGTAGAGTTCAGTTCAAAGAAATATTTGGATTAAGCGTTAAATATACCTTCCATCGAAAATAATATGTGACTTTTTACTAAAGTTACTGTCTTACATAAAAACACCTTAAAAATGATAAAGAGAATTTACATCACATTATTTGTCTTGATATTTGCTAGTACAATTACTGCACAAGAAAAACCAACTGAAAACATCTCAAAGTGGAAGAAAAAAGGAAGCATTTCTTTTTTACTAAACCAATCTTCTTTCTCTAACTGGATCTCTGGAGGAGATAATACTGTAGCTGGAAATTTAGGCATCAACTATGATTTTAACTATACGAATGAAAATTTAACTTGGGACAATAAATTGATTCTTGGGTATGGAATAAACAATGTAAAAGGAAACGGAACCAGAAAAACGGATGACAGATTTGAGCTAAACTCTTTGGTTGGGAAAAAAGCATCTGGGAATTGGTCTTATTCTTTCTTTTTAAACTTAAAAACTCAATTTACAAATGGATATGACTACTCACAGACCCCAAAAGTAAAGACTTCTGCTTTTTTAGCTCCTGGTTATCTAAGTTTTGGACCAGGTATGTTTTGGAAAAAATCCGATAATTTTAAAATCAACATTGCGCCAATTACCTCTAAGATCACCCTAGTTTCAGATGAATTTTCTGGCCAATACGGTACAGATTTAGGCAAAAACACACGCTACGAATTCGGTTTTAATGGTGCTGTTACCTACAAAACCACTGTGATGGAAAACATAACTATGGAAAACATATTAAATGTATATGCAAACTACTTAGACAATCCTCAAAATATAGATATTGATTACCAATTAAGTTTTGTAATGCAGATTAACAAATACTTATCAACCAATCTTAACCTACACACCATTATAGATGATAATGCTTCTAGTAAAGTACAGTTTAAAGAAGTTTTTGGGCTAGGCATTAATTACATCTTTTAACAAAAAAACAACTTCTAAAAAGAACCGTAAGTATCCCTACTTGCGGTTTTCTTTTTTTAGTATCTTTAACCATCTAAAAAACACTATGCCACTTTTAATTTTATTTGCTTCACTTTCTATTCTCATTTCCTTTTTATGCTCTATTCTTGAAGCGGTGTTGCTAAGTGTGTCTTCAACTTTTATCGAGGTACAAAAAGGAGAGAATAAAACCTATGCGTATCAGTTAGAGAAATTAAAAAACGATGTTGACAAGCCTCTAATTGCCATTTTAACATTGAACACTATTGCACATACGGTTGGCGCAATTTTAGTTGGAGTACAGGCAGAGCAGCTCCCGTATAAAATAGATCTATTCGGAATAAATATTGTAGGAATTGTGTCTACTATTATGACGCTGCTTATTTTAATTGTTTCTGAAATTATACCCAAAACAATTGGCGCAACACACTGGAAAAAGTTAGCAAAATTTAGCACAAAAACATTATCTCTGTTTATCTTTTTCTTTAAATGGACTGGAATTCTTTGGGTGTTGCAATTGTTCACCACACTCTTTGGTAAATCTGGACATGGATCTGTTTTAAGTAGAGAAGATTTTTCTGCGATGACAGATATCGCTGAGAAAGAAGGCGTTTTTCATGAAGCTGAAAGCAAGGTAATCCGAAATTTATTAAACTTTAAAAAAGTAGAAGTAAAAGATATTATGACCCCGAGAACGGTCTTAAAATCTGCGAATGAGTCGCAAATGATTCAAGAATTTTTTGACGACAACCCAAATTTACGTTTTTCTAGAATCCCTTTATACGAAGGGAACCCTGATGATATTACCGGTTATTTTTTAAAGGATCAATTGCTAGAAGCCATTATAAAAGGGAATGGAAAGCAACAACTAAGAGAAATTAAAAGACCTATTTTAATTACCAAAAGAAATTTACCGATTCCTGATTTATTTGACAAATTAATTGAACAACGCGAACATATTGCATTGGTGGTAGACGAATATGGTTCTGTGAGTGGATTGGTTACGCAAGAAGACATGATTGAAACGCTGCTTGGATTAGAAATAATGGACGAAAGCGATACCATTGAAGACTTGCAAGCCCTGGCTAGGAAAAGTTGGAAAAGAAGAGCGAAACGCCTAGGAATCATAGATGATTTTGACTTTAAAGAAGAGTAATCTAGCCGTTATCGTATCTCATTAAAAAACAGGTACCCTTACGCTTCCTTGTCATTTCTCACACCTATTGTACTATTCGGCATACTCATCATATAAGAAATTGTTATATGGAAAACGTTCAATGTGAATTTTCTTTACTTCATCGTAGGCTTTTGTTTAATTGCCTATCCATCTCACTTAAAATCATCTAAAAAAATATTTTGTGCTTTTTTTTTATATATTAGCATTTTAATATTCCTTTTCTAGGAAAAATTGCTATGCTTACAATTCGAATTTAATTACCGAAAACTGTAAGAACCTTTATAAAATTAATGCCTATGTAAATCAGCAAACTTCTATTGAGAAATAGAATAGAATATTCTGTCTCAAAATTAAATTTTTAAAAGAGCTTTAAAACTCAATTTACACAAACTTAAATAAAAACTGAAATGAAAAAAATTCTATTAACATGTACGTTAATTTTTGCGACAAGTGCATTTGCATCTGTTGCAAGTCCAACAACTAACTTTTCTAAATTAGATATACCATTTGAATATTTTTGCATGATTGACTATGGCTGTGGCGTTGCTGAAATTGTTACTATTACTCCAATGACAGCTGATGAAATATTTGATATAGCAATACTCTTAAATAGCAATCGTTGTTTCTCACAGGAATAATAATTTTTAACAGGTCCATTTATGAAAAACCTTTATTCACTAATGGACTTTTTTAATAAAAAAATGAAAAAAAACATTTTAGTCATTTTACTTTTTTTTGCTTTTTTAAAAGTTTCAGGTCAAACATATAATTATAAGTTTACTTACTCAGTAACTTTTCAAATTGACCCAGCTGACAGCAATAAAAAATTTTCAGAGAACATGGTATTACTGACAAACAACAGTAAAAGCTTATATATAAGTCCTGTTAAAATAGTTTTGGACTCTATCAGAAACTCAGCTATTAAAAATGGTGGATCTCCAATGGATGTGATTGATTTCAAGAAAAAACTCCCTAGAAATAGAATATCTTATTCTATTGAAAAAAAGTATAAGGAAAATAAAGTAATTTATCAAAAAAAAATATTTTCAAAATATTTAGAATTTGAAGAACAGCTTAACCCTTATAAATGGGAATTAATTAACACTTCAAAAAAAATATTAGGATATACTTGTAAACTAGCAAAAACTACTTACAAAGGGAGAGTCTATGAAGCATGGTACGCTCCTAAAATCCCTTTACAAAACGGGCCTTGGAAATTTGGAGGCTTACCTGGATTAATTTTAAAAATTTCAGATAACAAAAATCATTATTCTTTTATTATTAAAGGAATCAAAAAAGAAAAAAGAAAATTTCCTCCCTATGTAAACAAAAGTAAAGTAATTAAAACTACCAAAGAAAATTACTATAGAACTTCAAAAATCATTAAAAGTGAATTTTTAAATAAATTTATTGGAAAGTCAAAGCTTGAGATGAAAAAAACATTTAAAAATGTAGGTGCTAAAAGTAAAAATCCTATTGAACTTGAAGATTAATTTTTTTTTTTTGCACTTATTAGTTTTGTTGGATATTCCCAGCAATATTCGATTAATGGCATAATCAAAAACTCTTCGGGTAATTTAGAAAATGCAACAGTGTTTATTGAAAGTGAAATCAATGGTATAATTTCTTATACTACAACTAATAGTGAAGGGAAATATTATTTAAAACACAATTCTACAGACAGAAGTTTAGTCATTAAAGTTTCATTTTTAGGATATGAAACATCAAGTAAAAAGATTTATCTTAAGAAAAATCAAAGTATTAATTTCTTACTTTTTGAAAGCAATGAACAACTAAAAGAAGTTTTCATAAAATCTAAACCAATAAGAATAGTTAAAGATACGCTTAATTATTCTGTAAGTAAATTCACTAATGTTGAAGATCAAGTAATCTCTGATGTGATAAAGAAAATGCCAGGTATTACGGTACAAGAAAATGGTCAAATTTTATATCAAGGAATACCTATTCAAAAATATTACATAGAAGGATTAGATTTATTAGAAGGCAGATATAATTTAGCCAATAACAATATTCCGGTGAAAGAAGTTTCTCATGTTCAAATATTAGAAAATCACCAACCTATAAAGTTATTAGATAGTCTAGTTTTCTCAAACAGAGCTTCATTAAATATTAAATTAAAAAATAAAAACGTTTTTATTGGGACTGCAAATCTTGGAACAGGGGTGACTCCTTTTTTATGGGAAACTAACTTAACCCCAATGTTATTTTCTGGAAAAAATCAATTTTTATTTTCTTATCAATCTAATAATACTGGAAACGATGTTGCAAATGATTTAACAAAAATGACCTATGAAGAATATTTATCCCAATTAAAAAGAAAGATAAAAGATAAAAGTTGGGTCAATATAATACCGATTCCTACACCACCATTCAAGAAGAATAAATGGTTAAATAATCAGATACAAATGTTTACAGTGAACCATTTGCATAAATTTAAAAATGATTTAGAGTTTAAGTCAAATATCTCTTACTTCTCAGATGTACAGGAACAATTAGGGCATGTTAAAACGGCAATTCACACACTTATAGACACTATAGCCATACATGAAGTTAAAGATAATAATATTATCTTTAATTCTTTTAAAAGCAGTTTTATTTTAGAGAGAAACGTAAAAAACACATTTTTAAAAAACAACTTTTCTCTAAATTTCTCAAAAGAAAATGCAATAGGCAGGTTAACTAATAATACTACAAAAGAAAACAGTAAAATTCCTTTCTTTACTTTAAACAACTCTTTAAAAAAAATATTCTCGTTCAGAAAAAATATAATCACACTTTATTCAGACATCTTATATAAATCATCTTTTCAAAAGTTAATAATCAAACCAGGGAAATTTAACTCTATATTAAACAATGATCTGGTTTATGAGACTACTCAGCAAAATATTAAAACTTCTGTTTTTTATACCAAAAATTATATTAGTTTAACAAAAAAGATTGGTGTTTTTACTTATATACCTCAAGTTGGATTTGAAACAATGAAAGAAAAATTAGACAGTAACATATTGGTTACAGACGAGAATTCTTCTAATATTTTAACGGACAACTTTGCGAACAATATAACTTATACTAATTCTATTTTCTTTTTAAATAATAGCTTAAAATTTCGTAAAGGGATATTTAAATCAAGCTTTGACTTACCTATTAAGGGGATTAATTTAGAAAAGACTGACTCAATTAGTCAAAATATTAAGCAGGTTGTTTTTGAACCTAGTTTGACTTTAACAGGGGAAATAAATGCTTATTGGAAAGCTTCAATTACTTTTAATTCTACTAAAAATTTTGGTCAATTAGAAAAACTATATTCAAACTATATAGTTGAAAACTCTAGAAATATTAATAAGTACAATACTGAAATATCAATAATATCTAAAAAAAAATATTTTATCTCATTAACATATAAGAATCCAATAAGTGGTTTTTTCTTTTATAGCTTTATAAATTTTTCAAATTATAATTCAAATACGATGTATAAATATAATTATTCTAATGACGGGGGTACCCTATTTAGTTCATTAAATTTAGATAATGAATATCAAACAAAAAGCATTAACTTAAAAGGTAGTAAATTTTTCCCTAACATTGAAACATCAATTTCTGTTTTTTCAGGGTGGTCCTATTCCAATAGAAATAATATAATTAATGAAAAAATAAATCAAACAAATATAACCAATTACAATATTGGATTAAATATCGACGCAGATTTATCTAATAGGATAAATCTAGAAATAAACACTAATTACACCCTTTTTAAAACATCTTCAAAAATAATAAATTCCAGTTATAGAATAAATACACTATTAACTGATATAGCGTTAAATTTTTATATTAATAAAAAAAACTATATGTCCTTAAATTCTAATAGCTATTTGAATTCCGGGAATAAGCAAACACATCATTTTTTGGATTTTAAATACAATTTAATATCTAAAAAACTTGATTATGAATTAAGGTGGGATAATATTTTAAACATAAAGGAATATAATAATTTTCATATAACAAACACAACAACTGTAATTTCCAATTATAAAATAAGGCCTTCTCAGTTAATTTTTTCAATCAAATTTAAATTTTAATACTCATCATATAAGAAATTGTTATATGGAAAACGTTCAATGTGAATTTTCTTTACTTCATCGTAGGCTTTCTGCTTAAATTCCTCAATATTATCTTTATTAATGGCAGACATAAATACGCTGGTGCTTTCTAGCTCGTTCATCCATGTTTTTTGCCAATCTTCTAAGGTATAATGTGCTTTGGTTTTCTCAGTGACCAAATCGTCTTGATCTATTGTTTCATGAACATAGGCATCTATTTTATTAAACACCATTATAGTAGGTTTGTCTGCACTCTCAATTTCATCTAAAATAATATTTACCGAAGCAATGTGGTCTTCAAAGTTTGGATGCGAGATATCTACAACATGCAATAACAAATCTGCTTCTCTTACTTCGTCTAGAGTAGACTTAAAAGATTCTACCAATTGCGTAGGTAGCTTTCTAATAAACCCAACCGTATCTGTCATTAAAAAAGGGATGTTTTTTACTACCACTTTACGAACCGTTGTATCTAGGGTTGCAAATAATTTATTTTCTGCAAACACCTCACTTTTACTAATCAAATTCATTAAGGTTGACTTCCCTACATTGGTATACCCAACCAACGCAACACGAACCATTTTTCCGCGGTTTTTACGCTGTACTGCCATTTGCTTATCAATGGTAGCCAATTTCTTCTTCAGGAGGGTTATTTTATCGCGAATGATACGTCTATCTGTTTCAATTTCTGTTTCTCCGGGTCCACGCATTCCGATCCCTCCTTTTTGCTTATCAAGGTGGGTCCAAAGACGTGTTAATCGCGGTAATAAATATTGACATTGCGCCAATTCTACTTGGGTCTTTGCAGAGCTTGTTTGTGCTCTTTGCGCAAAAATATCTAAGATTAAATTTGTTCTGTCTAAGATTTTACAATCTAGTACTTTTTCTATATTTCGTATTTGCGCAGGTGATAGCTCGTCATCAAATATGGCCGTACCTATATTGTGTGATTCTATATAAGCAGCAACTTCTTCTAGTTTCCCAGCTCCGATAAATGTTTTTGGATGTGCTTTTTCTAATTTCTGTGTAAATCTTTTTACAGCTACACCTCCTGCGGTTTCTGTTAAAAACTCTAACTCATCTAAATATTCTTCAGATTGCACTTCATCTTGCAACTGGGTAATAACACCGATCAACACGGCTTTTTCTGAAGTAACTTTTTTTGCATCTATCATATGTGGCAAAGATACAAAGAATTAGAATTTTTTATAAAGAAAAACCTCAATCTATTCGATTAAGGTTTTTGATGTATCAATTCAAATAACTGCTTGTGTTTTCTCTTATAATTTAGGGTTGGATGATTTTTATTGGCATGCTATAAATTTTCAATTTTTCAAGTGCTTTTCCTGCTACTTTTTTATAGTTTAATTTTCTTTTGATGTACTTCGCTAACAATTGGTTTTGTGATTTCACGGAAATAACAACCAATTCATTATTGGCATTTAGTAATATAAAAATTTCTGCTTGAGCAACTAGTGTGGTTAATGCAAATTCATTGTTTCCTAGCAGCTTTATAATCTCAGTTCTAAGCTGTTTTTTTGCCGTTTCAACTGGTGTGTCATTGTGTGCCAATAACACAGAGGTACTAAAGGTAAACCCTAAAAATAATACAAATAACTTTTTCATTTTTTAATTGTTTAAGAGGTGTTTATAATTGTTTTGTTTCACAGTGTAAATCTACCTCAACCACCCAAAAAATTGGTTGTTTGTTGTATTAACAAAAAGCTTTTTTTTGGTTATCTAACTAAAAAAAACAAGTTACTTAACCGTTTCTTTACATTGCAAAAACGACAAAAAAAAAGTCAAAAAGCCATACACTCTCAATAATTTTACGCGGTTTTAGAGAAATTATGCTCCCTTTTTTAATTTTTATTATTAATTCCTAAAAAAGACTGTTACTACAATGTATATTTCCTTCATTTCTTTTTGTATTTTCGACCATCAACTTTAAAAAAATGCACCAAACTTCTTCGACCTTGCATGCTACTCAAAATATTTTTACCATAGGTTTTTACAATGTAGAAAACCTGTTTGACATTGTCAATGATCCACAGACTCGAGATGACGATTTTACTCCTTCAGGAAAAAAATCATGGAGCTATGAGCGGTATCAAGATAAATTACAAAAAATAAGTGCTGTAATTTCTCAACTAGGAGTAGAGCAATCTTCGTTACTTCCTGTACTTATTGGTTTGGTAGAGGTAGAAAATGAAACGGTGTTACAGGATTTAATACAGCACCCAAATTTACAAGAAACCCCTTATGCCTATGTTCATTATGATTCTCCTGACGAACGCGGCATAGATACTGCATTACTATATAACAAACAGCTTTTTGAATTGCAAGACAGCAAGGCCTATCCCAATTATATAGAAAACGCACGTGGATATAGAGATTACACAAGAGATGTGCTTTGGGTTGCGGGAAAATTAAAAGGCGACAGGATACATCTTTTGGTAACCCATTGGCCATCCAGAAAAAATGACGGTGAAAATACGGACCAAAAAAGAATTGATGCTGCTATCAATCTACAAGAAATCATACACACAATTTATGCTACCGAACCTGAAGCGAAAATTATACTGCTTGGCGATTTTAATGACAACCCAACCGACAAGAGCGTTCAAGATTATTTGGTTACTGAAGCATTTCACAATCCAATGAAACAGTTACATGATCCAATTTCAAAAGGCACTACCTGCTTTCAAGGGAAATGGAATTTATTTGATCAGATTATTGTGAGTAAAAATTTCCTAAAAAATGATCATTCTACACTATCTTTTTTACATGCAGAGATTTTTGATAAACCCTGGTTAAAAATTCAACGCGGAAAATTAAAAGGGAGTCCTTTCAGAACTTATATTCACAAATGGTATCAACAAGGGTACTCAGATCATTTTCCTGTCTATGCCATGTTCATCAAAAAGGAGGCTTAGTTCTCTTTATTCTTTATCAGATCTTTTAACTTCTCATCATTTAACTGGTATTTTTTGTATTTACCATCTTTATACCTGTGGTAAATAAAAATAGGCATCAACAAAAACGACAAAAAGAAAACGCCTAGCCCCATTACAATTTGGGCTTTGGGATGCTCAGTTTGTAATAAGTAAATACCAATACACATCCAACTAATAAAGATGACAAAAAGAATTTTAAGCAGTGTTTTCATAATCATATATTCGGTTTACAAAGTTACAAAACTTAGGTGGTTACTTCTATTAATTTATTTCTATAGGCAGTTAACAATTTAGATTTAGAGATAAATCCTATATATTTCCCATCTGCTACTACGGGCAAGTTCCACGCAGCACTATCTTTAAATTTTTTCATAACAATTTCTGTTGAATCATCATGAAATATAATTGCTGGAGCACTTTTCATGATGGCAGAAACCGACACCGTTTCATATAGTTTTTGATCAAACATAATGGGCCGAATATCATCTAATAAAACAATGCCTAAGAACTGTGAATCCTCATCAACAACGGGAAAAATATTACGGTTTGATTTTGCAACAGCATCATTTAACAAACTGCCTAAATTCATTTCTGGGCATACAGACACAAAATTTGTTTCGATATTTTTCTGCAAATTCAACAGCATTAAGACGTTCTTGTCTTTATCATGCGTAATCAGTTCGCCTCTTTTTGCTAGTTCTATGGTGTAAATTGAATTCGAAATAAAGTATTTTGTAAATGCATATGAAATAGCAGCTACTAACATTAGCGGCACAAACAAGTCGTAGCCCCCAGTAATTTCTGCGATTAAGAAAATGGCTGTAAGAGGTGCGTGCAATACACCGGCCATTAATCCGGTCATTCCAATTAATGTAAAATTAGTTTCTGAAACATCAAATCCAAATTGGTTTAAAATTTTTGCCAATGCATTTCCGAAAGCGCTACCCATCACCAAGGTTGGGACAAAAATTCCGCCAACGCCACCAGCGGCAAAGGTTGTAGTCATGGCAATTGCTTTAAATATAGCAATGATCAACAACATTATAATAACCATCCAACTATTATTCAAATCTATATTATAAGGAATGTCTACCAGGGCTGCTTTTGCATCTCCATCTAATAAACTATTCATCAATCCGTAGCCTTCACCGTATAGCGGAGGCATCAAGAACAATAGTAACCCAATTGCCAATGCACCAATAATTAATTTTTTAAACGGACTTTTAAAACGATCAAAAAAGCGGGTAATTACAAAATACATTTTCGAAAAATACACCGATGCGATACCTGTTCCGATTCCCAATAACACATAAAACAGGATGTCATTAGGCTCAAAAACATCTTGCAATCTAAAGCCTAAGAGCACGTCTTTTCCTAAGAAAAAATAAGACGTTAAAACTGCAGAAACAGATGCTAGCAATAAGGGAACCAAAGAGGCAAAAGCAAGGTCTAGGCTAAATATTTCTACTGCAAAAATAATGGCTGCAACGGGTGCTTTAAACATAGAAGACATGGCTCCTGCAGTTGCACAACCAATTAACAACATACGCGTTTTGGTGTTCATGTGAAACATCCTTGAAAGGTACGACCCCAAGGCAGCTCCTGTACTTACCGCGGGACCTTGCAACCCTGCTGAACCACCAAAACCAACCGTAAGTGGTGCCGTAATTAAAGATACATACATTTTGTATTTTTCTATAATTCCACTCCGTTTTGAGATGGAAAACAAGGTGGTTGAAATACCATGTCCGATTTCTTTTTTTATGAGGTATTTTTTAACAACAAAGACTAAAACCAAGCCAATAATTGGAAAAATAAAATACAACGACGTACTGTAATCACGCATCAGGTTTCCTTCTAACATTGACTGAAAGAAATAGGTCATGTTTTTTAAAACCAAGGTTCCCAACCCTGCTAAAAAACCAACTAGAATACTTAATACGTACACAAACTGACGTTCTGAGATATGTTTGTATCTCCAAATATGAATTTTAGTAAATATGTTTTTAGTTTTTGGCATTAATTAGCAGCTTTCAAAATATCAGTTCCTAAATACTTCGCGTCTTTATTCATGTACCAAGCGCGTTTTTTGGGCATTTTTATTCCGTTGATGGTTTCTAGGCCGTCTAACAAAATATATTCGCCATCATTTTTGCTTTCGTCATGAAAAAACTGGTATGCTTCCATTTTATAGCTATCCTTATCAAAGTAAAAATACCAGGTGTCTTTTCCTACCTCTTTAGCATAGGTAACTTTTAGCACTAGCATTTCAACGCCCATAAATTTATCTAGGTTTACTTGCTCATGTATAATAGTTCCTGGATCTTTTAATTTCATTGGCAATCCATACAAATACGTATAATAATCTTGGTACATTTTTGCACGTACCACACTCAACTTATTTTTCTTTAGTATTTCTTCTGACGGATTTTTAGTACCGTTAAAAACAATTTGAATGCTGTCTTTATCGATGTGATATTCAGAGGTATTCTTACCAGAAGTCGCTTTTACAGAAAAACGCTGCCTTGGTAAATCAATGGCTATTTCACTATTTCTATTGGGTTTTTTAGGCGTTTTCATGCTCACAAAAAAAGCCCCTTTAAAGCTATCCCAATTTCCATTTGGGTCGTGAAATTTTATGGCTTTTTTGAGCAGTTGCTGCCCTGTAAGTTGTTGACTGAACGCATGTATTGAAAAAAGAAATGAGAGTATTAGCAGCAGGTTTTTCATAGCTTAAAATTACTAAAATTCTAACTAAACCCAATCATTTAAAGGATGATATTTAATTGCTGTTTTATTTCGGTTCTTCCTTTTGCGGTAAGTCGTAATTCTCGCGTATTTTTATGTTTCCGAAACCAATCCTTTTCCAACATCATTTCTAAAAACGCATCTCCTAAAGCACCTGCTAAATGGTATTTTCGCTCACTCCAATCCAAGCATTTATGTGAAAATGATCTTTTTAAATGCTGTAGATTCTCAACGGGAATTCCAACATCAATAAACCATTGTTTTCCTTTTTCTGTGAGTTCAAAATTTTTCTCTGCAACAATAATTATTTCCTGTTTTACCATGGCTTCCGTTATTTTTACCCCCACTTCTCCTGCCAAATGCTTATAACAGGTTCTGGCATAGGTAAACCCAGACATTTTAGGTTTTTTAATGGTTTTATACCCTGTTTGTATAGATAATATACTAGCCATGGACTCTATTACCTGTGCCACTTCTGGACTGCTTAATTTATAATACCTATGCCTGCCTTGTTTGGCTACGGTTAACACTTCTTTTTTTAACAATTTAGACAAATGATTGCTTGCCGACTGTAGCGATATATCTGCGCAAGTGGCCAACTCTGTGGCTGTATACGCCCTACCATCTAACAAATTCCACAGCATAATTGCTCTAGACTTGTCGCCAAACAGTGCTGCTATTTCACTAAAGTCTTTCTCTAAATCTTCCATCTACTAATCCCAAATCTGGGGTCTTTGTATTTTTAATGTTCTTAAATAACTTAATAGTTGACCTGTATGCACCGCCTCATGATAGACCATTCTGTTTAAATAGTCTCCTAGTTTCTTTACTTGATTTACTTCATCTCTACGAATCACAATCTCTTTTAAGTCTATTTCTGAGAGGTTTTCAAGCATTTCATAAAATTCTTTTTTATAGTTCTCAGCAATCAACAATTCATGCGCTACATCTATATATGCTTCCTTTTCCCATGGTGATACATACCCCCCTAAATTACCTCTATTTTTTATAACGGTATGAAATAGGTGTTCTGCTTCTAAGACATGTCGTATCATTTCTATACAGCTCATTGCTTTTGCATCTGGTTTCCATTGTAAATACTCATTTGGAATCCCTTTCCAAACATTAATACTTCTTCTTCGAGTTTCTTTAAAATTTAAAATACTCAATTCTATGCTGTTCATTTTTTATTTTTTTTCAAAAATAGCACCGTATATTATCTAATAGTTCATTTAAAAATGAAGTATAAAAAATCCCGTTCTAAATTTAGAACGGGATGTATATTTTGTTCTCGATTCAAATTTGTTTTTTGAGTAAACTCAAAACCAAATTCATGCGAACTCACTATCTATGCTTGCGGATCTAATTGAATGCTCAATTCTTTTAATTGTGCTGCATCAATTGGTGCAGGTGCATCAATCATTACATCTCTACCAGAATTATTTTTTGGGAAGGCAATAAAATCACGAATGGTCTCTTGTCCACCTAATATGGCAACCAATCTATCCAATCCGAAAGCCAGTCCTCCGTGTGGAGGTGCTCCATATTCAAATGCATCCATTAAGAATCCAAATTGTGCTTTTGCTTCTTCTTCAGTAAACCCTAAATGCTTAAACATGGTTGCTTGCATTTCTTTATCATGAATACGAATTGAACCTCCTCCAATTTCGTTTCCGTTCAAGACCAAATCATAGGCATTTGCTTTAACGGCTCCAGGATCTGTATCTAGCAATTCTAATTGCCCAGGTTTTGGAGATGTAAATGGATGGTGCATGGCGTGGTAATGTCCTGTTTCTTCATCCAATTCTAATAATGGAAAATCAACAACCCATAACGGCGCAAATACTTTTGGATCTCTCAATCCTAAACGTTCTGCCATTTCCATACGTAACGCAGATAATTGCGCTCTCACCTTTGTAATGTTTCCAGACAAGACACAGATCAAATCTCCTGATTTGGCTCCTGTTTTCTCTGCCCATTTTGCCAAGTCTTCTTGGTCGTAAAATTTATCAACAGACGATTTAAAAGAACCATCTTCATTGCATTTTACATAGATCATTCCCAGCGCACCTACTTGTGGTCTACGAACCCAATCAATTACCTTATCTATTTCTTTTCTTGTGTATGAAGCAGCACCTGGAACCGCGATTCCAACCACCAATTCAGCATCATTAAACACTTTAAATTCTTTGTGCTGTGTTACTTCGTTCAATTCTCCAAACTCCATTCCAAAACGAATATCTGGTTTGTCATTTCCATACAAACGCATGGCATCATCGAATAACATTCTTGGAAACTCTGCGACCTCCACACCATTAATTTCTTTTAATAAATGGCGTGTCATCCCTTCAAAAACATTCAAAATATCTTCTTGCTCAACAAAGGCCATTTCACAGTCAATTTGCGTGAATTCTGGTTGTCTATCTGCGCGTAAATCTTCGTCTCTAAAACATTTTACAATCTGAAAATACTTATCCATTCCCCCAACCATTAATAGCTGTTTGAATGTTTGTGGACTTTGTGGCAATGCATAAAACTCTCCACCATTCATTCTACTTGGCACCACAAAATCACGTGCACCTTCTGGCGTAGATTTAATTAAATACGGCGTTTCTACTTCTATAAATTCTTTGTCAGATAAGTATTTACGAACTTCCATCGCAACTTTATGACGAAACATCAAGCTGTTTTTTACGGGATTACGACGAATGTCTAAATAGCGATATTTCATTCTAATATCTTCACCACCATCTGTTTCATCTTCAATGGTAAAAGGCGGAAGCTTTGCTTCATTCAAGATCTCCAGCTTAGCAACCAAAATTTCGACATCACCTGTTTCCATTTTTGGATTCTTAGAAGCTCTTTCTATCACCGTTCCAGTAACTTGAATTACAAATTCTCTACCCAATGTTTTTGCCTTCTCAATAATTTCTTTTGGCGTACGCTCTTCATCAAAGATTAATTGTGTAATTCCGTAACGATCACGTAAATCGACCCAAATCATAAATCCTTTATCTCTCGATTTCTGTACCCAGCCTGCTAAGGTTACTTCTGTATTGATGTGTGATGCTCTTAACTCACCACAAGAATGACTTCTATACATTATTGTTGCTTTAAATAATCTTGCAAAATTAAACAATTTAAACAGAAAAACTAGTTTTTATATATGGAGAATAATCCGCAAAAATCTTTGTAAATTTGTAACATGAGCGTAGTAAATATTCAAGAAAAGTTTAAGCTGTTTTCAGACCATTGGTCTCCGAAAAAAATA
>Ga0209395_1003465_pt1 | contig 19493 bp, 18 predicted proteins | sample GOMGulsemesocosm_3_FD_184635 | JGI IMG/M metagenome (GOLD analysis project Ga0209395, IMG submission 184635) | Methane-oxidizing microbial communities from mesocosms in the Gulf of Mexico - GOM9D Gulf of Mexico (SPAdes) (version 2) | ecosystem: Environmental > Aquatic > Marine > Cold seeps... | reverse complement strand
ACCTTTACTGAGCAGGAAGAATTGGGCAGGACCTTGTTTTTTTCCGAGCAGTTTACCAATTGTAATCAATGCCATCAGGTGAGTACTTCACCCTTCTATGCCACTGAGAGCTTTAGCGATTTCTCATATCACAATATCGGAGTGCCGGAAAATAAAGCCTTAAGAGAGGTTAATGGAGCCAGTGCAAAAGACCTAGGGCTGTTTAACAATCCTGAGGTCAATGAGGTGTCTGAGCAAGGGAAATTCAAGGTACCAACCTTGCGTAATGTCGCAGTCACAGGTCCATATATGCACAATGGTGTATTTCAAGACTTGCGTACAGTGGTTCTGTTTTATGACAAATACAATAATGTCACGCGTAAAATAAACCCAGAAACGGGCGCAGATTGGGGTATTCCTGAGGTGGAAATTAACCTTGCAAGTGAACTAGAAGATGGGCCAGCTTTGCAAGATATCCGAGTCGATGCCTTGGTTGCATTTTTGAAGACCTTGACGGATGAACGCTATGAAGGTCAATTAAACTAATTAAGAAAAGCCCCGAAAGGGGCTTTTTTTATGAGATTAATTAAGGCTGACTATTAACCTTTATGGTGTCTATTTTTAAATTCTGGAAAACCCGCTTCATTCAATTTGATACGGCTGACAAGATCATTGTTAGTGCTAAGTATTGTTACTGTATAACCTCCCTCATCGTTGTTTGATACCTCACCTAGCTTCAGCTTGTCATTGTTTAGACGGATTATTTTTGCTTGTGCTAAGGTTGTAACCTCATCAAGAGTTAAGGCGTTGTCTTTAATAAAAGCGTCACGCTTTGCTTGTTTTTGCTCATCATTCATGGCCATTTTATCAGTCATAAATTGTGGCTTGCCTTCGCTCATTCCGTCTTGTCTATTCTGTTTATGTTCGTTTTGCGCCCATTGACCGCGATTAAATTTGCCACCTTTACCGTGTTTACCGCCTTGCTTGCCAAATAAACCGGGAAGAGGTGCGTCTACCGGTGTGCCAAACTTATTTAATTCAATGCTTTTATCATCGCCTGAGGCGTTACTAATCTGTACTAAAAAAGTGCCAACCTTTGTTTTTTCAATACTCTCAAGTGTTTTCTCAGCGTTGCGGCTTCGTAGCAACTTAGCTTCTACCAAGGTATTAATCTCAGTCAGTGTGTATTCGCGTTCAAGTTGGAAATGACCTCTTTTCATCATGTTATCACCGTCACTTGGCATGGCCATAGCCAGGCCAGTAAGAGAAAGGCCGCAAAGGCTAATAAGGGCAATAGAGGTGGTTTTCTTAAAATACTTTTTCATGTTGAGCTCCAATGTTTTGCTTAATTTAATAATGAAAAACGTGGTTGTTTTTCGATGTGATTAGTAGAACATTGTGATGTCGCAAAAGTTTGTCAGTCTCAGGCTAAATTGTCGCAAGATGTATCAGGAGGGAAAAGAGTCGTCTGTTTGATACAAAGTGACTGTTTTATCTGAAAGGTTGAGAGAGAGGGTTTTCTTAAATAAAAAAATACCAACACAAGGTTGGTATTTTGAAAACGTTTAATTGAATTCGATCAATTAGTCGCGCCGCAGTTTATCTGAAATGGCGATAGGGTTCGGGTAGTTTAATATCACCACATAGGTTGAGAGGGCGAAGCTTAATATGGCGGTTGCTTGGATGACATGTGATGCCTCTATGCCAATGAGTCCGATACTTGCCGATAAATAGGCAATTAATAATGAGAATTCGCTGACTTGCCCTAATCGAAAGCCGACTTCCCAAGACGTAGACGCATCTTCTTTTAGGCCTTTGAGTAAATAACGAAAGACAACCGGCTTTAGTAGCATGCTAGTCACGGCCAATATAATAGCAGGCACTATGACAAGTCCTAACAATTCTAGGTTGAAGCTGGCGCCAATGGTAAAGAAGAAGAGAACTAAGAAAAAATCTCTTAAAGGTTTTAGGTGAGTCGCAATATACTGTGAAATAGGGCTTGTTGCTAAAGCAACCCCGCCAATAAAGGCCCCCATTTCAGCGGATAGCCCTAACGATTCTGCTGCCACGGCCATGGATAAACACCAACCAATTGAGAGTAAAAAGATAAACTCATGGAAGCGATCAAATTTGGCAATTAACTTAAGTAGAACATATTTGACAAACAAGAATGCCAAAGCAATCAAGCTGGGTAGGCCTATAATGGGAATCAATATCTGACTAGCGCTACTTTCCTGGGTGCCTGCAATGCTGTAGAGCACTAAGAGGACGCCAATCGCAATGATGTCCTGTAGTAACAATAAGCCGACAACAAGTTCACCTGTATGTTTGTGATGCAGTACTGTGGTTGGCAGTAACTTAATGCAGACAATGGTGCTTGAGAACATCATGGCGATACCTATGATGCTGGACTCAATTTGACTATAACCAAATGAAATCGCAATGCTATAACCGACGCCGGCAAACGCAATAGAACTTAATAGTGCGACCCAAGACGCTTTTTTAAGCATATTGATTAGGTGGCTGGGCTGCATGTCCAGACCTAATAAAAACAGGAGAAAAATAATGCCGATATGCGACATTTCATCCATTAACTTAGGTTCATTGATTAAGCTTAATGCATAAGGGCCCAAAAGGGCGCCAAGGGCGATGTAAGCAATAATGAGGGGTTGTCTGGTGTAAAGTGCAACTGTTGCTATAACAGCTGCACCGGCAAAGATAAGGAAGAAAGAGTGGACTATGGAATCTTCCATTTAATTAGGACCATGCTCCATTGTTTGGTTTCTTGCGTCTTATAGAAGGGGCGATAAAGCCAAAAAGTACACCTAATATCAGTGTCCCTACTCCTATCATAAACCATTTGAGTTGACGTTCGTCTTTTAAGCGTAAAGCTTCACTTTCTGCATGCTGAAGGCGCTGCATAATAGAGTCAACTTCAAAGCTCATGACTTCTTTGCTTTTAACAATTTCTTGGGCTTCCAGTGTTAGCTCTTTTAGGTCAGCCAGTTCTTGTTGCAAAGCAGTTTTCTCTGACGTGAGTCTAGCGGCATCTTTTTTGAGTTTGTTAATCAAAGAGGAGGATTGGTTCAACTGTTTTTGTATGATTAGTTTACTTTCTACCAATTCAGTAATTTGAGCTTCTTGCTCAACAACCTTTTCTCTGGTGACTTTATTTTCGGTTAAATAGTAATCAGCAATCCAGCCTTCATTACCTTTAGGTGTTAGAACTTTGGTATACCCATTAGAGCGTTCAAGTACCTGTAAACTTGTGCCGCTACGTAAGCCACGTTCAACAGCGCGAGTGCTATTGTCTTGACCTTCTCGTACAGAAACAAATTGGATGTCAGAAACATATGCTGTTTCAGCATATACAGAGGTGGCGAATAAAATAGCCAATAGTGCAGTAATAGTATTTTTATAAAACACGTTAAGACCCTTTAACAATCAACAACTTTAGCGTGTTTTATACCTTAATGATGGGGAACAAAATACGCAATAGAAAAAGGCCCGCGAAGGGCCTTTTCTTTAAGCAAATTAACAAGTTTCTTAATATTTGCGAGTGTTTTGCCTAGCGACGAGCAAAAACAGGTCTTGGGTCTGCGACATCACCTTGATAAGCAACAGAAAAAGGCTTGTGTAATAACAAGGCTTTTTCAATATCGACGGATTCATTGAACTGAAAACTATTAAAACCAACGCGCAGTAAATATCCTAGCTGATCTGGGATGAAGTTACCCAAAGCACGTATTTCGCCTTGATAGTTCAAACGTTCACGTAATAATCTGGCATAGCTAAAGCTACGGCCATCGGCAAAGGCTAAGAAATTTAAACCAATCACAGCAACATTGGATAAATCTTTATCTGCCAATGGTTCTGTGCTTTGCGTGCTATCGATCCAAAAACCAGCAACGCCTGAAGTATCATGCTCATCATCTAACCAAAGTGTTAGTGGGATGATAGCGCTCGCTTTGGCATCGCTTGAAAGAAGGGCAATAGCCTGTTCTTGATCTTGAATCCAGTTCAAGTCGCAATCTATGATTGCGCCGTCTTTAATTATCTTTTGCATAAGCTGCCTCTTTGTATGGAGCGATGCCAATACGACGGTAGGTGTCGATGAATCTCTCTTCTTCAGTGCGTTTATCGATATAAACAGCCACTATTTTTTCTATAATGCTGCCAATCTCTTCTTCAGAGAAAGATGGCCCGATAATTCTACCTATGCTGGCATCATGGCCTGAAGCGCCACCGATGGAAACTTGATAGAACTCTTCGCCTTTTTTGTCGACACCAAGAATACCCAGGTTACCGATATGATGATGACCACAAGCATTCATACAACCTGAAATATTGAGGTCGAGTTCGCCAATGTCGTAAAGGTAATCAAGATCAGAAAAACGCTCTTGTATTTGTTGCGCAATTGGAATGGATTTAGCGTTTGCTAGGGCGCAAAAGTCGCCACCAGGGCAGCAAATCATATCGGTTAACAAACCTAATGTTGGGGTCGCGAAGCCCGCATCTTTAGCGGCTTCCCATAACGCAACTAGCTGGTCTTGTTGCACGTCAGCAAGTACTAGGTTTTGTTCATGGCTTACGCGTAATTCGCCAAAGCTGTATTTATCCGCTAAGTCTGCCGCGATATCCATTTGGTCAGAGGTCGCATCACCTGGAGCAACACCGGATTTCTTCAGTGTTAAGGTAACGATGCGATAGCCATCTTTTTTATGGGAAAAGGTATTGCGTTGATACCAGCGAGCAAAACCAGCGCTTTGAGCTAGTTTCTCTGTAAGAGAGCTTGGCTCGTTATTAAGGTTTTGATAAGCAGGTTCTGTAAAGAAGCTTTGAAGACGTTCAAATTCCATTTCAGGAACTGTATTTTCACGTCCTTTAAGGAATTCCCATTCAGCTTCAACACGGCTACGAATTTCATCAATACCCAATGCTTTAGTTAATATCTTAATACGAGCTTTATATTTATTTAAGCGGTTACCCTGTTGGTTATAAACCCTTAGGATAGCTTCAAGATAAGACAGGATATCTTTGCGTGGCATAAATTCGCAAATGGTCGTTCCTATCATAGGTGTACGACCAAGGCCGCCACCAACAATGACTTTAAAGCCAATCTCACCCGCGTCATTTTTCTTAATGTGCAGACCAATGTCGTGTACTTGAGTTGCAGCACGGTCGGCTGTCTCAGTAGCATTAACGGCAATTTTAAATTTACGCGGTAAGAAGGCGAATTCTGGGTGGAAAGTAGACCACTGACGAATCATTTCGCAATAAGGGCGAGGGTCAACAATCTCATCGTCAATGACGCCGGCATATTGGTCCGTGGTGGTGTTACGAATACAGTTACCACTGGTTTGCACTGCATGCATTTGCACTTCAGCTAGCTCAGCAAGAATGTCTGGAACAGATTCAAGTGTTGGCCAGTTAAGCTGTAAATTTTGACGTGTACTAAAATGGCCGTAACCACGATCGTAGCGGCGGCTAATATCAGCAAGTTTACGAAGCTGCGTGCTTGAAAGCATGCCATAAGGGATGGCGATACGAAGCATTGGCGCGTGGCGCTGCACGTAAAGGCCATTTTGTAAGCGTAGAGGAAGAAACTCGGCCTCCGCTAGTTCGTTATTGAGAAAACGTTGAGTCTGATCGCGAAATTGATTTACGCGCTCTTCAACAATTTGCTGATCTATTGCGTCATATTGATACATTTTGGAACAACCACTAAGTAGACAAATAATATTTGCGGCTACTTTAGCAAATTTACTATATACAAAAAACGAATATTTATGCATATGGTTAGTGGTTTTACTGATAAGGCATATCAGTCGAAATTTTTATCTTTTAAGGATTAGGCTAAGGTGTAACAAATGCGACTTTTTTATTGAAATAATACCTTAGTTAACTACTGGGTCTTTCGTTGTCTTAGTGATTTAAGTTACCATAGCCTTATGATCTGCCTTACCGATTTTATGAAGGTTATTTATGAATATTACGATTACTGATAGCGCTCAAGAATACTTGGGCGGACTACTTGAAAAACAAGATGTTGAAGGGATGGCGGTTCGCATATTTATTCAACAACCTGGAACGCCATATGCTGAGACTTGTTTGGCTTACTGTCGACCAGAAGAAATGGTAGAGACTGATGAAATATTAAATCTACCTAAACTAAAAGTATTGATTGAGAAAAACTCAGTTAATTTTTTAGATGAAGCATTTGTTGATTATGCGAAAGAAAAAATGGGTGGCCAGCTAACCATCAAGGCACCGAACGCTAAAATGCCTAAAGTGTCTGCTGATAGCCCTCTAGAAGATCAGATTAACTATGTATTGTATTCTGATATTAATCCAGGCCTTGCATCACACGGTGGTGAAGTTAGCTTGGTAGAAATTAAAGAAGGTAATATTGCCGTTTTAAAATTTGGCGGTGGTTGTCAAGGTTGCAGTGCGGTAGATTTAACCTTAAAAGAAGGGGTTGAGAAAACCTTGATTGAAAAGGTTCCTGCGCTCAATGGTGTTCAAGATTCTACCGACCATACAGTTACCGATAATGCGTTCATGTAACTGAATGGTTAATAAAAAAAGGAGGCATATGCCTCCTTTTTTTATGTTCTTTTTATACTGTCATGTTAACCGCGAGAGCGTTTAGGCAGTGTGTCTCGAAGCAGGTCAGCCATTTCTAAAAGGCTTTGTTCTGTTGTTTGCCAGTCAATGCAAGCATCTGTTACAGAGACGCCGTACTCAAGGTCAGCAAGGTTCTCACTGATCTTCTGGTTACCCCAACCTATATTGCTTTCAATCATAAGACCCATAATAGAATTGTTGCCTTCTAGTATTTGTTTGGTGGCATCTTTAGCGACTAGTGGCTGGATTTCAGGTTTTTTACTGGAGTTTTCATGTGAGCAATCAATCATGATGTTGGCAGGTATGTTTGCTTTATCCATTGCTTGCTCGGTTAATGCAACATTGACTGAATCATAGTTTGGTCTGCCATTGCCACCACGTAATACCATGTGGCCATAACGATTACCTTTAGAGGTAATGACGTTAACTTGGCCTTGCTCATCGATACCTAAGAAGGAATGTGAGTGAGCGGCTGATTGAATGGCGTTAACTGCCACTGTCATTGAGCCATCAGTGCCATTTTTGAAGCCAATAGGTCCTGAAAGGCCGCTGGCCATTTCTCTGTGGGTTTGAGACTCGGTAGTACGAGCTCCGATTGCCGACCAACTAATCAAATCTTGGTAGTATTGTGGTGATATTGGGTCAAGCGCTTCAGTGGCGAGCGGTAATCCCAAATCAGATAGGTCGAGTAATAATTTACGGGCAATATGCATGCCTTCTTCAATCGCAAAGGTATCATTGCGATGAGGGTCGTTGATTAGCCCTTTCCAGCCAACTGTGGTGCGAGGCTTTTCAAAATAGACGCGCATAACAATATAAAGTGTATCGCTGACTTTCTCTGACAGTACTTTCAGTTTTTTTGCGTAATCGAGCGCGGCTTCTGGATCATGAATGGAACAAGGCCCAATAACGATAGCCAGACGGTGGTCCTTTCCATCTAGGATGTTCTTTATATCATCGCGTCCTTTGGTGATGGTGGCGCTAATAGAGTCGGTTACGGGAAGCGCTTGTTTTAGGGCTTGTGGGGTAACCAATGGTTTAAAAGAAGATACGTTTAAATCTTCGAGACGGGCGTCGCTCATTAATCTTATCCTGCGTTATTCTGCTAGTTTATTATGCTTTTTTAATTATGTTGTAACTTAGATATTTGTCTAAGGGGTTAGTATTGTACCTATTGTGTATCTTTGTGCATTCAGAAAAACAAATATTTTAAGCCAAAAGCCATTAGTGCACTTGCAAGCAGGGGTTGTAGTACTTTATTAGGGACACGAGTGGCGACTTTTGTTCCAACATAAATAGCGGGTATCGAGCCAATTAAAAGAGCGACTAAAAGCGAATAGTCAACATTGCCTAGTGCTAAGTGGCCAAGACCTGCGACTAATGTGAGTGGGACGGCATGAGCAAGGTCAGTGCCGACAATGTTTCGAGCAGACATAGCGGGAAATAAAAGCATCATTAATGCGGTGCCAAGTGCGCCTGCTCCGACAGAAGTGAGGGTGACTAAAACGCCTAAGACAATGCCACTTATAAAAATATAGGTATGGCTTTTTTGCGGGCTTCGGGTTTGTGTTTTCACGGGATTAATAAGTTTCTTCTTAAAGATAAGTACAACCGCTGTTGCCACCAACATAACGCCTAATGAACTTGTAAGTATGGTTTGATAGTTCTCAGGTGCATGAAACTTAGATAACCCCCAAATGGTTAATAGTGAGGCAGGGAGGCTTCCCGCAGCCATGCTTCTCATTATTTTCCAATTTACATGGCCTTGCTTGGCATGCATGACTACCCCGGTGCTTTTTGCAATGCCGGCATACATAAGATCAGTGCCTATAGCAATGTTGGCAGGGAAGCCAAACATTAGTAATAGCGGGGTCATTAGCGAACCGCCGCCAACGCCAGTCATGCCAACAGCGAAGCCAACACCAATACCGGCTAAGATATACCAAATAAAATCCATCGTTTTCCATCTATATGTGGTTTAAGCTGGCAACGTTAGTGCTTTTTCTCTATTCTATAAAGTAATATTTTATTATGTTTTTAATTCTTTTTCGAATAAGGGCCTCTACATGAAACTACAGCAGCTTAGATATATCTGGGAAGTGGCCCGACACGACCTAAATGTTTCTGCGACAGCTCAGAGTTTGTATACTTCTCAACCCGGTGTCAGTAAGCAGATTCGATTGCTTGAAGATGAGCTGGGCGTGGAGGTGTTTGCGAGAAGTGGCAAACATTTAACCCATGTAACCCCCGCAGGTGAAAAAATAATTGAAATTGCTGGTGAGATTCTTAATCAAACTAAAAGCATAAAGAAAGTGGCGAAAGAGTTTAGCGATGATCGTAAAGGGTCATTGGATATCGCGACAACCCATACTCAAGCTCGTTATGCTTTGCCCAGTGTTATTCATCAGTTTATGGACAGTTATCCCGATGTGACCTTGCATATGCATCAAGGTACACCAATGCAGATTGCTGAAATGGCTAATGACGGGATTGTTGATTTCGCCATTGCTACCGAAGCTCTGGAGTTATTTGGTAACTTGGTAATGTTGCCTTGTTATACTTGGAATCGTTCTGTGGTTGTACCTAAAGATCATCCGTTAGCGCAAGTCGAAAAATTAAGTTTAGAAACCTTAGCAGCTTATCCTATTGTGACTTACGTCTTTGGTTTTACCGGTCGCTCTCAGCTTGATCGTGCATTCCAATCAGCACAGCTTGAACCTAATGTGGTTTTCACTGCGGCTGATTCTGATGTAATTAAAACCTATGTCAGATTAGGTTTGGGAGTCGGTATTGTCGCCACTATGGCATATGATGAGAAATTAGATGAAGACTTGGTTGCGCTTGATGCATCTCATTTGTTTGAAGATAGCTGTACCCGTATTGGGATAAGGTCAAATGCCTTTATACGAGGATACATGTATGAGTTTATTCAGTCTTTTGCCCCGCATTTAACCCGAGATCGTGTTGAAGCGGCTATGGCGGCGTCAGGTCGTCACGAAGTGGAAGCGATATTCGAGGGGATTGAACTGCCAAGGTATTGATTTTGATTTGTTAGATAACTAAAAAAGGGTGCCCATGGCACCCTTTTTTAATTTCAATTTTTAAAGTTATTCCGCAATCGGCAATTCGCTTAGGCCTCTCCACCTTGCATACATGAGGGCAACAAGGAACAAGCTGATCGACAGCATTGTTTCGCTCACGCCATAAGCCCAAGCATTTACCTGAATCCAGTTTAGTACACCCGCAATAAAATAGATTAAGGTGACAAAACAAGTCCAAATGGCCCCGCGATAACTGCCTGATAAGGTGCCTGGCAATACCATTAATAGGGGGGAAATAGAAACCGTCAGCAATAACCAAGGATTGTTTAGCTCTATCGTTTGTAGTGCCAGGTGCCAGGTGCTGATGGTAATAATTAAGGCAATAAGGTTTAAGATCATCAGTGGCTTAGTGTTTAAGCATAATAATTTGAATTTTCGTTTTTCTGATAAGGTGACGTGTTCTCTTTTCGCCATTGTTATGTGCATCTCATAGGGTGTGATTGAATTAGTGGTCAGCGAGTAAGGCGTTGCTAAGCTTTGCAAGGCGTTCGCCCTGGTTATGACACAGTTTGCTCTCTTCCTTACTTAGTTCGGATGATCCTGTGCTTGAGGCAAAGTGACTGGCGCCATAGGGTGTGCCACCTGTTGCTGTTTGATGTAGTGCCGGGCTTTTATAGCTTAAACCGTGCACTATCATGCCATGGTGAAATAAGGGGGTCATAAGGGCCTGTAGGCACATTTCTTGGCCCCCATGCATGGTGCTTGCGCTGGTAAATACACTGGCGGGTTTGTTAGCAAGTTGACCTGACATCCAGATCATGGATGTTTGATCTAAGAAGTGCTTAAGGGGGCTGGCTATGCCGCCAAAATAAGAAGGGCTGCCAAGGGCTAAACCACTGCAATTTGCCAATTCATCTAGTGTGCAATAAGGTGCGCCATCCGCTGGGATTGGAGCTTGTGCTGCTTGTGTGACGTCAGCTATATCAGGCACTTGACGAATCATGACATCTAGATTGTTTTGCTGTTTGGCGCCACGGGCTATGTGTTTTGCCATTTCAGCTACAGAACCATGGCGACTATAATATAGAACCAGAATGTAGGGTGTCATTATCTTCACTTTTAATCTTGTTGATATGCTTAAGGCGGAGGATTTAACCTGCTGTCTTAGTTAAAGAGCTCAAGCACTTGTTCTGGTGGACGTCCTATCTTTGCTTTGTTTTCGTGGATAACAATAGGGCGCTCGATTAATTTAGGGAAGGTGTTCATTGCAGAAATACGGTCTTCATCAGTAACGCCTTCAAGGTGCAGGTTTTGCTCCTTATATAAGGCTTCTTTGGTACGCATCAATTGAATCGGTGTGAGATTAAGTTGTTCAAGTAATACTTTGATTTCCTCGATACTGGGAGTGTCCTCAAGGTACAAACGAATATCCGTTTGAATCTTGTTGCTCTCTAAAAGGGCCAGTGTTTCGCGAGATTTGGAGCAGCGTGGATTATGAAAAATAGTAGTCATTTGGATTCCTTGTAAATTTATACCTCTTTAGTAATAACTAAAGAGGTATAAATAAGATAGCTGTTAGCTAAGGCGAGAAAGTAAGGTTTCTACAAGTGTGTCTAGTGCGATATCATCATTGTCACCAGTGCGTCTGTGCTTGTATTCGATGGTGCCTTTTTCTAGGCCCTTATCACTAATCACAATGCGATGAGGGATGCCGATTAGCTCTGCATCAGCAAACTTAACACCAGGGCTGGCTTTTCTGTCGTCAAGCATAACATCTACGCCAGCCGCTAGAAGCTCAGTATAAATGCGGTCAGCTTGTTCGCGAACAGTTTCAGATTTTTCGTATTTCATGGCAACAATAGATACTTGGAAAGGCGCAATCGAGTCAGGCCAAAGAATGCCCTTATCATCGTAGTTCTGTTCGATGGCGGCCGCAACTACGCGAGAAACGCCTATGCCGTAACAGCCCATCCATAAGGTTTTTGCCTTTCCGTTCTCATCAAGTACGCTTGCTTTAAGTGCTTCAGCGTATTGTTGTCCAAGTTGAAATATATGGCCAACTTCAATGCCGCGTTTTATTTCAATACGGCCTTCACCATCTGGAGAGGGGTCGCCAGTAACAACATTACGTAAATCAGCAGTTTCAACTGAGCCGAAATCTCTTTCCCAGTTAGCGCCAGTGACATGGTAGTCATCTTTGTTTGCGCCAGCACAGAAATCAGATAATACCGCTGCAGAACGGTCTGCAATGACTCTTACGCCTTTCTCAACTAGTCCAATAGGGCCTATAGAGCCCGGTTGGCAGCCGATTTGAGTGATAATGTCTGCTTCTGATGCAAACTCAAAGGGAGCAACTGCGCCTTCGATTTTTTCGACCTTGATCTCATTGATCGTGTGGTCGCCACGCAATACAAGGGCGATTATGGTATTTTCGCCTTCAGCTGTTAGGCCTTTTATTAGCATTGTCTTGACTGTTTTTTCAACTGCTAGCCCTAAAAATTCAGCCACTTGTTGAATGGTTTTACAATCAGGTGTTAATACTTCTTCTAAGGGTTGGCTTGCAGCGTCAGCGCTTGTTTTGTCGCTTAATGCTTCAGCAAGTTCAATGTTAGCCGCGAAATCAGAGCTATCACTAAATGCGATGTCATCTTCGCCGGAATCAGCAAGAACATGGAATTCGTGAGAGAAAGCGCCGCCAATACTGCCTGTATCGGCACGTACTGGTCGATAATTTAAGCCAACACGGTCAAATACTTTACAGTAAGCATCATGCATGACGTCATAGGTTTGTTGCAAAGACTCAGGAGAAGCATGGAAAGAATAAGCATCTTTCATCATGAATTCGCGTGAACGCATAGCACCAAAGCGTGGTCTGATTTCATCACGGAACTTGGTTTGAATTTGAAATAAATTTAGTGGCAACTGCTTGTAGCTACTAATTTCATTACGAACCAGGTCAGTAACCACTTCTTCATGGGTTGGGCCTAAGCAATAATCACGATCGTGGCGGTCTTTAATTCGTAATAGCTCAGGGCCATACTTCTGCCAGCGACCTGACTCTTCCCATAATTCTTTTGGTTGAACACCTGGCATTATAATTTCAAGGGCACCGGCTCTTTGCATCTCCTCGCGGACGATGTTTTCTACTTTGCGAAAAACTTTTAAGCCAGTAGGAAGCCAAGTGTATAGCCCTTTTGATACCTGACGTATCATACCGGCACGCATCATTAGTTTGTGGCTGGTTACGACTGCGTCAGTCGGAGGGTTACGTAACGTAGAGAATAAATAATTACTTGCGCGCATTGTTCTGTCGTCTATTTAGTTTAAGTTAAAATCTAATAATCAAATCGTGCTTCGATCAGGCCGGGTACTGCTACGTCCATTGCAAAGATGCCGCCAGCTTGAGGGAATTCTTCAAGTTGTGCCTCTGTATGAGCGCTGCGACAAGTTGATATGAACAGTGTCTTCATATCTTTGCCACCAAATGCGACCATTGTAGGGTAAATTGCCGGTACAGGGTACTCTTCAAGAATTTTACCTTGTGGACTTACCTTAACAATACGTTGGCCTTGATAAAGAGCGGACCAATAGTTACCCTCGCAATCAACGGCAGCGCCGTCTGGCCTCCCATTACCATGGGGAAAACGAATGAAGTCTTGTTTGTTGCTTGCTTGACCTGTTTCCATATCATAATCAAATTTGTAAACGATATGGTTGGGTGTATCTGAGTAGTACAGTGTGCAGCCATCAGGGGAAAATGCTAAGCCGTTGGATGTCCATGCTGCTTGGTCGATAACCTTGTTTTCACCTTTATGAAACTGGTGTAGAGCGCCTTTAAATGCGTCTTTTGGTGAATACATGGTGCCCGCTAAAAAACGGCCCTTAAAATCACAGCGGCCATCGTTGAAACGTGTTGTTTTTTGATCGTAATCGGCTAACCAATAGGGTGTTAAGTCTGCATCCATGTTATCAAAGCAGTACACTCCGGAGCGGAAGGCTGCGATAAACCCTCCCTTTTCGGTAAGTGAAAAACATCCGATTTCTTCATTAAAACTTCTTATTTTATGCTTATTATTTTTTATATCGAAAGCGTGTAGCTCGAATGAGTCGATATCAACAAAGTATAGGCACTCATTAATATCATCCCAGCGAGGGCATTCGGCTAGTTTCGCTTTGGCATCTATAACGCAGCGTATATTTGTCATCTTAGGCTCTTGCTTCTGGGTGGATTTTCAATGGGATGCTATAGTGCTTATGTATACACGTATTGTAAATAGGAAGCCGCATGTTTGAGCTCGATGAAAGGTTAAAAAAGGATTCCATAAAGGTTGGAGATTTTCCTTTATGTGAATTACGTTTAATAAATGACGCAAGTTATACTTGGTTTGTACTTGTACCTAAAAGAGTGGCTGTGACTGAGATATATCAGTTAGAAGAATTAGATCGACATATGTTGATGAATGAGAGTTGTTTGCTGGCAGAAACACTACATGATGCGTTTTCCCCTGATAAGCTAAATATTGCCGCTATCGGCAATAAAGTGCAGCAGTTGCATCTTCATCATGTTGTGCGTTTTACCTCTGATAAGGCTTGGCCTGAGCCTGTATGGGGCAAGTTCCCTGCAATAGCATATAAAAAAGCAGAGTTGGCCAATATTTTGCAAAAGATTCGAATGTTGTTGGCTGATGATTTGGTTGTTACTGAAGACACCGACGGTCAATTATATTATTGAATCAAGTTGCCAATGTGCACAAGGCAGGGTTTTATGAGCATACGAAGAAGAAAGAAAGCCATATCGAAAGTTGTAAAACTATTGAATTTAGCTACTTCTAGTAATCCTAGTGAAGCGCAGATGGCGTTGCGACATGCTGAGGCAATAGTGCGTCAAAATTCGGTCAGTCGTTCAGAGGTTCCTTTATCTGCTTTGTGTGATCCAACCACGTTAAATAAAGTAAAATGGGGTGCTCAATCTCAAACCCACACAGATTTCGCACCAAATTCTGCACCTAAATATGCTCGTACGTCAGCAGCGGCTGAAAGCCGATTCAAAGAAAAGCCTGTCGATAAAACCAATTCCTATGCGGGTGCTCGAACCATTTTAGATGAAGAGTATGCGAGTGAACCAGAGTTTGATCCTATTAAAGAGGCAGCGAAGTCCAACTTTGAGCGAGAAGCAGAAAAACAGCGTAAGCAAGATGAGAGGTTAAGAGCTGAGGAAGCAAGGAAGTTAGCTCAGCGTAAAGAACAAGATGACATAGTGCGAGCGAAGGAAAGGGCTGAAAAAGAGCTGCAAGCGGCAAGAGATCTAGCAGAAAAACAAAGGTTGAAAGCGGCAGCAAAGTTGCAGGCTGAAAGAGAAAAGCAGGAAATTGAACATTATGCTGCCCAAGCGCAATTGAAAATGGAACAAGAACAAGCTGACCAAGTATTGCGCGAATCTAAGTTAAAGGCCAAGGGGCTTGAGCGCGCGGGAATTGAGGTTGTTGAGGATGCACAGGAAATGAATGTTGAAGTGGTAAAATTAATGGATGATGGCGTAAATCAGGCGGCTCAGTTTAGTGCTGATAATGTTATTAATGCCACTAATGCGTTTCGACCAGAAGGCTTTGTATTTAGTAAAAGATTAAGAGAACAGTACGCTTCTAGTAATCCTGCTATTCCGTTTGAAGATGATGAGTATTGGCAAAAAATCCAAACTCAATTGAATGGTTTTGATGAAGCTAAGGTACAGCTTTCAATTGAGTCGTTCGAAAGGCAGCTGTTATTGTCAAAAGAATCGCTGCTACAAAAACGTCAGTTGAGGCTAGAAGCAGAGCGAGAGGAGTTGTCTGAACGCTCTGAAAGGGCGCGAATTGAGCTGAGCTTTGAAGAGGCGATTGAAAGAGCCTTCCAAGCTAGGGCGAAAGCGTATGAAGCGTGGGAAAAGCAGCGATCTGAAATTAGGGTTGAGTGTTTGCGTTCTGAGCAAGAAGCTCAGCATGGTTTTGAAGAGCTAACGCAAGACCTCGAACGCGTGAAAGTAGATTATCAGCAGCATTCGAAGCGTAAAGAAGACTTTCATGCCGCTAAAATTATGCATGAATTACGCTGTCATTTGGCGCTAGCGGTTTCTGTTGGGGGTGAGGGGAAGGACTCTTTTAATAAAGTTGTCGATATTATGTCTGAAGCGGGTTTGACCCTTAAAGACCTTGAGTTTTCTGATATCAAAAATAAAAGTTTGTTTATCCGCTTGTTAGAGCGAGAAACGGCATTAATTGAAGATGTGGTGGCAAGGGAAAGTCACACTGAGGAGATGTTATCTAAATTCTTATCTTCAACGCTGACTAAACGAGAGCCTGCTAAAACTGAAAATCCATTGCAACATATTGAGAAACTGTTAAGCGCAGCAAGCGCGGGTTCGCAATTTGAGGCGCAAAAAAGCATTGAACAAGCTTTTCATTTGATGGAGCTGCACGGTATTGGTGTTCGAGACATAGATTTAACCAAGGTAACCAAGTATTCAGTGTTTGTTCGTTTGTTGAATTGGGAAGCTGAAAAAATTTCGTCATTATCAGAGCGTGAAAAATTCACAGCGTCGATTCTTGAGGAGTATGTTACCTCCTCTATTCATGGTGATGTTAGTAGTCGAGATAAAGCAGGTAAGAACAAAGCCTAAACGGTGAATGTGATGCCATACAAAAAAGCCCAGACTAAGGTCTGGGCTTTTTTGTATGGGTAATTAGTGTGTATTAATTGTGTAGCATGCTTTTAACGAACTGATTAGCTTTCGCTTGGTTCTGTGCCTCTAAGCGAGACCCATATTGGCCAACGACGAGTGATGCGCAGTAGCAGGCTATCGTAGCGGCTATATCAAAGCTTGCGTCTTGTAAAAGAGCGTATAGGAAGCTGCCAGCGAACATGTCACCTGCGCCAATTGTGTCGAGTTGATTTATAGTGGGGACAGGCGTTTCAAACAAGGTGGTGCCATCCCAGCTTAATGAGCCTTTTGAACCGCAAGTAACCACAAACTGTTGAGTATGCTGTTGCAGCCAACTTATTGCTTGCTCAAGGTCTTCTGCAAGGGTTAATGCCATGGCTTCATCTTCATTCATGAAGAGTAGGTTTACACCGCTTTTTATAAGGGCTAGAAAGTCTTCTCGGAAATATTTAACGAGCATAGGGTCGCTCAAGGAAAGTGCGCAAATATTACCGTTTTGGCTGCTCTGTTGTGCGATCTGGTGCAATGCTTCTTTACCGAACTCTGAGCTAATAAGGTAACCTTCCAGAAAACTTATTCGCGCTGCTTTGGCTACTTCTAAGTTGACTTGTTCGGCACCAACCTGGCCACCAATGCCCAAAAAAGTATTCATTGTTCTATCAGCATCAGGCGTGATCATGGCGAGACAGGTACCTGTATCACCTTTAGGAAGGGGGGTGTCATCAAGGTTTGATTCTATGGCTTGATGTATTAAATCTCGATGAAAGAATCGACCCATTTCATCGTCAGCCACCTGGCAAGAATAATAACACTTGCTACCAAAGTTGGCGGTTGCAATGGTGGAGTTGGCTAGTGAACCGCCGCAGGACTTATGTTCGATTTTTTGCCTAAGTTGATCAAGTAGTTCATTTTGCCTAGACGCCTCAACAAGGGTCATGCAGCCTTTGACAACACCGTTATCAGTTAAAAATTGATTAGTGACGCGAGTTTCTACATCAACGAGTGCGTTGCCAATGCCATATAGGTCGAAATGATTCATTTACTTAACAAGCCTAAGTTTTTACAAAGGTTGCGGATTATAGAGTCAGTTATCCTAGGAAACAAATGATATAGCATAAAATTTTCGAAAAGCGATGGCTTGGCTTCGAAAGTGTTCATTTTTATAATTGATAGAGGATATTTGCTCTGTCCTAAGTGAATAATTGGTATTAGCGCTTTTCATGACGCTGTGCTTCTTTTAACATTCCGACTTCGACAAAAGTGGTACTCGGTAGGAGAGGCTCATGAGTGTTATTCGCGAACAAGATTTGATTTCAAGTGTTGCTGACGCATTACAATTTATTTCTTATTATCACCCAATTGACTTTGTGAATGCTGTTCACGAAGCGTATGAGCGTGAAGAAAGTCAGGCGGCAAAAGATTCTATGGCGCAAATCTTGATCAACTCAAGAATGTGTGCAGAAGGTAAGCGTCCCCTTTGTCAGGATACGGGCATAGTGACAGTGTTTTTGAAAATTGGCATGAATGTTCAGTGGGAATCTGAAATGAGTGTGCATGATATGGTCAATGAAGGTGTGCGCCGTGCCTATACTAACCCTGATAATATTTTGCGTGCATCAATTCTAGCAGACCCTGCTGGTGCCCGTAAAAACACCAAAGATAACACGCCAGCGGTTATCCATATGGAAGTTGTGCCGGGTGATACGTTAGAGGTGCATGTCGCTGCAAAAGGTGGCGGTTCTGAAAATAAATCAAAGTTGGCCATGTTAAATCCATCAGACAATATTGTTGAGTGGGTTAAAAAAACAGTACCGACTATGGGGGCGGGCTGGTGTCCTCCAGGTATGTTAGGCATAGGGATAGGTGGTACAGCCGAAAAAGCTATGTTGATGGCAAAAGAGTCATTAATGGAACCTATCGATATTCATGAGTTAATGGATCGAGGGCCTCAAAATCGCGCTGAAGAATTACGTTTAGAAATTTTTAAGGCGGTTAATGATCTTGGAATTGGGGCGCAAGGGTTAGGTGGTTTAACTACAGTGTTAGATGTGAAAATTCATGATTGCCCAACACACGCAGCCTCTCTACCCGTTGCTATGATCCCAAATTGTGCGGCGACTCGTCATGCTCATTTTGTTTTGGATGGTTCTGGTCCTGCCGATTTAGTGCCGCCAGCGCTTGAAGATTGGCCTGAAATTGTTTGGGAAGTAGGTGAGAGTGTGCGTCGCGTCCAGCTTGAAGACGTGACACCTGAATCCGTTAAAGATTGGTTGCCAGGTGAAACTGTTTTGTTAAGCGGTAAAATGCTAACTGGTCGTGATGCTGCCCATAAAAAAATGGTTGAGATGCTTCATAATGGTGAAAAATTGCCTGTCGACTTAGCAGGGCGTTTCATTTATTACGTGGGTCCTGTTGATCCAGTACGTGATGAGGCCGTGGGTCCTGCAGGTCCAACCACATCTACTCGAATGGATAAATTTACCCGTACTATGCTGGCGGATACTGGTTTGCTTGGCATGATAGGTAAAGCTGAGCGAGGTCCTGTTGCCATTGAGGCAATTAAAGAATTTGGAGCTGTATATCTTATGGCTGTGGGCGGGGCTGCTTACCTAGTGTCTAAAGCCATTCAAAAAGCAGAGGTGGTTGCCTTCCCTGAATTGGGTATGGAAGCTATCTATGAGTTTGAAGTGGTAGATATGCCAGTCACTGTTGCTGTGGATACAAAAGGAACATCTGTGCACATAACCGGTCCTGCTGAATGGAAGGCAAAAATTGAAGCTCAAACACTAGAGATTAAATAACTCTATAAGTATGTGCTCTAAGAAAGAGAGCAGGCTAGCTTGATTTAAGGCGCTATATTTGATTGATATAGCGCCTTTTTTTATAAAAAGTACTTATTTTTCAATATCTAGCTAAAAAATCTGGAAATTGGGTTTTAAAGGGGTTGTTTATCAAAAATGTTCATGTATAGTGGCGGCCTCTGTTAGCAAATATTGCTGACACACCCTAGAAATAGGCGCTCTTTAAGAATTTAATCAGATAATTTGTGTGGGCACTCGCTAGAGACTTCAGCAAGTTATTCAAGTTGTTAGTTACTACGGTAATTGATGTTTGGATGACTACAAAAAAATTGAAGTCTTACGAGAGTC
>Ga0209395_1003464_pt1 | contig 19493 bp, 14 predicted proteins | sample GOMGulsemesocosm_3_FD_184635 | JGI IMG/M metagenome (GOLD analysis project Ga0209395, IMG submission 184635) | Methane-oxidizing microbial communities from mesocosms in the Gulf of Mexico - GOM9D Gulf of Mexico (SPAdes) (version 2) | ecosystem: Environmental > Aquatic > Marine > Cold seeps... | reverse complement strand
CACACCCAAGACAAAACACTCATACTCAAAGACAACAACAGCCAGTACGGCTGCTATGTGAATGATCAGCGCATTACCGAACGAGAAATACTGCCCGGCGACAGCATCCGTATTGGCGATATAGAGCTGGACATACTTGACCCGCGCGAGTCACTCAGCCAACCCATTCTCAGCGACGACATACTGATGGCGCGCTGGTCGCTGGTTTCTGACAGCAGCTGGCTGACTGGGCAAGAGTTCATTATCCCCAGCGCCAAAACAATCTTAGGGCGTGGCAGCCAGTGCGACCTTGTTATTCCCGGCACCCACCTTTCGCGACAACACGCAGAGCTTACGATAAAAGGCAATCTACTGCATGTCCGTGACCTGGCCTCATCAAACGGCACTTACATCAACGACGAGCGCGTTAAAGAAGGCATTGCACGCCCAGGAGATCGCCTGCGCTTTGATGTCTACAGTTTTCGTTTAGTCGGGCCGAACACCGACATAAACCAGACCCGTGTGCGCCGCGCGCCCAACAACCTAACCACAGTCGAGAGGAAGAGCCCTAGTGGCGAGCCAAAAAGCTGGAAGACCAAAGCCACCTCGCCAGGCAATCGCGATGACGGCGATAATAATAAAGACTCTCACTGGTTCTTCACGATTAGCCTATCGCTCTGCGCCGCCATGCTCGGCGCCCTGTTTTATCTTTTAACTCAAACCTAAAGTTCCCCGCCACATATACAAAAACGCCCGCGCTGATTGCTCAGCGCGGGCGTTTTTAGGCCGTCGATTAACCCTAAAGGCTTATGGCGTGCTGGCGTTCATTTGCGACTGAATGTAGTTCTGCAGACCAATGCGATCAATCAAACCGAGATGCTGTTCCAACCAATAGATGTGGTCCATCTCGGTATCGTCGAGTAGCTTCTCCAGGATCTCGCGGCTGACGTAATCCTTCTCGGTCTCACAGACACCAATAATGCTGCGCAAACTCTCAGCCACGGTGCGCTCGGCGGCCAGATCGTTTTCCAGCATCTCTTTAACATCCGCGCCAATTTGCACCGCTGCACGGCTGGCGGTATCCGGTACCCCCTCCAAGAACAGAATGCGTTCGGTCAGCTTCTGCGCATGCTCAAGTTCCTCTTCGTACTCGTGGGCCAGCTTTTCATGCAGCTTGTTAATACCCCAATCTTCGTACATTTTAGAGTGGGCGAGGTACTGATCCATCGAGGTTAACTCTAGGGTCAGTTGCTTATTTAACAAATCAATGACTTTCGTTGAGCCTTGCATGACTTAATCCTCTATCATCGATTGTAGGTAATTTTCAATGCCGGTATTGGCTATGAGGAACTGCTGAGATTCAATCCAGTCAACATGCCCTTCTTCGTATTCGAGAATACTCTCGAGCAGCTCGCGACTGACGTAATCGGCTTCCGTTTCACACAGAGCCACGGCTTTTCGAAGTGCGGTAATTTGCTCAAGCTGTAGATCCATATCGCACTGCAGCATTTCAGCGGCGTGCTCACCAATACGCAGTTTTTCTAGGTGCTGCAGATTCGGCAGACCCTCAAGAAACAAGATGCGCTCAATAAGCTCATCAGCCTGCTTCATGTCTTTGATGGATTTCTTGTAGTCCTTTTCATTGAGCTCTTCCAAGCCCCAATTTTTAAACATGCGTGCATGCAAAAAATACTGGTTAATAGAAGTTAGCTCGATGGAGAGGATATTATTTAACGTCTCCAGTACATTGGCCTTGCCTTTCATGTTCTGAGTCCTTGTTAATGATCGCAATGATAAATAGGTGATGGGTACTACTGCTAAAGCCATTGATAGCAACCACCGCCATCATCAATCACACACACGAAGGGCTGCTTAGCTCTATAACCATAGTGCAGACAGTAGCACAGACAAGACTTTATGCGCATATAAAAATAACTGAACATTCCCTTAATTTTCAATAGGTTATGAAATAAAACTAAGATTCATTAGCATTCTCGTTTAGAGTCCTAACGCGTTAATTAAATACAATCATCACTATAAAAATACCAATAGAATTAGTAGGTTGTGCAACCTTATTTAAATGAGTTGTATTGCTATTCAGATAAACAAAGTCAAAGCCGCCCATCACACGACGACAGCGATACACAAAATTTTTACTGCCCGCCGTCGAGCCGATACAAATAATTGAAATGCGAGCTCAAAGTTTTCTAGCGGCCATAAAAAAGCCACAGACAAGCTGCGGCTAATCGATCGAACTATTGTTCTTATTTACGCGCTATGCATTAGAAACTGGCGCGCAGCTCCATGCTCACCTGACGTGGAGCGCCCAGCGTGTGAGTCTGAGTGCCATCACTAACCGCTTCCGCAGCCACGACATACTCTTCATCCAGCAGGTTCTTAACCGTCAAGTAGGCGCCCCACTGCATCTCCTGCTGCCACTCGTAGCCAACGCGCAGATCGATCACCGTGCGGCTGTCATTCATGGATTCAATGGCAGTGCCGCCATTTTCCGTCAGCTCGGCGATGGAGTCATCTGTGTAGTTGACGTTAGCGTTGACAAAGATGCCCTCTGGCGAGGTGTAGGTCATGCCCAGATTACCTGTCCACTCGGGCGAACCGGCGAATGGGCGGCCGTCGTAGACCTTGTCATTACTTACATAATCCTTGAACTCGGAACTGCTAAGACCCAGGCCACCGTAGACGGTCACACTGTCGTTGAGCAGGTAGCTGGCGTCGACTTCAAAGCCCATCACCTCGGATTTACCCACGTTGGCCGTCTCCTTGTCGTACTGGCCCGAGCCCAGCTTTACCGTTAACTGCTGACCGCTCCAGTCCACGTAGAAGGCGTTGGCGTTCAGGGTTAAAGCGCCATCCAGCCACACGGAGCGCATCGAAAGCTCGTAGTTTTTGGTGTATTCGGCGTCGTAAGCCTTAGTGGTGCCGCGCGCCAAGTTATAGCTGATACCACCGGAGCGATAGCCTTCCTGATAGATAAAGCTGTAGCTCAGGTCCTCGTTCCAGTGGTAGGTCAGGCCCGCCTTGGGCAAGAACTCGTTAAAGGTCTCACTGCTGTTCGGCGTCGAAACGGAGGCGCTGGAGGCCAGCGCCAGAATCTGCGCATTGACCACACTAATAATGCCGGCCGTCAGAGCACTGCCGCCGTAGGCCGCGGGATCCGTTGAGGGCAGGTCATTATTGATGGTGTAGTCGTCAGCGGAGGTGCGGCTCTGGGTTTCACGCTCCAGGCGCGCGCCCAGCAACAGGTCCCACTGGTCGGTCAGCTGGTATTCCAGGTCGCCAAACAACGCCATAGTCTCGATCAGCTGCTGGTTATCCCCTACCAGCCCCAGGTCGATCGGGTCGGATCCAGCGGCCGTATAGATGCCCATTACCACGGGAACCAGAGATTCAGGCACGCCAAATAACGGCAGTAGATCCGCAACACCAAGACTCTCGAGGGTCATCTGGCGCTTGCCGTAGTAGTTATCCTTCGACTCCAGATCCGAATAGTAAAGCCCCACCACACCCGAGGCCCGCTCATAGTCAAACACCAGACGCAGCTCTTGGCTCAGAGTGGTATCGGTACGGTCATCAAACTGCTGAGACGACAGGCTGGCGCCGGCATCGGAATCCCACTCATAACCGTAGCCAGAATCCGTGTAGGCGGTGATACTGGTCAGGTCCCAATGCTCGTTAAGCTGGTAATCCATGCGCAGGTTATACAGATCAACGTCGGTAAACTCGTGGGTTGGCGTATTGATATTGAGTTCGCGGTGATCAAACGGGTTCTCACCCGCCTCGGGCACATTCACAAACAGCACACCATTGTCGCTCTCGGCCTTGGTGTAGGTGAGCAGGGCTGAGAAACCCTGCAGCGCCTTTGGCTCAAACAGCAACTTGGCGCGGTAGTTATTGCTTTCAGAATAATCAGCGTTAGTGGACAGGTTAGACGCTTCGTTGTAACCGTCAAATTCGCTGTCTTCGGCAGAAATACGCAAAGCCAACTGATCTTCAATCAGCGCGCCGCCACCGGCAAATGCCAGGCCCTGGCGACCGTCACTGCCCATCTCGACCTTGACGTCCGCCCCCCACTCATAGCTCGGCTTGGTGGTCGTCATGACCACGGCCCCGGCCAAGGTATTCTTACCCTGCAGGGTCGACTGAGGGCCGCGCAGTACCTCGACCTGTTGAACATCCCAGGCGGTGAGAGCGCCGTGCTGCACCGTTCGATAGGGCATGGGTGCGCCATCCACATACAGGGTTGCCAAGGCGTTGTTGTTGCCGCCACGGTAGTCGGTGGTGTCCACTCCAAAGGCGTTGATACCACGAATGCTGTAACCGGCGCCCAACTCCCCCGTTACATTAGCGGACTGTTGTAGTACATCGTAGACATTGCTCAGCGCCCGCTCCTTGATGTCTTCTGCGGTCGTCAGCGCCACACTCACGGGTGTGTCCTGCAGGCTGCGCTCGACCTTCAGGCCCATGACCATGACTTCTTCGATGTCATCTTTTGCCAGGCTCTGGACAGAGACCGTCAGCGCTACAGCGGCGCTGAGCGCGCTGCGTATAAACATATGCTTTTTCATTGTTTGCTCCCCAAGAACAAAATGCTATCGACTGGGCTAATACCCTTGCCCTCCCCTCAGCCAGCGCCTTTATAGTGACTCAGCAGCTAGAGATTTCTGAGGTCCGTCTCATACCCTCAAATCCACGCCTCAGCGTTCATCAACAACCATTTTTATTCCGGCATGTTGATGATAGAATCGGCGCATTCTAATGATACTCATTATCAATAACAATCGTATTTGCATAAAATATGTGACAGCGGAGCATCAGCAAACCATGGATACCCCTCTCTTCAGCGCCAAGAAGAGCCGCCTGCTGGCGGCTACCCTTGGCGTGTTGCTAACCAGCACCCTTGTTACAGCCGCCCTGCCGGCCTATTTACCCTTCAGCCAAGGGGACACCATTGCCGGCCCCATCCTGCTTTTTCCTTTTACCTGGGTCGCCCTGTTTCTGTTCAGTCTCATTACCACCAGCATTCAGCGGGTCTGGGGGGGATTAAGTCTCTTAAGCCTCAGCCACGGTTTGATTATTTTTCTCGCACTCAGCAGTCACTAAAGGCCAGACGATGCAAAGAGATACGCTCAAGAAGTTTTATATCGTCCACAGCTGGGTCGGTGTTATCACCGGCATACTGCTGTTTATCATCTGCTTTAGCGGGGCTCTGTCTGTATTTGGTAGCCCCGACCTGAAACTGTGGAGCAACCCCAGCCTCCACACCAAGACATCCATTGACCCTGCGGCCATCGATCAACTGGTCGAGCGCTACGCCGTCGATGTACCTGAAGCACTTAAACATGAAGTCATGGTATTGCTGCCTGGGGCCGAGGCCTTTGGCGATTTATACATCTGGTTTGAAAGCGAACACGGCCCAGAAGAGCAGGCCATCGCCCTGCACTTCGATCCCAGTACGCTCGAATTAATAGAGCGACTGGAAGGCAACCCTGAAGTCATCTTTGCGCAAAGCCGAGCCGTATTAACGATGGAGCAATTCATCACCCAGTTTCACGCCAACCTGCACATGGGCAAACTGGGTCTAATACTCACCGGCCTACTGGGCCTGACCTTGATGGCGTCCATTGTCACGGGGCTTATCATCCACCGCAAAATACTCAAAGAGATGTTCACCTTTCGGCCATGGCGCAGCTTGCGCCTAATGCTCACCGACACCCATAAAGTACTCAGCGTGTGGGGTATTTTATTCCACGGCATGATTGGTTTTACTGGGGCATTTTTAGGTTTGGCCACCATCATCCTGCTGCCCGCCGCCGCATTGGTGAGCTTCCAAGGCGACCAGGAAAAACTGCTCGAGACTTTTCAGCCTGAACACATGCCTCGCTTGAGTGGGGAGCCCGCCAACATGAGCATCGATAAAGTACTGAGACACAGCTTGTCGCTGGGTGGGGTAACTCGCAGCATAATCATTCTCGGCTGGGGCGATAAAAACGCCCTCGCGTTTACCAACACCGTCAACGTCGACGGGACTGGAGAAATGGCGAGCGAAACCCACAACTACCAACTAAGCAGTGGCAAACACCTGGCACGGGCAACCGCGTTCGAGATGGTGGGCGGGGTCAGCGGCCCAGTGCTGGATCTAATAGCCCCTCTGCATTTTGGTGCTTTTGGCGGCCTGACAGTACGGATCATATGGGGATTGCTTGGCCTGAGTACCGCACTAATCGCCGCCACCGGCATCATGATTTGGGTTGAAAGGCGCGCCTATGGTGCAGAGGGAAAACTCTCACCCGAAAACTACCTGCGTTTAAACAAATTCACCATCGGCAGCTGCAGCGGTCTGGTGCTCGCCTGTGCGTCCCTATTCTGGAGCCAACGACTGGCGCCCGAGTTCATCATGGCCTTGTTTTTCTGCGTTTGGGCCATGAGCATTCCGCTCGCCTTCAGCATGAAAAACAACTATCAATCCAACCGCCTGTTGCTTGGGTTGTCCGGCGCCATGCTGATGTGCGTGCCGTTCATTGACGCGCTAACACTTGAGCATCACCTTTTTAACAGTTTGGATGGCAGCCACAACCACCTCGCCGCCATCGACGCCACTCTGCTGTGTATCGGCCTCGCCCTGCTCGGCATAGCCAAACGCTTGCCACGCGCGCGCCGTGAAGAACAACACAAAAAGGGGAGAGGCACGAAAGCCCTCAAGCCATCCAATGAAGAAGTGGCAGATGATTTTCTCGAAGACCAACCCCCTGCGGCGGATATCGTCGCCTAACCACACATTGAAAAGTGGAGTCTGCTAGATGACCAGCACTATCTTTCTATCATCGTTTACCGGTGCGCTCTTAGGCACACTGCTGCTCACCATCGGTCGTCACCAGTGGCGCCAGTCTCAGGCGCGCCGCTGGCTCGGCCGTGCTATCGCCATCGCCCTATACCTGGGCAGCCTATTGCTGTTGCAACTACAGCTGGATTCGCTACAGGCATTTTTCACTTGGCTCGGCATGCTGAGCTTGGGAGCTATGCCGGCCATCTTCCTCTCGCCACGACTGATCGCGACCAAGACGGACTGATCGCCGCGGCACCTATGCCGCGCTATCGCCACCAGCCTAGACCCCTTCATTGTGTGTTCTGGAACCTGTGAAAGGCCGATTCAATAGCGAGCCTTCCTCCGACAAACGAGCCAGTACTGCGCCCGACCTTTGGGGCCGGAGATCGAGGCAAGCACACACAGGTAGCGCTCTAAAGGGGCGATCAATGGCTTAATTCAACCACTCGCTCCACCGTGGCTGCCAATGATAATTTTTCCGTATAACAGTTATTTTTAACTAGCGAATCTGGGCCTCGGCAACTGCCTCAAGAATCGTGGCCGATGGTCAACTCCGAAAGCAATATACGAGTGGAAGACCGCAGTGTTCTTGAAGGAAAACAGAGGCATTAGTCGGGAAACACTTCCTGCAAATTGAAAACCGCTAATTCACTTCCTGAAGCCAGCGAGACCTGCAACATTTTCTCAGCCACTTCTCCCCCCTTAATGGGCCGGTAGCGTCTTAATATAGGCAAACGACACAACCAGGGCACCACCATCGCCCCCACACTTTCGCCCAAACGCACTTGCTCTCGCTCCCCCAACAGCAGGGATGGCTGAAATAAACTAACGCGCTTAAAACCTAGCTGCTTGACCGCCTGTTCCAACTCGCCCTTCATTTTCATATAGGCACTGGCACTGGCGGGATTAGCGCCACTGGAACTGACCAGGCAATAATGCGGCACATCATTAGCGGCGGCAAAGCGCGCCACTTGCAGTTGATAGTCGTGGTCAACCACTCTCTGCGCGGCGATGGAGCCCGCCTGCTTCTTGGTGGTGCCAAGACAAGAAAACAGCACGTCGCCGCTGATTTTTTCGGCTATGTCATCCAAGCGATCAAAATCCACAACACAAGTTTCCAGCTTCTCATTTTTTATTTGGAGAGGCCGTCGACTCACGGTGACCACCCGCGCGTATTGATCACTCGCCAACAACAGGCGCACCAGCTCTGACCCCACCAAGCCTGTTGCACCCAATACCACAGCGGTTAAAGACATAATTTCACTCGGATAATTTAAGGTGATTCATACTAACCGAAAACAACCACACTGACGAAGCAGTCACCCCTTCTGTAACACGCGCCTATTATTGCAGCGCTTAATTGTGATATTTTTCACCGCATAAGCCACATAAAAATACGCCTTAAGGGAAGTCCAAATGAATGAGACACTCAGCTATACCGTGAACGATGGCATTGCCACCATCACAATGAACCGCCCCGATAAGATGAACGCCCTTAATTTTGATCTCTTTGAAGCTCTGGCTGCCGCGGGTGAAGCCGTAAAGGCGGACAACACGGTGCGTGTTGTCGTATTAAACGGCGCGGGGCGCGCTTTTTGTGCCGGCCTAGACATAGAAGCCATGACCGCCATAAGCACAACAGACCTGGCCGTGCGCACCCATGGCGATTGCAACCTGTTTCAACAGGTTGCTTGGGTTTGGCGTGAAATCGACGTCCCGGTTATAGCCGCAGTGCACGGCACCTGCTTTGGTGGCGGTCTGCAAATCATGACCGGCGCCGACATGCGTTACGTGCACCCGGATACCAAGCTCAGCATTATGGAGATGAAATGGGGTTTGGTGCCCGACATGGCGGGCACGCAACTTTGGAAGACATTTGTACGGGAAGACATCATTCGCGATTTGACCTACACAGCGCGTATTTTCAGCGGCAGCGAAGCCTTTGAATACGGTTTTGCAACCCGCCTGAGCGACAATCCGTTGGAAGAAGCCCTGGCCACCGCAAAACTAATCGCCAATAAAAACCCCGATGCGATTCGCGCCGCCAAACGCCTGATCAACGATCAGCACCATACAGACCCTGTCGCGGGTATCTTAGCTGAGTCGGTAGAACAAAAGGCAATCATTGGCAGCGCCAATCAAATGGAAGCGGTCATGGCCACCATGCAAAAGCGCACGCCTTCCTTTAAGGATCCAGAATAACGGCAAAAAACGTTTTAAGGCCGTCGCGTGACGGCCTTAAATAACAGCGCGGTATTAAAACAACGAGGACGGCTCGACCCAGTTCGAGCCCAGAAGGCACTCAGTTAGAGGTAATAAGCAGCGTTAGCACCGCCCTGAACAGAGCGGATAAAGTCGTCAACCCACCTCACAGCATTATCTTGTCATGCCTTTCCTGCCTTGCGTAGAGGCACTTCCTGCAGGGTTTAAAGTTCAAACAATTGGTACTCTTTATAGCCTAGATGTACCGGTTGGCCCCAGCCAAGCAGGGGCTTATCAAAACGTTATATCTGACTCTATGGTCAAATGACTGATCAACCATTGCCCGGCTCGTCGCTCAAGTGTAAATCGATAGGGCGCGGTCAAAAATGGAGTTAGCTGATTGTCTTTAACACTCATAATCAGCACCAGCGCCGACACTTCTGCACTATTATTTTCCAGCTTATGCACAATAAGGTTGCTAAAAAGGTGACGCCGGATCACGCCGCCTCTCTGTTTTTCTTGCATGCGCGCACGGGTAAACGCCACAAACTCGTTTATGCTTCCCGATTGCACCTGCCCTCCCCGTATCAACCTAGACGTTGCCTCATCCGTAAACAGGGCCTGCAATCCATCCATATCATTCGCGTCGTAACGATAGGCGTAGCGATATACCTGCTCGATCACATCAAGCCGGTCAGAGACTTTAGCCTCAGGCGAAGCCGTCGTTGCCATCGACATTAATGCGAGAAAAACCGTGGCGATTAACGGGTGAAATAAACCGTGCATTTCATACCTCTCTCTAAGACTGTAAACGTTGGTGGATGTGTCGAACACACAGGTCATATTTCCTGGAGCAGGTTGCTACGGTCCGTTCAATACAGCCGCCAGATACTGCTCCCTCCCCTCCCAAACTTTTCTTGGCCGGTTGGGGTCATTCCAAAAAATCCTCGCCGCCCTGTTGTCTATTTCGACAGACAAAATTTCATATCTATACGGCTCTTATCGAGGTACAGAACAACAGTTGACAGGTAAAATCCGCCCCCCATGCAAGGTTCCCCAAACATCAATGTCTTTGATGGTCATAGGATCTACCGTGAGCGGGTTTTCCGCCAGGACCGTTAGGTTTGCCAGCTTACCCACCTCGATAGAGCCCAGCTGATTTTCCAACCGCATGGAGTAGGCCGCACCCAGAGTGACCGCCCGTAATGCCTGCTCTGCGGTGATGCGCTGATTGTGCCCGGCAACATTGCCCTCTAGTGTGGTGCGATTGACGGCGCTCCACATGAGAAACAAGGGCTTTCCGGGGGCCATAGGCATGTCCGAGTGCAGGGAGAAGGAAATGCCGGCACCTGCCACATCCCCCAAACGCACCATCTGCTGAGCCCGCTCAGAGCCAATCCCCACGTCGCTGTACGTATCGGCCAGGGCGACCGTGTAGTAGGGGTTGGCACTGACGATCACCCCCAGATCGGCCATGCGCTGAACCTGCTCTTTAGTGGAAAAACCAAAGTGCACGACCACCGTACGGTGGTCCTCTCGGGGATTGCGTTTGAGGTTAGCGGCCACCACATCCAACAGCAGATCCAGGCCGGCATCGCCATTTTGATGAACGTGGATCTGGTATCCGGCATCCCAATAGGCCTTGAAGGCCTTCTCAAAGCGGTCAGGGTCAATAATCCATTCGCCATGGTGGCCATCCAGGTAACCCTCTTTCATCTGCATCAATTGGCCGAACATAGCGCCGTCGGTAAACAGTTTTACCTGCTTGGGCATAAAGCGGCTCATGCCCTGCCCCCAACTCAACAACTTTTCTGTCTCGCCAATGATGTCCCCATCCAGGTGCTGGTAGGCCATGGTTTTGCCGTCGGCGATGTAATCCATATGAAAGGGGCTAGCGGCGGGACTAAACACACTATTTTGCATGGCTTGCAGGTCTCTGTTGACCAGGCCGCCTGGCTCCACCACCAGAGTACTGCCTGCCGCATGCCAATAGTCTTTCACCATTTCCAGCGCGGGGATAAAGCGCTGCGGGGCTGCCATCGCTTGGAACAATATGGGCACTAGGGCCATGGCCCCCTGCTCCCAAAAGTGCCCTTGTTCCAAGTCGGATTGAGCCTTAGAAGCCTCTGGAAATTGATCCACTCTGACCCGATCGATACCGAAAACCGCCAGCGCCCGAGTATTAAAGATGAACTCATGAGCCGATCTCTGCCAGATAACAATGGGCACCGTCGTGCTGATGGCGTCCAGGTCAGTGCGGCTCAGGTCACCGTGCCACAAGCGATGATAACCCCAGGAGTAGAGAACTTCCTGAGACTTGCCATGGGCCTCCACAACCGCTTGCAGGCGCTGGCGATACTCTAGCTCATTGGCTGCACGTGGATAGGTCTTGCCCGCTAGCTGCCAGTCTTCAATGGCGATGATTTCTGTCGACAGGGTCAGCGCGGCCAGCCAGGGGTGGTCATGCTGATTGATCAAGCCGGGCACCAACACCTTATCGGCAAATCGAGTATCTACCTGCAGCGCCTTGCCTGCTAAGGCCAGCTTGATATCGGCCAGACTGCCTACCGCCACGATCTTATCGCCCTCAACCGCCACCGCCTCGGCAAGAGGTTTTGCCGGATCCAGGGTGACAATTTCCCGAGCCGTATAAACCTTGACACTGCCAGCGTGCAACGCAATGTCCTTCTCGGGACTAGAATAAGCTGGCATCACGCCACTGAGTGGCGATAAACACAGAAGTAGAAGAGCCTTTTTGAACATGATCATTTTCTCATTTAATAACTTAAATTTTATTTTTACATCACGCATGCCGCACCAAGCGTGTGGCTATTTAACAAACACGGCCTGACCTTCTTTGTAGGTAGCCTCGATGGTTATATCGCGAATGGCTGGCGTATCAACGATCAACGGGTTGGCACTCAGGATCACCAGATCCGCCAGCTTTCCCACTTCCAGCGTGCCCTTTGTGTTTTCTTCCTTGTACTGCCAAGCCGGGTAGATGGTCAGCGCCTTTAAGGCTTCATAGGCAGAAATACGCTGGTCTTTACCGATGATTTTTCCACTGCGCGACTCACGGGCTACCGCTGTCCAGATGGTCATCATCGGATCCAGCGGGGTCACATTAAAATCCGTGTGATTGGAAAAAATGATGCCCTTTTCAGCTGCGCTCTTCATCGGGCTCAGAAAGTGGGCGCGCTCTTCTCCCAGGTTCTCAGTGTGTACATCACCCCAGTAGAAGGCGTGATTGCTGAAGAAGGAGGGAGAAATACCGTATTGCGCGTAGCTGTCCAGTTGCTCTGGGCGCATAAACTGCGAGTGTATAACGATATTTCGACGATCTTGTTCGGCGAAAACACCGGTCGCCGCATGTGCCTTCAGCACCATGTCGACAGCGGCATCTCCATTCGCGTGGGTGTAAATACGCAGGCCAGCATGTTCGGCTGCCTTAAAAATCTGTTGGTACTCCTCATAGGGCATGGTCGGTTCACCAAACCAGGTCGACTGCCCATCTGGGCCGGGGCCGTGCATGGCATGAGAAAAGTAGGCCGTGCGCCCTTGGGGAGAACCATCCGTGACTATCTTCACCCCCCCAAGTTTGATGCGGTTGTGATAGCGGCCGAAGTCCATAACCTCATCGCCAAAGAACTGCTGCATGTCCATGTAGACGGGAAGAGTCACCAGATCGAGGAAAAAATGGCCCTCACTGGCGGCTTTTTTATACGCGACAACATCAAGGTACTTAGACGCGCCATCCTGAATCGTGGTGTAGCCATTGGCCGCATACAGATTCTGGGCCTTCTCAAACGAGACCAGACGCTCGTTATAGGAGGGCCTGGGCAAACTCGTCAGCAGGGGGATCCAGGCGGTTTCCATCAGCAGACCCGCCGGCTCCTGGCTACCCGGCTTGCGGGCAATGACGCCACCGGCTGGCGTCGGTGTTGCGGCGCTAATGCCCGCCATACTCAGGGCCGGAGAGTTAAGCACGGCACCGTGACCCGAGACGTGCACCAGAATGACCGGGTTGTCGGGGAAGTGTGCATCGATATCGTCACGGGTAATGTCGCGCCCGTCCTTCAAACCATTGGCATCATAGCCGTAGGCCATCAACGGCTGCCCGGGGGAGAGTGGGTGTTTTTCGACATGCGCGTTAAGCGTGGCGATGATGTCATCTATCGACGACACCGGCCCAACAGGGGGAATGGAAACATTAACCCAGTCGGCCATAAGGGCGGCAAAGGCAAAGTGACTGTGGGCATCGACAAAGCCGGGGGTCAGTGTTTTTCCCAGCAGATCGACCTGCTCTGTGCTCGAGCCCATAAAGGCCTTGATGCCCTCCGCGTCCCCGACATACAAGATCTTACCGTCTTTAACCGCCAGCGCATGAGCTTTGGGTTGCCTGTCGTTAAGGGTGATCACCTCACCGTTAATGAAAACCCGATCAGCATAGTCGGTTCGGTTTTTGCTCAAGCTGGCCTCGGCAAAAACCTGTGTGGTAAAAGTCAGGGCGCTAAGAAAAAGAGTGGCGCTAACCACCCAGATTGATTCTTTGTGCTGCATCTTATTCATCTCCTCAAGATTGCTCGCATGAATTTCACTTTTTACTTTTCCTCGATTGACGACAACCGGCAACCGGCAACAATCAATAAGAGACACGCAAGCGTGTACTAAGGTGTCTTCCGGTAAACGCTCCTACCTGCCTTGATGGTTTCCAACACTTCGATATCGGCCAGTTCTTCCGCCCTAACCCTTATCGGGTTGGCGGAGAGAATCACAAAATCCGCCAGCTTACCGACCTGGATACTGCCCTTACTGGACTCTTCAAAATATTGGTGGGCGGCGTTGATCGTGCTGGCCTTGAGCGCTTCCATGACAGTGATCTTCTGCGCTGCACCCAGTAACTTGCCACTGCGTGTGGTGCGATTAACCGCCGCAGAAATCAGCGCCAGTTGATCCACCGCGTGCACTGGGGCGTCGTGGTGGATGGTGGTATTAAAGCCGCGATCAATGGAGGTGCGCGCTGGATTAAGCCGTGCCGCGCGCTCCGGCCCCAAGGTGACCTGGCGATGAAAATCCCCAAAATCGTAGTTGTGGTTAACCTGAAACGTGAGGGTGACATCGAGTTTTTGTAATTGATCGAACTGATCGTCGTTAACCAACTGCAGGTGAATCAGATTGGTGCGGCGATCCCCGCCCGGATACTCAGCCTCGGCGGCACTGACGGCGGCGATGGCCTGATCGACGGCGGCATCACCCAGCGCGTGAATATTAAGAGGAATCCCCAGCCCATAGAAACGACTCACCTCAGCGTCTATTTGCGATTGTTGCGACTGGTGTGGATAACCCCGATAGCGCCTCTCACCGGGTAACTGAGTGTGATAAGGCTGACGCAAAAATGCGGTGCGACCGGGGGTACCACCGTCCAGCACCAGCTTGACGCCGCCAAAACGAATACCATTTTTGTAATCGCGCTCACCTTCTAGTTCGCTGGAAAACGGCTTGGTAAAGGGCGCATAGGGGTAGAGCACAACATCGACCGGTAACTTCTGCTCGGCGCCCAACTGCTTTAAAGAGCGCACGACCTGCGGGTTAAAGGTGGCGCCATCCTGCACGGTGGTAAAACCTCGGCTGGCATAATGAGCGGCCGCTTTTTCCAACAGCATTTTCTGTTTCTCGGGCGAGGGGTTAAACAGTCGCTGGTAAACCGGCATCCACGCCTGCTCCTCGACCAAGCCGTTGGGCTGGCGGCTGCCAGGCTGACAGCGAATCACGCCGCCTACTGGGTCTTCACTCTCGGCGTTGTAACCCATCAATGCCAGGGCGCGGCTGTTGAGTACCGCCTGATGAGCAGAAAAATGGATGAGTGCGATGGGGTACTCGGTAGAGATGCGATCGAGATCTTGCCGGGTTGGGTGACGCTGCTCCTGCAACTTATCGTGGTCATAACCCCAACCGACCAGCCACTGCCCTGGCGTTAATAAATCACGCTGCTGTAACAGCAGGGTCTTCAGTTTGGCCAGACTGTCGACTGGACCATTGGGCGGAGGACTCGCATTGGCCACTGACAGCTTTTGAGCCACCAGACTGAGGTGACTGTGACTGTCGATAAAGCCGGGCAGCAGAGTGCGGCCCTGCAGGTCTACCGATTCATAGGCTTCGCCTACAGACTTAATAACCTCGTCTTGGTCACCCAGCGCAATAATATTTTTGCCGCGCACGGCAACGGCCTCAACCCTGGGCTGGCTTTCGTCCATCGTTAGAATGGTGCCGCCAACATAGATTTTCACAGGATCGCTGGCCAATGCCACGGCAGAAAATAGCGGCACTAAAAGAGCGATAAAAATACGCCGACACATAGAATCTCCAGGCGTTAAGAAACAACACAGCCGCATGCCAGGCGACTGTGGTTGAAATTTGAAATTGAAAAAACCTGCGGCTGCCCCTATCAGGTTTTGAAAAAGGCGTCCTGCCTGTTTCAAAACACGAAAAGAGAAAAGGCCGCACCGACTCCTGCCTCAAGCGGCACTTGTGCATCCTGCACTTCGTGTCATTTTCTCTTTTCTCACACCCTCCATCAGTTAACGAGGGCAACGACTTAGCAGTCGCCGATTTTGAAGAAACATCCATGTTTCGCTATCAGGTGCCGAAATTCTTCGAATTACGACAGCCTGATAGCGGACAACCGCAGACGCTGAAGCGTTTAGCGGATCAGAGCTGCCAGGTAACCGTCACGCCGTAGGTGCGAGGCATTGCCGGTATGTGCAGTGCACCAAAGGGTTGCAGATCATAGTTATGCAGGTAGTACTCCTCGTTAAATACGTTCTTAATGCTTCCCGCCACTTCCCAGTGCTCGTCTGGTGAGGTGTAGGCAAGGCGCATATTGGTCACGCGATAAGCGGGAATAGAGGCATGTTCGGTATTCGGTACGTCCTGGTAGGCCTGATCTTTGGCCACATATTCCGCACGGGCAGTAAGCGCACCACCAGCGGCTAGGTTCCAGTCGTAGGTTGCAGCGACACTGTAGGCATTGCGCGGTGCATTGCGCAGTTTATTGCCCTCGTGTGGCTTAAGGTTGCCATCAAGCTGGGTGTACTCAGTGCTCAGGTAGGCATAGGTGGCTGCAAGCTGGAAGTTTTCGGTGACCGCCAGCATCGCTTCCAGCTCTACCCCTTGGCTCTTGGCTTCACCGGCATTTTTAGTTTGCAGCGGTGGCACCGGGCTGCCGTTGGGAAAGGCCGAGACGATTTGCAGGTCTTCATAGGCGGTGTTGAACAGCGCGCCGTTCAAGCGCAGACGATTATCCAACAGCATCGACTTGAAACCGACTTCTAAATTGAGCGCCTGCTCCTCGTTGAAGGGGGTAGCCGCACTGACAGCGTTGGAAGCAGTGCCGTCAAAACCACCACTCTTAAAGCCCGTGGCCGCACTGAAATAGACCATGGTGTCATCGTTAACATGGTAGTTGGTCACCAACTTGTAGGTGGGTGCCGTCCAGGTTTCTGTCTCCGCGATATCGTAATTTTCTTGGACATAGAGCCCGGCGCCGCTGCTGCCGAGATTTTGAAAATCCTTCTCTTCACGGGTGTAACGCAGCCCAAAGGTGACATCCAGGTCCTCGGTTACCGCGTAGGTTCCCTGACCAAAAACAGCAACACTGTTGGTCTCGTTGGTCTGCGTGCTTACATCGTCGGGTAGAGTTGCAACAAAACCCAGCGGCACGACCCCCCCCCCACTAAAGAGTGCGCCGAGATCGACCGCCGTGGTGAAGGCACCGCCCTCATGGCGGCGGGTCTTCTCATTGTTGTAGTAGAGCCCTGTCTGCCAATTCAGGTCACCGGTTTCACCCGCCAAGCGAAACTCTTGGCTGAACATTTCGCTGGTTTCTTCTACAAAGTTGTCAAGAGTCAGTACTGGAAATGCCGTGATGCCTGTTCCCAGAGAGATCTGGTTTGACGCCGTATCACTGTCCCGGTAAGCGGTCAGAGAGGTCAGAGTACCCAGATTATTATCCCAGTCCATCTGCAGGGAGATACCTTTTGAGGCCATATCAGTCTTGCCTGGTTCTTCCATATAGTTTTCATGAAAGCCGGCTACGGGCAGCCCTGGCGTCTGCAGGAACATGCCGATCAAACCTTGGTCCTGGGCCGGCGCTACCGCCGAACCACTGCGCTTGTCGGTGCCATAGTCGAGTGTGAGTAACATCTCCAGGTCATCGCGGGGGGTAAACAACAACTGCGCACGGACACTGCTACTGTCGAGATCACCCGTCTCCACCGCTGGGTCTATCACGCTCTGCACGTAGGCATCGCGGTCTTTTTGGCTAAAGCTGACCTTGCCGTTGAGGTTATCAGCCAGGGGGCCCGTCACCATACCGCGGTAGGTTTTCAGGCCGTAATTACCCGCCCCGACCTCAAGAGAACCCTCGAGCTCGTCAGCGGGTTTTTTACTGGTCAGGTTAATGGCGCCAGCAATGGCATTTTTTCCCCACAGGGTTCCCTGTGGACCGCGCAGAACTTCGATACTCTGCAGGTCGTAGAGCTCGGTACCGGCGCCAGCGCTGCGGTTGATATAGACCCCGTCGAGGAACATGGCCACCGACTGCTCACCACCACCCGCACCATCACCGTTGCTGCCGATACCACGAATAAACATCTGCGGCTGAGTGGGGTTAAAATTACCCATGCTGAAACCTGGGGTGCGCACCGCAATGCCCTTCATATCGCTGATGCCCGCTTGCTTGATCATCTCGGCCGACATAGCGGTCACGGCGATGGGCACGTCTTGCATAGACTGGGCGCGCTTTTGCGCGGTAACCACAACCTCTTCCAGTGCGAAACTGCTACTTTCCGCCGCCACGGCGATTGACGTAACCGACGCCAGGCCCGCAATAGCAGCCGCCAGGGGCAGCACTCTTAAATGGCTCATAGACTCTCTCCTCAATTATTTTTTTATAGTTTTGACTAGAGAAGCTAGGGTAGGTCACAGGAGTAAACGTGGCTTCTTATACAGCGACAATCGATTTTGATCTGACGACAATCGACGGCACCTGTGTGAATTGGCGGCAAGTTGATTTCGAATTTACGCCACCCTATAGTGGACAGGCTCAACGAAACAGATCATGAAAACCAAGCCCGCTTACAAATAAACATATAAATCAATAAGTTGCCTGACAACCCAAACAAAAGAGGGAAGTTGAGATTAAAAACTTAGAGAAAACCTTGTCGAATGACGACAGATCGGCCATTTCTCCAGAGTGGACAGTGGCCGGTTTTTGGTTCAGAAACCTGCTCGATACGGCAGCAGGCCTGGGTTGTGATCGCAAGCAATTGTTAGATGAGGTGGGCCTGCCCCACTCTTTCCTCTCTAATCTGGAAAGGCACCACCCTCTGGCGGACCTGATTCAGCTATTTCAGATAATCAGCGAACGCGCTCAGGAGCCGGACATAGGCATACGCTATATATTAAATGGCCACCCCTGCTCCTTGGGGCTACTGGGCATGGCCGTCTATACGGCGCCAACCTTGAGAGAAGCTTGGGAAACGGTGTTTCGCTTTCGCCACCTGGTCATGAACACGGGTGACTCACAGCTTCTCATCGAAGGGGGCACTGTTTGCATACGCTGGTACCCTTACAGTCACTCAATCGTCACAGAGCGCTTCTTTGTCGATGCCGTCCTCGCCGGTTGGGTGCTCAACTCCAAGGCCCTGACAGGCAAAGTGATTCAACCCTTAAGCGTGTCGGTCACCTACGCCAAACCCATCATGAGCGAATTATTTGTGGAAACCTACGGGACCCGAATCAGTTTTGAGCAACCCTATAACAGCATCTCCTTTCGGGGTGAAGATATGGATCTGCCCCTGCACTTCTCTGACAATAAGACTCACCGCCTGCTGTGCACACAGGCAGAACAAGATGTCGCTTACTTTAAAGCGGAGTGTCCCTTCTCGGAAAAGCTTGAGTACCGTCTAAAGCAGCAGCTAGCCAAAGGCGAGGTGTCTATCCAGGCGATTGCCGAGCTGATGCATATCTCCACCCGCACGCTACAACGTCGTTTAGATAAAGAGAACACCAGCTTTCACGAGCTGCTGACCAATGTGCGCCACGAGTTCGCGCTGATTTATTTACAGGAGGAGAATCTCACCACTCTGGATATCGCCTTGAAGCTGGGCTACAGACAGGCCAGCTCTTTTTGCACAGCATTTAAATCCTGGGCAGGGCAAACGCCCTCGGAGTATCGGGGCCTCGAAGATTCGCGCCCGGAACAACCACAGAAGACACGTTAATACCGTCCTCTCGCGGCATTAACCCAGCAAGCACCACTAGACCAAAAACATCCTAGAGAGACCACACACCATCACTGCAGCAAACGAGCCTGTAACAACGCGATAGCGTCATCGGTTAAACCCAACCCAGTTCGCAGGTAACTGCCCACATTCCCATACTGTGTTTCTATCGCATGGAAAAAAGC
>Ga0209395_1003462_pt1 | contig 19511 bp, 23 predicted proteins | sample GOMGulsemesocosm_3_FD_184635 | JGI IMG/M metagenome (GOLD analysis project Ga0209395, IMG submission 184635) | Methane-oxidizing microbial communities from mesocosms in the Gulf of Mexico - GOM9D Gulf of Mexico (SPAdes) (version 2) | ecosystem: Environmental > Aquatic > Marine > Cold seeps... | reverse complement strand
AACAAACCATGGGTTAGATGGGCTAATCAATTTATTTGGTATTGACTCCCCCGGCTTAACCTCTAGCATAGCGATTGCCGAGCATATTGCAGAAATACTCGCAGCAAGATAATTTTATATTACAATGAACCTTAGCTAAAACCGTTTATCAAATGATGGGGGAAATTTTAGTAAAAAAAAGAATAAGCTTTTCTTTATTCAGCTACTATTCATGTGTTCTTGTTATTATCTTTAATGTGTATTTTCTTATAAATGGAGTTTTTTTATGTGGCTTAAAAAGTCAATCAGTATTGTCATCGTTTCTTCGTTAGTTTTTTCGGGTTGTGCATCAACTAATGCTGAAAAAGGCGCCGCAATTGGCGCTATCGCGGGAGCTGTTTTAGGAAAATCTACCAGTAATCACAAAAATAAACGTGCTGTTTGGGGAGCTGCCGTAGGTGCTCTGGCTGGTGCTGCCATAGGTAGTTATATGGATAAACAAGAGCAAGAATTTCGCCAAGAGTTATCCGGTTCGGGCATTGACGTTGTCAGAGAAGGGGATAATTTACGATTAATTATGCCAGCCAATATAACGTTTGCTACGGGTCAGTCGTATATTTCTTCAGGTTTTCATCTGACTTTAAATGATGTTGCTAAAGTACTAAACAAGTTTGAAAAAACGCTATTAAGTGTTGAAGGTCATACTGACAATGTTGGCTCTAACGGCATGAACCAAACTTTGTCTGAGCACAGAGCTAGTAGTGTTAAGTCTTACCTATTGAATAAAAATATTCTTAATGCACGCATACAAACTATTGGCTATGGTGAGTCTAAACCACTGGTTGCTAACAATACCAAACAAAATAAAGCCCTTAACCGCCGCGTGGAAATTCAAATAATCCCCAATCGAAGTTAATCAAACGGGTATTACTTTCATTGCTGCTACTGAATGTTAATTCACGTGGCAGTAATGTCGGTCGGTTATTGTCTATATGGCTTTATAAAGTGTATCGATTTCATTACGAGTTTTATTCATTTTGGCAGGGTGTAAATGAATAGCACTTATTTAGTATTCGGTAAGTTATTGTAATTTAGTCTTGTTTTATATCTTCGTTACTATTATCTCTTAGCAATACCGCAGATAAAAAAATTTCAAGTTTCAATATTCCTTTTTGGAATAAAAAAGCCATTTCTATTCTTTTTGCTTTTTACTATTAACGTCTATTATTCGTTCATATATTGAAATGGGCGAGTTGGCGATATGTTGTCGGAACAGCAAAATTTAAATCAAACTATGTTAAATACCGAGCAATTGGGTTCTTTGAAGGACGCAATTGGCACTTATTCACCTTTACAGCTTGCTTGGGCAAGTGGGTACTTAGCTGCAAGAGCTGAAGGCTCTTCAGTGGCTGCTGTACCAACTGCGCAACTGCCGAAAGCGTCATCAACGTTAACAATTCTTTTTGGTTCACAAACAGGTAATGCTAAAGGTGTTGCTAAGTCATTAGCTGAACAAGCGACCGCACAAGGCTTGACCGTTGACTTAAAAAGCATGGCCGACTTTAAGCCTAAAAGCATTAAAAATGTTAGCCACTTATTGATCGTCGCAAGTACCAATGGTGAAGGCGAAGCACCTGACGATGCAATTACCTTACATGAGTTTTTAGCATCTAAAAAAGCACCTAAATTAGATCACCTTCAATACAGTGTGCTTGCTTTAGGTGATACCAGTTACGAGTTTTTCTGCCAAACAGGTAAAGACTTTGATGAATATTTGGCTCGCTTAGGCGCTAAACAAATTACCCCTCGTGTTGATTGTGATGTTGATTATGAAGATGCTGCTAACGCATGGTCAGAAAGCATTATTACTCAAACCAAAGAATTACTTGGTACCGATGAAGTTGCTTCTAATGTGGTTGCTATGCCTACCACAGGTGCTGCTAGCCAATATACTAAGCAAAATCCGTATGCAGCTGAATTAAGCATTAGCCAGAAAATTACTGGTCGTGATTCAGCCAAAGATGTTCGCCATATTGAAATTGATTTAGGCGAATCTGGCATTACTTATCAAGCAGGCGATGCTCTAGGTGTATGGTTTGAAAATGATGTTGAGTTAGTTGCTGAACTTATCGCGGAGTTAGGGCTTATTGAAAGTGACTCTGTTGAAGTATCCGGTCAAAATTTGACACTTAAAGAAGCATTAACATCAAGATTAGAAATTACTCAAACAGCCGTTAATTTTGTTAACTTTTGGGCTGAACTAACTAGCGATGAAGTATTAGTTAAAATCGCTGCAGATAAAAATGCTGCACGTGAATATGCAGCCAATCATCAAGTGATTGACGTTATCAAAGCGGCTCCTGCAAATGTAGCAGCCCAAACCTTTGTTGATGCCTTAAGAAAAATAACGCCGCGTTTATACTCTATCGCTTCAAGCCAAGCCGAAGTTGAAGAAGAGGTGCATTTAACCGTGGGTCTTGTTGAATATACTGCTGACGAAAAAGTACGCAGCGGTGGCGCTTCTAGCTTTTTAGGAAAGCGTTTGGCAGAAGGCGAAAACGTTAAAGTATTTATTGAGCATAACGATAACTTCCGTCTACCTAGCAATGGCGAGACGCCAGTGATCATGATTGGTCCAGGAACAGGTGTTGCACCTTTTAGAGCCTTTATGCAAGAGCGTGAAGCAACACAAGCAAGCGGTGATAATTGGTTATTCTTTGGTGATCAAACCTTTACACAAGACTTTTTATATCAAGTTGAATGGCAGGGTTATTTAAAGTCAGGCTTATTAAGCAAAATCGATTTAGCCTTTTCTCGAGACCAAGCAACAAAAATATATGTTCAAGACCGTTTGCGTGAAAATGCAGAAGAAGTATTTGCATGGTTAGAGCGTGGCGCTCATTTATATATTTGTGGCGACATGAGCCGTATGGCCAAAGATGTTGAAATTGCTCTTGTTGATATTATTTCAGCGCAAGGCCAATTAACCGAAGAACAAGCACAGCAATATTTAAAAGATTTACGTAACGCTAAGCGTTATCAGAAGGATGTATATTAATGACTGATTCAATCCAAGAACAAGGCCCTCTAGTTGTAGAAGGCAAGCTTGCTGATAACGAACGACTAAAACGTGAAAGTAACTTTTTACGTGGCACCATTGAACAAGATTTATCAAATCAAGTTACCGGTGGTTTTACCGCAGATAATTTTCAACTTATTCGTTTTCACGGTATGTACCAGCAAGATGATCGTGATATTCGTGCCGAACGTACCAAGCAAAAATTAGAGCCATTGCATAATGTGATGTTACGTGCTCGTATGCCCGGCGGTATTATTAAACCTGAACAATGGTTAGCCATTGACAAGTTTGCGCAAGAAAGCACTTCTTATGGCAGCATTCGCTTAACGACTCGTCAAACGTTTCAGTTTCACGGCGTATTAAAACCCAACATTAAGTTGATGCACCAAACATTAAATAGCATTGGCATTGATTCAATTGCTACTGCTGGTGATGTAAATCGCAATGTCTTATGTACCACCAATCCGGTTGAGTCTGAACTTCATCAAGAAGCGTATGAATGGGCCACTAAAATTAGTGAGCATTTATTACCTAAAACCAGAGCTTACGCGGAAATTTGGTTAGATGGCGAAAAGCTACAAGGGCCTGAAGGGAAAGAAACAGAAGAGCCTATTCTAGGTAGTAATTACTTACCTCGTAAGTTTAAAACCACGGTAGTTATACCGCCACAAAATGACGTTGATGTGCATGCTAATGACTTGAACTTCATTGCTATTGCCAAAGACGGCAAGTTAGTAGGTTTTAACGTTTTAGTGGGTGGTGGTTTAGCCATGACCCATGGTGATAAGTCAACTTATCCACGTCGCGCCGATGATTTTGGTTTTGTTTCGTTAGCAAATACCTTAGATGTTGCTGCTGCGGTAGTCACTACGCAACGTGACTGGGGTAACCGTGTTAATCGTAAAAATGCTAAAACTAAATACACCTTAGACCGTGTTGGCACAGAAACCTTTAAAGCCGAAGTTGAAAAGCGTGCCGGTATTACTTTTGCTGCATCACAACCTTATGAATTTACTGAGCGTGGTGATCGTATTGGCTGGGTGAAAGGTTACGAAGGCAAGCATCACTTAGCCTTGTTTATCGAGAATGGTCGTTTATTAGATTATCCTGGCAAACCTTTAAAAACGGGTGTAGCTGAAATTGCTAAAATCCATAAAGGTGATTTTCGCATGACCGCTAATCAAAACTTAATTGTTGCGGGTGTATCTGAAGAAGACAAGGCACAAATAGAAAAGATTGCCCGAGACCATGGTTTGATGGACGACAGTGTTTCTCAGCAGCGTAAAGACTCAATGGCATGTGTTGCGTTTCCGACATGTCCTTTGGCAATGGCTGAAGCTGAACGCTACTTACCCGGATTAGTTACTGATGTTGAAGGCATTCTAGCGAAACATCATGTCAGCGATGAAAGTATCATTTTACGTGTTACTGGCTGCCCTAATGGTTGTGGCCGAGCGATGCTGGCGGAAATTGGTTTAGTGGGTAAAGGACCAAGTAAATATAATATGCATTTAGGCGGAAATTTAGCGGGTACCCGCGTACCTAAAATGTACAAAGAGAACCTCAATGAGCAAGATATACTTAGCGAAATTGATGGTTTAGTGGCTCGTTGGGTTGCCGATCGTGAAAGTAACGAAGCTTTTGGTGATTTTGTCATCAGAGCGGGCATCATTGGCGAGGTAAAAGTCAGTAAACGGGATTTTCATGACTAATTTTACGATACCAAAAGTTAATTCAGTGCTGGATACTCAGGTTAAACCAACGATCAGTAATCGCTTTCCTGCGTCTTTACCGGAGCCTTGGCTTAATCAGTGGAATGAACTTCTTGAAGAGCAAACGGCAATAGAGCGTGTTGAGTGGGCGATGGAAAATTTGCCTTCACAATTTGTATTGTCGTCAAGTTTTGGTATTCAGTCTGCGGTAATGTTGCATATGTTAACGCAAGTTGATCCTAACATTCCGGTGTTAATTACCGATACAGGGCATTTGTTTCCCGAAACGTATCAGTTTATTGAGCAGCTAACGACGCGATTAAATTTAAACTTACAAGTTTATAGTGCAAAAGAAAGCGCGGCATGGCAACAAGCGAAATACGGCCAAGAATGGGATAAAGACGAAACATCACTAAAAAGCTATAACCGTCGTAACAAAGTAGAACCATTAGAGCGTGGCTTAAAAGAGTTAAACGCAGGGACTTGGTTTTCAGGCGTTCGTCGTCAACAATCTGAGCATAGACAAGGCTTATCGGTTGTTAGTATTTTACGTGGTCGATTTAAAGTGCACCCAATTATTGATTGGACAAATCGTGATATTCATCAGTATTTGACAAAACATGGCCTGCCTTATCACCCTTTATGGGATCAAGGTTATGTATCGGTTGGTGATACTCATAGTACCCGCCCGCTAACGTTAGGCATGGATGAGAGTGAAACGCGCTTTTCAGGGATGGCACGAGAATGTGGTTTACATACAGACGGTGATGGAATTTAGTACATTTAAAAGTGAGTTAGCTACTCACCTTCATCAAATTTATCTGAAAATAATTGGCAGACGTTTTCAAGCGCAAGTTCAGCGTCTGCACCTTCTGTTATCACGGTAACGGTTTTTCCTTGATTACCCGCAAGCAGCATCAAACCCATGATACTGGTTGCTTCTACTTGTTTTTCATCTAATTCGATTGTGACATTTGCATCAAATTTCTGGCTCAATTGCGCAAGTTTTGTAGCTGCCCGTGCATGTAAGCCTAATTTATTAGTGATCACTACTGATTTTTGTAAACATATTGTCATGGGTAAAGTAACCTGCGTTTAAGTACTTTGTACTTCTAAATCTCGGTGACGTGTTTGTACATCGTTACGTTCTTTTCGTAAATTATTTGCTAATAATTCAGCGATATATACTGAGCGATGTTTACCGCCAGTACAGCCAATAGCAATGGTAATGTAACTACGGTTATTCCGCTCTAAATGCGGTAACCATGTCATCATAAAACTATTTATTTGCCAGACAAATTTTGTGACAATGGGTTGACTGGCGAGAAAATCTTGCACGGGGGAGTCGAGACCAGTGAAGGGTTTTAAGTTTTTCTCCCAAAAAGGATTTGGCAGAAAACGGGCATCAAACACATAATCTGAATCTTGGGGAACCCCATGTTTAAAGCCAAAAGATTTAAACACCACCACCATGTTGCCGGTGGTTTTACCCAAAACTCTTTCTCTTATTAAATCAGCCAACTGGTGTGGTGTGAGTTGACTGGTATTAATGTATAAATCAGCTCTACTAGAAATCGGCTCAAGTAGTTTTTTTTCTAACGAAATCGCTTGGTCAAGGGCTATATTTTTTTTAATCAGCGGATGTAAGCGACGAGTTTCACTAAACCGTTTGATTAAATCATGATCATCAGCATCAAGGTAGATAATGCTAATTTCTATAGCACTGGGTAGATAGTCTAAAATTTCGGAGATATCGGTTGGATGTGCAGGTAGATTACGTACATCTAAACTCACAGCAACAGTTTCGTAATCATTGATCACGGTATGTGTTAACGCGGGTAATAAATTTACCGGGATGTTATCTACGCAGTAATAACCGAGGTCTTCTAAAACCCGTAACGCAACACTTTTTCCTGAGCCAGAACGACCACTAACGATAGTGAGTTTCATTAGCCTGCTTATCCTTACTGACTATGAATCAGTATTTTTAATTAAATTAAATAACGCTTCGTCATTTTGGCATTTACGTACTTGTTTGCAAATTTGTTTATTACTGAAAATTTTTGCAATACTCTGTAATGTAGATAAATGTTGCTGACATTGCTCTTCTGGAACAAATAAAGCGATAAAGATATCAACAGGACGGTTATCAATAGCATCAAAGGCAATAGGTGATTCAGTGGTTGCGATAACGACAATAACTTCATCACTTTGAGCTAACCGGCCGTGGGGAATAGCAATGCCATTACCAATGCCAGTAGAGCCCATTTTTTCTCTAACCATTAAGCTTTCTAATAGCGAGTAGGTATTGAATTTTTCCGATGATTCAGCGGCTTTAGCGCATAATAATTCTAGAATACGCTTTTTACTGCTGACCGGAACTGCACACAAGGTGCAGTCTTGGGTGATGATGTCAGTTAATTTCATAATGCTCGTTTTGAAAGTGACATAAAATTAATGATGATTAATTTTACCTTTATATTTCAATATTTGTTTATCAAGTTTCGACACTAAAGCATCAATGGATAAATACATATCACCATTTTGCGCTTTAGCGTGCACTTCATTACCGCTTAGGTGCACGGTTGCTTCTGCAATTTGATTTAGCTTTTCTACTGTTAATACAACATGGACATTGTTTATGTGATCAAAATGTCGTTCTAGTTTTGCAAATTTGCTATGAACGGATTCGCGTAGTGAGTCTGTAATTTCAACGTGATGACCAGCTAAATTGATTTGCATAAGCTTAGTTCCTTATTGTTAAAGTAAACTTTTTCTTTGGTTTGACGGTGGAATAGACAAGGATTCTCGATACTTGGCTATGGTTCTGCGCGCAACATTAATCCCTTGATCGGCTAATAACTCAGCCATTTTACTATCACTTAATGGTTTCGCTGGGATTTCAGCAGCGACTAGCTTTTTAATTAATGCCCTTATGGCAGTAGATGAGCACTCCCCGCCATTTTCGGTACTAACATGACTAGAAAAGAAATATTTAAGTTCAAAAATACCTCTTGGAGTATGCATGTATTTTTGAGTAGTTACTCGTGAAATAGTTGATTCATGCATATCTACAGCTTCAGCAATATCGTTTAATACCATTGGGCGCATTGCCTCTGGGCCATGTTCAAAAAAACCTTGTTGACGTTGTACAATGCAGTTTGAAACCTTCAATAAAGTATCATTGCGACTTTCTAAACTTTTAATAAACCATTTTGCTTCTTGTAAATTTGAGCGAATAAACTGGCTATCGGTAGATGACTTCATTGAACGGGCCATCGAAGCGTATTGCTGATTAACAGATAAACGCGGTGCGGTATCTGGGTTCAATTCAACCAGCCAACGGCCATTTTTCTTTTCAACGGTGACATCAGGGATAACATACTGATCATCTTCTTTGATGACACTATCACCAGGGCGAGGATCAAGTGATTGGATAAGTTTGATCACCTCACGCAATTGATCTTCTTTTAAGCGTGTTTTACGCATAATTTGACGATAATCACGATTGCCAAGTAAGTCGATATATTCGCTAATAACGAGTTTACTTTCCTTTAACCAGGGAGTACTTTTATCAAATTGATTGAGCTGTATAATCAAACACTCGGCAATTGAGCGAGCGCCAATTCCTACAGGGTCAAACATATTGACCCGCTTTAATACGGCCTCAACTTCGTCTAGCTCTACTTCTTCTCGACCGAGTGATTCTAAAATTTCATCTGTAGTAACGGTTAAATAGCCAGCATCATCAATGGCGTCAATAATAGCCGTCGCAATAGCAAGGTCGGTTTCAGTAAAGGGAGTTAAATCCATTTGCCAACGTAAATGATCTTGTATTGAGTCAGTTGTTTCGCCTTGGTAAGTATAATCTTCAGAAGCAACACCAACACCGGTATTAGAAACACCCGCGCTAAAACTTTCATCCCAAGTTGTATCGATATTAAGTTCTTCAGGAATTTCTGATTTATCCATTGCTTCGGTAGTGGTGATCTCGTCAATGGTCGCCGTGGAATCTTCACTGCCATCAGACGGTGTTGTGGCGGGTTGTTCGCCTGAACTGGCAGAAAATGCTTCTTCTAAATTGTCGGGCTCTGATTCTTGATTGTTAGGTGTCGATTCATCCACTTCGAGCAAAGGATTACTCTCGAGTGCTTCTTGTATTTCTTGTTGAAGATCCAACGTTGACAATTGCAAAAGCTTAATCGCTTGTTGCAACTGTGGCGTCATGGTGAGTTGTTGTCCTATTCGGAGCTGCAGACTAGGGCGCATTTAACTAATTATTATCCTTGTATGACTATTGTTATATCTTTGGCGTTTATGATCACTATAGCGTGAATTGCTCGCCAAGGTATACATCTCTTACTTGTTGATTTGCAAGAATTTGATCTGCACTGCCTTCGGCGATCAGTTCTCCGTGACTAACAATATAAGCATGTTCACAAACATCTAAGGTTTCTCGGACATTGTGATCAGTGATCAATATGCCGATGCCTCTTTGCTTTAAGTGTAGGATAATTTTTTTTATATCACCTACTGAAATTGGGTCAACACCTGCAAAAGGTTCATCTAAGAGTATAAATTTAGGCTCAGCGGCTAATGCTCTGGCTATTTCAACACGTCGGCGTTCGCCACCAGAAAGGCTCATACCTAAGTTGTTTTTGATGTGACCGATATTAAACTCTTCTACTAAGTGTTCAAGTTTTTCTTCTCGCTGCACATCAGTTAAGTTTTTTCTGGTTTGTAATATCGCCATAATATTGTCATAAACTGTCAATTTACGAAAAATAGACGCTTCTTGAGGTAAATAACCAATGCCTTTTCTGGCACGTTCATGCATGGGGAGCAGGGTAATATCTTCGCCATTTAACGTGATGCTGCCACTATCGTTATTGACCAAACCTACGATCATGTAAAATGATGTTGTTTTACCCGCGCCATTTGGCCCTAATAAGCCAACAACTTGGCCTTCTTGCACTTGCATACTGACATTTTTAACAACTTTTCTTCCCTTGTATGCTTTTGCAAGGTTTTCAGCGATAAGTGTAGCGGTGGTCATTTATTTTTTTTATCCAAAGCTTTAGGTTGAAGTACGGTTTTAACACGATCATTGCTATTACTATTGGCTTGTACTTGCTCGGTTAAAAAATTATAGGTGATAGTATCACTGGTTACTTGGCTGCCTTCTTGACGTAATTCGGCATTTCCGGAAATAAATACCATGTTTTTACTTGGCTGGTATTTAATTTCATTTGCTTGCAAGTATATGGGGGTACCGTCCTCTAATATTTGTTCGAAGGTAGCAGGTTTACCTTTGGCAACATAGGTTTTTTGTTCAGTATTTGACGCGGTGATCACTTGCACTAAATCAGCTTTGATCACTAGTGAACCTTGAGTGATAACAACATTGTCGATATAACTAAATATCTTGTTCTTTAAATCGGCAGCTTGCCTTGAAGCATCAATGCTGATTTCTTTGTTAAGATCAATTTTGGCTGCAATTACGCTATTAACTAAGCCTAATGACAAGCTGATAATGACGATGCTATTTTTGAGTTTGTTGATATATAGTTTGTTCATGTTTAGTTAATGTTACTTGTTTAGTGTTTAAATCGACTATCAGCCCAGAACCGTGCATGGTGAAACCTACTCCTTTGATTTCTATCTTTTTTTCTGAACTAATAATGTTGGTATTTAAATCTAATTCTAAATATTTTCCATGAATCTCTTGAATTAAACTGCTTTTATCAGTTGCGAGTAAAGCAACATGGTTTTCTAATTTTACCCGATTGTTGTTATAAAGTGTGCCTTCATTTGCCCTTACTTGCCATGGGGCACCATTATTTTTTGGATAGATGGTATATTTTGGAAACTCAAAATGTGTGACCGCTAATTCTGCGTAATGTTCCATTCTATCTGCATCAATAACATAAGAAAGCTGTCCTTTCTCGTTAAAAGTATCGGTATTGAGGTTTTCAGCGATAAAGTCAGGAATAATTTGATAATCAATACTTTCCCCTTGCTCATTGCTTGCTTGATGCCATTCGATAATACTGTAACTGATCACAGAAAATATAAAAAAAACTATCGAAAGGGTATAACTTCGATTCATATGCTAGCGCCAGAGGCATATTGCAGAGTATTTTGGCTTTGCATAATGAGATCACAGGTTTCTCTAACAGCACCAAAACCGCCACGAATATAAGTGGTGTAATTAGCTAGTGCTTCAATAGCTGGATGTGCATCATTGACAGCAATGCTTAAACCAACAAAGTCCATACATTGATAGTCTGGCATATCATCACCAATGTAGGCGACTTGTGCAGGGCTTAGTTTGAGCTTTGTTAACATAGATTTTAGAGCGGGTAATTTATTTTCCTCCCCTTGAACGATGTATTTGACGTTTAATGCGCTCATCCGGGTTTGCACGATATTTGACTGTCTACCTGTTATTACTGCGACATCAACACCGCTGGCACCTAAAGCTTTGATGCCATAACCATCTTTGGTATGAAAGGCCTTTAATTCTTCACCATCATTGCCTAAATAAATGCGACCGTCAGAGAATACCCCGTCAATATCACAAATAAATAATTTGATGTCGGCTGCTTTTTTCATAATGTCTTCAGCAACATGCCCGTAAAGCGTTTGCGCCATTACAACACTCCTGATCTAAGTAAGTCATGCATATTCATTGCGCCCACTGGTTTCATCTGTTCATTCACTATGATTAAACCATTAATTTTTTTATCTTCCATTATTTTCAACGCCTGCGCTGCCAACATATCACCTTGAGCCACGGTAGGGCTGTGGGTCATAACGGAGGATATTTCATCATGATGAATATCAATTTTAGCATCGAGTATGCGACGTAAATCACCATCGGTAAATAATCCGGTTAATTGTTGCTGCGAATTAACGACTGCGGTCATGCCTAAACCTTTAAGAGACATTTCCACCAAAGCATCTTTAATTTTTGCAGACTCTTCAACCAAAGGCAGGCGCTCACCTTGATGCATAATGTCTTGTAAACGTAATAATAACCTTTTTCCTAAACTGCCACCTGGGTGAGAAAGGGCAAAATCGTCAGCAGTAAATTCTTTGGCATTTAATAACGCTACTGCTAATGCATCTCCCATCACCAAGGTTGCCGTAGTACTTGAGGTCGGCGCAAGTCCTAATGGGCAAGCCTCTTGCGATACTTTAATGCAAACATGGGCATCACTTAACTTTGCTAAGGTAGATTTAGGGTTGCTGCTCATGGCAATGAGTTTGGCACCAATACGCTTGATTACTGGGATTATTGCCAATACTTCACCGGTTTCACCCGAATTTGAAATGGTTAATACCACATCATCTGAGGTGATCATACCCAAATCACCGTGACTGGCCTCTCCTGGATGAACAAAAAACGCTGGTGTGCCTGTACTTGCTAAGGTTGCCGCAATTTTTCCACCTACATGACCAGACTTGCCCATACCAATGACAATCACTCGTCCCTTACAGTGGAACATCAACTGACAAGCTAATTCGAAGCCGTCATCGATATATTGCTCAAGTTCACTAATGGCTTGTGTTTCAATTTCAATGACTTTTTTGGCTAACAGTTTAAAATTTTTCATCGCGATAACAAATTCTATAATTGACTAAATAGTAGCAGTTGATAAGCGAAAAAGGTCAATAGTAACAATAGACCTTTAAAGCGAGTAATTCTGAAGTTGCCAAAGCTACGACTAAAACACAGAAGAAATAAGATAAAAGTCACACCTAACATATAAGGAGCGTCACGAACCGAAGCTTCACCGTCAATATCTCCAGGAGCAATGACACCAGCTAATGACAGTACCGCAAGGATATTAAAAATATTAGAACCGATAATATTACCTAAAGCCAAATCATCTTCCTTTTTGATGATACTCATAATACTGGCGGCTAATTCGGGTAAACTTGTGCCGATAGCAATAACGGTAAGACCGATAACCAAATCACTAATGCCGAAAGCTTTAGCAATAAAAACAGATGAATCTACTAAGTACCCTGCGCTCAATGGCAAGACAATAATGCCGATAATCAACCATGTTACTGATTGCGGTGTGCTGATAGCGTCTGGTAATTCTTGCTCTGCTTCAATGATCATTGCATCATCGACACGATTGTTTTTAGCACGTCTTAAAGTAATAACAAGTAAGGTAATAATGTAAATGAAAAAGCCAGCAAGTAAAATAACACCCTCGGTAAAACTAAAATGCTGATCGGCCAACATCCAATAAGCCAATGCGGTGATGGCTAATATCAGTGGGATTTCTCTTCTGACGGTAGAAGATGACACAGATAAAGGGTGAAGTAATGCGGTAATACCTAATACTAAAGCAATATTGGTGATATTAGAGCCAATGGCATTTCCAATTGCGGTATTTGGATTATCTTGTAAAGAGGCGGTTGCTGCGATCATCATTTCGGGAGCGGATGAGCCCATAGCTACAATAGTTAAACCTATGATCATTGGTGGAATGCCAAAATTCCTCGCAAGTGAGGAGGCACCAAATACAAATTTGTCGGCACTCCACACTAGAGTCACTAACGAAATAAGTAAGATAAAAATTTGTACAAGCATTTACAACTCCAAAAAAGATACATCCCATCCCACGTAATTTGCCAATTTGAAGTGGGTTGGGTTATAGCCAAATAACGTCAAATATTTGCAGTTACTTAGATATGGATGGATTGTCGCTGGTTGGCAGCTAAAAAAAAAGGGCTATTATGCAAAGAGTGCAAAAAAAAGAGCGATAAGTGAGTTTTTAGTGTTTATTTCTGCAATTTGTAAAATTTAAATGAAATAATTAACTAGGAACAGAGTTCTTTTATCAATATATAGCTCGATTTTTTCACCTGTGATAGTCATAACTGCTCGATCTTACAATTTCTTACGTTTTGATACGTTTTCTTACGCATTTTAAACACAATAAATTGCTAATTTCGGATGAACTATTGACTGCACTGAGGTAGAATTCTCGACTAAGAAATAATAGTGAGCTTTTAATAAATTCGATATGTCAGATATTCTGGTAGATATTAAAAATATAACCTTTAAAAGGGAAGAACGGGTCATTTATGATGACATTAGTTTAACGATCCCTAAAGGAAAAGTGACCGCGATTATGGGCCCCAGTGGTATTGGAAAAACCACTTTGTTACGTTTAATTGGCGGACAACTAAAACCAGAGTCGGGTAGTATCTTATTTGATGGGCAAGATATACCGCAATTATCTCGTCGAGAGTTATATTCTGCACGTAAACGAATGAGCATGTTATTCCAAAGTGGTGCGTTATTTACTGATATGTCAGTTTATGAAAATGTAGCTTTCCCTATTCGTGAACATACTCAACTTTCAGAAGACTTAATTGAAAAAATGGTATTGATGAAGTTAGAGGCAGTAGGTTTACGAGGCGCTAGATTGTTAAAGCCCAGTGAACTTTCTGGCGGTATGGCACGTAGAGCAGCATTAGCGCGTGCTATTGCTTTAGATCCAGAGCTGATTTTATATGATGAACCTTTTGCGGGACAAGACCCTATTTCAATGGGGGTAATTGTTCGGTTAATTCGCTCATTAAGTGATGCTTTAGGATTAACTTCTGTAGTGGTTTCTCATGATGTGCCAGAAGTGATGAGTATTGCAGATTACATTTATATCATCGCAGAACAAAAAATTATTGGCCATGGTACTCCACAAGAAATTACTCAACAAACTTCTCCGTTAGTACAACAGTTTATTAAAGGTGAAGCCGATGGCCCGGTGCCATTCCATTATAAATCAGCGTCCTACCAGGATGAATTGATTGGCAAGGAACATCGTTCGTGAATTTTTTAGTTGTATTAGGGCGTAAGATCATAGCTCGTATTAGTGCCTTAGGACGAGCTATTTTAATGCTAGCATCGGCATTGTTGCATGTGCCCAACCCACGGAAAGGATTTCCTTTATTATTGAACCAATTATATTATGTTGGTGTGCTTTCGTTAGTCATCATCTTAGTATCAGGATTATTCATTGGTATGGTATTGGCGTTACAAGGCTATACTATTTTGGTGGGTTATGGCGCAGAAGCAAGTTTAGGCCCTATGGTTGCTTTGTCATTGTTACGAGAATTAGGTCCCGTGGTTGCCGCATTACTGTTTGCGGGGCGCGCGGGTTCGGCGCTTACCGCCGAAATTGGTTTAATGAAAGCCACAGAACAGCTGTCCAGTCTAGAAATGATGGCGATAGATCCGCTGCGTCGTGTTATTGCACCTCGTTTCTGGGCAGGTTTTATTTCGTTACCTTTACTTGCGGCAATTTTTTCAGCCGTTGGTATCTTAGGGGCTCATCTTGTAGGCGTAGATTGGCTGGGTGTTGATGGTGGTACCTTTTGGTCGGTGATGCAGGCACAAGTATCTTTTGAAAAAGATATTTTAAATGGCATTATTAAAAGTATTGTCTTTGCTTTTGTAGTTACTTGGATTGCGATTTATAAAGGTTATGATTGTGAACCAACCTCAGAAGGGATCAGTCGGGCAACGACTGCGACGGTTGTACAATCGTCATTATTGGTTTTAGGTTTAGATTTTATCTTAACGGCATTGATGTTCGCAAAATAACTTATACTGCTATGTATAGTGAAGTTCAATGTTGAAATTGTTTTTTTTTTAGTCTTTGGTGGATGACATGGTGTCAAAAAAAGTTGAATTAATGGTTGGTTTATTTGCTGCAATAGGTATTGCAGCATTATTGATGTTATCGCTCAAGGTTGCTAATAGTGGCATCTCAGGTACAGGTGAAACGTATTCGCTTTATGCAAAGTTTGATAATATTGGTGGATTAAAAGTTCGCTCACCGATTAAAGTTGGTGGCGTAGTTGTTGGTCGAGTTAGTGATATCAGCTTGGATGCCGAAGATTATACCCCTGTAGTTACCTTAGAAATTTTTGCAGAATATAATAATTTTTCTGAGGCAACGTCAGTTTCAATACTAACAGCTGGTTTATTAGGTGAGCAATATATTGGTTTATTACCGGGCTTTATTGATGAGTCTGTGGAAACTTTACATGCGGGTGACTATATCGAAGATACTAAACCAGCATTAGTTTTAGAAGAATTAATTGGTCAATTTTTATTTAGCCAAGGTAGCGGTGATTAATGATGATGTTAGGTAAATCAATATCAATGAGTAAATTATTTTCAACACTAATAGCCGTTGCTTTTAGTGTTAATGCCTTTGCCAGCATTGAACCATTAAAATCAGCCGATGAAGATATGCAAAGTGTGAATTTTATCCCCGTGGTAGCATCAGAAGGTGGTGCTATACATGTTGATAAAAAAGACCCATATAAAATGATTAAAACAGTGGCAAATATTACCTTCCAACGCTTTGCTAATGAACAGAGTGCCATTCAAGCTAATCCTAATTTATTAAAAAATATAGTTCGTGAAGAGTTAATGCCCTATATCAATTATCAATATGCGGCGTTTAAAGTCATTGGCATTAACTTTAAGAAAACCAATAAAACAGACCGTGCTGCGTTTGTACCGGTTTTTCGTGATTACTTAGTTACCTCTTATGCACAAGTTTTTACCTTATATAAAAACCAAGAAGTTAAATTTGCGCCAGCTAAAGACTTTAGCAAGGACAAAGTTGTTGCTGTAAAGACAACAGTCATTGAGCCAGGCAGAGCGCCTATTGATATTTCTTTTCGAGTAAGAAAAAGTAAAAAGACCAAAGAATGGAAAGCCTATGATATGGTCGCTGAAGGTGTGAGTTTATTAGACAGCAAGCAGGCCGAGCTGAGTAGCCTTATTCGTCAAAAAGGCTTGCCTTATGTTACTACCATGCTCAAGACCAAAGCAGCTAAGAATATCGTATTTTAAGGGATTATTTACTGATGCCAATAATAAAGATAACGCAGCAAACTTCCCAATTAATATTAGCGGGAGAATTAACGCGTAAAACAGTAACTAAATCTTTTGAGAAAAAATCTCGTCAGTTACTGTCTAATCATATCAATACATTAAGTTTAGCAGCCGTTTCGAAAGTTGATACTGCTGGTTTAGCTTGGTTGTTAATGATGCTTGAACAAGCAAACCGCCAAGCAATAGCATTACAGTTTATTGATATTCCTCAAGAGTTAACTAAATTAGCAAAATTAAGCGCGGTAGATTCTTTCTTACCTATCAATTAACGCCATATAAATCACTTTTATTGCTACTGACATCGTGCATCTTGAAGTGGATTGGGTATAATCCCTGTAATTAAGTTATCGGGAGAACCGTGTGGAAGTTTCTGAAATTGAAAAATTGATCAATGATGCATTAACGCTAGATGAATTACATGTAAAATTTGATGGTTCACAATGTACCATCATTGCTGTAGCTGACTTTTTAGGCGAATTAAGCCGAGTTAAAAAACAGCAGGCTGTTTATGCGCCGCTTACCCAAGTGATTAATGAAGGTAAAATACACGCCGTCACTATCAAAACGTTTACCAAGGCTGTTTGGCAGCGTGAAAAAATGTTTAACTTACCTCTATAACATCAGCTAACTTAAAAGAAGACTCTCTTGGACGCATTTAAAATTATTGGCGGCACGCCAATGCAAGGTGAAGTGACTATTTCTGGCGCAAAGAATGCAGCTTTGCCTATTTTGATGGCTACTTTGCTTTCACAAACCCCTATTACCATCACTAATGTTCCTAAATTAAATGACATTGAGACCACCATAAAGTTATTGACTCAATTAGGCGCTCGCGTTGAATGGGTTGATGATAATGCCTTGTTGATAGACGCAAGTACCGTCGATCAACATAAAGCGTCTTATGAGTTAGTGAAAACAATGCGCGCCTCTATATTGGTTTTAGGACCTCTGTTAGCACGTTTTGGTCATGCTGAGGTTTCACTACCCGGCGGTTGCGCAATTGGTGCTCGTCCAGTGAATTTACATATTCAAGGCTTGAAGCTGATGGGCGCAGATATTGAAGTTGAAAATGGCTATATCATCGCTAAAAATAATGGCCGATTGCAAGGTGCGACTATCTTTATGGATACGGTCAGTGTTACCGGTACTGAAAACTTGATGATGGCTGCAGCATTAGCTGAAGGTACAACCATCATTGAAAATGCCGCGCGTGAGCCTGAAATAGTTGATTTAGCACAATGTTTAAATTCAATGGGAGCAAAGGTTTCTGGTGCGGGCTCTGATACTTTAACTATTGAAGGTGTGAGTAACTTAGAGGGCAGCCAATATTCTGTCATGCCTGATCGCATTGAAACTGGAACGTTTCTGGTGGCAGCAGCGGTGACTCAAGGAAAAGTGAAATGTTTAAACACGGATCCCAGCGCCTTAGATGCTGTATTAAGTAAACTGCAAGAGTCAGGTGCACAAATTACCACCGGTGAAGACTGGATCGAGTTAAGCATGAATAAAAGGCCTACGGCAGTTAATGTTCGTACAGCTCCTCATCCCGCATTCCCTACTGATATGCAAGCACAATTTGTCACTTTGAATGTTCTTGCAGAAGGTACAGCAACAACTACTGAAACGATATTCGAAAATCGTTTTATGCATGTACCTGAATTACAACGTATGGGTGCTGATATTACTTTAGAAGGCAATACTGCGATCACTAAAGGTGTTGAAACGTTAACGGGGGCTCAAGTGATGGCGACAGATTTACGTGCTTCAGCAAGTTTAGTGATAGCAGGACTTGTCGCGACAACAGAAACTCAGGTAGATCGTATATATCATATTGATCGTGGCTATCAACATATAGAAGATAAATTGCAAGCGCTGGGCGCAAATATTACCCGAATTAAAAACAATTAGTCCGATTGGTATTATCCGTAAACAAGTCATTTGATGACATAAAAAAAGGTTCATGCTGTAAGTATGAACCTTTTTTATTGCTTATATTGTTTCTAAAATTACCCTTATATAGGTCTACTCTCTAAAATAGTGACAGCTATCTCAAGTGCCTGCTTGTTTCTATAAATTTTAAAGTTAAGCTCAGTACCCGGTGGAGTCTCTGCGACAATATCCAGGGCATGGGTAATACTATCAATAGCTCTGTCCGCTATCTGAAATACAATATCGCCAGTTTGTAATCCTGCGATATGTGCTGGGCTGTTAGGGGTAACATTACTGATAATGAAACCTTTAGCTTTTTGGTTGTATTGATCTGAGCTAATACCTAACCAACCACGAACGACACGGCCATTTTCAATGATTTTTTGCATAATTGTTACTGCAAGTTTATAAGGGACAGCGAAAAATATCCCTTGAATATCATTGAGCTGCGGATTAATTTCAGTGAATTGACGGGAGTTAATTCCGACTAATTCGCCGTTGGAATTCACTAATGCCCCACCAGAATTCCCTTTGTTTATTGCCGCATCCATTTGGAGAAATTCCAAATAACTGGTATTACTTAATCCGTGTCTACCCGTTGCACTGACAATACCTTGAGTAATAGTTTGACCAAGGTTAAGAGGATTACCTATCGCTAAAACGACATCACCCGCGAATGACTGCTGGGCTTTATTTTGTGGTATGACAGGTAAATTATTGGCAGCTACTTTTAAAACAGCAAGATCGGTATAAATATCATAACCAATTAATTCAGCGTGATAACGTTGACCGTTTTGTAACCAAATCTCAATAAGTGCGGCATTTTGTACAACATGATAATTGGTTAATAAATAGCCATCGCTCGTCATGATAA
>Ga0209395_1003458_pt1 | contig 19534 bp, 14 predicted proteins | sample GOMGulsemesocosm_3_FD_184635 | JGI IMG/M metagenome (GOLD analysis project Ga0209395, IMG submission 184635) | Methane-oxidizing microbial communities from mesocosms in the Gulf of Mexico - GOM9D Gulf of Mexico (SPAdes) (version 2) | ecosystem: Environmental > Aquatic > Marine > Cold seeps... | reverse complement strand
CCATCGACACCATTCTCGACTTCGCACTTGATGATGACCAGCTGGAGTTCAATATCAGCAGCGGCCTTGAACTCGATAATATCAACAGCTGGTTAAGCCTCAGTGAAAGTGAAGGGGATACCACACTGCTGCTCGATCTGGACGGTGAAGGCAGTACTTACGACGCCACCGCCTTCGCCTACTTTAATGACCTGGCGAGCGCCAGCATCTCCGATTTTACAATTATCGTGTAATCCTTGAGCGGGCCATTCAATAGCCCGCTTAATCTTTTACTGGACCTATATCTCGACAGCAATCTAAATCAAAAAGGTTTAAGTAGAAATATAAGTATCTTTACCAGGGAACAGTAGCAGTGCCCCGTAGCCTTTAATAACGACTCGCCAAAAAGCCGTGAACCCAGAAGTTGGGTTCACGGAGAGTACAGAAGTATTTACTCAGAAAGGTAAAGCTTGTGTGTCTCGACCTATAAAGGAAAGATGTGATTAATGGCCGGAAAACACAGGTTTTTTCTTCTCAAAGAATGCGGTTATCGCCCCTTCGCAATCCTTGCTGTTCATGCAAGTCGTTTGAATTTTTGACTCTTGATCCACGATTTCACTGTAACTACTGACGTGCACTTCGCGCATTATTTTTTTGCCAAACTTCTGAGCCAGCGGCGCGCCCTGGGCGAGGTTTTCAGCCCAGCTCTGGCTTGTCGCGGAGAGCTCTTCAGCGGCCACCACCTTATTCACCAGGCCGTATTGCTCACATTCAACAGCCGGTAACCTGCCCGCTTCGGCAAACAGTTGCATGGCTTTTTTGTAACCCATGGCATTGACCAGGTGGTGACTCATACCACCATCCGGCACAAGGCTCAGGCCCGCAAAGGCCAGGTACAAAAATGCATTGTCGGCCATCACCGCAAGGTCGCAGGTCATGGCTAGGGCTGCGCCTATGCCGGCGCAGGCGCCGTGTACAGAAGCAATGTAGAGTTTTTCAGAGTTGTGAATAGCCATTAACACCGGCTTGTACTCAAGCTGAATCTGCTCATCAATGGTGGCGTAACCGGTCAGGCCTTCTGTTAAATCAGTACCCGAACTAAAACCACGGCCTTCGGCGCGAATCACCAGCACGCGAACATCGTCATTACTTTCTGACGACTCAATCACCTGCAGCAGTTCCTGTCGCATTTTCTGACTGATGGCGTTCATCGCCTTGGGACGGTTCAAACTGATGGTGGCCACTCGATTTTCAATCGAATAGGTAATGCATTCAAAATCGCTCATAGGGTTGCTCTCTTTCATCTGCTGCGTTTATGTCAGTACGCCATTGCTCGCCAAGGCATCGATGCGGCTTTGATCGAAACCCCAGTCGGACAAAACCGATTTGGTGTCAGAACCTTCCGCAGGGGGAGCCTTGGGTGTGTCACACTCAGTGCGGCTGAATCTTGGTGCCGGTGCTGGCTGGCTGTGGCCATCAATATCAATGAATGTAGCGCGCGATTTGTTGTGAGGGTGCTCAAGGGCTTCTTCGTAGTCCAGAACACCCGCCACACAGGCGTCGGAGCCCTCAAAAATATCGACCCATTGAGCACGAGTTTTAGACTTAAAGGTTTGCGTAAACGTGGCTTTTATTTCATCCCATTTTTCCGGGTTGTTTTGCTCCGCAATAAAGCGCTCGGGCATACCGGAGAGCTTAATCATTTCAGCAAAAAACTGCGGTTCAATGGAGCCAACCGATACATGCTTGCCATCGGCTGTTTCATAGACGCTGTAATAGGGCAAGCCACCATCAAGCAGGTTGCTCTCACGCGCAGGATTCCAGCCACCCAGTTTGCTCATGGTGTAGAACATGCTCATGAGGTGAGCCGAACCGTCGGTAATGGCGGTATCAATCACCTGACCTTTACCCGACTGCTTAACTTCCAACAGAGCGGAAAGAATGCCAACCACCAGGAACATACTGCCACCGGCAAAATCGCCGACCAGATTCAACGGCAGTATCGGCTGATCCTTCGTGCCAATGGCCGCGACGGCGCCGGTCAAGGAAATATAGTTACAGTCGTGACCCGCTGAATGTGCCAATGGGCCTGTCTGGCCCCAACCGGTCATGCGCCCATAGATAATCTTGGGGTTACGCTCTAAACAAACATCTGGGCCAAAACCGATACGTTCGGCGACACCGGGTCGGTTGCCTTCGAAAATAACATCGGCGCTTTCTACCAGTGTCAGCAAGGCTTGCAGGCCCTCGGGTTTTCTCAGGTCGAGGGCGATGCTCTTCTTACCACGCGAACTGACATCCATCGCCGATGGCGGCGCAATGGAGTTGGGTTTGGACGCCCGCTCAACCACGATCACCTCCGCACCCAAATCGGCCAGCACCTGGCCTGCATAAGGGCCCGGCCCTATGCCTTTCATTTCAATAATTTTGATACCCGCTAGAGGTCCCATATTTTCACCGCCTGTCGTCATCGTTTAATAAGTTCACTGTCGCCAGCGGGTGTCAAATCATCTGATTCGACACCCGATCATGCATACATATTACTTAGGCTGCATACGGATACCGGCATCCATACGGATACACTCAGCGTTGGTGTAATCACTCTCAACAATGAACTGCGACAGGTGTGCAATCTCATCTGGGCGAGCCAGACGCTGGGGGAAGAGCGGGCTTTTCGACAGGCTATCAAAGGCCGCTTCAGGCAGGGAGTCAAAGAGCGGGGTGTGCACCAAACCAGGTACAATGGTATTAACGCGAACACCGTACTGAGCAAGGTCGCGGGCGATTGGCAGGGTCATACCGACAATGCCGCCCTTCGATGCACTGTAGGCTGCTTGACCCACCTGGCCTTCGTAAGCGGCGATGGATGCGGTATTGATGATCACACCGCGGCTGCCGCAATCGGTGACCGGCTCTTGACCCGCCATCTGCACGGCAACCAAACGCAATACATTAAACGTGCCCACTAGGTTTACATCGAGTACTTTTTTGAAGGTGCTCAGCGGGAAGGCGCCATCCTTGCCGACGGTTTTTTTAGCACTGCCAATACCGGCGAAATTATTGCAGATGTGAATGGCACCAAACGTGGCCGCCGTAGCAGCAACCGCAGCCTCTACCGAAGATTCATCGGCAACGTTTACATTTTGATAAATCACCGCATCACCCAGCTCTTCTGCCAATTGATTGCCGCGTTCATCGTTCATATCAAAGATGGCAACCTTCGCGCCCTTTTCCACATACAGGCGCACGGTCGCTTCACCCAAACCTGATGCGCCACCGGTTACAACGGCAACTTTACCTTGAATATCCATAACTCATTCCAATAATTTTTTTGTCAATAATAAAAATACATATTGGCAATACACTGGGTGCATTGCCCGGCTCATCAATCAAGATTACTGCTGTACTTGTCCGAAAACACCTCGCGGCTGATGATCAGTTTCATGATCTCAGAACTGCCCGCCAGAATGCGGTTAATGCGCGCATCGGTGAACATGTTGCAGATTGGGTACTCTTTCATGTAACCCGCACCGCCGTGTAGCTGAACGCCAAGATCAAGCATGCGCCCTTCTATCTCGGTAGCCTGCAACTTAGCCTTGGCCGCCATATTAACGGTTAACTTGCCATTATTGTGCAGTGCCACAAGGTGATCGACATACACCTCAAGCACGGTAATTTCTGCGTCCATTTCCGCCATTTTAAATTGCGTGTTTTGCATAGCGGATAGCGGCTTGCCAAATACCTTGCGCTCCATGACAAACTCACGGGTCAGGTTAAACGCTCGGCGGGCATTGGCTATGGAACCGGTAGCGGAGATCAAACGCTCTTCAGCGAGGCCCTGCATAAGGTAGAAGAAACCTTTACCTGGCTCACCGAGAATATTTTCTTTCGGCACTTTTACGTTCGAGAAAAATAACTCAGCCGTGTCCTGCGCTTTCATGCCCATCTTATCGAGGTTACGCCCACGCTCAAAACCGTCCATGCCCCGCTCAACCACACACAGGGTCATGGCGTGGGGGTTGTTGTCTGGATCGGACTTTCCCGCGACTATGACGTAATCGGCGTTAATACCATTAGAAATGTAGGTTTTAGAACCATTCAGCAGGAAGTGATCGCCTTCATCTTTCAAGGTGGCGCGCATACCGGCCAGGTCACTGCCGGCATCCGGTTCGGTCATGGCGATCGCCAGAATTTTATCACCGCTGACACAACCCGGTAAGAAACGCTGCTTCTGCTCATCATTGCCAAAGTGGTCGATGTATGGACCCACCAAGCGGCTGTGTAGGGTGTTAAACCACTCGCCACAACCCTGCCTGACGGTCTCTTCAATGATGACCTGTTCGAAACGAAAGTCACGATCGCCCATGCCGCCGTACTGCTCATCCGGCCAGATCATCAAGAAACCTTGTTCACCGGCTTTCTTAAACACTTCACGGTCAACAATGCCCTGCTCACGAAAGCGTTCCATATTCGGCGCGACTTCTGTTTCGAGAAACTTTCGATAAGCCTCACGCAGCATGTTTTGTTCTTCAGTAAAATTACGCATTCTTATTTACCTTCTAAAATGGCCACAGGAAAACCTGTGGCTATATATTTGTTGCTTACTGGAAGGTTTCACCCGCCGCTATCTTGTCTGCCACAATCTGCGGGCAGTCGAAACGCTCACCATACTGAGCCGCCAACTCACCACAGCGTGCTTGGAATTTCTCAAGTCCGTAGGTGTTCACAAACTGCAGGAAGCCACCCGTCCAGATAGGTGCGCCAATACCCATGATAGAACCAATGTTGCCGTCGGCCACGGTGCGCAAGACATTGGTCTGCAAACACTTGAGCGTCTCAATCACTTGGCGGAACAGCAGGCGATCCTTGATGTCTTCATCCGAAATTTCAACGTCAGATTTATAGAACTGCTCAAGCAGTGGCGGCCAGATGGTCTTGCCGCCATCGGCGCTGTATTCATAATAACCACCATTGTGATGACGACCACCTCGGCCGTTCTCAACGGTCAGGAAGTTAACCACTTCGCGCAGCGCAGCTTGCTCGCCCCACTTATCCGCCACACCCATTTCAGCCCAGGTTGCAGCCGCTTTGCGCGACAATTCCTGGCTTACTTCATCGTGTACGGTCAAGGGGCCTACTGGCATACCAATGGCTTTACCCAGGTTATCCACGCGAACAGGGTAGGCACCTTCTGTCACCATACGTGCACCTTCATCAAAGTAGGTGCCAAAGGTACGCGAAGTAAAGAAACCCAGAGAATCGTTAACAACGATAGGTTTTTTCTTAATTTGTTTGGTGTAATCAAAGGCTTTGGCCAGTGTCGTATCACTGGTGTTGTCACCACAGATGATTTCAACCAGCGGCATCTTATCGACCGGCGAGAAGAAGTGAATACCGATGAAGTTTTCGGCCTTGCTGGACACTTCTGCCAACTGAGTGATAGGCAAGGTCGAGGTGTTTGAACCCCATACGCCATCTTCGGCCAAGTATTTCTCGGTAGACTGAGTGATCTTGTTTTTCAGTTCAATATTCTCGAAGACCGCTTCAATGATCAGGTCACAACCCTGCAGGTCATTATCGTCAGCGGTTGGTTTGATCAGCGCCAGTACTGCCGCTTTCTTCTCTTCTGTCACGCGCCCTTTAGCCACTCGCTTGGCTAACAACTTCTCAGAGTAGGCCTTACCCTTCTCTGCCGACTCTGCTGAGATATCTTTCAGGATGACTTCAATACCCGCCATCGCAGACACATAGGCGATACCTTGGCCCATCATGCCGGCGCCCAATACACCCACCTTTTTGGTCAGCTGAGGTTCAACACCTTGCGGGCGAGAAGCGCCGCCGTTTACTTTGTTCATCTGGAAGAAAAAGGTGCTGATCATGTTTTTGGCTTCAGGTGTGATCGCCAAATAAGCCAGACCGCGACTCTCAACGGTCATGGCGGTATCGAAGCTCAAGCGTGCCGCTTCAACCGCGCAGTCCAGGATTTGCTCAGGAGCAGGCAGCAGTCCTCGGGTCTTCTGGGCCAGCATCGCCGGGGCGCCCATTAATACTTGCGCCAATTTTGGTGAATTAGCATTGCCGCCGGGGATCTTAAAGCCCTTCTGATCCCAAGGCTGTATCGCAGCCGCATCACGGCCTTCTTGCTCCAGGCTCTTGGTTTCCAGGATATAGGCCTTGGCACGTGGCAGCAGCTCATCCAATGACTCAACTGTCTCGTGGATCATGCCGGCTTTCAACGCTTTCGCTGGTACCACTTTCTTACCTTCCAGCAGGAACGGCAGCGCATTTTGCAAACCCAGCAGGTTTACCATGCGCACCACACCACCTCCACCAGGCAGCAGACCCAAGCTTACTTCTGGTAGGCCCAGCTGTACTGACTTGTGGTTGTAAGCAATGCGGTAGTTGGTCGCCAGACAAATTTCAAAACCGCCACCCAACGCTGCACCGTTAATTGCAGCCACTACCGGTACTGGCAACTTTTCCAGACGGCGGAAATCGGCTTTCATATCCTCAAGGGTATTAAAGAAGGCTTCAGTCTCATCAGGCGTGGTTGCCAACAGACTATTGAGATCGCCGCCAGCAAAGAAGGTTTTCTTGGCTGAAGCAAACACCACACCCGTTAAATCTTGTTCTTTTTCCAGCTTTTCAACCGTCGCTTTCATCACCGGATTAAACTCGGCGCTCATGGAGTTAACCGGCCCCGTCATATCCATGGTGACGGTTACTATACCGTCAGCGTCTTTTTCGTACTTGAATACACTCATGTTGTTTTCCTAAATTCTGTCGTTAATCTCGATCACCTGTGACGGGTGATAGCACTTCAATAAGAGCTACTTAAATGAGAGCTACTGGGCTTACACACGCTCAATGATGGTGGAGATGCCCATACCACCGCCCACACATAAAGACAGCATGGCGCGCTTGAGGCCACGGCGCTCAAGCTCATCCAACATGATGCTGACCAGCATGGCGCCCGTGGCACCCAGCGGGTGACCCATGGCGATAGAACCACCGTTAACGTTGGTCACTTCGTGACTGATATCGAGATCTTTCATGTAACGCATAGCAACCGAAGCAAAGGCTTCGTTGATTTCCCAGAGGTCAATGTCTGAGGCTTTCAGCCCCGCTTTATCGAGGGCTTTCTTGGCGGCAGGACCGGGGCCTGTCAGCATGATGATGGGGCAGTTGGCCAGTACGGCCGTCGAAACGATACGACCGCGCGGCGTCAGGCCCAGATCTTTACCGGCTTTTTCGCTGCCAATGAGTACCGCAGAGGCGCCGTCGACAATGCCCGATGAGTTGCCCGGAGTATGGACGTGGGTGACTTTTTCCAGTGTGTTGTACTTGCGCAGGATAACGTCGTCAAAACCAAAACTACCCATCATTTCGAAAGAGGCTTTGAGGTTACCCAGACCTTCCATGGAGGTATTGGGCTTGATGAAGTCGTCCCGCTCAAGAATCGTCAAACCATTCTTGTCCAGTACGGGCAAAACTGACTTATCAAAGTAACCATTATCACGGGCATGGGCGGCACGCCTTTGTGATTCCATGGCAAAGGCATCGACATCTTCACGGCTGTAGCCATCGAGGTTGGCGATCACATCGGCGCCAATACCCTGAGGTACGAAACCGGTTTTCAGTTGGAAGGCCGCATCAGCTCCCATGGCGCCACCGTTGGAACCCATGGGGATCCGGGACATACACTCAACACCACCAGCCACAACCAGATCTTCCCAGCCAGAAGCCACTTTTTGCGCGGCAATGTTGACCGCCTCAAGACCCGAAGCACAAAAACGATCCAATTGAACACCCGCAACCGACTCATGCCAATCGGCATTTTGCACGATCATCTTGGCCACGTCCGAACCCTGCTCACCGACCGGCGTCACACAGCCCATTACCACGTCATCGACGTAGGAGGTGTCCAAATCATGGCGGGACTGCAGACCTCTCAGCAAGCCAGCGCCCAGATCGATAGGTTTAACCTCGTGCAAGCTGCCGCCTTTTTTGCCCTTGCTGCGGGGGGTGCGCACGGCGTCGTAGATATAAGCGTGATGGGTCATGGTCTGTCTCTTCTGTAATGAATAGTCCAAGGCCTGCTCAAAAAAGCCTCAGCCGAGCCTAATGTGAAAGCCAGTTTGCACCTTAATAGCCTGGCCAACCATGGCATAGACAATTACAAAAATAGGCATTATCTTACATTCCAATATCATCAAGTGGCGAGCACAGAGCTGGGAAGGTAGTTATGAAGGTGGTCACCATCGCCCCTATATACGTCAAACAACTGCTGGAAGGCGCGGCACTAAAGGGTTACGACCCTGAAGAGATACTGCGTGCACAGGGTCTTCCGGCGCAGATGTTAACCAACCCCAAGCTCAGAATATCGACCATTGCATTCGCCGAGCTCTGTCATACCATCACCCTGCTATTACGCGATGAAGCCTTTGGCCTACTGGCTAGACCGCAAAAACTGGGCAGCTTCAAACTCATGGTCCGAGCCTGTCTCAGCAGTGAAAATGTCCGGGAATCCTTGACCATATTCCGCGACAGCTTCAACCTGCTCGACTGCAGTATCAGCGCTTATACCAGCTTTTCGGAGAAGGGGGGGTACCTAGCCTTCAACTCTGAAAGGCACGAGGCTATCAGCAGTAACTTTTATATCGAAACATTGTTAATTAGCGCTCATAGAACCCAGTGCTGGCTAGCCAATGAGTTTCTGCCCATTGAAAGGGTCGAGTTATCCTACCCGGAACCTCCGTATAGTGAAGAACACCGTTTTCTTTTCTATGGTGTACCCGCCACATTTAATCAAAAGCGCAACGCCATCCATTTTAGCCGCAAGACACTTGTAATCACTTGCCACAGAGACAAGAGCGATCTGAAAGCGTTATATAAAAACACCCACATCCTCCTGCTCACACAACCGAAAAAAAGTAGGTCGGCGTCCATACGCCTGCGCTTGTGGATGGAGAGCTTGTTTCGTGAGGGGCACAGTAACCCGCAGATCGAACAGGCCGCAGAACACGTCGGGTTAACCGAACAAACCCTAAGGCGACACCTAAAAAAGGACGGTTATTCCTTTCAAAGGCTCAAGGACGATACGCGCCGGGACATGGCCATATTCTTTATTAATAGCAAAGAACAGAGCATCGAAGAGATTGGCTTTCGGCTGGGGTTTTCTGAAGCCAGCACATTTATACGCGCTTTTAAAAAATGGACAGGGTTGACACCACTGGCTTATCGGAAGCTGTCGTAATCGCGAACATTATTATCTACAAGCATAAGAGCACGAACCATTACTCAGAGGACAATCGCAAACCCCGGGCTGAATAAGCAGACATAAAAAAGCCTCGCACGGGCGGGGCATCAAGCAACTCAAGAGAACACTGGGCGCAGACTATGACGACGGCTATGCCCAGCCAACAGAATAAAACTTAGCGCTGTATCACACGCGGCTGGATGAGAGTCTGTCCTGTTCGACCCCGCGTTTCACCGTCCGGTCACGCAGCCAGATAACCGTAAATATGGGAATAAGCAGCAGCGGCACGACCGCTACCGACTGAAACGATTCCACCGATGCATAGCGCAATACTTCATCGAGCTCGGCCCCGGACAAACCCGCGAGCAGTTCCACACTGCCCGCCGCCTCGACCTTGGCTTGATCAAAAATCTCGCCCATTTTTGGCAGTAGGAACTGGATAGCCATGCCCCCGGCAAAACCCATCAAACCCAGCATTAACGCGCCGCCCTTAGGAAAGCGCTCAGATACCGTCGCCAACATGGTCGGCCACATATAACACACACCCATGCCCCAGACGGTGGCGGCACCGAAGGCAGCCGCAGGGCTCTCGGCAATGCTCAACAGATACAGACCGACAGCGGCCAACAGTGAGCTCAACCACAGCAGCCCAACAGCGGATAGGCGTTTGGCCAGCGGACCGGCAAAATGACGCATGACAAACATCAACGCACTGACATACACCAGCAGTAAAATACCCTGCATGCCCACAATACGTGACAGGGCTAGATTAACCCACTGGCCAGGCGCCAACTCTGCGGCGGCCGTGCCCCACATACACAACCAAAACAACCAGAATAACGGTTGGCGCAATAACTCTTTAAACATATCACCGTAGCCAACACCGGCCGCCACTCGCTCTGTTTCCGGAAAGCTGGCGCGGCTGACCAACCAAGCCATCACCAGCGCCGGAATTATCAGAATGAATAGATTCACCTGCCACGGAATATTGAGATAGGAGAAAAGTACACCAAGTAGGCCACCAACCACTATGCCCGCAGGCCACCAGGCGTGCAGAATATTCAGCCGGCTGGTTTTCTCATCTGGGTAGAGCGCCGCAATCATCGGATTGCTCGCCGCCTCCACCGCACCCCAACCTAGCCCGGTTAGCAACAAACCAGCGAGCACCAGATTAGCGGCTAGGCCATCAACGGGCAGTAAAGCCGCCATAATGATCAACACCGCCCCCAACACATAACCCAATGCCGACAGCAATAACATACGTTTCATGCCGATCAGATCGACCAGGGCACTGCCAAACAACAGCGTCAAAGCAAAACCCGTAAAGGTAATACCCAAGGCTTCACCGAGCATGGCTGCCGAGCGAGCCAGATCAATATGATCGTAGATATCAGCCTGCAAATTCGGCGCAATGTTGGCTCTCACGGCAAAACCAAGGCCGATCATAAAAATAGACAGGTTGCCGATTAAAAATAATCGCGCCCTATCCAATGGTGCGTGTACTGAAGACATAGGTGACCTCACTTATTATTTTTCCACAGTAAAAATGGATCCAACGGACTTGCATTCCAGTAATGTTATAGCCCTAATACTCGAGCGTTAAGTTGTTTGTCTTGTCCCGCGGAGGCGAAATCGTCGAAGGCTTTGTCGGTGGTGCGAATCATATGGCGCTCAATAAACGGCGCGCCTTCGGCGGCTCCCTGCTCTGGGTGTTTCAAACAACACTCCCATTCCAGCACGGCCCAACCCTCGAAACCGTATTGCGTTAATTTGCTGAAGATGGCCGAAAAATCTATCTGACCATCGCCCAGTGAACGAAAACGACCTGGGCGATCCTTCCAATCCTGATAACCGCCATAGACACCGCTGCGACCATTGGGCGTAAACTCCGCATCCTTCACGTGCACGGCTTTTATGCGTTCGTGGTAAATATCAATGAACGCCAGATAGTCCATCTGCTGCAATAGCAGGTGGCTGGGGTCATAGAGGATGTTCGCCCGCGGGTGCTGATCGGTCGCGGCGAGAAAACGCTCGAAGGTAATGCCGTCGTGCAGGTCTTCCCCTGGGTGTATTTCAAAACAAACGTCCACTCCCGCCGCATCAAACGCGTCAAGGATCGGCAACCAGCGCTTTGCCAGTTCAGTGAAACCGTCTTCCACCAAACCCGCTGGGCGCTGTGGCCAGGGGTAAAAAGTATGCCATAAGAGCGATCCTGAGAAGGTCGCGTGCGCTTTCAGCCCCAAGCGCTGGCTTGCCTTCGCCGCCAGCATGAGCTGATCGATGGCCCAAGCGCTTCGCGCCTGCGGGTTTCCGCGCACGGCCGGATCGGCAAAGCCGTCGAACAGTTCATCATAGGCTGGATTTACCGCAACCAACTGCCCTTGCAAATGGGTGGACAGCTCCGTTATCTCAAGCCCATGCCCGGCGAGCATTGCTTGTATCTCATCACAATAGTCCTGACTTTCCGCGGCCAACTGCAAATCAAAAAGGCTGCTCTCCCAGGTCGGGATCTGCAGTCCTTTATAACCAAGGCCTGCTGCCCACTCGGCAATATTGGCCAAGCAATTAAATGGCGCTTCACTGCCCACAAACTGCGCGAGAAATATTCCTGAACCTTTCATAATTTTCCCACTTAATTAATAGGACGGCAGCTGATGCCACTTTTCCTGACTATTACTGGCCACCACCACCTGCTCAATAAAAGCCATACCCCGAACCCCTTCATTGATTCCGGGCAGGTCAAGTGCCACGGCACATGCAGTTTCATCTGCCAGCTGCGCTTTTATTTGACTGGCGAAGTTGCGGTATAAATTGGCAAAGGCTTCCAGATAACCCTCTGGGTGACCGCCCGGAGTGCGACAGTTGGCCAGGGCGACCGGGCTTAAATAATCACTGCCCGCACGCAAGACCTGGGCCGGCTTATCTTGATACTTGATGAGCAAGGTATTGGGTTCCTGTTGACGCCAATCCAGGCTGGCCTTATCACCATAAATACGAATACGTAGGTCGTTTTCTTCGCCTAAACACACTTGGCTGGCGGTCAGAGCCCCTCGGGCCTGCTCGCCAAAACGCAACAGGACCGAACCGTCGTCATCCAGCAACCGTCTATCAACAAAGCTGTGCAGGTCTGCGCACAGCTCGGTGACCTGTAGATTAGAAATGTATTCCGCCAGATTAAAAGCGTGTACGCCTATATCCCCCATGCAGCTGCTCACCCCCGCTTTGCTTGGGTCCAAGCGCCAGGCGGCTTGCTTGTTCTCAGTACTGTCTTGCGGTTCGCTCAGCCAGCCCTGGGGATACTCAACCAGCACCTTTCGAATCGAACCCAGCTCTCCGGCCAGCACTTGGGCGCGCGCCTCTTTCACCATCGGGTAACCTGTGTAGGTATGGGTTAAGCCGAACAATAAACCCGAGCCTTCTAATAGCGCTCGTAATTCCAATACTTCATTCAGGTCCAGGGTCGCCGGCTTGTCACTCATCACGTGAAAACCCTGCTCGATGGCCGCCCTGGCGATGGGGAAGTGCATGTGGTTGGGTGTGACTATGGCGACAAAATCCATGCGCTCGGTGGCTGGCAGCAAGGCCTCTGCCGCCATCATCTGCTGATAATCTTCATAGCAACGCTCTGGCGCCAGGTACAGAGCGGCGCCGGAACGCTTGCTGCGCTCTGGGTCACTGCTAAACGCGCCACACACCAGCTCTATCTGGCCATCGAGGTTCGCCGCCATGCGATGCACAGCGCCGATAAAAGCCCCTTCACCGCCGCCGACCATGCCCATCCTGATTTTTCTTGTCACGCCATGCACTCCGGTTTTACACGTATCGAGGGCCTCATAGTAAAAGAAAGACCATCGCCGCCATTTTATTTCCAGACAAAATGTAATCGTTTACATGGCGTATTGCAAGTAATACCCAGAACCTGCGCTAGGCTCTAGCCTAGCAGAGGGCCATCAGGGTCAAGCTAAGTTCTAATTTTTTGACACTGTTAAACTGTGCCCAGCCAGAGTGAATCTGGCACTCTATCTTTCGGATTCTTTCGCAAGGCAGCCATCAACATGGCATTGATACCCCAACCTGCCTTCTGAGTGTTCTCCATGCTCCAACTCACCACCAAGCGTGAAAACAGCCCTAAGCAAGCATGAGGTAGAGCCAACCTTTCCTCCAGACCTTGAACATTGAGCAATAGCCGGAAGGGGGTCTTTACACTCACGCCAGTGGCTTTGATTTTGAGCGCTAGTTGGCCTGCTTTAGATAGACCTCGGCAAACTTGCGCCCCACCATTCGTATCCCCTCAGGTGATTGGTGGGTGCCGTCGGCGCCAACAGGTATGTCACGCTCGATCACAGGGTAAATGGCGGGGCGCTCAAACTGCACCATCCACTGCTGGTGGATGACGTGCATCATGAAAGGCCTGCTGCCCGGTGCAGGGACACTGTCGGGGTCGAAGTCAGTGATGTCGTCTGGAAAGCTTTCAGCATCGGCCGTGCCTCGGGTAGTACCTAGCAGAAACGCAAGCTCCTCTGGGATAAGCCAGTTATTACGGAAGTCATCCACAATCGACAGGAAGTTGTCATCCCAGACTTCCATCGTGTGGCGCCTGTTCGCATCGGCTGCGCCCTGCTTGTAGAGAAAACCTTCGAAGGCGATGTCAATTTTTGCATCAGAGGCTGCCCTGAAGGCTGCCCCAATATTGGAGACCAGAGCGGCGCTGTTTTCTCCGCCGGATACCCAGGTACTGATCAGACTGCCACCCACTGCATACTTGATGATGCCGATATTGGAATCCGGGCAGGCGGCGTGCAGTGTCCAGGCAAAACTGAGTTCCGGCCCGTAGCGGGGCCCGTGGTCAGCGTTTTCAGTGCTCAAACCCAGACGCTTCCAGCTGCCTTCATCCCACATTAGGAGTCGGTCAGTGCCGTTTTCGTATTTTTCCGGCAGCGTGCCAGGTCGACCATACGCCGACACCATATTGGATTGACCCGCCGCGAGAAAGACGTGCAAGGTCGGGTCGCGCTCGTCCCAAGGGCACGCCAGTGTGGCACCGAGTCGCTCTTCTGGCTCGGCGCTTTCGCTGACAAAGACAGGCTCTACTGAGACTACTATGTTCTGGTCATCGAGAAGCGCAATGGCGTCTTCATTGCCTTCGAGGCCAGCGGTTAAATAATGGCATGGCCCTGTCTTACCACCACATAATACGCCGTGACCGGATTTCCATGCCAGGAATTCATAGCCAGCTTCGGGGTTGGCGACGTAGGTCTCGTCGAAATAGATATCGGCCACATCCTGGGTGCAGGTGGATTCGGCTGGACAGTCGAGTGAGCCGGAAATGGTGGACACACTGCCACCTGCAGGTACATTTACCTCGACCTTACAGGCCGCAAGTGCCGCGATTGATGCGTAAAAGAAAATCCGCTTTATCTTCATGGTGACACCCTTGTTATAAACTTTTCTAGCTAGGTAGCGTCAATGGCTGCTGAACATCCCTTTTTTAATGAGTTCAGCCTCGTCCCTGCATGACAGCATTGATTATTTGTGATCAGTGAAGTGTGCGATTTATTTCATGATTCTCACTCTTCTTAAAGTCATGCGTGCCACAGGTGAGACAGCGGAAAACCCGCCCTCCCTGCAACAGATTATTCCAAGACGACTTCCACATGTATATATCGTGTGGCATTCCATTTGGTTGACATAAAATCAATAAATCTTATGCACAGAAGACTGGTGTATCCTATTTTATCTTCAACATCACAAATGCCTTAAAACAAACAGCCACCGCTATTGGGAAGTGTTGATTATTAGAGCAATAGCCGAACAGCAAAAAGTAAATACTGATCCGTATAGAATTAGCAATCGAAGTAGAAAATATCACTCTTAATTTCCCGTAATTTACTTATGGTTTCCCCATGCTCTTGAGCTAACGCATCAGCTTTCTTACGGCCAAATCTCTCAATGGAAAATGCCAAATAACCTTCCAAGCATCCAAACGATTTCACATACTCATATTTATCTTGAATATAATTTTCATGCACAAACAACTCATATATAAATCTAGGAACAAGAATTGCATCGACCCTACCAGCCCTCAACACATTAAAGAGCGATGTATAATCCTTAAACATATGAGGTTTAACATCAATACTATTAAAATACTTATCTGCCCCCGGCAATGATCGCATTCCTCCTATGGACACACTGGACATGTCTTTTAGCACAGCTTTTGTATTGCCTTTTTTTGTGTACAACACCAGCTCTGTTGCTATATGAGGCTTAGTAGAAGTTGACAAATTGAGTTCTCGCCCATAAAGATCCACACCTTTATCAAGCTTAAACATAACCACACCGTCAAGTTGACCGGCATTGGCGAGCTGCAGGTTTCGAAGATAAGGCTGATTAATGAGTGTGAGCCTATATCCCATAGTTTCGAATACGCTCGAATGCATCAAACGCGCCCAACCCTTTTGATAAAGCTGTACTTCCTTTTTGTTTTCTGAATACATCCCGACAGTTATCGAACTACCATCTGAAACAGCTTCCAAGGAAAAAACTGTACACACAAAAAACAAAAAAACAACAAAATTGGTTTTAAGGTGGTTTTTGTCAGCACAATCCTGCCAACCAATTGAGAGGATTGTCTTTAGCATAGTCAAGCCATCCTAAAAAAACTGCACGCACAGAAAGGGTAAGGGAAACGTTTACACGGCAATAGGTTCTCATTGAAAATGGAGTACTTACAATCAATTTGGATCATGACTGCTCTAGCTTTAATAGCAGACAATAAATGCTTCTTTAACATGAAGCCACGATATCTCAAATGTGCCATGAACAGACATTAGAAACCGTGGTCTGTTCCAGGTTCTCCCATTGACCGTTCATATAAGTGTTGGCTGGGTCGATAATGCCGAGCATGTAGAAATGGAACTCGCCCTATTTGGTTTTAGCACCGAAACCCAACTTTCTCTTTGTTTCCTTGATACCAAAATTTAGCCAACCAGACTCGTTCAGATTACTCGCTTTTTTGCGCAAATTCGTGAGAGTTTTCAAACGTAACTTCAAAGCGGAACGATTGTCGGGCTCAGCAACAAGGGCTGCTTCGATTAAGCGAAGCGCTTTAACATTATCTCCTTTGGCCAATAGAGATTTTGCCAGAATCACAACCTTGTCAACCCCTCCCGCTAGCATTATCAAGTCTCCGTATACAGACTCCGGCGACTGGCTGTACATTGTCACGGGGTTACCGTCAAACCAACCTTGATATCCCTCGAATATACCGCGCACAGACCACGAAACCCACCCATAGGACTCACCCACATTGAGTTCATCGGGTAGACGAATTTCGCGCATCAAAGAATAAACATCTTTTCCCTGATTCATTCCGTTGACGGTTTTGTCATGTACATATTGAATCGCATCGCGATACCTAGTAAGCGCCTTTCGAATATTCTCTTTACCTTTAATCGACTTACCGTGACTCGGCAGTAGAATCTCCGGCTCCAAAGAAATCACGCGGTTCAGTGAACTAATATAATCGAGTGCCCAACGCGGTTTGGTACCTCGAAGCGTGTATATGTTGGGAAATGATTCATAAAACAAATCTCCCACAAACGCCGCTTTGTACTGAGGCATCCATACCGTCAGTGCATCGTAGGTTTCTGCCGGTGTATGTAACACCTGAAAAATCTTGCCACCGAGCGTAAAGTTTAGCTCCTCTTCAAACAAGGTATTCGGCAAGATGGTGGCGGCAAAATTTTCTACCTGCGTGGTTGTCTGAAGTTCAGACTGCAAGTCGAACCCAAATTGTGCGCGATTACTTCTATTAAACATGCCCTCCAATCGCTTTTGATAATGTAGAAATTCCACCATGTTTTCCTGCGCTATCACTTTAGTATTCGGTTGACGCCACAGCTCGACGCCACCTGTGTGATCGCCGTGGCCATGCGTTAGGATAATGGAATGTACAGGGCCCGAGCTTACAGCGTTTAATAATTTCTTATGGAGCGGCGCAACATTCGCCATTGATGTATCAACAACGACATTGCCTTCCTCCGTCACGATCATAAAGGTGTTCCCAAAGCCAGTGGCCTTATAAATAACCTCATTAATTTGTTGCGCTTCAGTCTGTTTATTACTCTGTTGCAAGTGAAGACTAGGGTCTGCACGACCACTCGCTAATGCCTCTGGCTTATAGTCCCCCGCTACCCCCTGAATAGAGATAAGTAAAAGTAGCGTCGATAGACATTTTCTAGATACATTTTTCATTATATTTTCCTGAGATAATTGTTATTTCATGCGCTAATTTTCGTAAATCTACATTCGTGAACAAGGGGTCAAAGCAATTGACCCTTCAAGCGCGCGCTAGCTGTTTCTACGGCGCACACTCACCTCAGCAATTTCCTCTGGCATTATCTCGTGTAGAAAACGATCAAAATAGCTGCGTTTCTCTGGGCTCTGATTGAAGTGCCTTGCCCTGCAGCGAGAATACGCGTGGCAGGTCTAACGATTGATCACTCATAACACCCCCTTCCAACATCGGCACACCATCAGGCTTCAACACGCAGTTCACGGCGCAGGATTTTACCGACATTGGATTTTGGCAAGGCATCCATAAATTCAAAGTACTTAGGCACCTTGTAACCGGTTAGCTGCTGACGACAAAAATCGCGCAACTGCTGTGCGGTCAGCGTTGGGTCCTGTTTCACCGCGAAGACCTTGACCGCCTCGCCGGTGCGCGCATCCGCCACACCGACCACTGCACACTCAACGATGCTCTGGTGGCCACAAACCACGTCTTCAATTTCATTGGGGTAAACGTTAAAACCCGACACCAAAATCATGTCTTTGATGCGATCGACGACACGAATAAAGCCGTCGGTTTGAATCACTGCGACATCGCCGGTACGGAACCAACCGTCAGTATCAATCGCCTCAAGCGTAGCCTCTGGCCTGCCCCAGTAACCCTGAAATACATTGGGCCCGCGCACCAGCAGTTCACCTTCACAATCAGCACCCAACGCCTCACCCTCAGGGGACACGACCTTTACCTGCATAGATGGCAGCAGCTTACCCACGGTGCCGAGCTTATTGTGGTCAGGTGTATTACAGGTCAAGGCCGAGGCGGTTTCAGACAGGGCGTAGCCTTCAAAGAGCTGACTCCCAGTGCGGAGCTGCCACTCAGAGGCAATGGAAGATACCAGCGCGGCGCCACCGGCAATGGATCCGGTGACACCACTGAAATCAATCTCATCAAACTGTGGATGCCGCATCAGCCCGGCAAAGAGGGTATTGACCCCCGCCATACTGGTAAAGCGGTTGGCTTTCATGGTGTGCACCATGCCACCTATATCGCGCGGGTCTGGAATCAATATAGACATGGCGCCTCGCAGGCAACAACTCACCAGATTCCAGGTAAAACCATAGATATGGTAGAGCGGCATGGGGGCGATAATAATTTCCCGCTCGGCTGGGTCCACATCGAGCGCCGACCACGACTGCATGGCACTGGCAAAAATATTACCTTGGGTTAAGACCGCACCCTTGGCCACGCCGGTGGTGCCGCCGGTGTATTGCAACGCCGCCACATCACTCAGGCTGGTGTGTACCGGCGGCAACGGAGAACCATCGCACTGCGTTAGGGCGTCGGCAAGGTGCGTTACCTGATCAATGGCCACCTTAGCAATGGGCTGACTCACACACATATCACCGATGTGGGTGACGATTACACGTTCAATTTTCGTATTTGGAATCACCGCCGCGACCGATGGCAATAGATCACTGAGCACAACCAATACCCGGGCCCCCGAGTCATTAAACTGGTGGGTCAGCTCGCGCGCCGTGTACAAGGGATTGGTGTTGACCAACACCAATCCAGCGCGCAACACAGCCCAGGCCACAACGGGGTATTGATTGATATTCGGCAACTGCACCGCCACACGATCACCGGCCTGCAAACCACAATCTTCTAGCAAATAAACAGCAAAGGCTCGGCTGAAACGCTCCAACTGCCCGAAGTTCAAGTCCATGCCCAAACAGCGAAAAGCGACACGGTCAGTAAACTGGGCGCAGGCGACTTCAAAGTATTCTGCTAAGTTCTCGTAGTTGTGGGTATTAAGTTGTTTGAGCATCTGCTCGGCATAATTGGCGTGGGGGCTGGTCATATATTTCTCTCTATAAAATCTTATATTCTGTAGTTAGAGGACGTTACTGAGTTAAAACTGTAAGTTAGTTGGTTCGGCGATGAACACTCACCTCAGCAATTTCCTCTGGCATTATCTCGTGTAGAAAACGATCAAAATAGCTGCG
>Ga0209395_1003454_pt1 | contig 19544 bp, 14 predicted proteins | sample GOMGulsemesocosm_3_FD_184635 | JGI IMG/M metagenome (GOLD analysis project Ga0209395, IMG submission 184635) | Methane-oxidizing microbial communities from mesocosms in the Gulf of Mexico - GOM9D Gulf of Mexico (SPAdes) (version 2) | ecosystem: Environmental > Aquatic > Marine > Cold seeps... | reverse complement strand
ATGGCGTACTGGACGCGGCAACAACAGATGCACCGACTCCCTTGGCGGGCCAATTTGAAGGTGTTACTCCTTTCGATAGCAGTAGCGAAAAACCACTAACAATATTGGTTGCCGAAGATAACGCAACTAACCAATTGGTAGTCGAAAAAGTCGTCGAAAAAATGGGCCACAGCGCTCGCATTGTCAGCAATGGAAAAGAAGCGCTCAACGCCATTACAGATAATCCTGACATGTTTGATTTAGTACTGATGGACTGCGAAATGCCGGTCATGAACGGCTATACCGCCACGATAGAGATCCGCGAATATGAACCCATGAATAATCGAAAACCCATTCCCATCGTGGCGCTTACCGCTAATGCCATGTAGGAAGCCCGTGATAAATCGACTCTTGCAGGCATGAATGAGTTAATCACCAAACCTATCCGGTTTTTGTCACTGCAAGAAGTGCTGCGCAGAAACACCCGCGCGCAATCTGATTAGCGGAAAACGATACTCACAGAGAAATTAGCTAGTGATTTACGCCATGTTAAACAACGACCTTCGGAGCCATACAGCGGCTTCCACCATGCTCTTTTTAATCTAACGACAAACAGGCGCTGCTGCGGCGGTGTAAAACCCTGAACGGAGTAAGCGATCAAACTAATGGAATCAATCAATACTCATTAACAGGCTCAAATCTAGCCTGAAGGGTAGTCAGTCGTAGTGCGGCGCACGCTAGGTTATATAGCAAATAGGTAGGGACTGGCATCAATGCTGGCAACGACGGCAAGAGTGCGCGAAAAAGACCAACCGAGTAAAGTTGAAAGTAGATAATAAAGGCAGCCAAGTGATTGATGTTAGATGGCTTCGATTGAAATGTTCCTATGCCAGGGCTGTGAAGGCGACTACTGCGGTATGACTACTAAGGGCTGGGCTGGGCACGAACAAAAAACTACCGCTGAAACGACGAACACGATAATAACAGGGGATTTGGGTGGCGATCCAACCAGCCACATCTCGGCACATGAGTCAAAAGCTACCGTTGCTCCCTTCCGGGCCTGGCGGGGTTTGCTATCTATCATTGCGAGAGGACCGGAAGGACCACCATAATGTCGAAGCCAATATTACTGCTTCGAAGGCGGCGTATTGTGCTTAAAATCGGAGGCGCTTGCAAGCACTCTCCGAGAAAAGCTGTAATCTATAAGCGATTAAGCGGCAATTACCGCCAACACCTGGCTCGAGCGATTCACTCCCTGGATAATAGCCGCCAGCGTCGCCTCGATGATATCGCTACTGCTGGCAGCTCCGCAAATGCGCTCACCAGCAATACTCAGCTGCACATAGGCCATCGCCGTTGCCCCGGCACCACCTTCGCCGGTATTTTTCAACGCGTGTTCGGCGTAATCTACCAACACAATCGCCGCTGTAAAGTGGCTGTTGAGGGCGTTGATAAAGGCTTCGATAACGCCACTCCCCTGCCCTGCTATCGAGCCTGAGGGGCCAGCGCCGGCCAGACTAGCGGTAATACTGTCGATGCCATCGACCCGGCTGACATGGTATTCATTGAGCTGCAAACACTTATTCGGCTGACCACTACCCACCTTCAAATAGTGCTCCTCAAACAGCGCCATCAATCCGGCGCCATCAACCTCACCAGCACTGTGCTCTGCCTGCTGTTGCACTACGGCACTGAACTCGATTTGCAACCAACGCGGCAGGCTGAGCCCGTATTCACGCTCTAGAATATAGGCTATACCGCCCTTACCGGACTGGCTGTTGATACGGATAACTTCCTGGTAGGAACGGCCCAAATCCGCCGGATCGATCGGCAAGTAAGCCACATCCCAAAACTCTCGGCCCGGTTGCTGACTCAAGCACTTATTGATCGCATCCTGATGGCTGCCGGAAAAGGCGGTAAAAACCAATTCCCCGGCATAGGGGTGACGCTGGTGTACCGGCAATTGGGTGCAGTCTTGCACGGTGCGAATAATTTCGTCCATAAAGGAAAAGTCCAACTGTGGATCAACGCCCTGGCTGTACAAGTTCATTGCCATAGTAACCACGTCCATGTTTCCGGTGCGTTCACCGTTGCCCATCAGCGTGCCCTCTACCCGATCGGCCCCCGCCATCACCCCCAACTCCGCCGCTGCCACCGCGCAACCTCGGTCGTTATGCGTATGTAGGCTCACAATCAACGCATCTCGTCGGTCAATATGCTGGCAAAACCACTCGATCTGATCGGCGTATATATTGGGGGTACTCATTTCGACCGTGGCCGGTAAGTTGACAATGGCCTTACGAGCTGGAGTGGGCTGCCACTGGGCCATAACCGCGTCACAGATGTCCACGGCAAAGTCCAATTCGGTGCCAGTAAAGCTCTCTGGAGAGTATTCAAACACCCAGTCACTGTCCGGCTGCGCTGCCGCCTGCTGCACCATCACCGCCGCTGCGTCCACCGCCAGGGCGGTAATACCGCTGCGATCGAGTGCAAATACCTGCTCTCGTTGTACCGTAGATGTGGAATTGTAGAGGTGTACCGTGGCGCGCCTCACTCCCCGCAGCGCCTCAAAGGACTTCACAATCATTTCCTCTCGGGCCGGGGTCAATACCTGCACGGTCACATCGTCAGGAATTAACTGCTGCTCTATTAACTCGCGCACAAAGGCGTAATCGGTCTCGGAAGCGGCTGGAAACCCAATTTCTATTTCCTTAAAGCCAACTTTAACGAGTAGTTTGAACAATTTGAGTTTCTGCGCCGGTGTCATCGGTTCGATCAAAGCCTGGTTGCCATCACGCAAATCCACGCTGCACCACAGCGGAGCTGCGTCTATGGTCTGATCAGGCCAACGCCGGTTGGGCATAGTGATGGGATTAAAGGCACGGTACTTACTGTGTTCAAAGGATGTCATGGCTGCATTCACTCGGTCGAAGGATTTTGTACTACTGCTATCGTTGTCTGCGCACTGCCGGTAGGCATGTTGCTATTCGGCGCGGGTAGCACCGTAACTTATCCCGCGGAGCCACTCTCGTGAAGTGAGCCCCGGGACAAGAGTCACAATGGGTAATTGCTTGAAAAGAATTATAGGCGACGGTGATTAGGGAATGACTGCAAACTTCGACTCATTTAAAGTAATAACGCAGCATAAAACTAACAAACAGTAATTAAATAGAGATATACTCCAATCTTACGATTTATACAGACATAAGGAGCTAAGAATGGAGCTGGATCGTATTGACCGCCATATACTGCAAGTCATGCAAAAAAATGGCCGCATTAACAACATTGAACTGGCCGAACAAGTAGGCCTGTCGCCGACCCCCTGCTCCCGGCGCGTCAAGCAACTAGAACAATCTGGTATTATCGAGCGCTATGTAACGATTCTCAACCGCTCCAAACTCGACCTCAAACTGACCGCCATGGTGGGTATCAGCATGGACCGGCACACTCCGGAACGTTTTGATAATTTCGAAGAAAAAATAGCCGAATTTCCCGAGGTGATGGAATGTAATATCGTCACCGGCCAGGCCTCAGACTATCTGCTGAAAGTAGTATTGCCCGATATGGAGTACTACGAAGAGTTTCTACTGGGGCGGCTTACCCGTATCGAAGGAGTGTCCGGAGTTCACAGCAGTTTTGTGCTGCGACGGATAGTGGACAAGACCGAACTACCGCTGAACCATAAACAACAGCACCGATTGCATCGCTAGCGGACAACCTTGTTATGCTTCGGCAACATCGATCCTAGCAGCCATCGCAACGAGGCGCTGGGCCTCGGCCACATGTAGGTTTTCGACCAGTTTGCCATTGACCAACACCACGCCCTTACCCTGCTGCTGAGCCTCAGTATAAGCCGCAATTATGTGCCTAGCACGGTCCAGATCGTCGGCACTAGGTGAAAAAATACGATTGGCGGCATCAAGCTGTGAGGGGTGAATCACCGTTTTGCCGTCGAAACCTAACTGCAAGCCCTGCCGGCACTGGGCCTCAAATCCTTCTTGGTCCTGCAGGTCTAAGTACACGCCGTCCAATACACTTAGACCGTAGGCCCGGGCCGCCAATACACAGATATTGAGACTGGCCATAACCTCGAGCCGACTGGATGTGTGCTGAGCATGTAGGTCGGTGACCAGATCCGCGGTACCCATAACCAGAGTGCTCACAGCGGGGGCCGCGGCGATTTCCCGAGCTTGCAGAATCGCCAACGGTGTCTCCATCATCACCCACAATTCGGTGTCCGGACGCAGCCCTGCTGCCTTGAGAATACTCAGTGCCGCCGTCACATCCTCGGCACTGTTTACCTTGGGCAGCAAAACCGCGTCGGGGCCGGCGCTGGCAATAGCGACTAAATCCTCGCGCCCCCAAGGGGTATCGAGTGCGTTGGCACGGATACATATCTTGCGGCCGCCATAGGCGCCCCCCCTAGCGGCAACAGCAGCGGCGCACACCAGCGTCCTGGCCTGCTGTTTTTGCTGTGGCGACACTGCGTCTTCCAAATCGAAGATTAAACCGTCTACCGGCAAGGTCTTGGCTTTTTCCAGTGCCCGGGCGTTGGAACCGGGCATATACAAAATACTACGATGGGGGCTAGCGCTTGCCGACATCTATTACTCTCCTTTATTACTAATTTGCACCAGAACACCCCAGCACAACACCCTAACGACAACGAGGTGTTAACACCTCAAATACCAATGGCGCTTACTGTAAGACTAAATATATAACTCCACTTCCACGCTTCACCCGCAACACCAGTCGCTGCTCAGATGTCGCCGCCGCCGCCTGCAGATCGCCGATACTGGACACCCGTAATCGATTGGCCCCGAGAATAATATCCCCTGGTATCAACCCCGACCCCGCGGCCGTGGATTCCCGGTCAATATCCACCACTACCACTCCGTCGCCTCTGCGATTGCGTTCGAAAACCGCGCCATCCAAGAACGGATGAATACTGTCGCTGCTGGCAAAGCTTTGCGAAGCCTCACCAACCTTCGCCAAAATAGTCTTGCGTCGACCGTCCCTCAACACCACCATTTCAACCTTGTCTCCGATGCGTTTTAGGCCAATACTATTACGTAATTGAGACGCACTTTTAAGTGCCTTGCTATCGATGCTCACCACAATGTCGTCGGCCTCCAAACCGGCCTTTTCCGCCGCAGAGTTTTCGGCGACGCTGGTTATCAACACCCCCTGCTGTTGCCGATCGAGGCCAAAGGCCTCCGCCAGGTCGCTGCTGAGGTCTTGTATCATCACGCCTAGCTGACCCCGTGTGACTTCACCGTGCTCCAGAATTTGATCGATACTGGCTTTGGCCATATTGACCGGAATAGCAAAGCCAATACCCACATTGCCACCCGCCGGAGCGAGAATAGCGGTGTTAATACCCACCAACTCTCCACGCAGATTTACCAGCGCACCGCCGGAATTACCCGGGTTGATCGAGGCGTCAGTCTGAATAAAGTTTTCGTAGTCGATACCCAGACCGACTCGGCCCAGCGCGCTGACTATACCGGAGGTCACGGTTTGACCCAGGCCAAAGGGGTTGCCAATGGCGACAACAAAATCACCGACCAACAGCGCCTCGGAGTTCGCCAACGGAATATCGGTTAGATTCTTGAACCCTTTCAGCTGCAATACAGCGATGTCAACCTTGGCATCACTGCCAATTAGCTCCGCCTTATAGGTGCGATCATCGGCTAGGGTGACTTCGATTTCATCAACACCATCCACAACATGGTGATTGGTTATCACCGTACCGGCCGCAGCGTCGATAATAACACCGGAACCGGCACTCTGAGCGCGGCGTGTTCTGGGGGTCTGTTGACCGGGACGCTGATTAAAAAAGCGCCTAAAAAAGGGATCATTCATTAGTGGGTTTTGCTTAATCGACTGAGTTGTCGAGGTCGAAATATTGACCACTGATGGATTCACCTCCTTTAACATGGGCGCCAGGCTAGGTAATTGCCTGCCATCACTATCTACACTGGGAAGTACTGCCGAGGCGCCACTGGCAGCGAGCACAGATAAAACAACGACAAGTAGGACCAGGCGACTAAAAATCAGATTCATTAAACTCTCCAAATACCATTAAACAAAAGTTGCATTAGGGCAATCGAGCTCGCTGTCAATAAAAGCCCCGTCGATGACGAGTGAAACAGCAACCAGCACGGCGCTCTGAAACGATTAGAACCGTACTTATACTTTTTTATCCCTAAAAAGAATAAAAAAGTTTCAGGCCAGTTGGCGCCGACTAATCATCGCCTGTGGCAATATTGCAAGTAACGATATCTAACGATAATTCTCGTCTGCGACAAAGGGGTTAGTCTGCCGCTCGTGGCCGATAGTCGAGGTTGGACCGTGGCCTGGTATAAAGGTGACGTCATCACCCAGTGGCCACAGCTTGCTCTGAATAGACTCGATCAATTGATTAAAATCACCACGGGGCAGATCGGTCCTGCCGATCGAACCCTGGAACAATACATCGCCGACGATGGCCAGCTTGGCCTCGCTGCTGGCAAATATCACGTGCCCCGGAGTGTGTCCGGGACAGTGTTTGACCGCCAGCCGCTGCCGACCAAACTCAATGGTATCACCATCTTCCAGCCAGCGATCAGGTTCGAAGGCATCGGCGTGGGGAAAGCCAGACTTGGCACAGGAATTCGGCAGTCCCTCGATCAAAAACCGATCGTCCCGGTGTGGCCCCTCGATGGGGATACCGTATTTTTCTCTAATCTGCCCGGCAATGGCGCAGTGATCCATATGCCCATGAGTGAGGAAAATCTTTTCTAGGGTTACCCCCAGTTGCGACAAACCCTGTTCGATGCGATCGAGGTCACCGCCGGGGTCAACCACTGCCGCCGTATTGCTGTGCTCACAGACTAGGATCGAACAGTTTTGTTGATAAGCTGTCACTGGAACAATTGCACACTTCATAAGTTGTTTCACCGCACTAAACGTCAATACAATACTAGAGCCCTCAGCGGGCCGTGAATTTAGCCCTCAGCGGACCATAAATTTAACCCTCAGAGCCCCTTTGGTGACCCCGCCGCCGCTGCACCGGGTACCGCGGTCACCCCTGGCCGATCGTGCAGTACCTCATCACCGGTACCGATCGCCCCGTCATCGTGGGCGCCGACTACGTCCGCAACCGACAGCGCAGCGATCTTGGTTGCGGCATGTGGCTGCGCCAGTAGCGCCAAATCGACATAACTCACCACGGAGTACATATTCTCCAGCGCCAAGCTCGCCGCTGCCGCTAACTCGGCCCTATTCGCCGCCAGCGTAGCCGCCCTGGCGTCGATTAAAACCGCCGACTGAACAGGATAAAATGTTTCGTCGTACTTGGAAAATTTATTATAACTAAGCACCGAAGACAGCTCGCGACCATAGGCCGCGCCCTTTTCGGAATAGCTGTCAAGCTTAGTCAACAGCTCATAGGGATTGTCGCTGCGCAGGCGCTGTGCACGAAAGGCTCGATAGGCACGCCCCAGCGCCAATACGCGGTAATAATCTTCTACTGATGCCTCGATCGTGGCGTATTTTTTCAACCAGATAGTCTTGCTGCCCCGGCGCCCGGTGGCGGCAATTCTCGGCTCACCGGTATTAAAAGACCATACCCCAAAGACATTATTAGCCTCGTTAAAAAATCGGGAGGTACCCCAGGAACTCTCCAGTGCCGCCTGCGCCAAAGCCACACTGCGCGGGTGCGGCTTCAACGCGGCCAGTAGTTCGGTATCACTGCCGGCCCGATAACGCTTTTTAAGCGCGGCAATAGTCGGCGCCCCCTTATTACTAGCAAGCAGCCTCGCAGTACGCTTATATTGCTCATGCAAACGACGATAAACACTGTCGACGGCGGGTACCAGCAGCTCCCGAAAGCGCAGTTTTTTCTCTGCCACTGTCATCGGCTTCTCCAGTACAAGCCCCGGTGTTTGTTCCGCCGGGGCCGACTCCGACTCAGAGGGAACGCCGGGCACCATAAAAAAGCGGTAGCTCAGCACTAGTACCCCGAGGATAAAAAGCAGTGCAATACTATTGTTTCGCCAACTCACTTACAGCCCATACCTCGTCATCGTTTTTATCATCAACGTACTTACTCTAGTTGTCGTCATCACAGCTCCCTCAATACCTCGATCGGCGGTGTGTTTATGACTTTCCGACAGGTGATATAACCGGCACTGCCAATGAGTAAAGCTCCCAGCAGTGGCCCGATCAACCATACCCAGGGGTGCAGTACAAACTCCATATCGAGTAAGTATTCCTGCAAACCAAAAACCGACAATTCGGCCGAGATGGCCGCTAGAAAACCCGCCAGCAAACCTAACACAGAAAATTCGATAACCAGACTACCCAGTACCAGTCTTCGACCGGCCCCCAGTGCTCTCAATATCGCGCTCTCCTGAAAGCGACTATCCAAACTAGCCTGTACACTGGCCACCAATACCAACAGCCCACTGATAATAATCAATCCCAGCACCAGTTCGATGGCACGGCTTACCTGACTAATAATCGAACGAATTTGCACTATCATAGCGTCCATTTCGATCACGGTAATAGTCGGAAATTGTCGTAAAAACTGATTGAGAAACAGTTTCTTGTCCGCCGGCAGATAAAAACTGGTGATATAGGTAGCGGGGTATTGTCGCAGCAGCCCCGGTGGCAACATCATATAAAAATTGGGCTGCATACTACCCCAATCGACTTCTCGAATACTAGTGGTGGTGACTGTAAGCTGTTCACTGCCCACCTGAAAGGTTAGTTGGTCCCCGAGACTAATACCGTAGCGCTCGGCAATACTTGCCTCAATCGACAATTCCGCGGCCTCTGAGCCCGGCTGCCACCACTGCCCCTGCAGTAATTTATTACCCGATGGGATCGTATCAGACCAACTCAAATTGGTACCGCGATCCAGCTCCGCACCACGGTTGCCGCCTGCGCCGGGAGCTGCGTCTTGATCGGAGTCTGGCAGCTCACCCAGCGATTGCACATACTCTCGGGCCGCGGTTCGATTGACCGCCACCAGGCGGCCGCGAACCATCGCGTATATATTCTCTTTAACCAGTGCGTTCTCGGTCAGTACCGCATCGACCGCCGCTACTTCGTGTTCCGCCACATTAATCAAAAAGTGATTCGGTGTGCCCTCCGGCAGCTGCACCTGCCACTCCTCTATCAGTGAACTGCGCACCAAGGCCAGCATTAACAACAACATAATGGCCAGCGAGAATATTACCGCCTGAACCGCATTTTGCAGCCCCCGCCGGCGCATCGACGCCAGTGCCAAGCGCCACATACTGCCCGCCTGCATGCCGACCATCGAGCCCCCACGCAGTAAGTACCAGGCCAACGTACCGACGATTAAGAAGGTCAGTGCCACCCCCGCCAATACTGCCAGGGTCAGCTGCAAGCTGCCGCTATACCAGTACATCAACAGTCCAATACCGCCAACACCCATCGCGTAGCTGAGAATATCGCTGGCACCGCCACTGTCGATATCGCGACGAATCACTCGCAGCGGCGAAATACCCTGCAGCGCCAGCAGTGGCGGCAAGGCAAAAGCCATTAAACAGACCAATGCGGTAATCGCGCCTATAACAAAGGGCCGTAGCGAAACCGCCGGCGCCGCACTGATATCAAACAGTCCCACCAAAATAGCGAAAAAACCCTGTTGAATAAGCCAGCCCAAGGCCGAGCCCACCACTGTAGCAAGCGCTGCCAACAGCAGTAAATTACCCGCATACATCAACATAATGCGGCGGGAGGTTGCTCCCAGCGACTTCATCATGGCCACGTAGTCGAGATGTCGCTCGCTGTAGCGCCGCGCCGCTAGGGCAATGGCAATACCCGCCAAGCCGACTCCCAGCGCACCGGCTAACAGCAGAAACTGTTCCGCCCGAGCTATCGACTTCGATATTTGCGGTTGAATATCATCGAGCCCCAACCAGCGCTGACCCGGTTGCATTTGCGGATTGAGCCAGGCGCCGAAGCGCTCGAGCGATTGTGGCGGCCCGGCAAAGAGGTAGCGGTATTCCACTCGACTACCTGGCTGTAGGATTTGGGTGGCGGGAATATCTGCCAAGTTCATCAATACTCGAGGCCCAAAACTGGAGAACCCGCCGGCTTTGTCGGGCTCATTGACCAATACACGACTGGCCACCAATGCTTTGGCGCCAACTTGAACCTGGTCTCCCAGGGCAATATCGAGCAGTGGCACCAACCTCGAGTCCAGCCATATTTGGCCCGGCGCCGGGCCCGCAGACACTGTCTCGGAGACTCCAAATGCCCTATCGCTCACCTCCAACTGTCCCAGTAGTGGGTAGCTGTCGCTGGCCGCCTTGACCGAAGTAAACTGCATTTGCTCGGGGTTGAACTCGCCGTCGGTGTCGGCGCTACCGGCCATCACCATGGACTGAAAATTGAGTACCTGGCCCTGTCGCAGCCCCTCCTCTGTAGCCCGCTGCAGCCAGGCCGGGTCGACCGGACCGGCGCTGCGTAAGACCTTGTCTGCGGCCAAAAAAAAGCTGCTCTCGGCAACAATACTCTGCTGTAACCGGCTGGAAAACAGCGAGATAGCAGTGACAATTGTCACCGCTATTACAATGGAGGTACTCAATATACCCAGTTCACCACCGCGCCAATCACGCCACAACAACCGCAAAGCAAACATTATCGCTGCGCTCCGGCATCGCGGGCCAGGGTATCTACTGTCGCGCTTTGCTCAGCGCGTATAACATCGGCGACAATAGCGCCTGATTCCAAGGTAATACTGCGACCACAGCGCTGGGCCAATCGCTGCTCATGGGTGACCAGTACCAGTGTCGCCCCCTCCTCTTGATTCAATTCGAATAACAAATCGATCACGTGGGCGCCAGTGTTGGTGTCCAAATTGCCCGTCGGCTCGTCGGCAAATAAGATTTTTGGCTGGGAGGCAAAAGCCCGGGCGATGGCCACCCGCTGTTGCTCGCCGCCAGACAATTGCCTTGGGTAGTGTTTGAAACGGTGATCGAGACCAACCCGCGTCAGATACTGTTCGGCCAGCTGCCGGGCGTTGGTGACGCCGTTGATTTCCGCCGGCAGCATCACATTTTCCAACGCGCTCAGGCTGGGTAACAACTGGAAAGACTGAAAGACAAAACCCACCATCTCCGCCCGCACCGTGGCCCGCTGATCCTCGCTAAGCGCAGTTATTTCGTAGTCACCTAATTCAATACTGCCGCTGCTAGGTACATCGAGGCCCGCCAGCAGTCCCAGCAGCGTTGATTTGCCAGAACCTGAGGAGCCAACGACCGCGAGGGTTTCCCCCGACTTGATTTCCAGATCAATCCCTTTCAAGATACACAGATCACCTTCTGAGGTGCTCACGGTTTTTTCGACGTTTTTAGTTTTTATCATGTTGGCTAATCTATGTTTTGTGAATGTAAGTACAACGAGTACGGGACTGGGGAAAACACTTCACCCTCATTGCTCGCCAAAATGACCGGCGGTGTCCAAGCCTGTAAGCACCGGTACAATGGCTATCGATTAAGCCACAACATCATTGTTTTGTGGCTGTGCCGGCTCAGTCTTATCGGATCACTGCTGGGCGCTCAATGGGCATATAGTGACACAGACCCCGGCTTAATAGCACCTACTTTGGCGCCGACCGTGATGGTACTGGGAGATAGTATCAGTGCCGCTTATGGTATCAAGCGCGACAGCGGTTGGGTAAGCCTGTTGCAACAACACTTATTACAGCCCGGCAATGCCGTTAGCGGCCAGCGGCCAGTGGCTATTGTCAACGCCAGTATCAGCGGTGAAACCACCGGCGGCGCGCTGGCCCGGTTACCCAAACTGCTGTTACAGCACCGGCCCAGCATCGTGATTATTGAACTGGGAGGCAACGATGCCCTACGCGGCTACCCTATTCAAACACTGCGCCACAATCTACAACAATTGGTGCAGCTGTCTCAGCAGGCTGAGGCCAAAATCGTTATTGCAGGCATGCGTATTCCGCCGAATTACGGTAAGCACTACACACAAATGTTTCACCACAGTTTTGTCGATGTTGCCAGCCGAAATCAGACCGCGCTAGTACCCTTTTTACTGGCCGAGATCGCTATCTACCCGAAGCTTATGCAGGGAGACGGCATTCACCCCACCGCCGCAGCTCAACAGCAAATATTGAACAATGTACTGCCCCATTTACGGCCACTTCTGGCAGCGCTTTAAGGCTGCAGCACCGCTAGGCAAGGCGTTCCACTAGTGCTTCACGTTCCTTCCAACTAGGCATCACCGCGCCCAGTAATTGATAGAAGGCGGCGCCATGATGAAAGACGTGTAGATGGCATAACTCGTGGACGATGACGTAGTCGAGGCACTCTTGTGGCATTTTTATCAGCGACAAATTCAACGTCACCTGACCGGAACTGGAGCAACTGCCCCAGCGTCTACGCATTTTTCGCACAGTGATTGGCGGCATGGGGTAACGGTCTTGAAACCAATCGGGAAAGGATTCAAAACAGGCAAACATACGCTCGTCATAAACAGCTATGGCCTGCTGGCGATACCACTTTTCGAGAGATTTTTGCACCTGTTGCGGATTATCGGGGTCCCGCGCTGTCACCTGCAGTAGCCCAGCGTTCAAGCCCGCAGCTGCCGTGCCACGCGACAGGGTCAGCCGGTAGCGCTGACCCATGAAGTAGTGTGACTGGCCATCGCGATAAACGGGTAGCGACTGTAGTTTTAGCAAGCGCTCGCTACGCTGTTGCACTACCCAGTCGACTCGACCCTCAACAAAGCTAATAATTACCGTTCGGGACAGCCACTTGGGCGCTCGCACTTCCACCGAGCCGTCGACCAGAACATGTAGCGCCAGGGATTTACGGCGTTGACGTTTGATAACGTAATTAAAAAAAGGCGGCACACTGTGCAGCGTCGGTGATTTTGCCAGGCCCTGTTCAACCGTCATGTTCGCTCCCTCGCTCGCAACACCACTGCTAGAGTCTGGCCTCAGCATGGCTGCAAATGACATCGATAAAATCGCTGCCGTATTTGTCCAGTTTGCTTTGACCGACCCCGGTAATAGTCAATAAGTCCATCCGCGACATCGGCCTGCGTTCAATCATTTCCTGCAAGGTAGCATCGTGAAAAATAACATAGGGCGGCACATTGAAATCCGTTGCTAGTCGTTTTCGACAATCCCGAAGATCCGCCCACAGCTGCTCGTGTTCTGGAGCTACAACCGCCCGACTTCGACTTGTTTTCGCGCCCTTACCAGCGCGACCTTCAGCCGCTAGATCTCGGCGCAGTAACAGCGATTGCTCCCCCCGCAGCACCGGCCGACACTGGGGGCTCAGTTTCAAACCCCCGTAGCCATCAACATCGACCTCCAACAGCCCACGCACCACCAGCTGACGAATAACCGAGCGCCACTGCCCTTCGCCCACATCGGCGCCGATGCCAAAGGTACTCAGCGCCCGGTGATTAAATTGAGCGACTTTCGCTGTATCGCGGCCCAACAAAACATCGATGATATGCACCACGCCAAATTTTTGCCCGGTTCGGTAAATACAGGACAGCGCCTTTTGGGCCGCCTCGGAGGCATCCCAGGTTTGCGGCGGGATTTGACAATTGTCGCAGTTGCCACAATTGTCAGCACCCTCATCGGCGAAATAACTGAGCAACATCTTGCGCCGACAACCGGTGGTTTCACACAACCCCAGCATCGCGTTGAGCTTGTGGCGCTCACTCATTTTAAACTGCTCCGAGGCCTCAGATCCAGCCTGCATTTGCTGCAACCGAATGACGTCCTGCAGACCGTAGACCATCCAGGCTTCCGCCGGCAGCCCATCGCGGCCGGCGCGGCCGGTCTCCTGATAATAAGCCTCAATACTTTTGGGCAGATCCAGGTGCGCGACAAAACGTACATCGGGCTTATCTATACCCATGCCAAAAGCAATGGTGGCAGTAATGATAATACCCTCTTCCCGCAGAAAACGGCGCTGATGCAGCTCTCGCAGCTCGCTGCTAAGACCTGCGTGGTAGGGCAGCGCGGTGTAGCCTAATTGACACAACCAGGCCGCGGTATCTTCCACTTTTTTACGGGACAGACAATAGACAATACCCGCTTCTTGCCGGCGGTTTTGCAAAAAAGCCTGCAGCTGTTTTCTCGGCGTGGTCTTGCTGGCGATACCATAGCGAATATTGGGGCGGTCAAAACCACTGATAAAGGACTGCGCATCTTGCAGTTGCAAGCGCTGAACAATTTCCTCCCGAGTGCGCTGATCTGCGGTGGCGGTCAGCGCAATGCGCGGGACCCCAGGAAAACGCTGTGCCAGTACATCGAGGCCCAGATAATCCGCGCGAAAGTCATGTCCCCACTGGGCCACGCAGTGGGCCTCGTCAATGGCGAACAGGGCTATATCACAGCGACTGAGCAACTGCAGAGTCGACGCCAAGACCAACCGCTCAGGGGCCATATAGAGCAAGTCCAGCTGGCCCTGTAGCAGTTGCTGTTCGATCAGCCGCTGCTGCTGCCCGGTCAGTGTCGAGTTAAGAAAGGCAGCGTGTACACCCAACTGCTGCATGGCATCAACCTGATCTTGCATCAGCGCAATCAACGGCGAGATAACAATCCCCACACCCTTTAATACCAGCGAGGGAATTTGATAACACAGTGATTTCCCCCCTCCGGTTGGCATCAACACCAGAGCATCCTGCCCGGCCAGTACCGAGTCGATAATATCGGCTTGTTGACCGCGAAAGCGATCGTAGCCGTAAACCTGTTTGAGTACTTCTACTGACTGTGTATGCATAGTCTGGTTGTCTGCTGAACATAGAGAGCCAGAGAGTAGCGATTGCCTTAACACTCGCACTCCCCGGTATGGGTAGGGGATTAATAGCGTTAAGTATATCCCAAGATAGGGGTTTTAGATTAGTCTGTTCGCTGTCATAGCGGATTAATAGCCGCTAAGCCCTAGCCATTTCGTGCCGACACTGGTAAAACTGTCTCTCGGGGCAATCAACACAGCAGCGCCTAACCAACATCACAAAAACACTATCTAGCGATCTAATGACATAGGTCAGTAAAGCGAAATGGACTTAAACACCTACAATCAGGTAGCGGCACTGAGCTCAAATCGCCTGCGCGCGCTACTCTCAATCGTCTGCAGCGGCTTGCTTATTATCGCGGTGAGCAGCGCCGTAGTATTTACTGTTCTGGATACTTTCAAAGGCTACAAGCTCGCCGCCCTGATTGCGGTACCACTGCTATTGATACTGCTATTTTTTAGCCGGCGGCAGGGGCAACACTGCCAGTTCTGCCACCACTCACTCAGCTATATCACCCGGCCGATGTTATTAACGCAAAAATTATTGGCGAAAGAAGGCATTAAACAGGGCGATTACTTTTATACCCGCTGTTACTGGGGCGTATTGCCATTCAAAAAACGCTGGGTAAAAATATCCAACCGCACATTGGCCTGCCATCACTGTCGGTTGACTGAACATCACAGCCGGGAGCACTACCAGCAGCCAATGGCTGAAGAACTTGCTGCCATCAAACACCTGTAATAGTCGATGTCGGCGCCCGGCTAAGGCCTTTGTTGTGTACGCCAATCCTCGCTGCTACTTGCCACCGTGTTTTTGGCCTCTACATTACAGTTGAGTCACAAAACAACTACAGAGCATCCCGAGCAGAATTATTCGCCTTTATTCGCGGAATATCGCTATAATCCTCGGAATAATATAGAGCACTGGTGATGCATCGATCTATGAATTGAGCCCCGCCTTGTTACCTAAACACCTTTATTACTATGGGATTTTTTATGTTTCGATCGACAAAAACCACATTGGCGACTTTTGTATCACTGCTATTGTCGTCTAGCCCCGCAGTCAATAGCGCCACTGCCACTGATCTGGAAACACTGACGGTCACCGGGTCACGCAGCCAACAGAGTGTAGGTACCTTGGGCGCTAATCTATCGGTCATTTCCGGCGACGAGCTGGGACAAATTCTCCATATCCATATTAGCGAGTCACTAGCTAGGGTCCCTGGGGTATGGGCCAGTCGCGGCAACGGCCAGGAGAGTCTGCCGGCAATACGCTCACCATCTCTAACTGGTGCCGGTAGCTGCGGCGCTTTTTACATTGCCGAAGACGGCGTATCGGTGCGACCGACAGGGTTTTGCAATGTCAATCAACTGTTCGACACCAATAGTGAACAGGCCGCGCGCATCGATGTCATCAAGGGACCAGGTAACGCCGTACACGGCTCCGGCGCCATGCACGGAGTGGTCAATGTATTGAGCCGCAACCCCAGCGCCGAATTGGAAAATACGGTCTCTTTAGAGGGCGGCCCGCACGACTACGGCCGGGTTAAATTCAGCCACAGCAATACCCTGGCACGGCAAAGCTATCGCCTGAGCATCAACTCTACCAGCGACGGTGGTTATAAAGACGACTCCGGTTTCGACCAGCAAAAGCTGTCCCTGCGTCACGATGTTAGTACCGAGAGCGATCTGTCGATTAAAACCCTGTTACACCTAAGTAACCTCAATCAGGAAACTGCCGGTTATGTTGAGGGACTCAACGCTTACAGAGACGATCACCGCAAGCGCGAGAACCCCAATCCCGAAGCGTACCGCGACAGCCAATCCGCACGTTTGCAATCGCGTATCGAGCGCTCTTTGGACAACGGCGGTACACTGATCGTTACTCCCTATGCGCGCTACAGCGAAATGGAATTTTTAATGCACTTCTTGCCGGGAACCCCAATAGAAGAAAATGGCCAACACAGTATCGGCTTGCAAAGTGCCTATGTACGCCCGGTCTCTTCGCAGCTGACCGTGACCAACGGATTTGATATTGAATACACCGATGCCTACCTAAAACAGAGTCAGGACGGAGGGTTTTCCTCTTTTCCCAGTGGCAAGCAGTATGACTACGAGGTTACTGCCAACGTTATTGCCGCCTTTGTCGACGGCAGCTATGAGCTCAGCGATGACACTATTCTCTCAGCAGGGGCGCGTTTCGAGGCAATAAAATACGACTACGACAACCGTATGATTGCCGGTGATACCGCCGAGGACGGTACCATTTGCGTTAACGGCTTTACCGGGGCACTGGGCTGTCGCTACAGCCGCCCGGAAGATCGCAAGGATGATTTCAACAATTGGTCAGTAACAGCCGACGCTGTGCATCAACTGTCAGAGAACAGTACACTGGTGGCCAGATTGAGTCACGGATTTCGCGCCCCTCAAGCCACAGAACTCTATCGGCTACAGGCAGGTCAAGTCAGTGCAGATCTGGATTCCGAGGAAATCGACAGCCTGGAACTAACACTAAGAGGAACTGTTAGTGACTTCAGCTACAGCATCAGCGGTTTTTACATGGACAAAGCCAATGTTATTTTCCAGGATGTTGACCGCCTTAACACCGACAGCGGAGAGACCCGTCACTACGGTATCGAATACCAAATTTACCGCAGCTTTGGCGCCGAGGGCACTATCGACATCACCCTGGCCGGTACCTTTGCCCGCCACAAATATACTAAAGATGTCACTGCCCCCGGCAGCCAGGCGAATATCGCCACCAAAAACAACGACGTCGACACCGCCCCCAGACGCATGGGTTCGGCGCAACTGGGCTGGCAGATCAATGCTGCAACCCGGGCGGAATTAGAGTGGATATCAATGGGTAAGTACTACACTGACATTACCAATCAACACAGCTACAGCGGTCACGAATTGTTTAACCTGCGGCTTCGGCACCAGTTCAGCGACAGCGTATCCGGCGGTCTGCGTATCGTCAATGCGGCGGATAAAGACTACGCAGAGCGCGCGGACTACTCTAGCTTTGGCGGCGACCGCTACTTTATTGGCGAGCCCCGCTCGGTGTTTGCCGATATCCAGCTGACATTTTGATAGCAGTAGTAGGACTCTGATCAACTAGTCTAGATAGACATAGACAAAAAAAAGCCCGCAATAGCGGGCTTTTTTTTGTGTTGTTGCTACCCCAGTAGCTAGCACTCAGCTAATAGCGCCAATACCCACTGCCCGACGTACTTTTTGCAGTAACTCTGCGGCCTGCGCTCTAGCTTTCAGTGCGCCTTTTTGCAGCGCTTGTTCGATAAACTGACCATCCGCCATCAACGCCTCGTAGCGTGTCCGCGCCGGCGCCAGCTCCTCGTTGAGCAGCCCAAACAATTCCTTCTTGGCCTGGCCCCAGGCTATACCCGCGGCAAACTGTTCGCGCATATACTGGTTTTGCTCGTCGCTTGCAAAGGCCTGCCACAGCTGAAAAACCGTCGAGTCATCGGGATTTTTAGGCTCTCCCGGCTCCAGTAAGTTGGTATTGATTTTGTTGATATGCTTTTGCAGCTTTTTCTCGGTTAAAAACAGCGGGATGGTATTGTTATAGCTCTTGCTCATTTTACGCCCATCCAAACCACTGAGCACCGAACCGTCGCCACTGATTACCGCCTCTGGCAAGGTAAACAGCTCCTTGTAATGGTGGTTAAAGCGCTGGGCTATATCGCGGGCCATCTCCACATGCTGAATTTGGTCTTTGCCAACCGGGATTTTCTTGCCATTAAACATCAATATATCGGCTGCCATCAATATCGGGTAACTATAGAGCCCCATGGTAACGGCCTTGTCCGGATCATTACCCTCGGCACTATTGGCCTGAACTGCCGCTTTGTAGGCGTGGGCCCTATTCATTAATCCCTTAGCAGTCGAACAAGTTAGGATCCAACTCAACTCAGTGATTTCCGGCACATCCGATTGCCGATAAAAGGTGCTGTTGTCGATATCCAAACCCAGCGCCAGCCAAGTGGCGGCAATCTCCTTAGTCGACTGGCGCACCAGCGCGGGGTCCTGGTTCTTAATCAGCGCGTGATAGTCGGCGAGAAAAAAGAAGGAGTCGAGTTCGCTGTTCTTACTGGCGATTATCGAGGGTTTAATGGCGCCGATATAATTACCCAAATGAGGGGTGCCTGAAGTGGTGATACCGGTTAATACGCGTTCTTTATTCATAACAATGCTTTTGTCGGTGAAGTCGATGGTTTTTTGTGCCCGTTATAATACTGACTTGGTAGCGGCTTGACTATGTTCTCCGGTGTTTTTCACCGCTTATTGTTCATTCGTCGGCCAGTCACTAGAGTAGTCATCAGCGATCGCTCGCTAGCACGGGCTTGCAATAGTGTCACTGCAGCAGGGAGTTTTCGCGCAGTAGCTTATCAATACACCACTAAAGGTTAATTCAATCACTCACTGAAGGCGGTGAAATATGAGCGTAAGCATCGCTAACACTCAACAACGTCAATCTGCTCGCCCTGAATAAGCCGAGTTTCGAGCACATTATTGCCGCCGATTTTATCGAAGCGGCTCCAATTGTCATGATCGCGGCGGATAATAAACAGCTGCTTTTTTGGCGTTTGCACATAATGGCGCTGAAACTCTCGAACAGAGTCGCAAAAATAGGCGTTGCAGCTATCAGAGCGCAGAGACCGAGGCAGGGCACAGCCCATGCCGGTTCGCCGGTGCAGAACCCGAGTTAACCGCATTGCCCCAGTCCCGTGATAGCCTAAACAC
>Ga0209395_1003452_pt1 | contig 19546 bp, 18 predicted proteins | sample GOMGulsemesocosm_3_FD_184635 | JGI IMG/M metagenome (GOLD analysis project Ga0209395, IMG submission 184635) | Methane-oxidizing microbial communities from mesocosms in the Gulf of Mexico - GOM9D Gulf of Mexico (SPAdes) (version 2) | ecosystem: Environmental > Aquatic > Marine > Cold seeps... | reverse complement strand
TAGAGTTTTTGTTGGAGTTGCGAAGAAAAACCATGACTCAGCATTTGCTCGCGGCAGGTATTCGTATGACCGATGAACAGCATTTAGTTCGTATTAAAGAACACTTTTATGAAAGTCATATTATTTTAGCTGACCGTAAACCTATCGGTTTAGTGAAAATGGGTGTGGTGGCTCTTAATAATACTCATAAAAGCTTACACATTAGGCAAATTCAAATTATGCCTAAGTATCAAGGAAAAGGTATTGGCAGCAAGGTTCTTTCCGTGGTGAAAAAGCGTGCTTTGCAATTATGCTTACCGATCACCTTAAATGTGTTATTGAAAAATCCGGCTCGAGGTTTGTACTTACGTCATGGTTTTCAAGTAGAGAAGAAAAATCGAAAGAAAAATCGATTAGAGTATCAATTACGTTGTCCGTTAGAAGTGATTGCGGCGTAGCGCTTAATCAATAAAATTACTTTATTGATTAAGCTTTTTAGTTAATTACCTTGCCTCTGGTGAGGTGTAGCTTGGTATTAGCTTAGTAAATTAAGCCGTTACGTTTAACTTTATTTGGGTCAATGCGTGATGGCGTAATAGTGCCATTGACTAGTGGCGTAGTTGCAACGGCTAGCATTTTAATCACCTGAAGCATTGAAGGTAAGTTCAAGCTATTAATGTCGTCCGACACTTGATGATAATGCTGGTCTTTATCAAGCTGTGTACTACTAAAACTATGCGCAGGTACACCTAATCTGGCTAAGGTTGCATTATCTGAACGATAGAATAAGTTTTGCTTAGGGTAGGGATCAGCATAAACGGTTAGGTTTTGTGGTGCTAACGCTTGGTTTAATTGTTCACCTAGGTTAGAGCGATCCATACCTGTCATCCACACACTACCTTCACCAAATACGGCAGGTTTACCAATCATTTCAATGTTAATCATGGCTGTTATTTTGTTTGGATCTACATGGGTAGAAAAATGACGAGAGCCAAAACCACCAATTTCTTCAGCACTAAAAGCAGCAAACATTAATGTGCGTTCATTGTTATCCATTTTAGCAAAATGATTAGCTAAGTTGATAATGGCAGAAACACCTGAGGCGTCGTCGTCAGCACCATTAAAGATTTGCGTGCCTTGTTGAGGCTTACCATCAATGCTCGGCTTTACGCCTAAGTGATCGTAATGCGCTGAATAAAGTACAATTTCGTTTGCTTTGCTTTTACCGGGTAAAATACCAACCACATTATTTAAGCTAGTGTCGGTAACTGTCGCATTGCCGTTAACACTAAACGTTTTCACTTCACTTATGTCAGTTAACGCCATCACAATAACGCCGCCTTGGCTTGTGGCATTTTTATCAACGAGTTTAGTTAAGCCGCGAGCAAAATAACTTTGATAGCGTTTAAAGCTTTTTTCATGTTTTGGGTGCAGTAAGACTAGGTGCTGTCCGCCTTGGTTATTTAACTCTCGAAGCGATTTACGCATGTTGTCGTTTTCGCCAATTATCACGGTGTTTACAGCTTGAGTAGAGTTTTGAGTTTTACTGTTCCATGAAATAGTCGTTTTTGTTGTTGCCATTGAGAGTGACTCTGTAGAAATCTCTTGGCCATTTAGTTCAACAGTCAACGTATTAGGTTTAATGCGCTGCACTGAATAGTGCTGTTTAAAATTAGGTGCGCTTTGGGCTGGCGAAAGGCCAACTTCGTTGAAACGTTTAGCTATAAAATCAGAAGCTTGGCGAATACCAATGGTGAAATTGTCTCTGCCTTTTAGTTCGTCACTGGCTAGGTAGGTCACATCTTTAGTTACTTGCGCTAACGTTATGGTGTTATCAATGCTGGCAACAGGGCTTTTTTTAGTCTCTGTTGTTTCATTACTTAAACCTAAATCCATATTACTACAGCTAGTTAACGATAAGCTGGCTAGCACTGCTAAGGAGATTGATTTTGCTAAGCTGACTGGCTTTAACGCGTTGTTTTTAATTTTTTTAGTCATTTTTTGTCCTAAAGGGCAGGTCTCTTACTTGAGTTTTGTTGTTTCAATCAATAAGGTTTCTTCACCTGAAGTTAACCATAATTGACCATCTTGAATACTACACTGAAATTCCATATTGCGACCCAATAATTTAACTAATGCATCACAGGTACTGGTGTCAAATTGTTCTATGGTTAGGCGCTCAAATTTATTTAGGTTTTGCTCTGCTTGAGACCACCAAGTATTTACGCTACTACCATAACAATAAAGCTTCACGGCTTTTGCTTGGTTACAGGCTTTTTTTAGGCGCTTTTCGTCTAATTGGCCAAGTTCAATCCACAGGTTTATTTCATCGCTGTAATTGATTTGCCAAATTGCCGCTTCGGTCTCATCACTAACACCTTTACCAAATTGTAAATCTTCATGTGCATTAAGCACGTAAGCAATTAAACGGACCATTAGTCGTTGTGGTGTTTCTGATGGATGTTGAGCAATGGTAAGTTGCAAGCTGTCGTAATAATTACGATCCATATCGGCAAGTTCGATATTGGCTTTGTATATTGTTGCTTTAAGGGCCATAGGGTCTTAGGGGTAATAAATAGTGGCGGTATCATAACAGCATGGTGCTAACTATCGGCAAGTTCGATATTGGCTTTGTATATTGTTGCTTTAAGGGCCATGGGGTCTTAGGGATAATAAATAGTGGCGGTATCATAACAGCATGCTGCTAACTTGCAAAAGTAAGTAAAAATAAAGTCCCCAGTAGCGGTCTCTAGAGTGTAAACCTTAAGGCCTGTTGAACTGTCGGGGGTTAAATGAAGCTAAAGGCAATAATGGTCTGAGATTTAGACTGCGTTATTGCATGTTCGTGTCGCCAGCTACACGTTACATGCTCAGCCTTGTTTAAAGGCCAAGCAAGTTGCTGTAAAGTAATCTCGAAAGCACAACAAATCCTAGGTATTGATCAAGTGAATACCTAGGATAATGGGAAATAATTCTACTTATCGTGAAATTTGAAGCATGATAAAGTCACTGAAATAATTAAATACCCGTTAGTACTCAATGTGTTTGTTTCCTACATGTTGTTTGACTATACGTTTACCCTTCACTCTGTAAGAGGCTCACATGACAATTCAATCATTTTTTCCGCCACAACGTACTTTAATGGGACCGGGTCCATCAGATGTTAGCCCTCGTGTTTTGTCTGCTTTAGCAAGGCCAACAATAGGTCATCTTGACCCTTGTTTTGTCGCTATGATGGATGAAGTTAAAGCATTATTACAATATGCCTTTCAAACGAAAAATACATTTACCATGGCTGTATCAGCACCTGGCTCGGCAGGTATGGAAGCGTGTTTTGTTAATTTAATTACCCCTGATGATACCGTGGTTGTGTGTGTTAACGGTGTGTTTGGGTTTTGTTAATTTAATTACCCCTGATGATACCGTGGTTGTGTGTGTTAACGGTGTGTTTGGTATGCGTATGATTGAAAATGTAAATCGCATCGGTGCTAAATTAGTTGTTGTTGAAGGTGAGTGGGGTAGAGCCGTTGACCCTGCCTCATTAGAAACAGCACTTAAAGAAAACCCGCAAGCAAATTTTGTGGCGTTTGTTCATGCTGAAACATCTACTGGCGCGTTGTCAGATGCGAAAACCTTGTGTGCTATTGCCAAACAACACGACTGTTTAACCATTGTCGATGCGGTTACTTCGCTTGGCGGTGTTGAGTTACGTGTTGATGAGTGGCAAATTGATGCGGTGTATTCAGGCAGTCAAAAGTGTTTATCTTGTGTACCTGGGCTATCACCAGTAAGTTTTAGTGATAAGGCCGCTCAGGTTATTCAAAACCGTGGTATTGCGGTACAAAGTTGGTTTCTTGATCAATCACTGGTTATGGGGTATTGGTCGGGCGAAGGTAAGCGTAGTTATCATCATACAGCCCCGGTTAATTCGTTGTATGCGTTACATGAATCTTTAGTGATGCTTCAAAATGAAGGTTTAGAAAATAGCTGGGCTAGGCATCAAGTCATGCACGATAAATTAAGTATCGGTTTACGTGATTTAGGTTTAGATTTTATTGTGCCTGAAGCTGAGCGATTACCACAGCTTAACGCTGTATATATTCCAGATGGTATTGATGATGCCAAAGTAAGGCAGTTTTTATTGAATGAATTTAACTTAGAAATTGGCGCTGGTTTAGGTGCTTTTGCAGGTAAAGCATGGCGTATAGGTTTGATGGGCTATGCGGCGCGAAATGAAAATGTCACCTTGTGTTTAGCTGCCTTAAAAGAAGCTTTGAAACAGTAAGTATCGCATGGCATATTAAATAAAAACCCAGTACTGATTTTATCGGTACTGGGTTTTATTTTGGTTAAAACTAATGTTACCAAGTACCGCTATTTTCCATACTTAACCACGGCTCTTGCGGATCTAAAGAGCCATCTTTTTGTAATAACTCTATGGCGATACCATCAGGTGAGTTAACAAAGGCCATATGACCGCAACGAGGTGGTCTGTTAATCGTTATACCTGCGTCTTGTAATTTTTGACACGTGTGATAAATATTTTCTACTTCAAAAGCTAAATGACCAAAGCTTCTGCCGGCAGAGTATTCTTCAGTTGAGCCCCAGTTGTGAGTTAACTCTACTTCAGGGCCTCCTATTTCTGTCGCGAGATAAACTAAGGTAAATTTACCTGCTGGCACTTCAGTACGTTTTGTTTCGATTAAGCCAAGTTTATTGACGTAAAAATCAAGTGATTCATCTAAATCACGTACACGTACCATAGTATGTAAAAACTTCATAAAGAGCCTTTTTGTCATTGTTATCAGAAATTGCTTAAGGCGTAGTTTATAACAATCTCATTAAGGATGGGATCGTTTATTCGCTCAAATCTAACTCGTTATTTTTTGGTTAATTCATGTGTTATACCAAATTGATTAAGTTCTTTCTCACTCAGCGAGAGTTAAAGGGTTAAGAGGCAAGGCATTGATTGTAGATAATGGTTATTCAGGAGAATGTGCTCCTGCATTCTCTAAGAAGCTACGTCCTTGTAGCGTCCTTGTCAAAATCAATAACGCCGCATATATACCCTTTAAACTCGCCCTATGGGAGCTTACTCAATGACCACTAACTTCGTTAAATTTATTTGGTTTAGAATGACTAGACCTAAACAAATTTTCCTTGTTATTGAGCATTGAGTACAGCTCTGAGTTAGGAAGAAATTTAATCACATTGGTATTAACTTGTTTTAGATTAATACTTGAAACGCTAATCTCATTAATATTACTGTGGGAATTATTCAATAAATACCTATTGGGTAATGTTTCGGTTTACGTTGCAAGGAATAAGTATGTTTCATAAATTGTCGTTAGCAAAAAAAATAAATGCTGTTTTAGTTATTTTCTCTATTATTTTTTTAAGTACAACGGTTATTTTTTTCTATTATGATGAAAAAGATTTAGCTGAGAAGTTTGTTAAAAAGAACCTAGAGAGTTTGGCGCTTAATTATTTTGATTCAGTTAATACCATGATGTTGACGGGAACGGTCGCTAACAGACAAATTATTCAGAAAAAAATTCTTAGCCAAGACGATATTGTTGAAGCGCGGATTATCCGCTCTGAGCTGTTGAACAAAACATTTGGCGATGGCTTTGATGATCAAAAAGCAACATCAAAATTTGAACAAGATGGATTAAGTGGTATTAAAGCTTATGAGTTCTCCGAACAAGGTGGTAAACGCTTGTTAAGCTTTATCAGTCCAATCAAAGCCAGTGAAAACTATCGAGGTACCAATTGCTTAGGTTGTCATCAAGTGAATGAGAATGATGTATTAGGTGCAGTAAAGATAACCTATGACTTAACGAGTGTGGAGCGTGAAATAACTAAATCAATAACTCAAGCGGGTATTTTACAGCTTATTATCACCATAATTTGTTTTGGTTTGCTCAGTTTTATTTTTAATAAGTTGGTTTTATCTCGCCTTAAAAGACTCAATGGCACCATTAAAGATATAGAGAAAAATCTAGATCTAAATAAAGAAATAAACGTTTATTACGACGATGAGCTAGGTGCGGTAAGTTCGTCATTAAATAGTATGATGCACAAGTTTAAGGTGAGTTTTACTTCTATTGCGAAAGCGAATGAAAAATTAATAGAATCAGCAATACAAGTTGATGAAATATCAACCTTGACCAGAGAAGCGGTACTAAGCCAAAAGAATGGCACTGATTCTGTTGCCGCAGCAATAAATGAGCTTGACGCTTCTGCTAATGAAGTTCAATTAAATACTCAAGGGGCAGCAGCAAAGTCTGTTTTAGCGAGTGAGCGAGCAAAAGCAGGTTTATTGCTTTCGGAGAATGCGAAAAATGGCATCAGTAGCTTACGGGATCAAGTGATTGCGAACACAGAAAAAATTACGATAGTGAGTAATAAAACGGATGAGGTGGGAAGTATTTTAGAAGTGATCACATCCATTGCAGAGCAAACAAATTTATTGGCACTCAATGCGGCCATTGAAGCTGCTCGTGCCGGAGAGCAGGGGCGAGGTTTTGCTGTTGTTGCCGACGAGGTAAGATCATTGGCGACAAGAACAAGGGAGTCTATTGAACAAATCCATTCAACTATCAGTGCTTTGCAATCGGATGTAAGTTCATCGGTCGCGTCAATGAATGAAGTCAGTCAGCAAGCAAATGAAAAAGCGGATCAGGTTAATGATGTGGCCAGTTTATTAAAAGAAATTAGTAGAGAAATTCATGAGTTGGATGAACTGAATTGCCAAATATCGAGTTCTGCTAAACAACAAAATTTAGCGGCTGATGAAATTAATCAAAACGTTGTTTCAATTAGCGATGTGGCAGAGCAGTCTAGTCAAGATGCTATCAAAGGAAAACAAATCAGTGAGGAGTTATTAGCATTGGCTCACGAGCTAAATCAGCAATTGTCCAAGTTTAAATTATAAAAAATGGAGTCTGTAACAAAACGGGAAGCCTATCTAGAAAATAGCGGATAAGCTTTTCTATTTTATTATGCTACTTGTTCTAATTATTAAATAAATAACGAAGTAATTGGTGGTTTTAACAAGTAGAAATGAACACATAATTAATGGGATTGGTATAACATGAAGATACCGGATTCAGCTGGAATTAAGCCATTTTTTTGCATCATCAATTGAATTAGAAAACTTATGTGTTACTTTGGCGTTTTTATAACAACGGCTCATTTGAGCTTTTACTAAGGACTCAGCCTCAACATTTTCAAATACAACTGCACATGCGCTGAGTCCTCTTGACCTTCGGTTTATGAGTGTTTTAGTGAGTATTTTTTCCGCTTCGGGGGTAAACAGACTTAGCTGATGTAGTGTGATTATTTGATTCCACGGAGCTACTTCTAGACTTTGGATGCATGACTCTAAAGCATCTTCATATTTTATGATCAATTCTTCATTAAAGGGTCCTATTGCATTAACTAACAATAATTTTCCTTCGGTTTTGACTTCAAACAAACCATCGCATTAACTAACAATAATTTTCCTTCGGTTTTGACTTCAAACAAACCATGCTCTGCAAACTTCATACTCAACTCAACTCAACTCAATAGTTATCATGTTTTCTTAAAGCAAAGGGCTACTCTGCTTTATCTTTAAAATCACATAAGTCTTCAATGAGGCAAGAGCCACATTTTGGTTTTCTAGCAATACAAGTATACCGACCATGTAAAATAAGCCAGTGGTGTAAATTAAAAAAGAATTCAGTTTTACGTGGTGTATGTTTGATGATATTTTTTTCAGTTTCTTCAACGGTTTTACCTTTAGCAAAGCCTGTTCGGTTTGCTACCCGTTGAATATGGGTATCAACGGCGATAAAGTAATTTCCTTCATTATCCTTTAACTGACCAAATGCAGAATTTAATACGACATTAGCAGTTTTTCTGCCCACGCCAGGTAATGCTTCAAGTGATGCCCACGCCAGGTAATGCTTCAAGTGATACTCTGTCTTGTGGTACTTCACCACCATGTAAATCAACCAACATTTGACAGGTTTTCATTGTGTTAGCGGCTTTAGTATTAAATAAGCCGATGGTCTTGATGTACTCCTTTAGACCATCAAGGCCAAGATCTAAGATAGCTTGTGGGGTATTGGCAACAGGGTAGAGCTTATCCGTTGCTTTGTTAACACCAACATCAGTTGCTTGCGCTGATAATAAGACCGCAATAAGTAATTCAAAAGGGCTAGTATAGTTTAGCTCGGTAACTGGCTCAGGATTATCATTTTGAAGTCGAGTTAACATTTCTATACGGGAATTTTTATTCATAGTTTGCTTCTTTATTGGCGGCTTAAATTTATAGCTTATGTAGGGGCTGTTGACCTCTCGAGATTACTTTTGCAGCAACTTGTTTGGTATTTATACAAGGCAGAGCATGTAACATGTAGCTGGCTACACGAACATGCGATAACGCCGTCTAAATTTCAAACAAGTGCTTCCTTTAGGTTCATTTAAAACGAATTTACTCATTGTTGCTCACTTTTTGAATAGAATAACTATAATTCAAAGCTCACGCCGCGATTAAATCCGTTTTAAATTGAATAAATTTTAACCCTGAAAGATCAACAGACCCTAGATTACAGTAGAAGCTAAGAATCAAAATTAACACGTACTCGTTCAATTACCTTTTCAGTATCAACTACTTTTTTGGCACTTATGTGATTATCAATGGCATTTTTAAGGGCAATTAAAATACCCATAGCAATAAAGGCTCCGGGTGGCAAAATAGCGAGTAAGAATTGACTATCAAGTTGCATTACTTCCACTCGTAGTACACTCGCCCATTCGCCAAATAATAAGTTAGCGCCGTCAAACAATGTACCTTGTCCGAGTATTTCTCTTATGATGCCCAACAAGAGTAAAATAATAGCGAAACCTAGACCCATCATTAGTCCATCAAAAGCTGATTGTTTAATCGGGTTTTTCGATGCGTAAGCCTCGGCCCTACCTATAATGGCGCAGTTAGTTACGATTAGCGGTAGGAAAATCCCTAACGATTGGTAAATGCCGTAGGTAAAAGCATTCATCAACAATTGCACACACGTTACAAAGGCAGCAATGATCAAAACAAAAATAGGAATACGAATTTCTTTAGGTACCCAATGACGGATTGCCGAGACAGTAACATTTGAGCAGATGAGTACTAACAGTGTTGCTAAGCCAAGGCCTAAGGCATTAGTCACGGTTGACGTTACCGCGAGCAAAGGGCATAAGCCTAAAAGTTGTACTAAACCTGGGTTGTTTTTCCATAACCCTTGTATCGCTAATTCCTTATATTCTGCTTTGAGCTCGGCTTTTGCTTTTGCATTAGCAATGGCTTGTTCATCTGAACTGTCAGTAATATCAGCTTCGTTACTGTTCTGTGGTGCTATATCATTGCTCATTAGCAGCCTCATTAATTGGTGTTGATGTATTATCGATTTTGCTACAAGCATTAGGGCGAGTTAATAACATCGCTTTATTTTTAGTGAAATAATTCAACGTGTTTTTAACGCCTTTGACTACCGCACGGGGGGTAATGGTTGCACCGGTAAATTGGTCAAACATGCCGTTATCTTTATTTACTGCCCAGCGACTATCATCGTCTGATAGTATTTTTTTACCGGTAAAACTGTTGACCCAGTTACTTTTTCTGATTTCAATCTTGTCACCTAAGCCGGGTGTTTCTTGATGTTTGAGTACACGAACACCGCTGACAGTTCCATCAATGTTGATTGCCATAATAAAATCAATATTGCCGTTATAACCTTGTGGCGCTGTACTGGTCATCGCAACAGCAATGGCTTGACCCGACTTTCTAGCAATATAGGCGGTGTTAATTTTATCTGAGCCTAGCTCTGGCGAACTTACCATAATACAATCATTGGCAATATCGTTGTCATAACGACTTGGTTCAATAATGCTATGTAATGTTCTTAATAACTGTTGTTGCTCTTGAGTTTTTATACGATCTTTAGTGAGTTCATTCACTAGACCAACAGCCAAGGTGCAAGCAATAGCAAAGAGCGCAAGGATTTTGGTGTTTTTAGAAATAGCTAGGGTAAGTGCAGACTGCTCCACCTTACTTTTACTACGGTTACTATTTTCAGTTTCAAGGTCAACGGCTTGTGTCGTATTTGTAGACTCGCTTTTATCTTGCCCTGATTCAATTTTATCAGTCATCACTTATCTCCCTTTAGGTGACCATAAGTGCGAGGGCGAGTGTATTGGTCTATTAACGGAGCAGACATGTTACACAGTAAAATAGCAAACGCGACACCATCAGGGTAACCACCTGTCGTTCTAATTAAGTACACTAATAAACCTGCGAGTAAACCGACAATGATTCTACCTTTATTGCTGGTAGCACCGGTGACAGGATCTGTGAGAATGAAAAAAGCACCTAACATAGTTGCACCAGAAAACCAGTGGAACATTGTTGAAGCACTGCTGTCAGGGCTAAGGCTATAGCTGATAAAAGAGCAGATAAACAAGCTTAATAAAAAGCTTACAGGGGTTTGCCAAGCAATAGCTTTTTTGGCAATAAGAAATATTCCGCCTAGTAAAAATCCTGCATTTATCCACTCCCAGCCTAAAGCAAAATGGTCACCAAAAACGGGATCTTTAATACTTTCCAAGACAGTTAGACCTAACCCGGTATTCGTTTTTAGGGAATCCAGTGGTGTTGCCATTGTGACGCCATCAATACTCGTACGTATTTGCTCAACTGAATAACCTTCAACGGTAAAGCCCGTTAAAATGGTTGTTAACGTATTGGCGAAATTTAAATCTACCGCGACTAACGTTAGCGGCGGTTGCCATAGTGTCATTTGTAAAGGAAAAGACACTAATAACATGACATATCCAGCCATTGCAGGATTAAACGGGTTATGGCCTAGTCCACCATAAAGTTGTTTAACAATGACAATAGCAAACATGGTTCCTATCACTGAAATCCACCACGGTGCTAATGCGGGCAAGCAAATACCGATTAATAACGCCGTTAATAAGGCACTACCGTCAAATAGTTCATGAGTTATAGGTTTTTTACGCAGTGATAATACCGTAAATTCACAAACAAGCGCTGTTGCCATGGCTAAGGCTATATGAATTAAATTACCCCAACCAAAAAAGTACCATTGGGCTAAAAGGCCAGGTAGCGTTGCGTATATCACCAAACGCATTAAATTAGGTGTTTTTGTGTGATTATGGTTATGCGGTGAACTTGCTATCCAAAATGCCATTATTTATGTCGACTCGTTGGGTTATTTCGTTGATAAATGTCTATTCGAGTTTGTTTTATATTGTTCATGATTTACACGCTATCTTGGTCAGTTTGGTCATTTGAACTAGCTTCTTTTAGCTTCTTTTTGGCTTTCGCTTTTGCAATCGCCGCGGCAATTTTGGCTTTTTTATCCATTGCTGCGTTTGTTGACTTACTTTTTACTTGGCTTGGCATCGAGCTAGTTTCATCACTTGTGACTGACTTGCTATTAACAGAGTCACTTGACTCATTCGACTGTATGTTTTCTTCGTTGGAAGCTTCTGCCTCTGTTTCGGCTTTAGCCTCGGCTAATGCTTTATTTTTAGCCTTAGCGATAGCCGCAGAAATTTTGGCCTTTTTATCGTCAGTATTTACGGTTTTTTCAACCACAGACGTTTCATCTATAGAATCAACGGTGATTTTATCCGATTCAGCAACATCGGTAGATTTAGCAAGCTTCTTGGCTTTTGCTTTGGCTATAGCCGCAGAAATTTTGGCTTTTTTATCATCGACGCTTGGCTGTGGAGCTTTAATTTCTGGTGTTTTTACAGGTATGCTCTTAACGGGTTCGTCTACACTTTTACCACTACTTAGCTGTTTATTTGCCGCTTCTGCTTTAAGTTTTTTCTTCGCTTTAGCTCGCGCTATTGCTGCAGAGACTTGTGACTTCTGATCATTGGCGATATCTGCAGGCACGTCAGTTTGTGAGTTAGCTGTATCATCTTGAGTTTGAACTTTCCCTTTTGAGGCTTTTTTAGCTTTAACACGCGCCAGTGCAGCTGCAACGGCAGACTTCGCGCCTGTAGCTTCAGGGGTTGCTTTATTCATCGCGGCTTTACGTGCTGCCGCCGCTTTTTTATGTTTTTCTTGTCGCGCAATTTTTTCTTTTTCTAATCGCAATTTACGTGCTTCAAAACGCACTTTGGCTTTTTCAGCCTTTAAGTCTAATTGCTGTTGCTCACGTATTTCAGCTTTAGCAACACGATAATAATGCACTAATGGAATTTGACTTGGACATACATAAGCGCAGGCACCACAATCAATACAATCGCTTAAATTGAGTTTTTCTAATTGAGGGTAATCTTTAGCTTTTGCGCTCCATTGCAACTCTTGTGGCAGTAATTGACTAGGACATACATCGCTACATTGGCCACAGCGAATACACTCTACTTCTTTGCTTTCTTTTTCAAATGCACTTGGCATTTCAACTTTACTGGGTACTAAAATACAGTTACTGGTTTTTATTATAGGTACCAGTTCACTGGTACTAAGATACAGTTACTGGTTTTTATTATAGGTACCAGTTCACTCGAAACACTAAAGCCCATCATAGGACCGCCCATTATTACTGGCTGTTTGTCATTTTCGATAGCTTGTACATCACATTGCTCAAGTAAGAAATTTATTGGTGTACCCAGCAATGCCCAGACATTCTGCGGTTTGTTGAGTGCTTGACCCGTAACCGTAACAACGCGACGTAAAAGTGGGGTGTCATGTCGCACTGCTTCATTAATAGCAAAACAAGTCGCTACGTTTTGCATAACAATGCCTGAATGAATAGGTAGTCGACCGGAGGCAACCTCTTGACCCGTTAGAATTTGGATGAGCTGCTTTTCACCACCTGCAGGGTATTTAGTGGGTACCACACAAACTTTTATTTTTTCAATGCCTGCTGTAGCGTGTTGCATGGCTTTAATCGCTTTAGGCTTATTGTCTTCAATAGCGATTAAAATAAAGGCCGGCGTAAGCAATTTATCGAGAATGTTAATACCATCAACAATTGCATCACTGTGCTCCATCATAAGCAGATCATCAGAAGTGATATACGGCTCACATTCAACACCATTAATAATTAAGAAGTTAATCTCAGGTTTACTACTTGCTTTAATATGAGTAGGGAAACCAGCACCTCCCATGCCTGCGATACCTGCATCGGAAATTTTTTCGATAATGTCGCTGTTTGACAACAGCTCTAAATCGGGACAAACGTTTCTTTTACGCCAGGTGTCTTCGCCATCTACATCGAGAAATATACATAACTGACTTAGGCCTGAAGCATGAGCAATGACTGATTGCTTAATTGCACTAATAGTACCACTGGTAGGCGCATGTATTGGCACCATCATAGGGTTTGTGCCTAAAGTCAATGCTTGCCCTTTTAATACGTGATCACCAGTACTAACCAGTAAATCACCTTCCCGGCCAATATGTTGTTGAAGCGGGATGATTAACTGTTTTGGTAACGTAAGTTGTTTAATTGGTTTACTTGAAGTTAAAAACTTTTGCTCAGGGGGGTGAATACCGCCATGAAAATCCCAAAAGTGTCCACGCGTGATACGCTCTATTATTGATTCCACCATACTCTCCTAATCCAGTTGTTTTACTGGAATACTGGTTAAATCCCATTGCCAATTATGAATAGTATCTGGCAATTCACGCATTTCAATACAATCTACAGGGCAGGGAGCAACACATAAGTCACACCCGGTACACTCATCAATGATGATGGTATGCATTTGTTTAGCTGCACCAATAATGGCGTCTACAGGACAAGCCTGAATACATTTAGTACAGCCGATGCAATCTTCTTCAATAACAAACGCTACTTTAGGGCGATTATTTTTTGGCGCATCACCTTGCACATGACTATCATCAAGAGGCTGTACTTCAACGCCCATTAAATCAGCTATTTTTTTGATAGTATCTTCGCCGCCCGGAGCACATTTATTTATCGCTTCGCCATCGGCAACGGCTTGTGCGTATGGCTTACAACCTGGGTAGCCACATTGACCACACTGAGTTTGGGGGAGTAGTGCATCAAGTTGATCGACAATAGGGTCAGCGTCTACTTTAAAACGTACAGAGGCAAAACCAAGTAGGGCACCAAAAATGGCAGCAATACTGCCTAAAACAAGGATAGCAAAAAGGATGTTCATGTTAAATTTTCACCAAACCGGTAAAGCCAAGAAAAGCTAAGGACATTAAACCCGCGGTAATCATGGCAATCGCTGTGCCTTTAAAAGGTCTAGGTACATCGGCATTTGCTAATTTTTCTCGCATGGCGGAAAACATGATTAAGACCAAAGAGAAACCTAAGGCAGCACCAAAGCCATAAATAATAGATTCAAAAAATCCATGCTGTAACCTTAAGTTGAGTAAAGCAACACCGAGAACTGCACAGTTGGTGGTGATCAATGGTAAAAAAATACCTAATAAACGATAAAGACTGGCACTTGTTTTATGAACTACCATTTCAGTAAATTGCACAACAACGGCAATAACCAAAATAAAACTCATGGTCGTTAAGTATTCTAGATTAAGGGGCACAAGCAGATAAGTGGTCACTAAGTAGCTCAATAAAGAGGCTAAAGTCATCACGAAAACAGTGGCGAATGACATGCCTATAGCAGTTTCAGTACGTGAAGAAACTCCCATAAAAGGGCATAGGCCGAGAAATTGCACTAAAACAAAGTTGTTTACAAGGACAGTGCCAACGAGTAGTAACAGATAGTCAGTCATTAACTTTAAAGGTCATTAGGTTATTTATAATATAAAGCCGCTATTATCCGTGTTTTTAGTTTATTTAACAACACACCAGCAGTAGGGGTATTACTTTTTTATACATTTTTCTATATTTTGAAATAACAAACCGTAATTTTGTAAAAAAGCCGAATGTTATTAATACATTCGGCTTATTTTGCACAAAGAAGGAGCTGGTTAATTATAATTGAGCAGGTTTTCCAACATAAAACCCCTGACAGCCATCAATAAATAGTTTCTCTAAGGTATGTTTTTCTTCTTGGCTTTCGACACTTTCGGCTAAAACACTAATACCAAGCCTATGGGCTAAATCAACCATTAGGCGTAAGAAGTATTGATTGTTTTTATCATCATCAATATCACGGGTATAAGAGCTATCCATTTTAATATAATCAGGTGTTAAATCTCGAAAAAACTTAAATGATGTTAAGCCGACACCAAACCGTTCTACCGTTACTCTCGAGCCAAGGCGGTGTAACATGTCAACTAAGCGTTTAGCTGTTTTTATGTTTTGCTGCAAACCTAACTCTGATATTTCAAAGACTAATCGAGGAGTCGCTGCCGGTTCGCGTAATAACTTACGCTCTAACCAAATCATAAAGTGTTCGTCATTAATGCTTCGATGGCTAAGATTGATACCATAACTATTATCTAGCATATTTTTACTGGTTATTTCTTTAATGACTGTTTCTATGATTAGACGATCAATATCGATTATTTTATCTAGTTTTTCTGCCATAGCAATGAAAGTGGCTGTTGGTAACATGTCATTGTTAGCATTAAGAAAGCGCGCTAATACTTCGCCGTATATGGTGTTATTACGGCCAGTTGGTTGGATGGGTTGCAATAATAAACTTATGCGACCAGAGTCGAGCACGCTATCTATTTCCTGACGCCAATTTTGACTACCAAAGTTAGCACTATTGTTACTTAAAATATCGATATCTTTTTGTGTATACCATGAGTTTGTTTTTTGTGTTTGGGCGACACTGACTCCGGTATCGGCTAATGCTAACAGCTCACCTAAAGGTTTTGATTTATCGAAATAGACTAAACCCGTAAAAGCGACAGAATCTAATTCATTGATTTCTTGATAGTCGTTAAATTTAGTCGTTAAGTCATTAGCGTAATTTTCAGCTAGTTTGATTTGTTCGTTTGGTAAAATAGTGGCGAAATCGGAGCTATTCAAACGAAAGAGCTTTCCGTTAGGGTGAGTTACCAAAGTATTTTTTATTATTTCTGCCACTTTTACAATATAATTGTCACCTGAGTTGTAGCCATGGATTTGGTTAATGGTTTGTAGCTCAGAACAGCGAGTAATAAGGATAACACCAAACTTAACAGGGCTTTCTTGTACAATTTCATTTTCATAAAACTGTACAAACTGATTTCTGTTTTCAACGCCAGTTAAACTATCGACATGCGCTTCTATTTCTAAGTTAATTGTATTTTTTAATTGCTTTGTCATCATTGACTTTATTTCAGCAATACCTTCTTGTAACGCTGGGATCTCAAGGGACTCATTAGCTTCAGCTTCCTTTGTAATGAACTCAGGGTCATTAATTTGAGCTAACTCTCCACTAATTTTCTTACTTATGATATGAAAAATAACCGATTGTAATTTGTAATTTGATTTAGCCGAAATAAACACAAATAAAACAGCCAATGAAAGAATACCTACATATAGCTGTATGACAAAGTTGATTATGCCCGAGAAAGCTAATTGGTATTGAATTTGTAAATTAACGTCCTTAACAGAAACTGTTTTTTGTTTTGCTAGAAAAGAATCTATGACATTGCTTTTATTTTTACTGTAATTAACGAGTACTTGTGAATTACTTTTAATAATTAATGTCTGGTAATCTGTAGCAGCATGTAAAGTAGTCGCTAATTTGGTCGCAATGTCATGGATAGGCAAATCATCATTGGTCAATTGATGACTAATAATTTGAATAGCATTTTGCTCAGCTAGTGTTTGCTGCTCTGCATATAATGTTAGTAACGAAAATGTAATGGCCATTAAGGCGATTATAAATACAAACGCGAATAATGCATTTTTAATAAGTAACTTAGAAAACTTAAACATAATTAAATAAATTGCTCCAATCCAATCCTTTAGAGGGCTAAACATCCATGTTATATAAGTAGTAATTATTAAACGAAAATATAGCTGAAGTATAGGGTCAATACTAAGATATTGTAAAATATATATTAAATTATGTCAGTTTATCGACAAAAGTTATTAGATAGATAAGGGGAAATAGCACTTTTCCTCTTGATTATACCTAATGCCTCTTGCGCTTGTTAGCGAGCCATTATATAATTTGCCATAATAGAACTTAGTAAGATGTCACTGAATAGACTCACCATAGTGGTGTTGTTTATATTCTTACTAAAATTATTAATAGTTTAACTATTAATAACCGGATTAAACCCCTTGTTGAGTTTAATCCAGGGGGAAAACAGTGAAATAAGCCCCTGATTTGGGGTTTTTTTGTTTTTTAAGCGTAAAAATTACGTTAGAAAAGACAAATATAGGAAATTTCGCTGGGCTATATGCCCTTTTTTTATATCTAATTTTTATATTGTACTGCTTACGAAAGTATCGTGACAGTAGAATAACAGGAGAAACCGCTTGGCTAAATTTGAGCAAAAACTAACTGATTTATTAAGGCCTGCAGTTGAAGAAACTGGCAAAACATTACTAGGCATTGAATATATTAGTGCGGGCAATAACTCAATTTTACGTTTGTTTGTTGACCATGAAAACGGCATCAATGTTGATGATTGTGCGGAAGTTAGCCGCCAAGTTGGTGCATTATTAGATGTAGAAGACCCGATCAGCAGCGAATATAGTTTAGAAGTCTCATCACCTGGTGTTGATCGTCCTTTATTTGAATTGGCACATTTCCAAGCAGTTATTGGTGAAACGGTCAATGTTAAATTATCTATGCCTTTAAATGGTCGTCGAAAATTTAAAGGACCATTAGTTGCCATAGAAAACGATACGCTAATAGTGACTGTTGATAGCATCGATTATGAACTTGCTGTCAGCAATGTAGACAAAGCGAACCTTGTCGCAAAGTTTTAAACGTTAAAATCTTATTTCAAGAAAAATAAAACAGTTAACATAAATTAAAGGCTAAGTAGCATGAGTAAGGAAATATTACTGGTTGTTGATGCGGTTTCTAATGAAAAAGCATTACCACGAGAAAGCATTTTTGAGGCGATGGAAACCGCTTTAGAAACAGCTACCAAGAAAAAATACGAAGGAGACATTATTGTACGTGTCAGCATTGACCGTATAAGTGGCGAGTTTGAGACTTTTCGTCGCTGGTTAATTATCGAAGACGGCGCAGAAATGGAAAATCCATATGCTGAAATCGGTTTAGCAGCAGCGCAATATGATGCTCCTGAATTAAATGTCGGTGATTATTCAGAAGATCAAATTGAGTCAGTAAAATTTGATCGTGTGACAACACAGACAGCTAAACAAGTTATCGTTCAAAAAATTCGCGAAGCTGAACGTGCTCTAGTGACTGAAGCTTATCAAGAACACTTAGGTGAGATTGTTACCGGTGTTGTTAAAAAAGCAAGTCGTGAGAGTGTTATTATTGATTTAGGTAATAATGCTGAAGCCGTGATTTACCGTGATGATATGTTACCTCGCGAAACATTCCGTCCAGGTGACCGTGTTCGAGGTTTGTTATATGAAATAAAACCTGAAGCACGTGGCGCACAGTTATTTGTAAGTCGTACTAAACCAGAAATGTTAGTTGAGCTTTTCCGTGTTGAAGTACCTGAAATTGGCGAAGAAATGCTAGAGATTAAGGGCGCAGCTCGTGATCCTGGTTCTCGTGCAAAAATTGCTGTTAAAAGTAATGACAAACGTATTGACCCAGTTGGTGCTTGTGTTGGTATGCGTGGTTCACGCGTCCAAGCTGTATCTGGCGAACTAGGCGGCGAACGTGTTGATATCGTTTTATATGATGACAACGTTGCACAATATGTTATCAATGCTATGTCACCTGCTGAAGTTGCATCAATTATTGTTGATGAAGACAAAGGCACAATGGACATTGCTGTTGAAGAAAGCAATTTAGCCATGGCTATTGGCCGTAGTGGTCAAAACATTCGTTTAGCAAGTCAGTTAACTGGCTGGGAACTAAATGTAATGACTGTTGCTGATATGAAAGAAAAACATCAAGCAGAAAACGATAAAGTACTAAACTTATTTATTGATAAGTTAGATCTTGATGAAGATTTTGCAACCTTGTTGGCTGAAGAAGGCTTTACTTCATTAGAAGAGATTGCTTATGTACCAACAGCTGAAATGCTAGACATTGATGGCCTAAATGAAGACATCATTGAAGAGCTTCGTGAACGCGCTAAAGAGGCGTTAACGACACAAGCACTAGCAAGTGAAGAGACTTTAGAAGGCGCAGAGCCAGCACAAGACTTACTTGATCTTGATGGTTTAGAGCGTCACTTAGCGTTTGTTTTAGCTAGCCGCGGTGTTTGTACACTGGAAGACCTAGCTGAACAAGGTATCGATGAAATAAGCGATATTGAAGAATTAGATGAAACCAAAGCGGGCGAGCTAATCATGGCTGCGCGTAACATTTGTTGGTTTAACGAAGAATAATAACACCGGAGAATAAACTAGATGGCAGATATAACAGTAGCAGAACTTGCCAAAGAAATCGGAACACCGGTGGATCGCTTAGTAAGTCAGTTAGCTGACTCAGGCGTGAATAAATCGGC
>Ga0209395_1003447_pt1 | contig 19570 bp, 19 predicted proteins | sample GOMGulsemesocosm_3_FD_184635 | JGI IMG/M metagenome (GOLD analysis project Ga0209395, IMG submission 184635) | Methane-oxidizing microbial communities from mesocosms in the Gulf of Mexico - GOM9D Gulf of Mexico (SPAdes) (version 2) | ecosystem: Environmental > Aquatic > Marine > Cold seeps... | reverse complement strand
CGTTTACCGCGTTCAGCTTGAATTTTTTCAATGCGCCATGTTTGCTGCTTAGTGAGTTTTCTTTTAGACATTATCTCAAGTGGGTCCTTTATTAAGGCGCATAGAGTATAATGCCTAGCATTGAGAATAAAGGTTTGAATGCATCATGAGTTTAGATAAAGAGAATTTGGTCTGGATTGATTTGGAAATGACAGGCTTAGATCCGGATAAGAATACTATTATTGAAATAGCGACCATAGTGACAGATAAGTATTTGAATGTACTTGCTGAAGGCCCGAACTTAGCTATTCATCAGTCTCAAGAGGTGATGGATGCAATGGATGAATGGTGTACGACTCATCATGGGCAGTCTGGCTTGACTAAGCGAGTGCTGGAAACTGAGATGACGTTGGCGCAAGCTGAGATGGAAACGATAAAGTTTTTAGAAAAATATGTGCCAAAGGGTGTTTCGCCTATTTGTGGTAACAGTGTGGGGCAGGATCGTCGTTTTCTTTATCAATATATGCCTGCTTTAGAAACGTATTTTCATTATCGATATGTAGATGTGAGCACGATAAAAGAGCTTGCGAAGCGCTGGCAGCCAGAGGTGCTTAAAGGCTTCACAAAAAAAGGTTCTCACCTAGCAATGGATGATATTAAAGAGTCTATTGCTGAATTGGCTTATTATCGAACCCATTTTTTTGATTTTAAAGCTTAGTTCGAGTGATGTGGATCATGATGCTATTTTTACTTAAGCATCATGGTTACGTTTAAAGGGGGTTAAGTTACTGAGTGACTATGGATCCGAGTCAACCTTTTAATCCGTCTCCTCCTTCCCGCTAGTATTATCTTGTGCCCTTGAATTAAATATCACTAATATCTTACGTATGCAGGCAATCATGGCGGCTTTAGGTTTCTTGCCTTTTGTTATCGAAATACCTTGTTGTCATTTGTTTGTCATATAGTTTAATTATCTTATTTTGCTAATGAAGCGGCATAAAGCGTTAGGGTTAATGGTAATCAATCTGTGTCGCTGTGGATGGTAGAGTGCAATAATATAGTTACCTAATTGAAATGTGTGGGTGTAAAAAATAAAGTGTCATTGATGCTTTAACCCAGTAAAGCATGATTAAGAAAGTCAGCCATAGAAATGGTTTGTAAAGTAAATTTGAACGCAGTAACACTATTGCAAAGAAAGAGGTCGAAATGACAACGTTAGATTTTGAGTTGTATGGCGAAGACGCCATGGAAGGGTTCGGTGAGCGCTTAGCTAAAATATTATTGAATGTAAATTTAGTGAATTTAAATGGTAATTTGGGTATGGGTAAAACCACCCTAGTAAGGGGGTTGCTTAAAGGACTTGGGCATATCGGGCCAGTAAAAAGCCCAACTTACACTATTGTTGAGCCTTACGAATTGGATCAGAAGACTGTGTTTCATTTTGATTTATATCGTGTGGGGGATCCTGAAGAGTTAGAGTTTATGGGGATTCGTGACTATTTTGAGAATGATAGTTTGTGTTTGGTTGAGTGGCCAGAAATGGGTGAGGGTTGCTTACCTATGGTTGATGTGAATATCAATATAAACCTTATCCGCAATGGTCGAGAAGTCGTCCTTGAGGCGGTGAGTGAAAAAGGCATTGAGGCCTTGAAAGGGCTTGATTTAGCGCTTGTAAGCTAAGATAAATCAAGTGCTTTATTGAGATCATGATAGGCAAGCGTTATAGTGTGCACTTAACGCTTGCAGCTATCTGATATCTATGAAAAAACGCTACCCATTATTCTTTAATTTACTCCTTACCTTAAGCGTACTCTTTACTGTTAGTGCCTCTGCGGCAACCGTAAAAGATGTACGTATCGCGCAAGAGAACGGCCTAACTAGGTTGATTTTCGACTTGTCATCGCCTGTCTCTCATCGACTGTTCCCTTTATCAAACCCAGATCGTGTGGTGCTTGATATTCAGGATGCTGCGGTTGCGTCGTCATTAGAGAAAAAATTGACCACTCTATCTTCCGGTGTTTTGCGTAAATTGCGTGCTGGTAAAAGGGACGATGGAACTCGCTTTGTATTGGATTTGAATCAAAAAGTTAAAGCTAAAAGCAGTGTCCTAAGTGCGAGTAGTAAATATGGCCCAAGGGTCATGGTTGAGCTGAGCTATGGTAAGACGGTCAATTTAAGTGCGCCGGTTAAAACGATAAAAAACATTGCGAATGTTAAGCGCGATATTATTATCGTGGTTGATGCAGGGCATGGAGGGAAGGACCCAGGAGCCCTTGGTAAGTATAAAGTCAGGGAAAAAGACATTGTGCTTTCCATTGCTAAGCAGTTGGCAAAAAAACTTAATAGTATTGATGGTTTTAAAGCCGTAATGACGCGATCGAATGATGTTTATCTCAAGCTTAGACAGCGCTCGAAAGTTGCTCGAGAGGCAAATGCTGACCTTCTTGTTTCTATTCATGCGGATGCATTTACCAACCCTAAGGCGAAAGGGGCTTCAGTTTGGGCTTTGTCCTTAAGCGGGAAAACCAGTGAAATGGGGCGATGGTTAGCGCAGCAAGAGCAATCAGCAGAGTTGGTAGGGGGGATCTCGCTGGATGATAAAGATCAACTACTGGCAGAGGTTCTGTTGGATATGTCTATGAATTCAAAGATTCAGTTCAGCTTAGACATTGGTGGTAAGGTGTTGGCTCAAATGGATAAAGTGGCACATATGCATAAGAATACCGTGCAGCAAGCGGGTTTTGTGGTGCTTAAATCGCCCGATATTCCTTCTATTCTAGTGGAAACTGGATTTGTGTCTAACGCCACTGAAGCTAAAAACTTGGGCAGTGCTGGTTATCGAAAAAAACTGGCGACTGCCATGTCGAATGGTATCGTTCAAGCGTTCAATTCAAACCCGCCTGAAGGCTCATTGCTGGCTTGGCGTCAGCAAAATAAGAATCGTATATCCTCATATGTCGTCTCAAAAGGCGATACTTTATCCGAAATTGCTCGCAGAAATAGTGTGTCTATTGCTGCGCTTAGAAATGCCAATACACTTAAAAATGATGTGATTTGGATAGGGCAAAAGCTGGTTATTCCTGCAGGTTAATTAGGGTTTGTGATCTTGTGTCCGCTCTGGTCTTACGTTTAAATATTTAGTCTTCTAACCAAGGTTATTGTGTTAAATCATGCAAAGAATTAATTTATTATCCCCGCGATTAGCTAACCAAATTGCCGCCGGTGAGGTGGTTGAGCGCCCTGCGTCCTGCGTAAAAGAGTTGTTAGAGAACAGCTTGGATGCGGGTGCCACTCAGCTTGATATTGATGTTGAGCAAGGCGGTGTCCGTCAAATAAAGATACGAGATAATGGTGTCGGCATTGTCAAAGACGATTTACCTTTGGCGTTAAGTCGGCATGCGACGAGTAAAATACATACGTTAGATGATTTAGAGGCGGTTAAATCTTTAGGTTTTCGGGGTGAGGCGCTGGCCAGTATAAGCTCGGTTTCGCGATTGTTATTGACGTCAAAAGCTCGAGGTGAATCACAAGCTTGGCGAGTTGAGGCTGAAGGTAAAGATATGGGCGCCAATGTGCGTCCTGCCTCCCATCCTGAAGGTACCTGTATAGAGGTTCGAGACCTGTTCTTTAATACGCCTGCAAGGCGTAAATTCTTACGTACAGATAAGACAGAATTCAATCATTTGACTGAGGTGGTTAAGCGTCTTGCATTAAGTCGTTACGATGTCGGTTTTCGTTTGAGTCATGATGGCAAGCAGATTTATGACCTTAGGGCAGTCACAGATCAGATGCATGCGGAGCATAGGTTGGCAGCATTGCTGGGTAAGAATTTTGTGCAAAACTCATTGGCAATTGATGTTGAAGCTGCCGGATTAAGGTTGTGGGGTTGGATTGGTTTGCCTACTTTCTCTCGCTCACAGGCTGATTTGCAGTACTTTTTTGTGAATGGTCGTGTTGTTAAAGATAAGTTGGTAGCTCATGCGGTACGCCAAGCCTATCGTGATGTTTTATATAATGGGCGACACCCGACCTTCGTTTTATACCTTGAGTTAGATCCGGCAACAGTTGACGTTAATGTACACCCTACTAAGCATGAGGTGAGGTTTCGTGATGGCCGCTTGGTTCATGATTTTCTCTTTAGCAAAATACATAAAGTGCTCGCGGATGTGCGTCCCGAAGTGGCGGGTGATGACGCTGTGGTGGTTGCAAGTCCTCAACCTGATTCGATAACGCATCAAAATAGTTTGACTCTATCGAATAGAGCGACTAGTGCTTCGAATGCTGAGGGTGGTGTTGGGAACATGTCTTGGATGAGTGCTGGTGCGCCAGTCCAGTCGGGGCAAGTTGCAGGTCAATTGGGTGTTATGTCGCAAATGTCAGATTTTGCGACCAACCTTGCTAGCTCTTCATTGTCTAATGTGAACCCTTTGACGGGTGAGGTGATTGAGCGAACAGCATTATATAAAGACGGTGTTGCAGAAACTGAGCGGACGGGAATGCCGCCTTTGGGGTTTGCAATTGCGCAACTTCACGGTATCTATATTTTGTCCGAAAATCAGCAGGGCCTTATTGTTGTGGATATGCATGCCGCTCATGAGCGCATCTTGTATGAAAAAATGAAAAATGCCTTCTATGCTAAACAGGTTGTTTCCCAACCCCTATTGGTGCCTATTAATATTACTGTTTCTCAGAGTGAGGCGGATTTAGTGGAAGAGGCGGATGATGTTTTTAACTCATTTGGGCTGAGGGTTGAAAGGTCTGGACCTGAAAGTATTATGGTGCGAGAAGTGCCGGTGATATTGAGTCAGGGGCATGTTGAAAACTTAGTAAGAGATGTTGTTAGTGATTTAATCGTGCATGGTACAACCGATATTTTAGAAGCTAGGTCAAATGAATTGATGGCGACGATGGCGTGTCATGGCTCTGTTAGGGCTAATCGGAAATTAACTTTGGCGGAAATGAATAGCTTACTTAGAGATATGGAAATTACGGAACGCAGTGGTCAGTGTAATCATGGCCGACCAACCTGGACGCAAATGAGTATGTCAGAATTGGATAAATTGTTTTTAAGAGGGCGTTAACTTGTCAGATAATAAAGCGCAAGTGGTTTGCTTGATGGGGCCAACTGCTGCAGGTAAAACAGGTTTGGCGATAGAAATGGCGGATGCCCATGGTTATGAAATTGTGAGTGTTGATTCAGCCTTAATTTACCGAGGTATGGACATAGGTACCGCGAAACCGGATGCGCAAATGTTACAACTCGCTCCGCATAGGTTAATCGATATAAAAGACCCTGAGCAGGCCTACTCTGTCGCCGAATTTGTGGCAGATGCTAAGGTTGAGATAGCCGATATTTTGGCAAAAGGGAAAAAGCCTTTGTTGGTCGGTGGGACTATGATGTATTTCAATGCCTTGATAAAGGGGTTGGCTAAAATGCCTCAAGCCGATGTCGAATTGAGAGCAAAAATAGAAGAAGAGGCGGCTGTGTTTGGTTGGCCTCATCTGCATAAAGAGTTGCAGCGGCTGGACCCAGAGTCGGCAAAGAGGATTCATCCAAATGACCCGCAGCGATTGCAGCGAGCAATTGAAGTGTGCAGGCTCACTGGGCGTTCTATGACGGCCTTTTGGGCGGAGCAAGAAGCCAGTGTTGGCGATTTTGACTTTGTCAGTATTGCCGTGATGCCAAATGAACGTGCTGTTTTGCATGCACGCATTGAAGAGCGTTTTAATATTATGTTGGAGCAGGGCTTTTTGGCAGAGGTGAAATGCTTGTTTGAAAGAGGGGATCTGCACGTAGATATGCCTTCGGTTAGGTGTGTTGGATATCGCCAAATGTGGGCTCACTTGATGGGTGAGTGTAGTTTTGATGAGGCCGTCTTTCGTGGTGTAGTTGCAACGAGGCAACTGGCTAAAAGGCAAATCACTTGGTTAAGAAGTTGGGAGAATTTGCAGGTTTTTGATACTTTTGATAAAGATCTTTTGTCTAAGGCCTTGAAATACCTTTGATGCAGGATTATATAGAGTAAACAAGAAAGAAATAATGTAATATCTACAATATTGTTTTAATGAGGTTTAATTTGAATCTCAAGTCAATTTATTAAGGAGATGACAATGTCAAAAGGGCAATCACTACAAGACCCTTATCTAAATGTTTTACGCAAAGAGAGAGTACCTGTCTCTATCTTTTTGGTAAACGGTATTAAGCTGCAAGGTCAAATTGAGTCTTTTGACCAGTTTGTTATCTTGTTGAAGAACACAGTAAGTCAAATGGTTTATAAGCATGCGATTTCTACAGTTGTTCCTTCTCGCACCATACGTATTCCGTCTCCTGATCAGCCAGAAGATGCAGCTGAATAGTTTGTCAATATTAGGCAGGCTGAGGTAAATAAATTTGTTTTTTGAACGTCCTGAAAGTGGTGATGTTGCTGTTTTAGTTCATATTGAATTTCACAATGGTGAAGTTCAATATGGCCCAGAAGAGTTTGTTGAACTTGCAACTTCTGCTGGTATTGCCCCTGTTGCAGTGGTTACGGGTACTCGTAAGAAGCCTGATCCAAGGTACTATATTGGTAAAGGTAAACTTGAGGAAGTGCGTGTAATTGTTGAAAGAGAAGAGGCTCAAGTGGTTCTCTTTGATCACGCCCTTTCACCTTCCCAAGAAAGAAACCTAGAAGAAGCTTTGCAGTGTCGAGTATTAGATCGTACCGGTCTGATTTTAGATATTTTTGCTCAGCGTGCTCGTACCCATGAAGGTAAATTGCAAGTTGAGTTGGCTCAGTTTCAACACCAAGCAACGAGATTGGTTGGTGGTTGGTCTCACCTAGAGCGTCAAACAGGCGGGATAGGTGTACGTGGTGGTCCTGGTGAAACTCAGCTAGAAAGTGATAGACGACAACTGCGTGAACGCATTATATTGATCCAAAAGCGACTCGATAAAGTGGCTTCTCAACGAGATCAAAACCGTCGAGCTAGGGATAAATCTGCAGTGCCCACTGTTTCTTTAGTAGGTTATACAAATGCGGGTAAATCTACTTTATTTAATTATATGACGGGGGCCGAGGTGTTTGCGGCAGATCAGTTGTTTGCAACGCTCGATCCTACGTTACGTCGTGTCAATTTGGCTCAAGTCGGTGGTGTTGTACTGGCTGATACTGTTGGCTTTATTCGTCAATTACCTCATAAGTTAATTAAAGCATTTCAAGCGACGCTTAGGGAGTCTTCTGAAGCGGACTTGTTGTTGCATATTGTAGATGCAAGTGATGTGAATCGAGATGTTAATGTCGGTCATGTTGATGCGGTATTGAAAGAGATAAAAGCAGACGAAATTCCAACCTTGATGGTCTTTAATAAGGTCGATGTGTTGACTGGGGTTGAGTCAAGAATTGACCGAAATGAGGATGGGCTTCCTATTCGAGTTTGGGTATCTGCTAAAGACGGTGAAGGTATTGATCTTCTGCGTCAAGCAATAGCAGAATTATTAGCAATAGATGTGATACGAGAAACCTTAGTATTACCATCTAGTGCTGGTCGCTTAAGGGCGATGTTGTTTGAGCAGGGGGCTGTAATGTCTGAAACATATGACGATGCAGGTTGCTCTGTCTTGAAAGTGTGCATACCGAAAAATGATTATTTAACAATTTTAGCGAATGCCGGGGTTAAGCAAGAAAGTGGTTTGTCAGCATTTTTGCAGGGCAGAAATGAGCTTGACCCTTGGCTTTTAGATTAATTTTATTGGTGGAGATCTAGTATGGCCTGGAATGAACCGGGTAATAACGACAATGACCCATGGAACCCAGATAAGAACAAAAACTCTGGAGAGGGTCGACCTGAGAATAACAATCAAGATCAGGGCGACAAAGATCCTTGGGGTCGTAACGGACGTAATGAGCAAGGGCCGCCGGATTTGGATGAAGCCTTTCGTAAATTAATGGATATGATTGGTGTTAAAGGTAATCGGGGTGGTTCTGGTGGTTCTGGTGGTGGTTTAGGTGGCAAAATGAGCGGCGGCTTAATTGTTGTTGGTTTGGCTGCTGTGACGGCTATTTGGGCTGCTTCGGGAATTTACCAGGTTGATCAGCAAGAGCGTGGTGTTGTACTTCGTTTAGGTAAGTACCATGAAACCGTTATGCCGGGTCTGCACTGGAATCCGCCATTAATTGATAAGGTTCAGTCTGAAAACGTGACGAAAGTGCGCTCTTTGGATCATAAAGCTTTGATGTTGACCGAAGATGAGGCGATTGTTGAAGTTGGTTTGTCGGTTCAGTACTTGGTAAGGAATCCAAAAGATTTTCTTCTAAATGTGCGTGACCCAGAAAGTAGTTTGTCTCAGGCAACTGAGAGTGCTTTGCGTCATGTAGTGGGTAGTTCTGAAATGGACCAAATCCTAACTGAAGGTCGTGAGCTATTGGCTCAAGATGTTAAAGCTAGGTTACAAGGTTATATTGATGACTATGGTACGGGTTTATTGATTTCGCAGGTTAACGTTGAAAATGTACAGGCGCCTCAACAGGTTCAGGCTGCATTTGATGATGTTATCAAAGCGAAAGAAGATGAACAGCGTGTGCGAAATGAAGCTGAATCCTATGCCAATGGTGTTATTCCTGAGGCAAGGGGGCGAGCTCAGCGTATCCGTGAGGAAGCTGAAGCGTATCGCTCAGAAGTTGTCGCTAGATCTGAAGGTCAAGCGAATCGTTTTGATCGCCTGTATCAAGAATATGTTAAGGCACCTGAAGTAACTCGTCGTCGTCTTTATATAGAGACAGTTGAAGAGGTTTACGGTAGTGCAAACAAGGTGGTAGTTGATGTTGAGGGTGGTAATAACATGATGTATCTGCCTCTTGATAAAATTGTTTCTGAACGTAAAGCAGTAAAGTCGGGTGTTGCAAGCTATGACTCATCAAATGTCAGCGATCTAACAGATCAAGTCTTGGATGAAATCAGAAAACGCCAAGGTGTTACACGTAGAGAGGGCCGCAACTAATGAAAGGTATATCATTTGTCGCTTTATTTGTGGTGGTGTTGGGCGTATTTGTCGCTTCGCAGACACTTTATGTGGTTAAAGAAACGGAACGAGCGGTTGTTCTAAAGTTTGGTGAGATTGTTGATGACGATGTTGCCCCAGGTATTCACTTTAAAGTACCTGTGATGAACGAAATTAAAAAGTTTGATGCTCGTATTTTGACATTGGACTCAAGACCGCAGCGTTATTTAACGTTAGAGAAAAAAGCTGTAATCGTTGATTCCTATGTTAAGTGGCGAATTGAGTCGGTTGATAAGTTCTACACAGCAACCTCAGGTGATGAGATTGCAGCGAATCGTGTCTTGACATCTTTGGTTGATACCGGTCTACGAAATCAGTTTGGTGAGCGTACCATGCATGAGGTTGTATCCGGTCAGCGTGATAGTTTAATGACCGAGTTGCGTGATAGTTTGAATGAAATTGCTAAAGCTCAATTGGGTATTAGGGTGATTGATATTCGTGTTAAACGCATTGATCTTCCGCCTGATGTATCTGAGTCTGTGTATCAGCGTATGCGTACTGAGCGTGAGCGTGAAGCGCGTGAGCATAGATCTAAGGGTCTAGAGCTAGCGGAAGGTATTCGTGCTGATGCAGATAGGCAGAAAGTAGTGCTTGAAGCTGAGGCGTTCCGTGACTCTGAGATGATTCGTGGTGATGGTGATGCAACGGCAGCAGGTATCTATTCTGATGTTTATACGCAGGATCCTGAGTTCTATGAATTTTATCGTAGTTTACAGGCATACCGTGAAAGCTTAGGTAATCAAGGTGATATATTTGTCTTGAAACCCGATAGCGAATTCTTTAAATACCTTAATCAAGCTACGCAATAAAAGTAAGCGTATATTGCTGAGTTTCCTGTTTGAGGGTCTGTTTGTTCAAATGGGAAACATGGTATGATTACAAAAACCGGGGCTAACCCGGTTTTTTAATGGTTGTAATAAAGAGAATCTATGCAGGAATTGTTGCAGTCGCTACTCGTAGGAGCCAGTTTGTTGTTGATCGCTGAAGGCGTATTACCTTTTTTAGCGCCAGGTTTGTGGCGAGATATAATGTCAAAAGCAATCGCTAGTTCGGATTTAAATCTACGTATTTTAGGTGCTGTTAGTATGTTTCTTGGTCTAGTGATGCTTTATTTTATCCGTAGTTAAGAGGAACTTTTTAAATGACTGACCGCTGGTTGCTTCCTGAGGGAGTTGATGAGGCTCTACCTGAACAGGCTGAAAAAATTGAACAGCTTAGAAGAGTGCTGCTTAATCTTCATGGTCGCTGGGGATATGATCTTGTTATTCCCCCTTTACTTGAATATTTAGATTCGTTATTAACAGGTGCAGGTTCTGACCTGGAGCTTGAAACCTTTAAAGTGATTGATCAGTTGTCTGGTCGTCTTATGGGTATTTGTTATTCCTCCTTTACTTGAATATTTAGATTCGTTATTAACAGGTGCAGGTTCTGACCTGGAGCTTGAAACCTTTAAAGTGATTGATCAGTTGTCTGGTCGTCTAATGGGTATTCGTGCAGATTTTACATCTCAAGTGGCCCGAATTGATGCGCGTTGTATTAAAGAGCAAGGCGTTCAACGATTAAGCTACTGTGGTAGTGTGCTAAGGACGATACCTGCTGGGTTAGATGGTAGTCGTAGTCCTATTCAAATGGGCGCAGAGTTATATGGCCATGGCGGTGTTGAGAGTGATATTGAGATCTTATCACTGATGCTTGAGACGCTTGAGGTGGCGGGTATCAAATCGCCTGTTTTAGATTTGGGTCATGTTGATATTGTCCGTGGTGTGATAGAAGCGAGTTCGCTAAATGAAAGCGAAAAAGAAAAACTTGCTGAATTCTATCGATCTAAAGCTTTGCCGGAATTGGAGAGCTTTGTAAAAGCGCTTAACATTAGTGAGCAGCAAAAAACTTGGTTGATTGCGCTCCCTCGCCTTTGTGGTGGTGATGATGTTTTACAAAGGGCTCAAGTGATATTGGCAGGTGCAGGTGAAAAAGTTGAGACTGCATTAGCAAGTTTGTCTGAAATTAAAACTCAAATTCAAATGCGATTCCCTAAAGTGGGTTTGCATTTTGATTTAAGTGATTTGGTGTCTTATAGCTATCATACGGGATTGGTATTTGCCGCTTATGTGCCTGGTTTTGGCAATGCAATTGCTCGTGGTGGTCGTTATAATAATATTGGTGAAGTATTTGGTCGCTCACGACCAGCAACAGGGTTTAGTACAGACTTAAAGACCTTGGTGTCTCTTGCTGATATTCAAGTTGAAAAAGCGAAGAGGGTCTTGGTGCCAGTGGCGCAGGATTTATCTTTGTGGCAAGCAATACAATCATTGCGAGCGCAAAATTATCAAGTGGTCGAGCAGCTAACCGATTTGGATAGCTTGATTGATTATGATTATACCTTGACGTACGTTCAGGGTGAATGGCAGCTAGTTGCTGCAAGTAAATAACACTTTTTGTTGAACTATCTATATGAGACCTGAAATTATGGGTAAAAACGTAGTAATTCTAGGCACCCAATGGGGTGATGAAGGTAAAGGGAAGGTCGTAGACCTACTTACTGAAGATGTGGCAGCGGTTGTACGCTTTCAAGGTGGACATAACGCAGGTCATACCCTAGTGATCGACGGAAAGAAAACCGTGCTTCACTTGATTCCATCTGGCATTTTGCGTGATGGTGTGCAGTGCGTTATTGGTAATGGTGTTGTGCTATCACCAGCAGCATTGCTAAAAGAAGTGAAAGAGTTGGAAGAGCAATCTATTCCAGCTGTAGAGCGTTTAAAAATTAGTGAAGCTTGCCCTTTAATCTTGTCTTACCATATCGCTATGGATCAGGCTCGTGAAGTGGCTAAAGGCGCTAAGAAAATAGGCACAACAGGTCGTGGTATTGGGCCAGCTTATGAAGATAAAGTAGCTCGTCGCGCGCTTCGCGTTGCTGATTTGCTTGATAGCGAACGCTTTGCTGAAAAGCTAAAGGAAGTTTTAGATTATTATAACTTTGTTTTGGTTAACTATTACCACGCTGAGGCGATCTCATTTGATGAGGTTTATGCTGAAGGCTTAGAGATGGCTGAGTTCTTGCGACCTATGGTTGCTGATACTATTACACTATTGCATGATTTACGTCGTGCCGGTGCTAATATTATGTTTGAAGGTGCTCAAGGTTCTTTGCTTGATATTGATCATGGTACCTATCCTTATGTTACCTCATCAAATACAACGGCAGGTGGTGCTCCAGCGGGTACTGGGTTTGGTCCTTTGTACTTGGATTATGTGCTTGGTATTACTAAAGCATATACGACTCGCGTTGGTTCTGGTCCTTTCCCAACTGAACTTTTTTGCGAAGATGGTGCGAGACTAGCAGAGCGTGGCCATGAGTTTGGTGCGACGACTGGTAGAGCTCGTCGTTGTGGTTGGTTTGATGCCGTGGCTTTGCGTCATGCGGTACAGATTAACTCTGTATCAGGTATTTGCTTAACTAAGCTTGATGTACTTGATGGCTCTGAAACGATTAAAGTGTGTGTTTCATATGCTGATGAAAATGGACAGCCAGTGGCAGGTTCTTTGGTAGACAGTGAAGGTTACGAAAAAGCCAAACCTGTTTATGTTGAGATGCCAGGTTGGACTGAATCAACGGTTGGTGCGCCTGACTTTGATTCTTTGCCAGCTAATGCACAAGCCTATATTCGCTTTGTCGAAGAGCAAGTAGGTATTCCTGTTGATATCATCTCAACGGGGCCGGATCGTAAGGAAACAATTGTTCTGCGCGACCCATTTAAAGTTTAATTTAAGCTTTAAACTAAAAAAGCCGACTTGTCGGCTTTTTTATTGCCTAAAATTTATTAAGCTCCAGTGTAAATAAATTGAAAATGCCACAGGTATTGTGCGACTGCTGGGGTAGAATTTTGTCAGAGTTATCGTGCTGCACCTAGTGTGGTGCTGATTTTTTTTAAAGATTTGAGGGGTATTAAATGGTTAAACTTCTTCTGGCGGACGATGATGCGCGTCTATCTGACCTAATTAAAGAGTATTTTACAGGTGAAGGTTATGAGGTGTTGCATGCCTGGAATGGTGTAGAGGCCTTGGATCTTTTGGTTAAGCAGTCTCCAGATTTAGTTATTCTAGATGTGATGATGCCTGAGTTGGATGGTTTTGAGGCGTTAAAGTTGATTAGAGCGAAAAGCAAGGTCCCTGTAATAATGCTGACCGCAAAGGGGGATGATATTGACCGTATTTTAGGGTTGGAAATGGGGGCGGATGATTACTTGTCAAAGCCTTTTAATCCAAGGGAGTTGTTAGCAAGAATTAAGGCTATTTTGCGCCGCGCTGTCAATGATAAGGATGAGGATCTGGCTGCAGATTTAGTCTCGGGTAACTTGCTGTTACAGCGCAAAGATAGAAGTGTTTATTTGGAGGGTGAGTTGATTGAATTGACGACATCTGAATATACCTTGTTGGAGTGTATGTTGAGTTTACCGGGTCAAGTACTGACTAAGCAGGAGCTGTCAGAAAAGGCATTAGGTAGAAAGTTAACTATGTATGACCGTAGTTTGGATATGCATATTAGTAATTTACGTAAAAAGGTTGGTGTTTTGCCCAATGGTGAGCCAAGAATTAAGACAGTGCGTGGCGTAGGTTATATTTTTGTTGATCAAGATACGCGTAAGTAGCTGAAATGCGAAGTACCTTTTTAAAAGTATTTTTAGTCATCCTATTGTCTAATTTACTTGTAGTTACTCTTGGTGCAGGGGTTATTAAATTGACTCAAAAGCGCGGAGATCTGTCGCGTCAAGAGTTGAGTGATACAGGGCATCTATTAGTGTCTCAGTATGAATCTTCTGGTATGAGGGTTTTGAGGCGCTCTGCAGAGCAGCAAGAAAAGAAATTAAATGGCCGTTTGTTTTTATATGAAGAAAATGGTCGGGCTTTACTGCTTCCTTTACCAAAAGATTTTGGAATGGAGGACTTGTTAGAAGATGAAACAGGCGAGCTATCTTCTTATCCTGCTCCCGACTTTCATCGTAGTCAATTTTCTCAAATTCGCAGTGCCTCAGATCGAGGTTATATGCTGATCTTTAGGCCGAATGCGGATATGCGTCCTCCCAATGCCAATATATTGATGGTCATGTCTTTATTTGGTCTTTTGTTTTCAAGCGCGGTTTTGGCGTATTGGTTGTTGGGTCCCTTGGTGAGCCTGCAGAAAATGGCGCGTGCCTTCGGGCAAGGTAACATGGATGCTAGGTTGGATTATAAATTGGCTGAAAGGTCTGATGCCATAGGTAGGTTGGCGTTAGAGTTTAATGAGATGGCCTCTCGAGTGGAGGGTGTTCTTATGTCAAAAGAGCGCTTAATGCGGGATGTCTCTCATGAGCTTAGGACGCCTTTAGCGAGAATTGAAGTGGCACTTGTTTTGGCTGAAGATAAGCATGGTCAAGCGTCTCAATTCGGTTATCTGGATAGGATTCGAGATGAGCTGCATGAGTTGGACGCTCTAATTGGTAATGTGCTTTTGTTAAGTCGCTTGGAGGAGGGGGCATTAGATAAACAAGAAGTTGATGTTAACGCCTGGTTAACAACTATTGTTGATGATGTTGTATTTGAATCCCAACTGAAAAATATTGATATTATTCAGACTGGACATTTGTCTCGTAAGCTTCTTATTGATCCTATCCAGTTACGTCATGCTCTTGAAAATGTATTGCGTAATGCCTGTTTTTATTCCGGTAATGATTCGGTTGTGACTGTCTCGGTGTCAGAGCAGGGGGAGAGTGTCGTTATTCTGGTTAGAGATAGTGGTGCTGGCGTTGATGAGGTGCAATTAGAGAAGATTTTTCATGCATTTTATCGGTCTTCTGAGGCGCGTGAGACTAATAGTGGTGGTTTTGGTGTGGGTTTAACGATTGCTCAACGTATTCTTGCTGCGCACAAGGGGCAAATAAAAGCCAGAAACCATGAATTGGGCGGTTTGGAAGTGTGTCTTCGTCTACCTATTGCTTAGTCTTTCTTGCAGGGCTGGCTGCTTATTTTATGGTGCATTTTATATAATAGAGGGTTGTTTTCTAGCTGTTTTGGTTCGCCCTTTGCATTAATTTCTTTTCTCTCATAGTTTTTGCTTGTTATTTTTTTTGAGGATAAGTATTATCCGCGTCGCAAGTTGGCCAGGCAGTCGCTGTAATGCTGTTTCAGTGTTATGGAGGAAAGTCCGGGCTTCGCAGGGTAAGATGCCAGGTAACGCCTGGGGGGCGTGAGCCTACGGAAAGTGCAACAGAAAATAAACCGCCTAAGTAGTTTACTACCGGTAAGGTTGAAATGGTGCGGTAAGAGCGCACCGCGCATCTGGCAACAGTTTGTGGCAAGGTAAACCCCATCTGAAGCAAGACCAAATAGGAATCCATTGGTGTGACCCGCGCTGGATTCGGGTAGGTCGCTAGAGGCATGTAGTGATGCATGTTCGAGAGGAATGACTGTCCACGACAGAACCCGGCTTATCGGCCAACTTGCAAACTTCCTTCCTTGTTATTTTGTTTTTTAATCATCCTTTGTACTTATAAATCCATTCTTGCTATTTCGATCTGTGTTCTTAATTCCTTGTTTTGTCGTAACTTTAAAAATGAGGTTCTTAATTGCCGTATTTTGCTTGTTGCTGGTATTCGTTTGCCCTTTTTTTTAGGTTTATTCACAATAATTAATATTTATTTTTCGAAAAGTGTTAATTTGTGGGGAAATGTGTCGATAAGTGGGTATGAGAATGTTTCGTGGTATTCATCAGGTGAGTGTAGATGCTAAGGGGCGACTGTCCCTGCCTGCACGTTTACGTGATGAATTGCTGCAATATGATGAGTCTAGTGTGGTGGTGACAATCGATCCCTCGACACGTTGTTTGCTTATGTATCCATTGGCTGAGTGGGAAATCATTCAAGCTAAACTGGATAAGCTGCCAAGCTTTCAGCCTCAGGCGAGGCGTTTGCAGAGGTTGCTGGTTGGGCATGCAACAGATTTAGACATTGATAAGGCAGGAAGAGTCTTGCTGCCTGCCCCCCTTAGAGAGTTTGCGCTTTTAGATAAAAAGGTTGCGTTGCTAGGGCAAGGGAAAAAAATTGAGATTTGGAGTCAAGCCGAATGGCAGGCCCAAAGAGATGAATATTTAACGCTTGATATACAAGAACCAATGACACTAGAGAATTTAACGGATATTTCATTATGACAGAGTCTATCCCTGTACATATCAGTGTAATGCTGAATGAGTCAGTCAACGATTTAATTACTGACCCTAACGGCTGTTACATTGACGGCACTTTTGGTCGTGGCGGGCATTCTCGTCTTGTGCTGGCACAATTGGAACAAGGTAAACTGTTAGGTTTTGATAAAGACCCAGTTGCCATTGAATTTGGCGAGGCGCTTGCACAAGAAGATGGCCGTTTTCAAATTGTACAAGACTCATTTGCGACTATGGATGAGTACATTACAAGTCACTTAGATGAAAGTGGGAGACTTGATGGTGTGCTGATGGATTTGGGTGTGTCCTCGCCTCAGATTGATGATGCTGAGCGTGGTTTTAGTTTTATGAATGACGGTCCCTTGGATATGCGTATGAATCCAGGTGTTGGATTAAGTGCGGCCCAATGGATTGCCAATGCGAAAGAAAAAGAGATTGCAGATGTTATGTATCAATACGGTGAAGAGCGCTTTTCTCGCCGTATCGCAAAAGCCATTTGTGAGCATAGAGCGCACACGGAAATTCTAACTACCTTACAGTTAGCTAATATCGTTAAAGATGCGAACCCTGCTTGGGAAAAAGGTAAAAACCCTGCAACACGTGCTTTTCAAGGGATTCGTATTTTTATCAATAATGAGCTTGGTGACCTTGAGACAGGGTTAGAGTCCGCTGCCAAGGCATTAAAAGTGGGTGGTCGTCTGGTGGTAATTAGTTTCCACTCGTTGGAAGATCGTATCGTTAAGCGCTTTATGAGAACTATGTCTAAGGGGCCTGAGTTACCAAGGCACTTACCTATTAGAAATGCAGAGTTGGCGATTAAATTTAAAACGATTGGTAAAGCTAATAAACCTTCGAAACAAGAAGTTGATGATAATGTTCGCTCCCGTAGTGCGGTAATGCGTGTTTTGGAGCGCGTAAGTGACTAGATCGACATCGCCATTAGTGATTCTGTTCTGGTTGGTATTAGTTGGCAGTGTTGCTGTGGGGTTGGTGATTCAAGTTTATCAATTTAGGAAAGAATTTTCATATTTACAGTCACTTAAACGTGATGAAGTGAATTATGAGGTGGTATGGGGGCAGTTGCTGTTAGAGCAAAGTGCCCTTACTCAACCAAGCCGATTAGAGCAAGCCGCAGTAAAGGAATTAAATATGCATGCACCAAATTCATCTGAAATGGTAATTGTTAAGCCATGAATGTATTGAGCCAGTTCTTAAAACCCGCCCAGTGGCGCTTTTACTTTGTGTATGGCATTGCCATCACTTTGTTTGCGGTGATTGCAGGGCGTCTGTTTTATTTGACTGTGGTGGAGAAGGATTTTCTTCAAAATCAAGGTGAAATGCGTGCGGTTCGTACTGAGGTGATACCTGCCACACGGGGTATGATTTTAGATCGGCGTGGTGAGCCTCTTGCTGTTAGTACGCCTACCAGAACTTTGGTGGCTAATCCTAAGCGTTTGTGGGCTATGCCTATTGATCCTGTTAAAGGGACTGGGCCTAAGTCTGAAATAGCGCGACTGGCTAAGGTGTTGGGCGAAGGGCGAGCGTCCTTAACGAAACGCTTTGAGCAAAAGCGAAAAAGTTCTTTTATGTATTTGAAGCGACAAATTCCGCCTCAGGTTGCTGATGAAATAATGCAAGCTAAAGTGGTAGGTGTCAGTCAGACTAAAGAATATAAGCGCTTTTATCCAGCAGGTGAAGTGGCTTCTCATGTGGTTGGCTTTACTGGGATTGATGATCAAGGGCAAGAAGGGTTAGAGCTTGCTTATGATGGTTCCTTGGTTGGCAAACCGGGTAAAAGACAATATGTAAAAGATTTGACGGGGAATATTATTCGTCAAATTGGTCAAGAAACCCATGCAAAACCAGGTCAAAATATTGAGTTGAGTATTGACTTAAGGTTGCAATATCTTGCCTATAGAGAGCTTAAGGCAGCGGTTACTGAGCATAGGGCAGCATCGGCATCAGCCGTTATCCTTGATATTAAAACGGGTGAAGTGTTGGCCATGGTCAATCAACCTTCCTATAACCCTAATGATAGATCTCAGCTGAATTATGATCAGATGCGAAATCGCGCCGTCATTGATTTGTTTGAGCCTGGGTCTACTATGAAGCCTTTTACCATTAGCGCAGCATTGGGGAGTGGTCAATATACGACAGAATCTATTGTCGATACTTCTCCAGGTTATATTCGCTTTGGTAAGCAAACCATTCGAGATTCGGGTAACTACGGTAAGCTTGATCTTGAAACTGTGATGGTTAAATCTAGTAACGTAGCGACCTCCAAAATTGCGTTATCATTGCCTCAGGATGCGGTTTGGAATTTATATTATCAATTGGGGATAGGATCTCCTCTTGATACTGGTTTTCCGGGTGAATCTACGGGCTCTTTACCGACTCATCCTAAATGGCACCCTGCTGAAATAGCAACCTTGTCTTATGGATATGGTCTATCCGTATCGACGCTGCAGTTGGCCCATGCCTATGCTACTTTGGCAAACAGGGGTTATAAGGTGCCGGTTACCATGTTTAAGCAAGATGTAATGCCAGAAGGTGAGCAGGTTATTCAAAGGGGCGTTGCCAAAGATGTTTTGAAAATGATGCAGCAGGTTGTTAATAAATCTGCCAAATCAGCGAAGGTGCCAGGTTATATGGTGGCTGGCAAAACAGGTACTGTGCATAAAGTCGGCACTAAGGGTTATGAGTATGACCAGTATGTTTCATTATTTGCGGGTGTGGCACCAGCAACTAACCCAAGATTAGCCATGGTGGTTATGGTTAATGATCCAAAGGGTCGAGAATATTATGGTAGTGAAGTTTCTGCACCCGTATTTTCAAGGGTGATGGATGGGGCTATGACAATTTTAAATATTTCACCGGATTTACCAGAAGGGCTAAGAGAGGTTCGGCTAGGTAAAAAGGTGCCTTACAGAGTGGTGTTAAAATAGTGTCTATTTTTCCCATGCCAATTAAGTCTCACTTTGTTGAGACTTTTTTTGGTTTAGAAGTCGGTCAATTATCCGCCTTTGATGCGTTTGAAAAGATTACAACGGACAGTCGGAAAGTACCTAATAATCACCTCTTTTTTGCCTTGCCTGGTGTAAGCTCGAATGGCTGGGACTACCTTAAAGGTATTGCTGAGCAGGGGTGTCGTGCGGTCGTTGTGCCAAAGGGTATTGAGTTGGATGAAAGTCTAAATTTGGTTTTTATTTGGGTCGATGATACGCGAACAAGTATGGTGGATTATATTGCTCGATTTGCTACGCCTTATCCTTCTTGCTTATGCGCTGTAACAGGTACAAACGGTAAGTCCTCAATTAGTTTTTACAATGCGCAAATTGCTCAAAATATGGGGCTTT